>ERZ761602.7358-NODE-7358-length-11735-cov-5.041438_pt1 | contig 11735 bp, 8 predicted proteins | sample MGYA00512165_ERZ761602 | MGnify/ENA primary metagenome ERZ761602 (study PRJEB28899, sample SAMN02445085) | bioreactor sludge metagenome | biome: EBPR sludge; isolation source: Thorneside wastewater treatment plant | place: Australia: Brisbane, Thorneside... | reverse complement strand
TCGTCGGCAGCGTCAGATGTGTATAAGAGACAGGTTCACGATCACACGAACACGCGAGCGCGAGAAGAACGGCCGGAACCACGCATGGAGACGGGATACGCGTGCGCATGGTCCCGAGTACGCGAACCGCGCCTCGGCCTTCCCCGATTCGAGCTCGGCGGATGAGAAGGGTCACGCGCCAAAGCGCGAGGGTGCGTCACGGCTCGCTCAGCCTCCCGCCTCGACCCGCCGCTTCCCCTCCCGCAACCACCCCATCAGAACGTCGTCGTCGACCCCATCCTCCAGCCCCTCCCAGGCGCGCCGCACCCAATCCTCCGCGACCCGCTCGGCCGCGCCGTTCTCTCGATGCGCGAGCGCGATCTCCTGCAGCTTTCCCGCGAGCTCCAGATCCGCCACGCGCTCGGAGAGCCGAAGCCACCCTGTCGCGGGCTGCGCGCCGGGCATCGCGATCAATTTCCCGGCGAGCAATTCACCGGCCGCCTTCAAACGCGGATCCCGCGAACCACACGCCATCCACGCGAGCGTCGACAACGGCGCGCTCGGCGAAACCCGCGAGGCGTCGATCGCGAAGCAGATCGCGGAGATCCGCTCCGCGACGTCGGTCTCCCCCCGCCGCAACGCCGCGATCGCGTCCAATGCACGCCAGGTGACGGTCGGCGCGCCAGGCGGAGGTCCCGCCGTCCCCGACTCGAGCACCAGCCGTGCGCGGCGGACTTGTTCGGCGGTCTCGGGATCTTCGATCGCGCCCGCGTCCAAGCCTTCGCGCGCCGCGAGCCGTGAAAGCGCGATCTCACGCACGCTAGGATCCGGCCAATGCGCGATCGCGGTGCGGACGCGGTCGATCTCGATGGGGGTCAGTCGCGCTTCGTCGTCCGCGTGCTGCGCGCAAACCAGGATCGCGGCGCGCGCGAGCTCGGTGTCGGACGAGGAGGCGAGGGCGGACAAGCCGTCCAACGCGGCGACACGGCCGTAGCGGCCTTTGGCGCGGAGCTGGGCGGTGAGGACGGAGAGGCGCAGGCGCGGGGGTAACGCGGACAAGTCGACGGGGCGCGTCGGACGCTCGCCGGTCACGCGACACAGACGAGCCAGAGCCATGCGCTCGACGTCGTCCTGGCCGGCACGCTTGGCGAGCTTGGCGGCGCGGAGGAGATCGTCTTCGACGTCACCGCGCAGGCGGGCGCGCAGGTAGAAGGCGCGGCCGTCGGCGGGGGAGCGGGCGCACTCGGCGTCCGCGAGCTCGCGGGCTTCGCGTTCTTTGCCGCGCGCCTTCCACGCGCGAGCACGCGCGCTGACCTCGGCGAACGCTTCGCCCGCAGGCAACGCGGACCAACGGCGGGTCGCTTCGTCGAAGCTCGCGTCGTCGACCTGGATCGCCAGATCGAGGAAGTCGAGGTGGGTCTGGCGCCTCAATCCCGAATCGTCGAGGTCGTCGAGGAGCGGTCGCAGCGCGCCGAGACCGGCGCGGGCTCCGAGGATCTTCGCGACCTGCTTGGCGGCTCCGACCGCGAACCTACCGGCCATGTGTCCTCCTGGGCTCGCGCGTCACGCGCGTCACCGCTCCGCCACCAAGCCAATCTGCGGCAATCGCTCGAACGCGAGCTCCAGACGCTCCATCTCGGATCCGAGCTGATCCAACAAACGTCGCATCTGCACGGGAGCCAAACCCTCCGTGCCTTCGAGCGGACGGCGCACCTTCTCGTGCAAGGTGGCGAGCAGACGATCGCGCTCGGCGGTCTGGAGCTGGCGGACCTCGTCGGCTGCCGAGGGCACGAAGTCGCGGAGCTTGCTCTCGAGTAGGCTCGCCCAGACGACGACGTTGGCGTGACGACGCGCGAGCGCCTCGGGGTCGTCGACCGCGCGGCTCGCGAACTCCTGCTCGCTCGCGGTCTCGTAGAGGGCCTGCGCCTCGTTGTAGGTGCGGCGCCACTCGGGGGCGTCGCTGGCGTCCCAGGCTTCTTGGCCGCGACGGGTGAGCTTTTCGATGCGCTCTTCCCATGCGGGCAGGTCCATGCCGAGCATGCCGCCGCCGCTGCGGTAGACGACGCGACGGATACGATCGAGGAGGTCCTCGAAGCGGTGCATGGGCGGGGAGAGACCTTCGCCGGTTCCGTCGCGGAACTCCTCCACGAGGAGCTGGAGGCGCGCGGCCAGCGCGGCAGCCTTCGCGGGGTCGGTGGCGACGGCTTCGCGAAGGCTCGTGGAGAGGGGATCGAGCTCGCGGCGGAAGGCGTTGCCTTCGCGGCCCCAGAGCTGCTTGCCGACGCGGTCGGCGTCTTCGAGCAAACGATCGAGCGCTTGGCTCGACTCGGGTGGGGTGAGCTTGGCCGCTTCGATCTGCGCCCAGAGCTCTTGGCCGGCGACCTTGGCTTTGGCTTCGAGGCGCATGGATTCGTCGCAAGCGAGCTCGAGATCCACGGGTGTTCCGACCTCGGTGCCTTCGGGAACCGTGACCACCAGCGTCTTGATCGGGAGGCGGTTCTGCAAGAGACGCAAGACCACCGCGCCGCTCTGATCGGCGGTGTAGAAGCGGTGATCGACCTTGATCGGCAGGCCGGTTCCGCGCGAGATGAGGACGCGACGCTCGCGGCGACCGGCTTTGAGGACCTCGATCGCGATGTCCTTCGCGACGACGCTCGGCTTGCTGAGCGAGCTCGCGCGCGGGCGGACGTCGCCGCGGTAGAGCGCGAAGGGAATGAGCGCGAGCGGCTCCGGCGCGCCTCCGAGGAGCTCGAGGGTCACGCGCTGTTCGGGCTCTTCGCCGAGAGGCACGGTGACGCGGAGCTTGCCGGTGGGGACGTTGGTGACGTCCTGCTCGACGAGCGCGCCTTCGGCGTCCGCGATCGCGAAGCTGCGGGTGCCTTCGGGGGCGTCTTCGATCTCGAGCGTGAGCTTGAGCTCGGGCTTCTTGGCGACGAGCGGCGAAAGCAAGGAGACGACGGCCGCGTCGCCCTTCGTGGTGCCGAGGCGCAGGCCGCCGAGCTGCGCGGCGTGGACGGCGGCTCCGAGCGCGACGCAGGTGTCGACTTCTTCTTGGAGCGGCGCGGTGGACTTGCTCTTCGCGCAGAGCTCGCGCTTCACCGCGTCGATGACGGCGGGCACGCGGGTGGAGCCGCCGACGAGGATGACGTGATCGACGTCGGCGAGGGTCACGCCCGCGACCTCCTGCGCGCGCTGCAGCGCGCGCTCGCAGCAGCGCATCGTGGTGGCGACGAGATCCGCGATCGCCGCTTCGTATTCGGCGCGGCCGATCTCGAGCTCGAAGCTCACCGGCTCGCCGCGCTGATCGGTGAAGTACGCCTCCTTGGCGACGTGCACGACGTCGCGGGTGGAGAGGCTCTCCTTGATCTCCTGCGCGAGGTGCACGAGGCGCAGGAATCGCTCGCCGTCTTCGGGCGATTCGCGCACCTTCAGGTCGAGGGCGAAGCCGCGCGTCACGAGCTTCTCACGGAGCTTCTCCGCGAAGCGGCGATCGAAGTCGTCACCCCCGAGGTAGTTGTCGCCGTCGATCGCCAGCACTTGGTACTCGCCGCCGAGACAACGCAGGACGGAGACGTCGAAGGTGCCGCCGCCGAGGTCGTAGACGAGGAACAGGCCGTCACCCGGCGCGGTTGACCCCGCGCCGGCAAAGGCACCGAGCTCGTTGCGCCACGAGTGGTAGATGGCGGCCGCGGTCGGCTCTTGGAGCAAGCCGAGGACCTGCAGGCCCGCGAGCTCGCCCGCTTTGCGCGTGGCCTCCATCTGCGGCGCGTCGAAGTAGGCGGGCACCGTGATCACCGCGCGCGACAGACGAATGTCCACGTCGTCCGGCGCGCCCTTCTTCAGGTGCTCGAGCATGAGGCGTCGCAGCTCGCGGAGGATTACGGCGCTGACCTCTTCGGGCGACATGGACTTGTCGCCGATGCGCACGGTGGCGCTCTGGCCCATGCGGCGCTTGATGCTCTCGACGGGGCCGGGATCACGCCCGCGGCGGGCGCGTGCGGGGCGACCGACGAGCAACGACGACGTCGCGGGATCCCAACACACCGCGGAGGGCACGGTCTTGCGGCCGTGCTCGTCGGCGTAGACGAGCAGATCGCGCTCGGAGGGATCGAGGATCGCGACCTCGGAGTTCGTGGTTCCGAGATCGATGCCTACCGGGCGGTCTACGAACATGTGGGGGCTCCCATCGCGTGGTGGTGCGTGAACTGAAGTGGCTGAGCGCTCGAGCTCGCTCCGCTCATCGTTTGCGTCCCGTGAGGATCTCGTCCTCGTCGAGCGGCACGTCGGGGAGCTCGAGCTTGGCTAGCGCGCCCGCGACCGAAGGCAGCGCGGTGAGATCGGCCAAGCCGAGCGGGTCTTCGGTCCGCGCGCGGCGGCGTGGACGCGGCGGTCGACCGAGGGCGGGGCGCGACTCGGGGTGGGCCTGCAGCGCCAGCTCGAGGCGACGTCGCGGATGGAGCGTGAGGGCTTCCCAGGCCTCGCGGATCGCGGCGCGCTCGAGCTCGTCCTCGCAATCTTCGGCGAGCTCGCGCAGGCGCTCGGTGATGCGCGCAGGGCCCGCGAACGGATCGAGGCCGTAGCGTTCGAAGGGGTTGTCACTCATCGCGACCTCCGCGGGTCGGTGCCCTCGGTGCTGCGAGCGACGGCGGTGCACGTCACGGCTCGACTCCTTCGCGTGCGATCGCTTCCTTCGCGCGTTTGGTGCGGTCGAGTCCGGGGAAGAGCGACTCCGCGCGGCGGGTGTCGACGCGCGCTTCGAGCGCGGCGCGTTTGCGATCCCAGAGCGGCGCGGTCTCGATGCGGCGCAGGGCACGCTCGGAGAGGAGATCGGCGCAGACGAGGCGGCCGTTGCGGTGGGTGTCGCACAACGCGAGGGCGCGCTCGGCGATCTCGAGCTGCGTCTCGAAGCGACCTTCGAGCTCCGCACGGAAGACGAGCATCTGCGCCACGCGGGAAGCGTACGCGACGAGCTCGGGATCCTGCCCGAGTCGATTCGCGAGCGCGTCGACCACGGCCGCGATCGTCTGGTCGAGGCGACGGAGGAGCGACCAGTGCTTGTGGTTGTAGAGCTCCCACGCGATCGGGATCACCTGATCGAGCACGAAGCGTTCGAGCTCGAGGTCGTGCGCGGTGAAGCGCCAGACGCGCACCGCGGAGGCGAAGGCCGCGAGGTGAGGCTCACCGGGTTGGCCCTTGGCTTGGGCTTCTTCGAGCGCGTGGTGGACGGGCTCCATCGCAGCGTCGACCAAGGTGCGGCGGCGACGCCTCGCTTCGCGTGCGAGCGGATGCGCTTCGCGGGCGAGCGCGTGAGTCGTGTCGTGGGGCGTGCCACATCGCGCGAGGGCTTCGGGAATGCGCGAGAGGACACGGAGCGCGAGCGCAGTGGTGCTCGAGAGCGAGGCGGCGCCTTCGAGGCCGAGGGCTTCGAGCTCCGCGAGCAGACGCGAGGGCGCGCCGAGGGCGACGGCTTCGCGATCGACGGCCGGGACCGCGTCGCCTGCGACGGCTTCGGCGAGCGCGCGCAGGTAGGTCGCTTCGGTGGCGAGCGCGGTCCAGGCGGCGAACGCGTGGAGCCAAGCTTCTTCGGCCTCCGCGTCGGGGGGCGCGACGCGCGCGACCGCGTGGTGCCAGAGCGCGAGGTGGTGGATCAGCGTCGGGCGCAGGCCGTCGTAGCGACGCGGGCGCGTGAGCGCGACGAGGAGCTCGAGCTCGCCTTCGAGCGCTTGCTCGACCGCGCGAGCGCCTTCTTCGGTCTGACGCAGCAGGTGCACGAGACCGGCCGCGCGCTCCGACGGCGGAGGCGCGCCGCGCGACATGCGACGCCAGAGGGCGCGCATCACGGTGCGTTCTTCGAGCCGCTCGAGGAGCTGCTGATCGTCGGGGCGCCACATGCGCGGCGAGGAGGATCGAGCCGCAGCGGGCGGGGGTCAACGGTGGTGCAGACGGAGCCCGTGTTGGAGACGGAGCCTGCGTCGGAGACGGAGCTCGTGTCGGAGACTGAGCGTGACCCTGAGATCGGTTCCTCAGCCCGCGAGGAAGGTCGCGACCACCCAGTCGAAGAAGAGGCTCGCGAGGGCGATCGGGATCAGCAGGCCGAGGGCGGAGCCGATCACGTAGTCGCGGAAACGGACCGCGCTCATGGCGAGCGCGTAGTTCAACGGCGGAGCCATCCAGAGGATCAAACGCAGAATCGCCACGACACGGATGGGGCGGCGCTCGAGTCCGTCGAGGATCTTGCGCAGAAACGGGCGGCGGACGTCGGCGAGCATCTGTCCGCCCACACCGCGCACGACGAGGAAGCTGACGATCACGCTGAGGACGGCGCCCGCGTAGGCCGCGACGCCACCGAGGCCACGGCCGTACGCGAGGATGGCGGCGGCGACGAAGAAGACGCCGGGCACGTGGACGAGCTCGCCGACCGCGAAGACGCCGAGGAAGATCACGAAGCCGAGGACGCCCGCGCCTTCCATGAAGCCACGGATGGACTCGGGGGTGAGGCGCTCGCTGACGCCGGTGACCTTCGCGAGGACGATGCTGCCGACGACGAGGGTGACCAGCGCGGCGAGGCGCAGGAGCTTCTTCTTGGCCGGGTCGGCGGGGTCAGCCGCCGACTTCTTCGGATCCTGCTTCGGCGCGTCCGCGAGGTCGCGGGGAGCGTTCGGCTCCGCGTCGTTCGGGTCGGTCGGGGCGTCGTCGGTCGACACGGCGCACAGCGTGAACGGCTGGTGGGGCCACGCAACGCGACGAGTGCAGGACCGTCCGCGAGACGACGATCTGCGCAGACGATCCGACGATCAGCGGATGTTGACGATCAACGTGCCCTGCGGGGTTGGCGCCGGACCGCCGTCGTCACGCGTGAGCACGACCGCGGTGGTGACGACCGCGCCGGCCGCGACGACGCCGATGATCGTCCAGAACCACCACTTGCTCACGACCGAGCCGCCACCTTCGACCGCGATGCGCAGCGGGGCGGCGACGTCGCCGCGCGCGGCGATCGGGAGGCCGGCCGCGTCGAGGGCCTCGAAGTAGTACTCGACGAGCGGCGGCGCGACGTCGGTGCCCGGGATCGTCGCGACGAAGCTGCCGTCGGGGAGCGCCTCGCAGTCGAGGCGTCGGAAGACGTCGCTCGTCCCTTGGCGGTAGGCGACGACGAGGCGCGCGACGCGGCCGTCGGGATCCTCGAGGCTCGCCGCGAGCGGCACGGACTGCTCCGGATCGGCCTGCGCGGGCGACGTGTGGACGATGTTGACCGGCGAGGGCGGCGCGGTGGAGACGCCGGGGCGACCGTCCGCTTCCCAGCGCTGCGTCGCCTCGGTGAAGAACTCGCGGAAGCGAGGGCTCAGATCGCTCGGGACCTGGTAGTCGGGCTGGAGCGCGAGGAGGCTGCGGTAGGCGCCGTCGGCTTCTTCTTGGCGACCGAGCGCGAGGTACGTGAAGGCGAGGAGGCGGTAGGTGGTCGCCCGCTCGGCTTCGGTGTTGCCGGCGCGGACGAGCGCGGCGGAGAGCACCTGCAGGGCTTCTTCGTAGCGCAGCTCGTCGTAGAGCTCTTGGCCTTGGCGGATGAGCGGGTTGTTGCGCTGGGCGAGCGCGGAGGAGCTCAGGGCGAGGGTGCAGACGAGTGCCACCGCGGCGAGGACGCGCATGGTCGCGACGGTACCGCAAATGCAGAGCGCGATGCGACGTCTCCGTCGCGCAGCGACCGAGACGGTCTTGCGGCTCGATCACTCGCCGTGGGGGGGCTCCGGGGTCATGGGGCCCGTGCCGCCGAGCTCGGCGCGCTGGGCGCTCGTGAGGCGGCGCTGGCCCGCGATGGCGCCGAGGGTGGTCGCGCCTTCGGTGGCGGTGCGCTCGTACGTGTCGAGATCGACGCGGTAGAGACCGAAGCGCGGCTCGTAGCCTTCGGCCCACTCGAAGTTGTCCATGAGCGACCAGTGGTAGTAGCCGCGGACGTCGACGCCTTCTTCGCGCGCCTGCCAGATCTGCTCGAGGCTTCGCACCACGTGCTCGGAGCGGCGACGGCCTTCTTCGGTGGCGAGGCCGGACTCGGTGACGGTGAGCGGGAGATCGGGCCAGCGGTCGGAGAAGTCGCGGAGCACCTCGTAGATGCCGGGCTCCCAGAACTCGTAGCCCATCGCGGGGATCATCTTCGTCTCGTCGTCGTTGACCGGCGCGAGGCACGCGCCGAAGTCGAACTCCCCGAAACAAGGCGTGGCCTCGACGACCGGGATCAGGCCCGGAGTGCCCGTCACGCCGGCGCGGAAGTAGTATTGAACTCCGAGGAAATCGAGCTTGCCTGCCCAGTCGGGGTGGGACTCCTCCGCGGTGCCGTCGAGGTCGGCGTCGAAGGTGCCGTCGAGGATCGAGTCGACGAAGAGGTGGTGGTAGACGTACTCGACCGCGTCGGTCGCCGCGACGTCGACGGGGTCGGTGCTGATGTTGTTGCGGGCGGCGGGCACCCAAGCCGCGACGGAGAGCGTGAGGCCCACGATCGCGTTGTTCCCGTCGCCATCCGCATCGACGGTGTCGTTCGCGAGGATCGCGTCGTGGATGGCGGCGTGGGCGGCGAGGTACGCGCGGAAGGAGTCGACGAGCCGCTCGAAGCCTCCCTCGGCGAGGATGAGGTTTCGGCCGGGAGGGAACTGGTTGAGGCCGTAGCTCGCGAGGAGGTAATTCACGGGCTCGTTCAGGGTGCACCACTCGTCGACGCGATCGCCGTACTCGCGCGCGAGCAAACCGGCAAACTCCGCGATCTCGGCGATGACTTCTTCGCTTCCCGCGGGATCGCTCCAACCACACAAATCGGTATCCGTGGGTCCGTCCGGGCACTCGACGCCGGCGCGGCGCGGGTCGTCGACCCAGACCGGGCTCGAGAAGTGGTGCACGGTGAGCATCGGCTTGATGCCGCGCGCGACGAGGTCGTCGAGGACGGCGCCGTAGTGGGCGACCGCGGACTCGTCGATGGTGTCGCGGGTGGGCTCGATGCGCGCCCAGCTCGGGTTGAAGCGGTAGGCGTCGAGGTTCATCTCGGCCACGAGCGCGTTGTCCTCGACCGCGCGGGTGAAGCCCTGCACCGCCTCGCCGACGAAGACGCCGTTGCCGAGGCCGCCCTGATCGGTGGGCGCGGTGTAGGCGTACCAATCGGTGGCTTCGTTCTCGTCCTCGATCTGTGCGGCCGCGGTGGCGACGCCGAAGGTGAAGGAGCCGCGGCCCGCTTCGCCGCCGACCGGACCGGGCTCGGGGAAGCGGATGGCGGCGGGGCCGTCGTCGCCGCCGCAGGAGAGGAGGAGCGACGTCGCGAGCAGCGTCGCGATCGGTGAGGGGAGACGAGCCGTGCGCATCGACGCTCACGAAAGCGCGACCGCGGCGCGAGCGCAAGCGGGACGAGGGCCGCGAACGGTGTCTTTCTCACGAGACGCGAACGCGAGCGCTCCTCACACTCGCGTTCGCACTTCGGGGCGTCGCACCGCAGGTCGTGGAACTCGTTCGGCTCGGTCGTCTGACGGACGTGCTCTCGGAGCTGGCCGCCCGGCCGAGCGGCCCGACGAGCGAGCTCGTGCGTGCGATTGGATCGCGCGAACGGATCCTCAGGGAATGGTCCCGCGCTCGTTCGGGATCACGCAGCTCCCGTCGGGGCAGGTGTCCTCGACCTGGCCGCCCGGGCGCACGAAACGGTCGAACTGCTCGAGCATCGGCTCGGTGGAGCGGAGCCCTCCGTGGGCCGCGTTGTCGCCGATCTCCGCGTACGCGCCCTCGTTGATCGGCTCGACGTCGTCGAGGTGGTAGATGACGTAGCCGCTGTCGGTCGGACCGTCGGTGGCCTCCATGTACGCGCCTTCGCCCGTGCCGACGCCCCAGGGCTCGTAGGCGCTGGAGCGCAACCACGGCAGACCCATCACGCGCGCCGCCATGTCGGAGGCGACGTTCGGGACCTGCACGTCGTAGCGCGAGGTCTGATAGAGGATGCGCCGGTTCGAGGTGTCGATGCCTTCCAGCCGATCGGTCTCGCTGAAGATCGTGCCGACGTAGCTCACGGGCTCCGCGAGATCCCACATCGGCTGCGTGCTCACCACGTACCAGTCGCGATCGAGCTTGTGGGTGTAGAAGAGCCGGAACACCGCCTCGTAAGGTCGGAAGTTCACCGAGCGACGCAGCATGATGCCGTAATTGATCGCGCCGACTTGGAGCACGTAGGCGTTGATGGTGTCGCTGAGCGCGGCCAGGGTGGCGCCCATGATGCCACCCTGCGAGATGCCGTAATAGTACATCTCTTCGGGATCGTGGAGCGGGCGCTGCTCGCCTTCGACCTCGAGGAAGAGCTCCTCCATCTCGCTGCACTGGCCGACCGCGAAGGCCTTCTGTTGGATGAGCGAGTTGATGGTGCCCTGCATCAAACGCTCTCCGACCTGGGCGAAGTTGCCGAAGTTCGTGACGACGTAGGTGAGGACCTGCGCGGCATCCTCGCTCGCCAAACCCCAGAAGTCCGTGCCGAAGGCGACCATCTGAGAGCGCTGCGCGACGGGGCCACCGTCGCCCGAGACCTGGTTCGCGCTGCCGAGCAGGCCGTGGCCGTACTGGAGCATCTTCGCGGGTTCCCCACCGGCGGCGACGCGGTCGCGCACGCTCGGCGGGATCACGAGCTCGAAGGGCGCCTCGGCCACGCCGTTGTAGGCGATGTCGCCGTCCTCGTCGCGGAAGGCCACCGCGCCCTCGAAGGGCGTCGTCATGTAGAGGGGCACGGTGAAGGTGCCGCGCACGCGCTTCCAGATGCGGCTGCTGACGTCCTCTTCGACGGTGTTGACGGTGCAGCGGCCGAAGACGCGGTTGCCCTCTTCGTCGCGATCCTCGTCGAAGCGACGGAACGCGTCCGCGCGGATCGAGAGCATGTCGCCGCGCACGGAGTCGGCGGAGGCGGTGTGGAAGTCCCACGCGAGGATCAGGTCGCCGCGCGCGACGTCCGCTTCACCGAGGACGTCGAACACGTCCTCCATCGCTTCGCGGCGCGCTTCGAGCTCCGCGACCTCGGTGGGCGTTTCGTCGCGGAGCGCGCGGAAGTAGGCGCTCGGCTCCACGGGCGTGCCGTCGAGCAAGCTCAGCCCGCGCACCGCGGCGACGTAGCGGCGGTCGTGACGGAGCGGCACCGCAGGACGGAAGTAGAGGGTGGAGTAGCCCGGATCGGTGGGACGCCACTCGTTGGTCTCCCACTCGTCGAGCTCCGCGATGTGCGCGACGCGCTCCCCGGTCTCGGCGTCGATCAGGATCGTGGGCGAGTCGGCCTCGAGGCTCTCTTGGATGCGCGCGTAGCTCGCGAGGGGCGCGGGATCGACGCGGCCGACGAAGGAGAGGACGAGGCTCGTCGCGGGCGAGAAGCCGTCGAAGCGGTTCCACGGATCGACGCTCGTGTGCGGGTCGCGGTCGCGGTTCAGCGGGAACGCAGCCTCCGGGATGTTCACGCGGAAGCCGGTCTCGGTCGTCGCGTCCGTGGTGAGGAAGCGGCTCGACGGATACGGCATCAGACAATGCGTCGGGTCGAGGTTCTCGCACTCGGGGCGCGAGACGTCGATCGTCGGCTCGGTGGGGCCGGCGTCGACCTCCGTGCCGGCGTCCGTGCCCGCGTCGTCGCTCGGGGGAGCGTCGTCGTCACCGCAGCCGAGCGCGAGGAGCGCACCGAGCCAAGCCCACTTCCAACCAAGCTTCATGCGAATCGCCTCTCCAGCCAAAGCCACGTGCTCACCGTCGCGTCACCGTCGGGTTCACGG
>ERZ761602.7357-NODE-7357-length-11735-cov-11.009760_pt1 | contig 11735 bp, 10 predicted proteins | sample MGYA00512165_ERZ761602 | MGnify/ENA primary metagenome ERZ761602 (study PRJEB28899, sample SAMN02445085) | bioreactor sludge metagenome | biome: EBPR sludge; isolation source: Thorneside wastewater treatment plant | place: Australia: Brisbane, Thorneside... | reverse complement strand
GCTTGAGGTTGCCGGTGACGCCGCTTTCGATCGCCGTGCTGGCCGATTTTCGCTTCTCGCTGCGCGCCTGTTCGTCGAAGCGCACGCGCAGCAGTTCCATCTTCATCTTGTCCACATCGTCCGCCTGCGCGGCCGAAACGGCGGACAGCAGGCGCCCGGCAGAATCCAGCGCCCGGTAGGCATCGTCGCTGGAGAAGGGCTCCTGATGCGCCCATTTGTTGCGCCAGTCGCGGATTTCCGAGACCAAGCTGCGTTCGGAGAACCCCAGCGTCTTGCGGAAGACCTCGTTCCAGGTCTCCCACATCAGCTTCAGCAGCGCCGCCGCATCCCACTCGCCGATGCTCTTGTTGGCGAGGAGTGGGTCATCGACGAAGCCCTTGACCTTTTGCATGGAGAGCGCATTGGCGGCGATCGCGCTCTTGATCTCGCGCGCAACGAAAGGGCCCAATCCGGCCTTCAGGAATTCCAGCGCCTTGCCGACGCGTTCGTGGTTGGTGATGGCCATCGTCTTTGTGCCTTATCCGAGATGAGCAATGTCGACATTGCCCCAATGCTGATTCAGGTATTCCGCGACGAGACGGCGGTGGCATTGGTGCGGCTTGTCCTCGCTGCAAAGCAGGCAGCCGCCATCGATGACATCCTTGGAAATCTTTTCTTCGATCCGGCGCTTCTCCATCAGGTCGAGGAAACGCTTTTCGTAGGTGACCCAGTCGCCGCCCTTCTTCTTGTACTCGTCGAGCATATCCTGGGTTGGTGCCAGGTCGGGCAGGTGCACGTACCCGATCTTGCAGACTTGATCGAGAAAATAGGCCAGATCATCGCGCTTGGCGAAGCCTGCGAGTTGAGAGACATTGTTGAGCCGCACATCGACAACGCGTTTGGTGCCCGAGTTGCGGAGTGTCTCGAAGAACCTCTGCGCGTTCTTTTTCGTAAAGCCGATCGTGTAGAGCTTCATTTCAGCCGCCCCTCTTCATGCGGCGGACGAGTCATGGGCCGCCAGTTTCTCGTCTACGTACGCCACCTTCTCTTCCTGCATCGCGAGTGCATCGGCAAGAATCTCCTCCTGCGTCCGGAACAGGTCTTCTCTCTTCAAACCCACGACATCGATCAAACGAAACATTGCGTCGGCATGGGTCTCCACACCGCCGTCAACGAGGATGTGTTGAACGGAGACGCCTTCGACCTCAAGCGCGCGGCTGACCAGCAGGGTCCGATGGCACTCCAGCGGCTCCTTCTCAGCGCACATGATTGCGACCGTGAAAGTTTTCGCGCCCGTCATCACCCGTTCCAGTCCTTTTCGGAACAGTGGCGTTTTCGCAAGGAGTGGATAGCGAACGCGCCCGTTCTGGTAACACGAGCGGTCATCCGAGCGAGCACCGAGTTCCTTTCCAAGGAACACATACCTAATGCCCTCCGCCTTGAGTGAGCGCTCCAGCGCGTCCTTGTTGAACTGAGGCTGGAAACGGCTGTAAGGCGCCGACCGAACGTCAGCCAAGGCTGTAATGCCATGCTGTCGAAGTAGCGCAACGAACTGCTCGATGGAGTGATTGGAGTGCCCAATCGAAAATATGATTCGGCCTTTCATTGCCACTAGTCCTCGTGACCCGCCAATGGAATGATCGCGGCGATCAACTTGTACCGATAAGCATCGCCGTTTGACTTGCGGAATGGCTCAGACACGCTGATGGTGATGCAACTCTCACCTAGATCGTAAAATCCGTTTCCGCGCTTGAGATAATCGTTTTCAATGTGCAAATCCGTTACCCGCAATCCATATTTGACTCCCCCGTGAGCGAAGAACCCCTGAACTCGCCGCTCCGTGTTTCCATACTCGATCCCGGGCGCCAAGACACGGAGTCGAACACGCTGCACCCTCACGAGCACTAGCGAGCTGGTCAGCCGATCTGACTCCGCGTGCGGCATTTCATCGTGATAGCCATGTCGAGTGCTATGGCCATTTAGCCAGATGTTTCCTGGGTTCTCGATGCACTTCGCCAATTGTGCTTCTGTCGCTCGACTGACCCAGTCCCATCGACGCGAAGCGTCGATCAGCCAGTTCTCCGTCTGGCATGCGTGTGGCGCCGCGTTAAGGAGGGGTACATCAACAATATCGAGCGGCCGGGCGATGTCGCCATCGGGCAAGCGTTGTTCCCAAGTGCTTACTGCCTCACTTTCTCGCGCTCCAACCGGGCGAATCCATGCGCCGATCCTATCGCCTTCTAGAACACGACCGGCGAAACAAGTCCCTCCAGGCTTTCTCGAGTTTGTGAGGCAGAGAATCCGCTTTACGACAGCCAACGCCGCTATTCCTGATCGAAGAGGTCGTCGGTGCCGGGCTGGACCGGGCGCGGCGCCTCGCGTGCCAACCGGGTGATTTCCGGCCAGCTCTGCACCAGGCCGTTGTAGGCCATGGCTTCTGTGGCGCGCTTCCTGCGCTCGCACAGGGTATAGAGGCGGTAGCAGAGTTCGCGGGCGGTTTCCGCCTTGCTGCCCAGCTTGGCGACCAGTCGGGCAGCGGCGCTCTCACCGCCGGATTCCAGCGCGCGAATGAGCTGGTGCACGATTTCCCAGTGCGAAAGCCGCTTGTCGGTCAGCGGAATGCCGGCTTCGTCCAGGCCGCCGACGCTGGTGTTCTTGGATTTCGAAAGCTGCTCCGCGACACCGTAATCGCCTTCGGCAAAGCCGGTCTGGTCGAACCAGGTGAGCGCCCAGCGGCTGTCGGCATCGAAGTCGCCTTCCTGTTCGGCCAGGGCTTCGTCGAGGGTTTGGTTGATCAGCGCCAGCGCGGCGCGTACCGGCAGCGGTTTGCCTTCGGCATCGAGCACCTTCGCGTAGCGCGTATAGACCGCCATGCCGGGGCCGATGGCCGCCTGCGCCAAGTCCACCGGGGCGATGTTGCCGGCCTGCAGGTGTGCCAGTGCCGAGGGAAGTTCGGCTTTCAGGGCGGTGACGAAATCGCGGCGGGTAGCCGTCGGTGCGGTGGCGGGTCGCTGGCGGCACACGAGGACTATGCTGGAGCCGAGGGCGTTCGTGCCCGAGCCGATCATGCGGTTGCCCAGTTCGGTGCGCATCGGCCACGTGCCGCTGATGGCAAACCCGGCTTCGATGACGGCGGCGAGGAAGGTGTCCCAGCCGGTATTGGTTGTACCGTCCGCGCCGTCACTCTCCGCTTGTTTGAAGGCATAGTAGATGGTCACGGGAAAGGCTGGATGCGCCTGTTCGGCGAGCCGGTGCATGGCCTGGGTCATGCCATCCAGGAAAAAGGTTTCAGCCTTTTGCTTGCTGCCGTGACGGTAGGGTGTCGCCACCAGTTCCTCGGCCTTAGGCACGGCGAGTGTGGCAAAAAGCTCGGGGAAAACGGGCTTCAGGGAGCGGCGGAGCCAGACGTAGAAGAAATCAGAAAGATCAGCGTAGCCGATGTTGTCATAGTAGGGTGGATCAGTGGATACAACGCGATCAACGGAGATATCTTGTGTCTGAGCATCACTTTGGGCGCCAAACCCTACCGCTGCAGCCGGGAACATGCATATCGCCTTTTGTGCCCACTCAATGCCGCTCGAAACATTTCCCGATGAGTCAGAAAAGATGTTTGTTTCCACATAATCCCAAGACATCGGGATGGCTTGCCGCCCAAATGTGTTGCGTATTAGTTCTTTGCTTGAGTGCCAAGTACAAACAGTTGACCAATAGTCAGACCCTTTGTCGATAGAGAATGCCAAGTACACCCCAACCGCATCGGCATAGGCCGCTGCGCCCCCGCCGCCTCTTGCGAGGGACTCGCCGTCGTCGACCACGCCAGCCTGGATAGCGTCGCATTTCACCCGCTCGCGCACTTCCTGCACCAAGTCGGAAAAGGTCGTCAGCGCGACGAGTTGGCGGGGGGTGAAGAGGTCACCATAGGTCGTCAGGCCGTAGGGTGGCGTCCAATGCGAGCGCATGTCCGCAGGCAATGGCGTTTCCGGCTTCCATGTGGGTTGCGCGGTCAGGGCAATCGCTTCCATCTCCGGCGTCGGCGCGAGATAGGCGCGACCCCGGTCACCTTCGGCCACAATGGCCATCAGCCGCGCCCCCATGCGCCCGGCTTTGCCTTCGCTCTTGATGTGGTCGCCGGCCATCGGCGCGCCCGAAATCAGGCACCTGAAGTTTGCGCCCCGCGACAGCTTGGTGCCATTCTTCGCCCCCTCCAGATCCTTCGGCTTGCCCACCTTCACCGTGAACCGATAGCCGCCGTCCTCAATCACCGGTTCGACATAGGCTTCCTTGCCAGCCTTGGTCGAGAGCATGAAGGTCGAGGCCAGCGGGACATCGACATGCGCGAAGGCCGGGTTGGGGCTCTTCACCGTGCGCGCCCACAGCCAAGCGATGACCGTGAGCTTCCTGCCGACATAGGGCCTGAGGTCGGCCCGATCCTTCGTCATGTCTGCGGTGACCTCGATCTTCGGGTAGAGGTGGCCGATGCGCTTCTCGGCCTCGTCACGCATCCACTGGCCGTAGTAGCGCACGTCCTCGGCGAGGCCCTGCGCGCCTCGCCAGCTCTTGTCCATCTGCGCTTTCTGGCGCTGCGCATCCGGGTTCACCGGTGGTTTGCCGGCGAACTTCGGCGGTATCTCGATCATCGCCTTGTTGATCAGCACCGCCACCGGATTCAGATCGCTGGCGTAGCTCTCCAGCCCCAGTCGCTGCGCTTCGAGCGGCAGCGCGCCACCGCCGGCGAAGGGGTCATGAAAAGCCGGCAGCCTGTAGCGGTCGAAGAGTTCCTTGGCGCGCGGATGGCCGGCATTCTCGGCGCAGGTGTAGCGCCAGCTCTGCCAGATTTCGTCGCGCGCCTGCTGCAGCACAGTCTCGTTGGTTGTGTTCTCCCACTTGACCAGTTCCTCGATGATGCCGAACAGCCGCTGCCGCTCCTTCTCCTGCTTCTTCTCGGTCGGGAAGATGTCCGGGTGCGCCGACGGATCATCGACCATCTGCGCGAAGATCACCGCCCGCGCCGCCGCCAGCGGTCGCCGCGCCCACCACAGGTGCAGCGTGCTCGGGTGGCCGTGCCGGATCGATTTCTCGCGCGCGCTGGCGATGTTGATCGCCTCCAGCGGCAGGGCGACTTCGATGAGCTTTTTCTTGTAGGTCATGGCGTTCTGGCTAGTCGTCCTTCTTGTTCGGTTCATCTGGTGTGGCTGCGTCGGTTAGCGTATAGAACCCATGCAGCTTGGCTTGCAGCAACTTCCTGTCCGGCAGCCGGGTCCAGTATTCGGCAACCAGTGCGGGCGAGAGTGAGCGACTCAGGGCATACTCGACCACCTCGCTGTCCTTGCTGGCGCAGAGCAGCAGGCCGATCGACGGGCCTTCGTGCGGTTTGCGCAGATCGCGGTCGAGGGCTTCGAGATAGAACTCCAGTTTGCCAAGATGCTCGGGTTGAAATTCACCGATCTTCAGCTCGATGGCGATCAGGCAGTTCAGCTCACGGTGGAAGAACAGCAGATCCAGGGCAAAGTCCCGACCGCCCACCTGGAGCGGCACCTCGCTGCCGATGAAACAGAAGTCGCGCCCCATTTCGCCGAGGAAACGTCTGAGATTGCGCAACAGGCTCTGATGCAGATCGGCCTCACGATGGCCGTTGGGCAACTCCAGAAACTCTACCACGTAGGCATCGCGAAACACGGCCTCGGCGCCAGGATGCAGTTCTCTCAACGCTGTTGAGAGTTTCGGCGGATGCAACACCGCACGCTCGAACAGGGCGCTGTCGATCTGACGGGCGACCTCCCGTACCGGCCAGCGTTGCTGGATGCTCATGCGGAGGTAGAACTCGCGCTCCGCGGGGCGCTTGGTCTTGGCGAGGATGTGCAGGTGCGCCGACCAAGGCAGTTCTCTCAACAGCGTCGAGAGTTCTGGCTCATCGCGCCAAGCTTCGAAAAACTGACGCATCCGCCACAGGTTCTGCAGCGAGAAGCCGCGTTGCCCGGGGTGCTGCCGGTCAATGCAGGTGGCCAGCGCCTTCACCGTGCCCTTGCCCCAGCCTTCTGCGGTGATGCGGGTGCTGATGGCCCGGCCGACCTGCCAGTAGAGATCGATCAGCGCGGCATTGACGGCAGAAAAGGTGCGCTGCCGTGCCGCAGCGATGAGTGATGCGATTTCGGCAAAGGCCGCGGTTTCCGGGTGGCCGGGTGGAGGGTGGCGGGTCATCGTGGCGCCGCCTTGTTGATGGCTTCGAGCGACAGGGCGACTTCGATGAGCCATCTCTTGGTGGTCATGTCCGACCTTCTGCTGGGTCATCGTTGCAGCGTCGCACAAGCTCTGCGATGGTCGCCTGCAAGGCGCGAAGCCGGTCAAGGTCCTGGTTTTCAAGCCAAGCATCAATGTGTTCTTCGACGAACTCATCTGGATCGGGATCAACCGGAAGGACTCCTTCAATCCAGCCAAAGCGAAAGCTATAGGCAAGCCGGCATGGGTCGATGGCGGCAGGTTTTGGCAACCGCCCGATCAGATGTCTGACGTGGGCGTCGCTCAGGCCGGAGCGGACGATGTCACGAATGACAGTGAGCTCCCAAACGCGAGGGTCGACGACATCGTCCACTTCGACGATCCTTTGGCCGTCGAACGACAGCCAATCGTAGCTGTGCCAGCGCGCAAGATCGTCGGGACTGACTTCAAGTTCGGCAAGCACGTCGACGAAACGGCGTTTGAATAGGCTCTCCTGATGATGGGACGATGGTTGCGGTCGGCAGAAACAGGGAGGGATTACGTCACCGCGATGCATAGAAGGATACCCAGCCATTATGCACGTTGAAAATCGGGAAGCGCAGCGCTGCGACCGTCGATTTCGGCCAGCAAATCAGTAAGGGCGCGTGGGTTGGTGTCTTGGAAACGATTCATTAGAGACCTCTAGCTTGCTCGTCCGGTCGGCGGTTTGCTTGGGGCAAGAGGCTCGCGCAGTGACAGCGTGGATCATGGGAGGCCAGACCGCAAAGGCTGCAGGGCAGGTAGTAAAGCCTTTCACTGTCCTGATGTGCTGGGGGAGAGAGACGCCGGTCAAAATAGCCGGGATTGTGCCGGTATAGCAGTTCGCCTGGCACGAGGCTCAAGTCCTCGCGATCGGCGACGTTGGCTCTCAAACTGAGCGCTCCTTTTTCGTGTGGATCGGTCGCCAGCGTGTTGCCATCGTCAACCATGTCGCCGTCCACCGGATTCCAAGTCGGGAAGGCCACGCCGAACTCGAGGTTGTGCACTTCGCAGCGGTCCTCGTCCTTCATGTTGAGGGCACGCGCGTGCGCTTCCAGAATAAGGTCGTCGTTGATGCTGACGGCAAGTTCCAATCGTTCCTGAAAGGGCCTTGCCAGCGAGTCGACCCTAACCGTAAGGTTCTCGAGATGGGTACGGGGGTCGCCCGGCATGACTTGGCGCCCAGGGCGCTTGGGCGCACAAATCTGGAACTTCGCAATTCCGTCCCGCGGATCGGTGCAGTAGAGATGAAAGTTCTCACGCTGTAATTCGCCCTCCCGGGGCATGATCGTGCCGGCCTTGACGAGAGGCAGATAGGAGTTGCGCGCCAGAACCAACTCGACATTTTTCGCAAGCCGAAGCCTCGCATCGTCTGACGCGATCCACGCAGCGCCCTCGGCGATGAGAGTTGCTGTTGCTCCTGGAATCTGCACGCGAGCGGGACCGAATATTTCGTGCAGGCGCCGTTTTACGGCGGGCATGTTGGACATGCCGCCGGTGGCGATGCAGAGAGCCACCTGCTCGGGGGTGTAGCCTGCGTTGTCGAGTATCTGGGTGATCCGCTCGAAACCCTTGTCAAGAAGCGGTTTCACGACCTCCTCCAGTTCTTCGCGATTCAACGGGTAGTCGAAGTCGTCATCCTTGGTTCCTCGGAAATAACCCCCTACATAGACTTGGCTGCGTTCGCGCGCGGAGAGGTCGATCTTGGCGCGCTCGCATCGGTCGAGGAGGCGAGCTCGCGCGCCAGGCTGAATTTCTGCGGATGCCGCCAGTCCCCGCATCGTGCAGACCTGCTGCACGAGCCGATTCAAGATGTTCTCGTCGAAGACGTCCCCGCCGACCTCGTCGGTTCCGTCGTTCATGATTTGCACCACCATGTCGCCAATGGGGCGACAAATGGTCAGATCGAGCGTGCCGCCACCCCAATCGAAAACGAGAAGGAGCTTGCGATCGTAGCGGCGCAGCATCGCCACGAAATCCTGCCGGAAGTAGCCATAAAGTGCGGCCAGCGGCTCATGGACGAACTGAACAATATTCAGCCCCGCCAGGCGAAATGCGTCACGTAGTGCGCGGCGACGGTAGCCATGCATGTCCACCGGTATGGTCACGACCGCACCGGAAATCTTCTGAAGGTCGACTCCTCTCCGACCCGCCTGTGCGACTTCGACGATGTGCCGGACCACATCAGCGACGATGTCGACAGGGTGGCGTTCAACGCCCTCGATGAATACGCTGTCTCGACCAAGGAGAGTCTTCGGCGACCGCACAGCATTTCCCTGTACGCCCAGACCTGCACCCGCCAAACGATCCTTGGCTTCGCGGCCAATGATCTTCCTTGCGCCCTCGTAGCAAACGACCGATGGAATCGGGCGCTGCTCATCGTCGAGGAAATTGATTGTCCGATCGCCACGCACAATGGAAATCAGGCTGTTGGTCGTTCCGAAGTCAAATCCCACGATACTCATTCGGCTTCTCCCTTGATTCTGGCGATCTCTTTCCTAAGGCCATCGACAGCGCGCTCGGCGTGATCTTCCATGACATGAACCTTCGGTGGCTGCTTACGCAGGGCATGCAGGCCTTCGTCGAGAAGGGTCAGCTCCTGCCGGAGTCTGTGTAGGACCCGGCCACGGAGCTCTTCGTAGTCGCTGCGCATGTGCGCCTTCTGATCTTCATACTCGCGTCTTTCGCGGTGAAGCTGCGCTTCGAGGGCTGCAGTGCGCGATATTTCGGACTCCAGTAGGCGGTTTGCCTCGTCGAGGCTAGCTTGCGTGCGCTCCACACGGAGCCTAGCGCGCTCTTCGGTTTCTCGTGCTGCCGCCACCTCGCGGGACTTTTCGTTCGCCTTTTTCTCGAGTGAGGAAAAAACGACGCCCAGCGCCTTCCGGTCCCGCGATGACATAAGGATGCGAAGATGCGTTGCGTCGCTCCCCGTACGTCCCTCCGGCGCTGCCCAGCAGCATGTATGGAGCATGTACAGGATGCGGTCGAGTGGAATGCCACGAGTTTCTCGCAGCCAGATGAGGAGGCAGTGCCCAGCTGTGTAGCGCAGCGTTTCGATCTGGATTTTCTTGAGAGGCGGGAAACCGTCTGGCCAGCGAATCTGAGCAAATGCCTGCCCAGTAACCGCCTTGACGGCGACGTCTATCGGGGCCGCTTCGGGCTTGTTTTCAAAAACCCCGTCTAGGGTCGGCAACTGGTACGCTGGATGGCGGCGCAAGACATCGCCCACGAAGTGTCTGAGCTTTGCTGCAAGCGGGTGACGCCCAAGCTTTTCAACGCCAAGCAGCAAGAGCTCGCGACTGCGCTCCAGCGTGCAATCAGACGACGCCAGCCGTAGCAGTTCCTCTCGCAATTCGCCTTCTGGAACTGGGCCGGATTGCATCGATTCGATGTCGGTCCTTGCGATGGTGATCCGTTTGCGCTTGCCGTCGTAGGCACTCCGCAACAGGTCGGCGAGGGTCGGAAATCGAGGTGCAGCCGGCTTGTCAGGTCGCCTCTTGTTCGACGAGAGCGTTTGATGGGTCTCGGTCATGCTTGCTCTCCGATTTCGCGAATAAGGGACTCTGCCCAAACGTCCACCGCCGGTACGTTGCGCAGCGTTCGCGCGTGCGCCAGTGCGGCGGTCCGGTTACCGGTGGCGAACAGCGTCTCCCCGAGCAGCATATGCAGCTTCACGCGATCGAACTCCTCGACGTCGGGTCTGTGACACATCTCATCAATATCACTGACATCGCCGACCAGCGACTCAAGGGGGCGCGTTGCCCAGTCGAGGATGCGCTCCGTGTCCATCTCGGTCACGACCCGCTCAATCGACGTCGCTCGGCGGTGAGAGGCATCTACGGTGGCGGTGTGAGCTGTGTTTCGGGAGTCGATCCACGTCGCAAAACGGCCTGAGACACGTCCAAGTCGTGAATCCGGACAACGGTGGGCCACGTCTCGGAAGTGATTAAAATGGAATTCGATCAACCCGCCGATCGTGTGAGCGAGCTTTCTGTCGTAAGGTGCGAGTTGCTTAGCGGCAGCGCTGTATTTCCCCATGTACTGCTCGTGCTTCAGCGAACAATCGGCTGCGCGTTCTTTTGCCATCAGGCCGTATAGGTACGAGCAAACACCATCGCAATAACCAATCGCGGACTTGAACGGCGAACTGGCAGCGATGAATTCATCCACGACCCGAATGTCCAGACGGCGGGTCGCTGCCATCCTGTCAAACTGCGCTTCCACCCCTTGCAAGTCCTCTGCCGAAGCGATTCGAATCTCCAACTCGAAGTGCGATGCGACGCCGTCCTTGGTGAGTGTGATGCGGCAAACATCGTCAAAATGTTGCGCGATCACGGTTCCGAGTTTGGCAAGCGGGACTTCTCGGTCATTCAAAATCGCCCTGTCCGCCCCCTTAATGTCTAGTTGCTCTGGCGCCACGGGTCGGGTAATCATGACCCGCTGGTTGCCGATTTCTTGACCATCCAGAAATACCGTCGGTCGATGCAGCGGATGAATCTCGAAGCGGTGCTGTCGGAGTTCACCCTCCGAATCGAACATCACTCCACAGCGCGAACACTGAATTCGTGGCGGCGAGGGCTTCCATTCCCGGTCCAACCCGCTGAACTCATGGAACTCGATATAGCCGGTATGCCAGAACCCCATGATGACCTCAATCCAACGTTGTGAACCAGAGCGGAAGCGATGCATGGCATCTGCACGTCGTCTCCAAGACCCGGCCAAGAGTCGGTGTCGCGTCCGCGCGCGGGGCGATATGGAACATACCTTCGTGCGATAGCTGCTGCGCCTGCCGGGGGCGATACCTGGTCGGACCATCCGGACAGCATCCGACCGCACCGACGTTCGAGTTCACGACGGCACCCCTGACTTGGTCAGGAGTTCATCGAAATCGTAATTCACGCTGGTCACGCCGAAATCTGGCTCACGCTGGAATGGCTGGCGCAGGTAATGCACCTTGTGCGTTTTGGCATCAAGGAACTCGACAATGGCAAGAATGAAGTCCTCAGGCTTGTTGAGCGAACAGAGAATTTCGTTGCGGGTCACGGTGATCGTGGCAGCACCTGCAACGCGCCCCTTGACTTCAATGAAACGCAGCTTGCCGGTGCCCGAAACGCGGCTTTCGATGTCGTAGCCGAGCTTCTCGAATTCACGGTCGGTGGGTTCAAAGCCGAGCTGCCGCTCGATGTCCATGACGATCGCCCGAGCGCGGGTGGCGCTCACTTGCGTATCGACGGCTACGGAGGGCGTGATCGATGCCTCGCCGGTCATCGCCCTGATCAGGCCGATCGGGACCACCAGCATGCCGCCCAGGACCACTGGCGGCAGCGGCGAGATTTGCGCGTCCAGTTTCAGGTCGTCCAGACGCTTTTCGAGCCGCCCTTGAAGGAGGTCTGCGCGTTTGCGTGCCTCGCCGGAGTTGAGTTTGGCATTGGGTCTCCCTGCCTGCTCCTGGAGTTTGAGTTCCTCGGCGCGGTGATCCCAATAGGTGATTTCCTTGGTGAGCCGATCCTTGACCGCGGCTT
>ERZ761602.7356-NODE-7356-length-11737-cov-8.402243_pt1 | contig 11737 bp, 15 predicted proteins | sample MGYA00512165_ERZ761602 | MGnify/ENA primary metagenome ERZ761602 (study PRJEB28899, sample SAMN02445085) | bioreactor sludge metagenome | biome: EBPR sludge; isolation source: Thorneside wastewater treatment plant | place: Australia: Brisbane, Thorneside... | reverse complement strand
GAGCACTACCTTCACACGGTAGGGGTCGCTGGTTCGAGCCCAGCATCGCCCACCATCGATTTCCATAATTGAAAAAGCCGTTCCTGGGGGAACGGCTTTTTCGCTTCCAGCGCTTCCCTATGGCGTGCTGGTTTTCCCAGCATCCTTGTCGTGCTCGATCATGGCATAGGCCGAGTGGTTGTGGATGGACTCGAAATTTTCCGACTCCACCGCATAGGCCGCCACCCGCTCGTCCCGGTTCAACCGGGCGGCGATGTCGCGCACCATGTCCTCGACAAACTTGGGATTCTCGTAGGCGCGCTCGGTCACGTATTTTTCATCCGGCCGCTTCAGCAAGCCGTACAGCTCGCAGGACGCCTCCTTTTCGACCAGGTCGATGAGGTCCTCGATCCAGATGAATCCTCGGGTGCGGACGTTGACCGTCACATGGGAACGCTGGTTGTGCGCGCCGTATCGGGAAATCTTCTTCGAGCAGGGACATAGGCTGGTCACCGGTACCACGACCCTAAGATTCATGGCGGATCGACCGTCGCGGATTTCGCCGGCGAACGTAACCTCGTAGTCCATCAGGCTTTCGACTCCGGACACCGGAGCCGCCTTGGTGACGAAATAGGTGAAGGACATCTCGATATGACCCGATTCGGCTTCCAGCCGCTCGGTCATCTCCGTCAACATATCCTTGAACGAATCCACCGAAATCTCGCGTCCAGGCACATTCAAGATCTCCACGAAACGCGACATGTGGGTGCCCTTGAAGTTATGCGGCAAGTTCACGTACATGTTGAACGTGGCGATGGTGTGCTGCTCCCCCCCGCTGCGGTCGCGCACCTTGACCGGATGGCGGATGTCCTTGATCCCGACCTTGTTGATGGCCAACCGGCGGGTATCGGCGCTGTTTTGCACGTCGGGGATATGGACCACCGTGGACAGGGCCGCGGCATTTATCGTCAATGGCTGCATGCAATCCTCTCAGCGGCGCGCGCGCGCCTTCGTTCAAAACTCGACATCCGGCGCCGCCTCACCCGGTCACCGGGGTTTCAATCGCCACCCATCGAACGATTGGATGGTCGACCCGGCGGTAAATTCCCGATGATTTCGCTCAGACGTCAACCTGCGTTGGCGCGGCGACCATGCCCCATCCCATCAACCGCCGCAGTACGCCGACGCTGTCCAGGTCCGATTCGGCCAGCAGTTCGCCGCGCTCGCCCTGCTCCACAAAGCGATCCGGCAATCCAAGGTTGCGGGCCCGCACTCCAAGGCCCCGCGCCGCCAAACACTCGTTCACCGCGCTGCCCGCGCCGCCGGCCATCGCATTTTCCTCCAGCGTCACCAGCCAACGATGGTCAGCGGCCATTTGCACCACCATGGCCTCGTCCAGCGGCTTGACGAACCGCATGTTCACCACCGTGGCGTTCAGCCGCTCCGCCACCGCCTCGGCGACGGTGACCATGCTGCCGAACGCCAGCAGCGCCAGGTCCCGACCTTGCCGGCGAATTTCGGCCCGACCCAGCGGCAACACCCGCATTTCCTGCTCCAGCGCCACGCCAGGTCCCTGGCCGCGTGGATAGCGAACCGCCGCCGGTTGGTTCAGCCGAAACCCGGTATAGAGCATTTGTCGGCATTCGTTCTCGTCGGCCGGCGCCATCACCACCAGGTTCGGAATACAGCGCAGATAGCTGTAATCGAACCCGCCGGCGTGGGTCGGACCATCCGGCCCCACCAACCCGGCGCGGTCGATGGCGAACAGCACCGGCAGATTTTGCAACGCCACATCGTGAATCAGTTGATCGTAGGCGCGTTGCAGGAAGGTGGAATAGATCGCCACCACTGGCTTGAGGCCATCGCAGGCCATGCCCGCGGCCAGCGTGACCGCGTGCTGTTCGGCGATGGCGACATCGAAGTAGCGATCCGGGAACCGCTCGGAAAATTCGACCAGGCCGGAACCTTCCCGCATCGCCGGAGTGATGCCGATCAGTCGCCCGTCCCGCTCGGCCATCTCGCACAGCCATTGACCGAAGACCTGGGTATAGGTCAGCCCACCTCCCGTCTTGGCGGGTTTCAGCCCATGCGCCGGATCGAACGTCCCGACTCCGTGGTAGCTCACCGGCTCGTCCTCGGCCCGCTGGTAGCCCTTGCCCTTGCGGGTGACCACATGCAACAGGCGTGGCCCCTTGAGCGCCCGCAGGTTGCGCAGGGTCGGCACGAGGGTCGACAAATCATGACCGTCCACCGGCCCAAAATAGGTGAAGCCCAGTTCCTCGAACAGGGTACCACCCGGTGCGATCAAGCCCTTGACCTGCTCCTCGGCGCGGCGGGCGACTTCCAGCATCGGCGGTACATGGCTCAGGACTTTCTTACCGCCCGCGCGCACCGTGGAAAAAAGACGACTCGACAACAGCTGGGTCAGATGCGCCGACAGCGCGCCCACGTTCGGCGAGATCGACATCTCGTTGTCGTTGAGCACGACCAGCAGGTCGCTTTTGAGGTGGCCCGCGTGGTTCAAAGCCTCGAATGCCATGCCCGCGGTCATCGCTCCATCGCCGATCACGGCGACCACCCTGCGGTCGCCGCCAGCCCGCTCGGCGGCGATGACCATGCCCAGGGCGGCGCTCAGCGAGGTGCTGGAGTGGCCGACTCCAAACGTGTCGTAAGGGCTTTCGCACCGCCTGGGAAAACCCGCGACGCCATTCTTGCGGCGCAACGTGTCCATCCGGGCTCGGCGACCCGTCAGGATCTTATGTGGATAGCTTTGATGGCCGACATCCCAAACCAGCCGATCCTCGGGCGTCTCGAACACGTAGTGCAGGGCGATGGCCAGTTCGACCGTGCCCAGGTTGGCGGCAAAATGGCCGCCGGTCCTGGCCACGGTCTGGATCAGGAATTCGCGCAATTCGTGCGCCAGGGCCGGCAATCGCGCCTCCGGCAGCGCGCGCAAATCCGGGGGGGCGTCAATTTGTTCCAGCAGCGGAAAAGTGGGTCCGGTGGTCATTGTCGGTAGGGGAGTTCGTGCCGGTTGGCGATGCCAGGGGCAAGGCGGGAGCGGGGCGCTCAATACATCCGCTCCACGATGTAGGAAGCAATCCAGCGCAGCGGTTCGGCTTCGGACCCCAAGGGTCGCAGACTGGCCAGCGCTTCCGCGCGCAACAGACGGGCGTGCTCGCGGGCGCCCTCCAGCCCCAACAGCGCCGGATAGGTCGGTTTGGCGAGCGCCCGGTCCGCCCCCGTATTCTTGCCCAGCGTGACCGCGTCACCGATGACATCGAGGATATCGTCGCGAATCTGGAAAGCGAGCCCGATGCATTTGGCATAGTGATCCAACCGCTCCAGCACCGCCGGCTCGACCGTCGGCTGACTGAGCGCCCCCAGCAGCACGCTGGCGCGGATCAAAGCCCCGGTCTTGTGGATATGCATGTCTTCCAGCTCGGCCAGGGTCAGCGCCTGCCCGACCGCCGCCAGATCAATCGCCTGGCCGCCCGCCATGCCGCGCGAGCCGGCGGCCTGGGCCAACACGGCCAGCATTCGCAACCGGATGGCTGGGTCCGCCACCATTGCGGCATCCTGGCCGAGTATTTGAAACGCCAGCGCCTGCAGCGCGTCGCCGGCCAGGATCGCCAGCGCCTCGCCGAACGCCTTATGGCAACTCGGCTGGCCGTGGCGCAGGTCGTCGTTGTCCATAGCCGGCAGATCATCGTGAATCAGCGAATAGGCATGGATGAATTCCACCGCGCAGGCAGGACCATCCAACGCCTCGGGCATCGCGCCGACCGCCGCGCCGCTCAGGTAAACCAGCACCGGACGGATGCGTTTACCGCCCCCCAACACCGCATAGCGCATGGCGCGGTGCAAAGCGCCAGGATGAATGCCGGTCGCCGGCAAGCGCTGGTCAAGCGCCCATTCGGCGCGAGCTTGATAGCCTTCGATCCATTCCACCGCCATCGGCGTCAATCCGCCGACCGGGCCAGCGGCGTGGTTTCCAATTGACCATTGCGTTCGATCAACTGTTCCACTTTTTGTTCGGCTTCCCGCAAGGCGTTCCGACAGCTTCGCACCAGCACGATGCCGCGCTCGAACCGTTGCAGGGAATCATCAAGGGTCAGGTCACCCTGTTCGATCTGTCCGATCAGGCTTTCCAGTTCCGCCAGCGCCGTTTCGAAGGGAATTGGGAGATTTTTCTTGGCCATCATGCCTGCCCGTCCGCTTTAGCAGGCGCTTACGTTACCTTGCGACCGGCGAACGGTCAATTTGATGCGCGGAACCCGGGGTGGAAAAACGCAAAACGGACCCTCCCTGGTCCTTGCTCCACTTCGACGAGCCGACCAGTCGCCAAGACCGGACCCCGGTTCGCCACGGCCAGACTGGAACGGCGATCACCCCACGGGTTCGGCGATCTTGACGGCGGCTGGATCGGGTGACCGGATGGCGCGTGCTTTCCTCGCTTTGGTTCCCGCCTCCGCCGCCTGGGTCAGCTCCAAAGCGTTCTGGCTCAACAAATCGATCTGCTCGAACAACCGCTGGATGTCGTCCCGACTGGGCACGCCCAGGCGGCGCAGGGCGCGCGCTACCCGCGCCTGAAAGACTTTCTCCAGTTTATTCCAGGCTCCGGTCGCCCGTTCCCGAATTGCCTCGACCTTGCCCTTCACGATCGTTTCGCTCACTGCGGGCTTGCCATCGGCAATCTCTCTCATTCGCGCGTCCACGGCCTGTCCTTCCTGGACTAGCGACTCAAAAAGCTTGCCACCCTCGTCCTGGGTCCTGGCGAACGCGCCCAGTCCCGCCAGCCAGATTTGGCGCGCGAAATCCCGCGCATTGTGAGTGAGTTGGTTTTCAAGCAAATAGGCTTTCATATCTGGAGCCCTCCTCATGGATCATGGCGCAAGTCTGGTTGTATCGGTTGCCATCGCTGGACTTGATCATGTCCGGAACTTTTGCGGCGGTCGTTCCGGCCCTCTTGGCTCAAGAAGTTAACAAGGAAAATTAGAGTACGCATACTAACCAGTTTCGCCAGTCCTCCAGAGGATCGTAGTCGCCAGGCGCGCTTGGGGGAGTAAAGAGGTTGGATTCAGGTTGGATTCGGGGATGATCCGCCGGTTTTCTTGTTCGGGGCAAGACGACGCGACTGACCGGGCGCTTCGCTTCCAGGCCAGTGGTTTAGCCGTCGCCGTGGGTGAACCGCACGATGCGGCGCCGATCCTGCTTGGTGGGTCGACCGGCCGGTTGGGGCACGGGGGAACGTTCCAGACGCCGCCGCTCGTGCAAGGCTTCGCGCCGCCGGTGGCTTTCGGCGGTTTCTTCATACAGCAGGGTCGCGACGCTGGCGGGACCGCGCCGGTCGCTCAGCGCCCTGACCGTGATTACGTATGGCTCAACTCCGCGTTGAATTTGCAGTGTTTCACCCAGACGGACGGAATGGGCGGGTTTACAGCGCTGGCCACCCGCATGAACCTTGCCACCCGTGACCACCTCGGCCGCCAAGGTGCGCGTCTTGAAGAAACGCGCGGCCCACAACCATTTATCGAGTCGAACCCGATCCACCGCGCCACGGGCTACCGCGGGCCGCTCGCTGTTCTCCGCGGCGTTCATTCCCCTTCAACCCTGGCCGTTGCCCCGCGAAATCTCCAAGCCGCGCCTCGACTGCGGCTCCTCGTCCGGCAAGGTAATGTTCAGTTCCAGAACTTCATAGCCGCCTTCGCGATCCAGATGCACCTTGATCTGGCTTTGGTCCACCGGCACGTATTTGCGCACCACCTCCAGCAGTTCCTTCTTGAGCGCCGGCAGATAGTCGGGACTCCCGCGGCGGTTGCCCCGTTCGTGCGCGACGATGATTTGCAACCGTTCCTTGGCCAGCGCGGCCGACGATTTATTCGGTGATGGGCGAAAGATGTTGTCGAATAGACCCATTGGCTTACCCTCCGCCAAACAGACGTTTCAGAAATCCCTTCTTCTGGGTGGTAATAAACCGATGTGGCAGGTTTTTGCCCAGGAAACGATCCACCAGATCGCCATAGGCGGCGCCCGCGTCGCTGCCATCCTCCAAAACCACGGGAACACCGGCATTGGAGGACTGCAAGACGGTTGGCGACTCCGGAATCACACCCAGCAATGGAATGCCCAAAATCTCCAGCACATCCTCCACGCTGAGCATATCGCCCCGATCGGCGCGCTCCGGCGCGTAGCGCGCCAGCACCAGATGCTCCTTGACGGGCGCCTCGCCCTGCTCGGCGCGGCGCGAGCGGCTGGCCAGAATACCGAGGATTCGATCGGAATCGCGCACCGACGAAACCTCCGGATTGGTCACCACCAACGCCTCGTCGGCGAAATACAGCGCCATCAGCGCGCCCCGCTCGATGCCGGCCGGCGAATCGCAGACGATGTATTCGAAGTTTTGCCGAAGTTCGTTCAGAACCCGCTCCACCCCTTCCTTGGTCAGCGCCTCCTTGTCGCGAGTCTGCGAGGCCGGCAGAATGTGAAGGTTCTCCACTCGCTTGTCGCGAATCAGCGCCTGGTTAAGATTTGCCTCGCCATTGATAATGTTGATGAAATCGTACACTACCCGGCGTTCGCAGCCCATGATCAGGTCCAGGTTGCGCAAGCCCACGTCGAAATCGATCACCACGGTCCGGTAGCCGCGTTGGGCCAAGCCCGTGGCGAAACTCGCGCTGGTCGTGGTTTTGCCCACGCCCCCCTTGCCGGAAGTCACAACGATGACGGTAGCCAAGTTGTCATCCCATACGAAAGTGATGTCAAGAATTTTAAGGTTAAATGCGTTACGTTCAAGCCCGGCCGATGCTTAGCGCATCAGGTGATCGATGATCAACCGATCGTCCGCCAAATGAACCTGCATGGCCTTGCCCCGATCGGCGGGACCGAGATCGATCTCTTCGCTGATGCGATAACGGCCCGCGATCGAGATCAGTTCCGCTTCCAGGCTCTGACAGAAAATCCGGGCCTCGACATCGCCCTTGACGCCCGCCAGGGCGCGTCCACGCAGCGCGCCATAGACGTGAATATTGCCGTCGGCGATCACCTCGGCACCGGCGCTAACCGCCCCCAGCACGACCAAGTCGCCGTCTGGCGCATAGATTTGCTGGCCGGAGCGAACCAGATGGCTAATGATCCGGCTGCGAATCGGGGTTGGCTCGGATCGATCGGGTTTTCGGGTCGCGCCGGTGGAGCGGCTGTCCGGCAGCATGGGCAATCCGGCTTGGCGGGCAACCGCCTGAAGCTCCGGGTTGCCGTTGCGGATGCCCACCGGCGCCATGCCATGCCCGCGCAGCAAGTCATACAGGCTGTTGAAATCCACCTCGTCCAGCTTGCCTGGAGGCTCCGCCAGATCCTCCAGGTCGATCACCACCGGGGTATTGTTGAAGAAGCTGGGCGCCTGTTTGACCTTTCTCGCCAAATGCCGCTCGATGGCGACTCGATCCAGTTGGAACAAATGCAGAACGGTCAGAGTGAACAAGCTACCCTTGAGTTCGAAGGGCGGAGCGGGTTCGGCGGCGAAACGGGAGGAGCGCAGCAGCATGGCGGCACCGGGGTTCTCAGGCTAAACGGTGATGGACTGTCCGCGTCATTCCCGGCGCTCACCGCGCGGCGAAATCCGTTCGCGACGGGCGCGGCCGGTCATCCATGTCCCTCAGTGATCGTGGCCATGGGTGTGAACATGGCCGTGGGCTAGCTCCTGTGCGGTTGCATCCCGCACCGTCAGCACCTCGACCGCGAAATGCAGGTTCTTGCCGGCCATGGGATGGTTGGCGTCCAGCACCACGGCTTGATCGTTCACGTCGATCACGGTGCAATTCAAAACGCCCCGCGCGCCCTCGCCCTGAACCCGCATTCCTACCCGAATGTCCTCGCCGGGCGGGAATTGCGCGCGCGGCGCTTCGAACACCGCCTCGGGATCGTACTCGCCATAGCCCTCGGCCGGCGCGAGGTGGATCGCCGAGCTGAATCCCGCCTCGTGGCCTTCCAACGCGGCCTCCAACCCGGCAATGATGTTGCCGTAACCGTGCAGGTAGGCGAACGGCTCGCGCTCGCGACTGGAATCGAGTCGAACGCCTAAATCGTCGGTCAGGGTGTAATGCAGGGACACGACCTTGCCGCGAGCTGCTTTCATGACAAACCCCCGTGGGCTGAAAACAGGCTTTACTATAGAACATCCCGTCTGCATTCGCCGCAAAAAAACGCGCGTGCGCTTTGCGATTGATTCCAGCGCGCCGCCTATACTGGAGCCATCGTCCATCGAGTTTATGGGGGGTTTCCGTCATGCCTGTCATCCCGTCTCGCGCCGGTCGGCCGCTTATCGCATCATGGCTACTCGTTGGGCTGATTGGGCTGATTGGGCTGGGCGGTTGCGCGACGCCGTCCTCCGCCCCACGCGATCCGGGCGCCACCGTCCGCCAGCATATTCTCGGCGCCGCGGAGCGGATGGTCGGGACCCCCTACGTTCCGGGCGGCGAATCGCCGGGTGGGGTGGATTGCAGCGGCCTGGTGCGGTACGTTTACCGTCAGGCGGGCATCCAGGTGCCGCGCACCACGATGGAGTTGTTCCAGGCGGGACAATCCCGGCGGCAAGTGCTGCCGGGCGATTTACTGTTCTTCCGCACCGACGGCGGCGGGCGGATTTCCCATGTGGGGATTTACGCGGGCGGCGGGCGGATGATCCATGCGTCCTCGGGCAGTGGGCGGGTGCGCAAAGTCAGTCTGGGCCAGCCGTATTGGCGACAACGCATGGTCGGCGGCGCAACCTTCCTGAGCGCGGGAACCTTGCCGATCACCCGGCGCTGGCCAGCGGACCATGGTCCAAGCGGTTAGCGGCTTTCACCGGGCGGTTTCGTTCGACCGTCACGCCCCGAACGTCGCGATTCGCTCGCCGACGCCAAAAATCGCCAACGCTCCGGGGTCCATCACCGTCCAGGCTTCGTTGTCGGTCAACGGCCGGGTTGCCACCACGGTCACCACATCGGTGGGGGTAGTCTCCCGTTGAAAATCCACCGTCATGTCGGCATCCATCAGCCGAGCCTCACCGAACGGCGCCCGCCGGGTCAGCCACGACAGTTGCGTGCCGCAATGAGCATAGAGGTGCCGGGCGTCGCTGAGCAGGAAATTGAAGACGCCGCGCGGATTCAGTTCCTGGGCCAAGGCATGAATATGCCGCCACAATACTTCCGGCCGGCGCGGCGGCTCGGGAAAACGGGCGCGAATCCGATCCAGCAACCAGCAAAAGGCGTGCTCGCTGTCGGTGCCGCCGATGGGTCGGTAAAAAGCCAGCGGCAGCCGCTTGACGCCCCGCAACTGGCCGTTGTGGGCGAACACCCAGTGCCGACCCCACAGTTCGCGGCTGAAGGGATGGGTGTTTTCCAGGCATATCCGGCCACGATTGGCGCGGCGGATGTGGCAAACGACGATCAGGCTCTTGATCGGATAGCGCTGCACCAACCGGGCGATTTCCGACTCGGCGCTGGGATTGGGATCGTGAAAGGTCCGGCAGCCATGCCCCTCGTAAAAGGCGATGCCCCAACCATCGCGGTGCGGGCCGGTCTTGCCGCCGCGCTGCATCAACCCGGTGAAACTGAAGCAGATATCGGTCGGTACATTGGCGCTCATCCCGAGCAACTCGCACATGATCGAACCCCGCTTCAGCCCCAGCGTGGCCCCAGCTCGGACGACCCGTGGGATTCGGCCATGCCCCGCGCCCGGCGAACGTGATCCAGAAACGGATTGGTGCGCAATTCCTGCTCCAGCGTGGTGACCGGACCGTGGCCACTGCATACCAGCAGATGGCCCGGCAGTTCCAGCAAGCGGCTCAGGCTGGCCTGCATCAATTCCGGGTCGCTCATGGGAAAGTCGGTGCGGCCGATGCTGCCGGCGAACAGGGTGTCGCCGACGAAGATATAGGTATCATCGTAATAACAGCCCTGGCCCGGCGTGTGGCCTGGCGTGGACAGGAAGCGGAAGCGCATTCTCCCAACCTCAATGGTGTCGCCGTCGCGCACTTCCCGGTCGATCCGCCCGCTGGGCCGGTCGAAATCGGCCATGCCGAACAGCAGCGAGCCTTGTTGCGGCAGCGCGTCGAACATCGGTCGCTCCAGCGCCGGCAGATAGGTCAGCGCCCCAGGAAATTCTCGCTGCACGTCGGCCAGTCCGCCGGCGTGGTCGAAATGGGCGTGGGTCAGCAGAATCGCTTGTAAATCCGGGCGCGGTTGCATCCGGACCAGCGCGTTCGCCAGTTGCGGCCCGTCGCCGGTGTCCACCACCGCGCACTGACCGGTAGCCGCATCCTCGATCAGATAGGCGTTGACTTGGAATGCGCCCACGGTCAGACAGCGAACATTCATGACAGGCCCTCGATAATATGATTTTCCAGCCGGCGGACTCGCCGTTCCGACACGGCCCAGCCGCACACGGTCATCCCGGCGCGCTGGGTGGAACGGGGGTCGCCGACCCGCAGGGGATGCCAGTCTGGCAGCGGCTGACCCTCCGCCCGCAACCGGTAGGCGCAGGTTCGTGGCAGCCAACGGACCCGCCGCACTTCGGCCGGCGCCAGTTGCACACAGTCGGGCACCCAACGCAGGCGATCGGCGTAACGACTACACCGGCCAGTGGTCAGATCCAACAGCCAGCAAGCGACATTGGTATGGAACACCTCGCCTGTATCCTCGTCTTCCAGCTTGCGCAGGCAACATTTGCCGCAACCGTCGCACAAGGCCTCCCATTCGGGCTCGGTGAGCTGGGTGAGGGTTTTGGTTTCCCAAAATGGAGAAGATGGAGATTTGGCGCTCATGCCATTCGCCGGAACCGGCAGCGCGGGCGAACGCGCGCCGGCGCCAAGGATTCAGGTGGTGATGTACTCGCGCAGGGCTTGCGCTTCCTGGGCGGTTTCCTGCAGCTTGGCCTTGACCAGGTCGCCGATGGAGACCACGCCGATCAATTTGCCGTCGTCATCGACCACCGGCATGTGGCGGAAACGCTTGGCGGTCATGATGGCCAGGACTTCACTGACCGTCTCGCTCGGTTTGCCGGTCGTCATGTCGCAGGTCATACAGGGTCGAACGGACATTTTGGCAAAATCGGTCCGCCCCTCGGCGCACAGGTTCAGCACATCGCGCTCAGTGAAGATGCCCGCGGGCGAACCATCGGCGTTCGGGATCATCACCGAACCCACCTTATGCTCGGTCATGGCGCGGATAGCGTCGGCGACGGTGGCGGTGGTTGGCACGGTGACGGGTTGGCCGCCTTTTTTACTCAGAATTTCCTTCAACTGCATCATTCGGGCATCCCCCCTGGAGTTGGTTAAAACAGGCTAGCTGGGCAAATCCGGCGATAATTTAGCAAATCCATCGGTTTTAGCCAGCGGCGTCAACAGGCAGGCGACGCGCCCCTTTCGGAGAAAGACCTGGCGTCCGCCGTCCCCTCCGTCGATCAGCGTCCCAGCGCCAGTAACAATCCATTCAATCGTTTTACAAAACTGGCCGGATCTTCCAGTTGCCCACCCTCGGCCAACACCGCCTGTTCGAACAGCAGGTGGGTCCAGTCGCTGAACCGGTTGGCGTCCGGTTCGCCCTTCAGGCGCGCGATCAGTGAATGGGTGGGATTCAATTCCAGATAGGGCTTGCTCGCCGGGACACTCTGGCCGGCGTCGCGCAACAGCCGCTCCAGATGGGCACTGAGGGCGTACTCATCCACCACCAGACAGGCCGGCGAATCGGTCAGCCGCGAGGAAATCCGCACTTCCTTGACC
>ERZ761602.7355-NODE-7355-length-11742-cov-6.764867_pt1 | contig 11742 bp, 6 predicted proteins | sample MGYA00512165_ERZ761602 | MGnify/ENA primary metagenome ERZ761602 (study PRJEB28899, sample SAMN02445085) | bioreactor sludge metagenome | biome: EBPR sludge; isolation source: Thorneside wastewater treatment plant | place: Australia: Brisbane, Thorneside... | reverse complement strand
GGTAATTCTCTTTCCAGAAGGTCTCATCGGTCGTGGACCAGCCGATGAAATAAGAACCGTGGTTGGCCGGATTTGGTCGGAAGAAGTCCTCAAGCACCGGATGGAGATACTCGGCAAATGCCGGGTTGGTCTGGGCACGCTGAAGGTCACGCGAAGCTTCGTAGATGACGAGCGTCGGGTTCCATGCGACGCCCGCCTCGATCATCCCGTCAAGCACCTTCATAAGGCGTTCGCGGTTAGCCTCTCGCCAGAGCCTGCCGGCATAACGAAAGCGGTCAACCTCGTCGTTGTAGTTATAGTCCGACGGGAAGTTCTGCCGCCCGCCGATTATCGCCGCATCCGGAATGCCGTACCAATGCTCGATGGTCGTCGTGCCGAACTTTATGTCGTCTAAGGCGTTGGTCTCCTCGACGCCGGTGTGGTGCATCACCCGCATTCCCTGCTCCTTCGCTTCGTCCATCATCGCCGCCATCAGATCGCGGTCGATGGTGTAAAGCTTGATGCCGTCGTAGCCGGCGGCCTTCAGGTCACGGACGCGTTGGCGGGCCTGCTCGCGCGTGTTGATGTTCGGCGCCGGGAATCCGCCGTAGGGAAAGATCCGCGGGCCGACGAGGGTTCCGGCATTTATGCGTCGGCTGTACTCGAGGATCTTAGCGTTCGCCCAGGCGTCGCGAACGGTCGTTATGCCGCAGGCGAGCCAGAGCTTTGTCACGTACTCGACCGGCATCGGCACGCCTCCGCGTTCGTCATGCGTGTGACCGTGGAGGTTGATGAGCCCCGGCAGGACGTACTTGCCCGCGGCGTCGATCTCAACATCGCCCTTGGCCGGCCGCCTCGCTCGCCCTTCCTTTGCCGCAACGGGGTCAAACGCCGCGATCTGCGCGATGCGGTCGTTCTCGACCACGATGTCATACGGCCCGGCCGCCGGCTTGCCGCTGCCATCGACCATCATCGCCCCGCGGATGACGATCCGCTTGGCCCGCTTGCCGGACACACTCGGCGAAGCGTCCTGTGGAAATGCGTTGCCAACGAAAACAGAAACCGCTGCGAGGCACAAACTCGCCGCCTTAAAAGCCGCTTTTCTCATAATCTTTCTCTGACACGTTTGCGGGATGTTTTTTCACATCATAGAATAGTTTCTTTAACAAAACACGCTTAAATTCAACTATTTGGAGAAACTCGATAATGGCAGGAAGAAATAAGGTAACGGTCGTTGGAGCAGGAAATGTCGGTTCGACGGCGGCACATTGGATCGCGAGCAAGGAACTTGCGGACGTCGTTTTGGTCGATATCGTTGAGGGAACGCCGCAGGGCAAGTCGCTCGACCTTGCACAGGCAGCTCCGATCGATGGCTTTGACGTAAAGCTCGTCGGAGCAAATTCTTACGAGGAAACGGCGGATTCGGACATCGTCATCATCACCGCCGGACTTCCCCGCAAGCCCGGAATGAGCCGCGATGATCTATTGAAGACGAACTCGGACATCGTCGGGCAGGTGACCGACCAGGTGGCGAAATACAGCCCGAACGCATTCATCATCGTCGTCTCGAACCCGCTCGACGCAATGACGCAGGTCGCATTTCGCCGCTCGGGCTTCCCGAAGAACCGCGTTATGGGAATGGCCGGCGTGCTCGATGCCGCCCGTATGCGCTGCTTCCTCGCCGAGGCGCTGAACGTCTCGGTCGAAAACGTCACCGCGTTCGTCCTCGGCGGCCACGGCGACACGATGGTGCCGCTTCCGCGATATTCGACCTGTGCGGGAATCCCGATCACCGAACTTCTGCCGAAGGAACAGATCGATGCCATCGTTGACCGTACGGCAAACGGCGGTGCAGAGATCGTCGGCCTGCTCAAGACCGGCTCGGCATTCTACGCCCCGTCACTCGGTGCGGTCGAAATGGCCGAAGCGATACTCAAAGACAAGAAAAAGATCCTTCCCTGCGCGGTCTTCCTCGAGGGTGAATATGGAATATCGAACCTCTTCGTCGGCGTTCCTGTAAAGCTCGGCAAGAACGGCGTCGAACAGATCATCGAGATCAACCTGACCAATGAAGAACGTGCCGCACTTCACAAATCGGCCGCATCCGTACAAGAACTCATCGACGTTCTTCAGATTTGATACGCCGATCAAACTACTTTTTTCTAAAGGACGCCTTCGGGCGTTCTTTTTTTCGGTCAACCTGACCGAGCAATTCATTCAAACTGCAAGAGTATATTGCATCAATCCCTACCGCCTATCACCTTAACTCATTCTATTTCTTCATTTAGGTTGGTGGCATGCCCCTTGTTATAAGAAACGGCGGCAATAAATGCCGTGTTTTCTACAAGTCTGGGGATCGCAGGAGCTATACGAAATGAAGAACAATAACAATTTCAAAGGATCGTTCAAAGCAGTCATCGGGGCATTTTCCCTCGCTTCGCTGCTCTTCTCGAACGTCCTTGTATTGAGCGCCGCACCCGCGGCGGGCAATGCCGAAAGGAATTTGACCGGCACCGAACTTACCCTCGACCTTACGCAGCTTGGCCGTCAAGGAAGCCTGCGGGAGGACCTAAGCATTGAACGTGAGACCATCGGCCTTATCAATGCGTTAGTTGGTAAGTCTGGTCGCCAGATCCTTCTTATTGACGAACTCAACACCGCCCAGCGTCCCGTTGTTGAGCAGCTTGCGATCCGCATCGCAAAAGGCAGTGTTCCAGCTTCGCTGAAGGGCAAGACGGTGAACGTGCTTGATGAAGCGAATCTCTTTTCGAATGCCAGCTCACAGGCCGATCTGGCCCGGCGATTCACCGCCGTGATCGAAGACGCCGCCGCACAGGAAGGCGAGTCGATCCTCTTCATCAACAACATCAAAGGATTTGTTCAGGAATCATCGCTCAGTTCCGTGCTCTGGGAAGCCGTTTCCGAAGGTGACGTCCGGCTCATCGCCGGAGCCTCTGCTTCGGTTTACGCCGAACTTATTACCGCCCACCCGGAACTCAGCGAAGTTTTTGACGTGATCGAGATCGCCTCGACCGGTGGGGCAAACGTAGTCGATGCCTCAGCCGCCTCGCCAAATGAATATCGCGGCGACAACGTCTCGGCCGATCTTCGCGACATGATCGCTTCGCAGCCCGCGAACAAGCGGATCAACGCGATCATGCAGGCAAAAGACGCCGATTCGCCGGTGCTCCGCCAGACGTTCGAACGCCACGGGATACTTGTTCATGACCGGATCGGCAATTCGGACACGCTCGTTGTTGACCTCCCGCTCGGCTCGCTCGAAGAGCTTTCGAAGGGCGGACTCATCAACTACATCTCGCCGGACCGCAAGACCGCTCGAACCGGCCATATCGAGGATACGATCGGCGCATCCGGCAGCCGGATTCAGCAGATCGGCGGACAGTCGATGAACCTGAACGGCACCGGTATCGGCATCGCCATCGTCGATTCAGGTATTTACTCGGCCCACACAGGCTGGCGCAATGCCAACGGACAATCTCGTGTCAAAGCAAACGTTGACTTTACCGGCGACGGCACGGGCGATGCCTATGGCCACGGAACTCACGTTGCCGGACTCGCCGCGGGCAACTCGTCGAGGAACAACGGCGCATATCGCGGCGTAGCTCCCGACGCGAATATCATCAGCGTTAAGGTTCTCAACAACAACGGTGTCGGGCAAACCTCGTGGCTCCTGAATGGCCTGAACTGGATCCTGCAGAACCGCACGCAGTACAACATCCGCGTGGTCAATCTCAGCCTCGGTACGGTTGCGATTGATACTTATACCAACGACCCGATCGGGCTCAAGGTAAAAGAGCTTGTGAACAACGGCATCGTCGTTGTTGCAGCTGCCGGTAATCTCGGCCGCGCGCCAATCGGCGGAAAGCTCTATGGAACGATCCACTCGCCGGGCAACAGCCCGTGGGTCATCACGGTTGGTGCAAGCAACAGCTATGGCACTGTTAGCCGCTCGGACGACCGAGTAACGACCTATAGCTCCCGCGGCCCGACCCGCAGTTTCTATACCAATTCGCTCGGCCAGCGCGTTTTCGATAACGTGATGAAGCCGGACCTTGTTGCCCCCGGCAACCAGTTGATCTCGTATCGGGCACCGAATAACCTGCGCTCCTCCTCAGCCCCCGAACTCGACGTTCCTAATGCTTCAGGTGAGACTGCCGCAGACGCTCTGATGTACCAGAGCGGAACTTCGATGTCCGCCCCCATCGTCGCCGGTGCTGCTGCTGTGCTGCTCCAGGCGAACCCGAACCTGACTCCCGGAATGGTTCGGATGATTCTGCAATACACCGCCCAGCCGTTGGCCGGTGCTGATATGTTCGAGCAAGGTGCCGGACAGCTGAACCTCGAAGGTGCACTGCGTCTCGTTGGCGGTTTCCGCAACGATCTTGACTACAATTCGGGAGTCGCCCGTGCAACCTGGGTAATGGTTTCCGGGTGGTCGATGCCAGTAACATCTTCGACCATCGGCGAAAGCAGCTTCCCTTGGTCGCAGATGATCACGACGAGTCACTCCTTCATAACCGGATCGAATCTCGTTGCGCGATTCCAGGTAGTTTACCGGCCGGGTTTTACGGTGGACAGCGGCATCACGAACTCATTGGGTTTGTTAGCCCTCAACACGACCTCGTATTACTCCGGCGGACTTTCGCTCAATACGAACGTGATGACCAGCAACGGCGGCGCTTCCGGCTCTGGAACTGTTTTGATGTCTTCCGGTGTGCTCGTCGGTGACGGTGTGCTTGTCGGAGACGGCGTGCTTATCGGAGACGGCGTCTTGATCGGAGATGGTGTCCTCATCGGAGATGGTGTTCTTATCGGAGACGGTGTGCTTATCGGCGACCGTACTCCAAGAATGGAGCCTGTGCTCATTTACTAAGAATACCTGATACCGAGAATACCTATTGGAGGAGGATTACCGTCATGCTGAACGCATATGTTGCTGCAACGCCAGAAGTGTATCCGATCATCGAACCGGCCTCGGCGAGCATTGCTTACGATCTTTCAAATCTCCGATCGTTGAACGCTGACGACCTCGAAGCGGTCACCGAATTTCTCGCGAAACGGCCGGTGCATACGGTAGTAATGAGCAGCTTCATAGCCGACAACGGAATTGAAAGCGAACTCAACCGAGGCATCTTTTATGGCTACTTTGACGAGAAATGCGAGCTTGAAGGCGTTGCCCTAATCGGCCATTCGACGCTCATCGAGGCACGGTCAGACCGTTCACTGCGAGCATTTGCTTTGAAGGCCCGCGAATCGCGGATACCGATCAATTTGATAATGTCCGATGACGACGTAGCCGAGCGGTTCTTTGAACTATACGCCATCGGGCAGATGACTCCGCGGCTGAAATGCACGGAACTTCTGTTCCAAACGGATTTCCCGTTCCCGGTCCAGAAGTGCGAATGGCATCTCCGCGAGGCTCGTCCTGAGAACCTGGACCAGGTCGCGAGGGCACAGGCCGAGGTCGCTTTTATCGAATCCGGTATCGACCCGATGAGCCGTGACCGCGAGGGCTTTCTCAAGCGGTGTGCACGTCGTATCGAGCAAGGCCGCGTTTTCGTGGTCTTCGATGGTGATCAACTCGTCTTCAAAGCGGACATCATCGCCGAAGCATCCGATGTTATATACCTCGAAGGCGTTTATGTCGCTCCGGGATTCCGGGGACGCGGCGTTGGTACAGCCTGCCTGTCAGAAGTTTGCCGGCAGCTTTTGGGCCGAGCAATGTACGTGTGCCTGCTGAGCAACGTTGAGGCAAAACATGCACACCGCAGTTTCGCGAACGCAGGACTCCGGAACACGGGAAAATGCACCACGTTGTTCCTGTAAAAACCTGTTTATTTTTTGCTTGGGATTAGGTTATACTCTTATTTGGGTTCATCCCTTCCCGGCATTCCTCCCTCGAAGTTCAGATCTTCAAGTTGTTCCCCTGCCTGTAGAACAAGTGGTTTTTATATGCCCAACAGCGCTCGCGAGCCGATCCCTTCATCGAAAGCGATCAATTACTACTTAGGTTTAACGATCACGACGGGAGCCGTGATCTTCATCTATGCGGCCGCGACACTTCCCTTCGCCTCGCTCGATATACGTTTCCTTATACTTGCAGGCTGCACGATCCTGTTCGCTTCTCGCGTCCTGATCCGGATCCCGACCATAAAGTCGTACATCGCAGTATCGGATATCTTTGTTTACCTGACTTTGCTAATGTTCGGCGGTGAGGCCGCTATCCTCCTTTCGGCCGTAGATACGTTCTTTTCTTCATTGCGATTCTGCAATAAATACAGAACCGTTCTTTTCAATACTGCCGCCTTGACGATTTCGACCGCCGCAGTTTACGGCGTGCTCATCTTAGCGGGGCTTTACTCCGAACCCCAACTTCATGGGTACGAACCTTACTTCCGTGATTTTCTTCTTGCACTCTCGTTGATGGTGCTTACGCAGTTTGCGGCCAACACCGTTCTTGCGACACTCTACGATTCGCTCAAAGAAGGAGTGTCCTTCCGAGAAACCTGGGAATCCAAGTATCTTTGGAGTTTCCTGACCTATGTGGTTGGGGCTGCGGGGGCTGGGCTGCTTGTCCAATTGGTCGATTACGCGGGATTCGTTGTCGCTTTGCTTGCGTTCCCGATCCTGCTCTTCGTGTATTTCACCTATCGGATGTACCTACGAAACGTAGAAATGAGCGCGGAGCAGGCCGAAAAGGCGCGTGAATATGCAAAGATGATCGAAGAGCGATCGGAAGCACTTACAGAATCTGAGGAGCGCTTTCGAAGTGCTTTTGATAATGCGCCGATCGGTATTGCCCTCGTGAAGCCTGGAGGAGAGCTTTTGAAGGTCAATCGGGCTCTCTGCGAAATGCTCGGCTATAGTGAGGCAGGGCTCCGGGAATGCTCGATCCGCAATATCTTCTTCGATGAGGACCTGCCAACGGTCTTTTCCCGTGTGGGCATGGTCGCCTCCGGGGCCATCGCATCTCATCAGATGGAACAGCGGTGCCGCAATAGCCGCGGCGAAACGGTCTGGACGCTTTGGAGTATGTCGCTTGCTGCAGCCGGTACCTCGAAAAGCCGAGAGATCATCTTTCAGATGCAGAATATTACGGCACGCAAGATCGCCGAAGAAAAACTCGTCCACGACGCGACACACGACCAGTTGACCGGACTGCCGAACCGAAACTGTTTTCACCAGAAGCTGACCGAAGCTCTAGAACGGTCGCACAAGATCCGAAACCACCGGACAAGCGTTTTGTTCATCGATCTTGACCGGTTCAAATACGTTAACGACAGCCTTGGTCATATCGTGGGCGATCAACTCCTGATAGGCATCTCCAACCGCCTCAAGAACTCAATACGCCCGAGCGATCTGGTCGCGAGGCTGGGCGGCGATGAGTTCACGGTCCTGATCGAGGGGAGTTATGACGACATCGAGATCGCGGGCATGGCCGAGCGGATCCAGCGAAGCCTTGCAAACCCATTCAACCTTCGCGGACACGTCGTTTACAGTTCGGCCAGTATCGGCATTCTCCACGCTTCGGAAAGACATGAGCGAGCCGAAGACATGATGCGCGATGCCGATACTGCGATGTACCACGCGAAAAAATCCGGAAAGGCACGGTACGAGATCTTTAACGATTCGATGCACGCAGAAGCCCGCGAAACGCTCAAGCTCGAAACCGATCTGAGGCAGGCGATCAAAGAGGGAAAGATCGAGGTGTGCTTCCAGCCGCTCTTCTCGCTCTCTGACCGCGAATTGACCGGCTTTGAAGCTCTCGCTCGCTGGCAGCATCCCGAACTCGGCGAAATATCGCCCTCCCGATTCATACCTCTTGCAGAGGAGATCGGCTGGATCGATACGCTTGGCGAGAACATACTGCGGTCGGCCTGCACGGTCATCCGAAACATCCACCGAAAGTTCCCTCGCTACGCCCATACGAAGGTGAACGTGAACCTGTCGTCGCAGCAATTTCGGAGCACCGGCCTCGTCGGCCGCATCCAATTGATTCTTTCTCAAACGGGATATTCGCCCGAAAATCTTCGGCTTGAAATTACCGAGTCGGTCTTCTTTGAACACCAGGACCGGGCAATCTCGATGCTCGCCCAACTCCGTGATCTCGGCGTCGAGATCGACATCGACGATTTCGGAACCGGGTACTCTAACCTTAGCTATCTTGTCCGGCTTCCTATTTCTCGTCTCAAGATCGATAAGTCTTTCGTCCAGATGATTCGCGAGGACGGATCGAACACTGAGATCGTTCGGACCATAATCGCCCTTGCACGTAACCTCGATCTCGGTGTTGTCGCCGAAGGAATCGAACACGAATATCAGGTCAAGGCCTTGCGAACGCTCGGCTGCGATTCGGGACAAGGGTACCTTTTCAGTACGCCGCTCAGGCCGGACAAATTAGCCGACTTCGTCGCCGATTGCGACGGCGGCCTTATAGGCAGCACCGAGGTGCCTGAGTACGCGCACATACTTACGGTTCAATAAAAACGGCCGCTTCGTTCTGAAATTACCCTAAGATTACTTCTTCAGCCAACCGAAGAGAGCGTTAACGGTGATATCCCGGTTCGTTTCGTATATGGCCTTTGTCAGCGGAACGGACATCGGGCAGACCTGGACGCAGTTCTGCGCGTTGCCGCAGTTGGTGATGCCGTCTTCGCCCATAAGCCCATTGAGCCGCTCGTCCATATCGGTCTTGCCGACCGGATGCATATTGAAGAGCCTTGCCTGTGCGATCGCCTGCGGGCCGATGTAGTTGTCGTCGCCGTACTGCGGGCAGGCCTCAAGACAGCAACCGCAGGTCATGCACCGCGAAAGTGCATACCGCTCCTGCGCAACCTCGTTCGAGATCGCCGGGCCGGGCCCGAGGCTGTGGCTGCCATCGAGTTCAACCCAAGCGTGGACCTGCTTCAAATGATCGAACATCTTCGTCCGGTCAACCTTGAGGTCGCGGACGTTCGGAAACTTCGACATCGGCTGGAGCGTGACCGTATCCGAACCAGAAGCGATCAGCAGGTCGTCGATCAGCGCCGAACAGGACTGCCGAACGCGACCGTCGATCACCATCGTACAGATGCCGCAGACCTGCTCAAGGCAGCTCATGTCCCAAACCGGCGGCGTCGTCGCCCTGCCATCGGCAGTTACCGGGTTCTTTCTCACTTCCATTAGCGCGGAAATAACATTCAAGTTTCGCCGATACGGCAATTCGAACGTGTCCCACGTAACGGGAGCACCCTCTTTCTCACGCCGTTGGATCTTCAGCTTGAACTTAGCCGGCGGCGTCTCAAGCCGCTTCTTCTCGATATGTCCGTTTGTACTCATTTTGATCTATTGCGATCGGTTAATGGAGTCGCATCAATATTGAAGAAATACTTTTGCAAGCCGCTCCGGCTGGTCGAGATAGAATTCCCATAAATAGCCGTTGTCAGCCTTCTTTTGACCCGGAACTACGCCTCCGGTCGCCAGCAAGGTTCCATCCTGGCTAAATTCCATCGGCGGGGTCGAGTTCTCGAGCACCTGAACCAATTCGCCGTTAATGTTCCACACATGAACCGGCTTCTTAAAACCATCAGCAGTTGCGATCAGTTTGTTGTTCGGATTCCATTTAACCGTGATCACTGCGTCTTGCTTTTTCTCTCTTGGTACGGTCGCAAGGAGCTTTCCGGTCGCGGTTTCCCAAACTTGAAAAAGAACTCGCTTGTTCTTGTGTGGTGTCGTGAACACAAGGCTTTGATCATCGCTAAAGATCGCCCCCTGCGAGGCAGAACCTGCAAAATCGTATAGTTTCTCGCCCGTCAACGCATCATAGGCTGCAAGGTCTCCCTTTCCCGTTGGGTTCACGAAAACCTTTTTGCTGTCGGTGCTCCAGCCAGCGATCACACCTTCGTCTTTTTTCGAACCAATGGACGTTACCAGTTCACCGTTCTCCGTTTTCCATATCCGGGTGATGCCGTCAAAATCCGACGTAGCCACCATCGTCTCATCCGGGCTGAACTTGCTGTAAAAGATCCGCGAGTCAGAGTCGAATTTCGAGACCATCGAACCGTCTTCCATTTTCCAAAGGGTCGGCTTCTTGTTCCCGCTAGCGATGAGAAGGTACCGCCCATTGGCACTGAACTGCGGATTAGAGATCGAACCAAGCATCAGATAACCCGCCGTCCCAGCCCCGGATACTCCGCCCAGTATAGCCAAAGTCAATTTGGCCGCCTCCCATCCAGAGTTGAAATTGGCATGCTTTATGTCGTAACGATGTTCGCCGCTAACAAAATCGACGATCTCGAACTCGCGGTCATTTTTGTTGACGAGCAGATACTTCCAATCCCTCGTTGCCGGTACATTTCCCATTTCGAGAACGATCACAGGAAAGATACCGTTCAGCTCATTGATGATGCCGGCACCGCCCAACAACTTGCTCATGTTGCTGACCTTTCCTAATCCGCGAATATCGCGAACATGAGCACCGGACTCGATCTCATAAACGGTCATCGAACCATCGGCCCTGTTCTGTGCGATCACGTGCTTTTCATCCGGGCTAAATGAAAAAGCGGTAAAGCCTTTTCCGTCGATCTTGGTGACAAGCTCGCCAGTAGCAGAATTGTAGATAGCCACGTCGGCCGTCTTGCTGCTCACCGCCAGAAAGGTTCCACGCGGACTGAAGCGAGCAAGTCCCGCCCTGCCCTTCCAAACGGAGATATCCCTAAACTCCGGCAACTGATGTCTTATCGCCGCTACCTGCTTTCCCGGTTCGGATTGAGCCGGCGCAAAGGAAACTAACGACAATAAAAGCAGTGGGACGACCAATCTTCGAAACATCTGACACCTCCTACTTCGAGGCTGATTTGCCTTTACTATAATCCCGCTTTCGCGGCTCGACGAGCGAGACGTCGATCGGCTCGTAGCTGAAGACCGGCTCCTCTGCCGAGTATTCGGCGATGGTGGTCTTCATATACTCCTCGTCATTGCGGTCCGGAAATTCCGGCTTGTAATGGGCTCCGCGTGATTCGTTGCGGTTAAGAGCACCAAGCGTGATGACGCGGGCAAGCTCGAGCATATTCTTAAGCTGACGGGCGTGCGGAACTGCCTGCGTCGCCCAAAGGTTCGAGTCGTTGATAGAGATCCGCTTCAAGCGATCCTGCAGCTCGATCAATTTTTCATCCGTTGCCTTGAGCTTGTCATTGTAGCGGACAACCGTCACATTGTCCGTCATCCACTTGCCCATTTCTTCGTGCAGTTTGTACTGGTTCTCGCCGCCCTCGCTCTTGATTATCGAGTCGTTGATCTCCTGCTGCCGCTTGAGTTCTGCATCGTAGATGCCATTCGTCTCCGTCTCGCCGCGTTCGACATTCTTTGCGTATTCGATCGCCGCCGGGGCCGCGACGAAACCGCCGTATACACACGAAACGAGCGAATTTGCCCCGAGCCGGTTTGCGCCGTGAATGGAGTAATCGCACTCGCCCGCTGCCAGCAATCCGGGAACGTTCGTCCGCTGTTCGAAATCGACCCAAAGGCCGCCCATCGAGTAGTGAACGCCCGGAAATATCCGCATCGGAACATACCGCGGATCGTCGCCGACGAACATCTCATAGATCTCAAGGATCGCCCCGAGCTTTCGCGTCAGCGTCTCGGCCGGCACGTGCGTCAGGTCAAGATAGACCTGATTCTCGCCCGCAACGCCGAAGCCATCCAGACACACCTGAAAGATCTCGCGGGTCGCGATGTCACGCGGCACAAGGTTGCCGTATGCCG
>ERZ761602.7353-NODE-7353-length-11744-cov-7.440585_pt1 | contig 11744 bp, 9 predicted proteins | sample MGYA00512165_ERZ761602 | MGnify/ENA primary metagenome ERZ761602 (study PRJEB28899, sample SAMN02445085) | bioreactor sludge metagenome | biome: EBPR sludge; isolation source: Thorneside wastewater treatment plant | place: Australia: Brisbane, Thorneside... | reverse complement strand
TGCTCGGGATCAGCGGCAAGGTCTTCGCCGACCTGCCGCTGGCCGCTTTCATGGGGTGTCCGCCGGCGCTGCTCGGCGCCTTCGACAAGGTGCTGGGTCAGGGCTGGGGCTATACCGGCGAGAACATCGAACTGCGCCTGGCCGACGGCGAAGTCCTGCCGGTCAACTGCGCAGTCAACCCGGTCGATGCCGCCGACGTTCGCCTGCTCGTCGAACTGTGGCCGATCGACCAGCAACTGCGCGCGACGCGCGAAGAGCGCCTGGCCGAACAGCAACACGCCAACCGCGAGCTGATCAGCAATCTGGTACACGAAATCAAGAACCCGCTCGGCGGCATCCGCGGCGCCGCGCAGTTGCTCGAACACGAACTGAACAATCCCGCGCTGCGCGAATACACGCAGGTCATCATCAAGGAAGCCGACCGCCTGCAGGACCTGATGCGCCGCCTGCTCTCGCCGCATCGCCCGATGCAGCCGGGCCCGGTGAATATCCACGAAATCCTCGAACGCGTGCGCAGCCTGCTCACCGCCGAGTTTCCGCTGCTGCGCGTGCAGCGCGACTACGACACCAGCCTGCCCGACCTGGTCGGCGACCGCGAGCAACTGATACAGGTCTTCCTCAACATCGTGCGCAACGCCGCGCAGGCGATCGACCGCCAGCCGGCGAGCGAAGCGCCCGCCCCCGGGCAGATCACGCTGCGCACGCGCGTCGCGCGTCAGGTCACGCTGGCCAAGCGGCGCTACCGTCTGGCGATCGCCGTCGAAGTGCTGGACAACGGCCCGGGAATTCCCGACGACATCCGCGAACGCATGTTCTATCCGCTCGTTTCCGGACGCCCGGACGGCAGCGGCCTCGGCCTGACGCTGGCGCAGAGCTTCGTCCAGCAGCACCAGGGGACGATAGACTGCAGCAGCCGGCCGGGCCGCACGCGCTTCACGATCCGCCTGCCACTGGCCTGATCCGGTGAGCGGGCAGGCTTCTTGCTTGTCAATTGAGTGACCATCGTCAAGCTGCCTGAGGAATTCATGAAACCCGTCTGGATCGTCGACGACGACAAATCAATTCGCTGGGTCCTCGAAAAAACGCTCGCGCGCGAGAAGATCCCCTTCCGCAGCTTCGCCTCCGCGGGTGAAGCGCTGGCCCAGCTCGACGCCGGCGGCGCGCCGCAGGTCCTTGTTTCCGACATCCGCATGCCCGGCCAGTCCGGGCTCGAACTGCTGCAGATCTTCCGCCAGCGCTTTCCCTCGCTGCCGGTGATCATCATGACCGCCTATTCCGACCTGGACAGCGCGGTCGCCGCTTTTCAGGGCGGCGCCTTCGAATACCTGCCGAAACCCTTCGACGTCGATCAGGCGATCGAACTGATACGGCGCGCGATCGGCGAGAGTATGCACCAGATTGGTGCGGAGAGCGAAGCCGGACTGACGCCCGAGATCCTCGGCCAGGCGCCGGCGATGCAGGAAGTCTTTCGCGCCATCGGCCGACTCAGCCAGTCGAACGCCACCGTCCTGATCACCGGCGAATCGGGTTCGGGTAAGGAACTCGTCGCGCGCGCCGTGCATCGCCACAGCTCACGCGCCGACAAGCCGTTCATCGCGATCAACACCGCGGCGATTCCGCGCGACCTGCTCGAATCCGAACTCTTCGGCCACGAACGCGGCGCGTTCACCGGCGCCGCGACGCAGCGCCAGGGGCGATTCGAACAGGCCGAAGGCGGAACGCTCTTCCTCGACGAAATCGGCGACATGCCGGCCGAACTGCAGACGCGCCTGCTGCGCGTCCTCTCCGACGGCCACTACTACCGCGTCGGCGGTCACTCGCCGCTGAAAACCCGCGTCCGCATCATCGCCGCGACGCACCAGGACCTCGAAGCACGCGTCCGCCAGGGACTGTTTCGCGAAGACCTCTTCCATCGCCTGAACGTCATCCGCGTCCGCCTGCCCAGCCTGCGCGAAAGGCGCGAAGACATCCCGCTGCTCGCCCGCCATTTCCTGCAGAAAAGCGCGCAGGAACTCGGCGTCGAAGCCAAGCGCTTCTCCGAAGCCACCCTGCGCCAGCTCTGCGGGCTCGATTTCCCGGGCAACGTCCGCCAGCTCGAAAACCTCTGCCACTGGCTGACCGTGATGGCGCCCGGCCAACTCGTCGAACTCGCCGACCTGCCGCCCGACCTGCGCGAGACCGTCGCCCCCGGCGCGCGCGCCAACGACTGGGAAGGCGCCCTCGCCGACGAAGTCGATCGCCTGCTCGCCGCGCAGGCCGGTCACGTGCACGAAAAGCTGATCCAGACCTTCGAAGGCATCCTGATCAGCCGCGCCCTGCTGCGCACCGGCGGCCGCCGCATCGAAGCCGCGCTGGCGCTCGGCATCGGCCGCAACACGATCACCCGGAAAATTCAGGAACTGAAGCTCGAAGCGCCCGGCGCGGCCAGCGGCGACGAGCGCGAGACCGGCCCGCCGCCCTGAGGCGCTGGCGGGCGTCGCCGCCACGCCCGCCACGTCCGCGTCCACCGTCTCCGGCGCGCCCGATCCCGCCGCGCGGCGCGTGTTTGACTTGCGCGCGGCCACCGCCGATACTTGACCCGGTGAACGGGTTCCCCACGAACTCGCCCGGCCGGCGCTGCCGCCCGCCCGGCGCCGCGCGGTGGACCCCGCCCATGCACTTGCCGACAGATCCGGGGGAGGGTTTCGGTGGTCAGCGTCTATGTTTCGTACGCGTGGAAAGAGGAAGCGCAGAAGCCGTTGGTCGAAAAGCTGGACCAAGCCTGCATGGCGCGCGGAATTGAACTGTGCTACGACAAGAAGAAGCTGGGCTACGGCGACTCGATCCGCCAGTTCATGAACCAGATCGGCGCCGCCGGGCATATTGTTCTGGTGCTCAGCGAGGCGTATTTCAAGTCGGACTACTGCATGTACGAGCTGTGCCGGATCCACGAGAACGGAGGCTTCCACAAGCGGGTGAGTCCGATCGTTCTCGCGCGAACACCCTTGTACAAGCCGGTCGAGCGCGTTCGCTACCTGAAGCACTGGGAAAAGGAGATTGCCGCCCTGGAGGCGGAACTCGCGGACCTGGACGACCCGAAGCACACGCAGCATACGCGCGCTGAACTCGACGATTACGCCAAATTTCGGCGGCTGATCGATCAACTGCAGCACACCCTGGCCGACATGAACACGCTCACCGAGGACGTGCATCGGGACACCGACTTCGCCGCCCTGCTGGCGCGTATCGCTCCGGAGAAGTATGAGAGCGACGGCGGCGAGCGCGCTGAGCGCGACACCCGGGTTGCCGACGCCATCTTCCTGGCCACGGTCGAGGACGAGGTCAGCCAGGCGCTTGCCGAGGTTCCCGCACTGACGCAGATGATCCGCGACCACGCGCTGCAGAAGGGCTTGACCGGCAGCGCCGATCGAGCCGCGCTCGCGCGCTGGCTGTGCACCAGCCCGCTCGACACGGTGCTCGACGATGTTCTGCGGCCGGCGACGCGCGCCGCGCTGCCGCGCAAGTCGCCGCACGCGATACGCGAATCGGATGTCTGGGAGGCGGCCAAGTCCTTGCTTTTCTGGCTCAGTGTCCTCGCCGTCCGGCCGGACTGGGTGCAGGCGCAGGAGGAAAACGATCGCCACGATGCTGGCGGCGGCGCACGCTTTTCCCTGTTCGTGCGCACCGGAGGCGGTGCCGAGATCGTCAGTTCGCGCTACCGCCAGGTCCGCCCCGATTTCCGCCCGAGCGGCGGACTGCACGTGGTCGGGCGGGGCAGGATCGAGCTTTCCGACCTCGAATCGGGTTTCAACGACGCGCAGGCAATCGACGGCCTCCTGATCGACGTGGCGCGGCACTTCGGCGAGCAGCGCGGCGATCGGCTGCTCGACCCGGAGCAAAGGGAACTCCTCGCCGAATTCATTCGGGACGCACTCGAATACGACGAAAAGCACAAGACCGGGCACCATTACATCCTGGTCGACGCGGATGAGAACTCGCCGCTGCAGCGGCCGGCCGTTTACGACGCGCTGCACCAGCTTCTGCCGCGCCTGAGGATCATCTACCTGCAGAAGATGCAGCCCCCCGGCGATCAGAACCCCTTGCTGCTGCGCGAGACGCGCCTGATCACCATCATCCGCGGATTCCTCAACCTTCCCGACACTTTGCGCTGATCCCGATGAAAACGACCGCAATCCCCCCGCTTCCGCTGCATCCCCTGACGCTCCCGGCGCGCGGCTCGTGGCCGGCGACGGTGCATCGTTTCGACGAAAACTCGGCCTGGGCCGTGCGTGCCGCGCTCGCCGCGCAGCGGCCCCTGCTGGTGCGCGGCGAACCGGGCTCGGGCAAGAGCCAGTTGGCGCGCGCTGCGGCGGAGGCGCTCGGTCGCCTGTTCCTGGCCGAAGTGGTGCACGCGCGCAGCGAAAGCCAGGATCTGCAGTGGCGTTTCGACGGGCTCGCCCGGCTGGGCGACGCGCAGGCGATGAGTGCCGGTCACTGCAGCGCCGAGGAAGTGCGCGCCCGCCTCGATCAGCGCAACTACCTCAGCCCGGGTGCGCTGTGGTGGGCTTTCGACTGGGACACCGCCGAGCGCCAGCACTTGCGCAGCAGCGGTCGCAGCGCGCGTCCGCAGCCGCCGGCCGAGTGGACGCCGGCCCAGGGCAGCGTGCTGCTCATCGACGAAATCGACAAGGCGGAGGCAGATCTGCCGAACGGCCTGCTGGAAACGCTGGGGAACGGCGCGTTCACCGTTCCCTGGCTCGAGCAGGCGGTAAGCGTCGCGCCAGAAACGCCGACGCCGCTGGTCGTCATCACCACCAACGAGGAACGCGAGCTGCCGGCGGCCTTCGTCCGCCGTTGTCTGGTGCTCAACCTGCAGATGCCGAAGAGTGAAAGCGACTTCATCGCCGCGCTGATCGAACGCGGCAAGCTGCATTTCGCCGATCGCTGCCCGCACGAGGTCTATCGCAGCGCCGCCGCCCAACTGTGGGAAGACCGGCAGGCGGCCACTGCCCAGGGTCTGCAGGGGCCGGGTTACGCCGAGTACATCGATCTGCTGCGCGTCGTCACCACGCTGCAGGCCGACCCCGCGCAGCAGCCGGCGCTGCTCGCCAAGGTGCAGGACTTCGCCTTGAAGAAACATCCGCCGGCGAACGGATGAGCCACGCGCCGCTGCGCACGCGAACCGCCGTCGGGCGGGCCGACCTGCTGCGCGTGCAGGCCGAACACGGCGACCTGGCGCTCGAGCAGGTTGCCGCCGCGCTCGGCTATGAGCGAGCCAGCGGGCGGCCGGCGAAGCCCGCCGCCGCGCCCGAGGTCGTACCTCCGGCGTCGCCGCCGGCTGGCCTCGACGACAGCGGGCCGCCGCTGCCCGAACGTCCGGCGAAGCTTCCTGGCGCGCGCTTCTTCCACGTCAGCGAACACCGGCAGAGCGCGCCGGAAGCCGGCGCCGGCGCCGACGAAGCGCCCGGCTGGCTGGCGACAGCCGCGCTGCTCACCGACGATCCCCGTCCCGATCCCGCTTCGCTGCGTCTGCCCGCGCACCCGGCGCTGACCCGCTGGTCGCGCCTGTGGCCTTTCCTGCGCCGGGAACTCGGGCGATCGCTCGAGCTCAACCAGCCCGACATTCCACGCCTGCTCGACAACCTGACGCGCGGCGAAGCGCTGCGCCGAATTCCGCTGCTCCACCGGCATGGCTGGAGCCCGCGCATTGCCATTCTCGCCGACTACTCGCGGCAGACCACGCCGCTGCACGCCGACTTCGACGCGCTGCACCGCGCGCTGCTCAAACGCCACGGCCGGCAGCGGATCGAACACTACCTGCTGGCGGACGAGCCGGGAGCGCAACCACTGGTCGACCGCAGCGCGCACGGCCGGCGGCGCCTGATGCGTCAACGCTGGCAGTCGCCGGCGCCGACGACCGCGCTGCTGATCCTCGGCGATCTCGGCCTGCTCGACCCCGCATCGGCCGCGCTGCCCGGCTGGCAGCAGTTCGCCGGCCGCTTGCGCAGCGCTGGACGGCAGGCGCTGGCGCTCTGCCCGGTTCCCGCGCGTCTCCATCCGGCCGAACTGCTGCGCAGCTTCACGCTCGTCGAATGGGACCGCCACAGCCGTCTGCGTCCGACAACCGCCCGCCCGCCGGCGGGCGACGCGGAAGCCCGGCGCAGTGAGGAGTTCGAGCGCGGCCGACGGGCTGCCGAAAGCCTGCTCACGCTGCTCGCGCCCGCGCTACGCGTCGAACCGCCGCTGCTGCGCGCGGCACGCGGACTCTTGCCGGCGGCGGTGGCCGATGTCCTCGGCGAAACGCTGATCTGGCAACACGCCGACGTGCGCGCCGGCCCGCAGGGTTTCCAGTACGCCGACAAGGCGGCGATCGCCCGCTACCAGGATGCCTTTGCCGCGCTCGCGCCGGATCTGCAACGGGCCGCCGTCGACCTGATCCTCGCCCACCATGCCGGCTTGCCCGACTCGGTGCGTTTCAGCGAAATCATCGCCAGCCAGCGACTGGCGCCGCAGGCCGTGTCGGACAAGCTGCGGGAAGAGGCGCAGCGCTGGCTGCGGGCGCTCGCCCGCACGGCCGAGCAACGGCCGGAAGCGCTTGCCCTGCAGCAGTTCAACCAGCGCCACGTCGACCGTCAGAGCGACCCGATTCTGGCCGCCGACGATGTTCAGGCCGCGCTCTGGGCGCTCGCGCAGCGCGCGCGCGTGGCGCGTGGCGAAGCGGTCGAACTGCCGGTGGGGGTGCGTCCGGAACAGGTGCGTTTCTTCCTCGACCCGCCGTCCGAGCGCCGGCCGATCGCTTGCGCGCTGCGCCAGCGTGGCGCCGAGCTGTGTCTCGAAGCGCTCGACGCGAAGGTCGGCGGCTGGCCGCCGGCCGGCAGTCCGTACACCGATCTGACGCTGGTCGACGGCGGCGTTTTCGTGCGCGTCAGGCGCCTGCCGACGGCGTCGGCGCCGGCCGCCGACGACGCGTCGGTTTATCTCGCCGCGAGCGCCTTGCCGCACCGCGTCGCCGTGCTGACGCGCGAGGTCGAGCGCGTCGAGCTGCACGCGCCGCACCTGGCGCTCACCGTCGCCGGCATCGCGCGCCCGCGCTGGGCGCGCGCGCTGGGCCGGGACGCCTACGGCCTGTTCAGCGAAATCGAGGTCGGCGGCGTCAGGCAACGCTTCCGCTGGATCGCACCGGGGCGTTTTCTGATGGGTTCGCCGGCGGACGAGCCAGAGCGGATGCCCGAACGCGAGGCGCAGCACGAAGTGACGCTGAGCCGGGGTTACTGGCTGGCCGACACGGCGTGCACGCAGGGCTTGTGGCAGGCGGTGATGGGGGAGAATCCGAGCCATTTCAAGGACGATGCGCGTAACCCGGTGGAGACCGTTTCGTGGGACGATGTGCAGCGCTTCATCGGCGAACTGCAGCGTCGGGTAGGGGGATTGGCGGTGCGATTGCCGAGCGAAGCGGAGTGGGAATACGCGTGCCGGGCGGGGACGACGACGCCGTTTTCGTTTGGCGACGAGCTGACGCCGGAGCGGGTCAACTACCATGGGAACGTCCCCTACGCGGGCGGCGCGAAGGGGCGGTATCGGGAGAAGACGGTGGCGGTGGCGTCGCTGCCGGCGAACGCGTGGGGCTTGTACGAAATGCACGGCAACGTCTGGGAATGGTGTGCGGATTGGTACGGCGATTACGCGAATGAGCCGCAGGTCGATCCGCAAGGGCCACCGAGTGGCGATTCCCGCGTGGTGCGCGGCGGCTCGTGGTTCAGCGACGGCGGGCGCGTGCGTTCCGCCGACCGTCGCAGGTTCGAGCCTGGCAACCGCGTCCGGTTCGTCGGGTTCCGGCTCGCCCTAGGTCCAGGAGAGCAGGTAGGTCACCGGCGGAGCCGGTGACTGGGAAGGGATTGGCGGCGGAGCCGTCCTCGGCCGCGCCGCGTGGCCCGGCGGGCACTCCGGACGGCAAAGCGCGCTCGTTCTGGGATAGACTCTCCGGCTTCTTCAAACCTGCGAAATGAGCGCTCCGATGCGATTCCACTTCTTTACGGTAGACGCCATGGCGCCAGCGGCAGGTGCCAACGAGTTGAACGCCTTTTGCGCGCAGCATCGTGTCGCCGCGGTCGATAAACAGTTCATCGCGCAGGGCGCGCTCTCGTACTGGCTGTTTTGCCTGACGACCGTCGAGGCGGACGGCGCCGAGCGCGCGGCGGCGAGCGGCGGCAAGCGCGCGCGCATCGACTACCGTGAGGTGCTCAGCGAGGGCGACTTCGCGGTTTACGCCGAGCTGCGCGAACTGCGCAAGACCATCGCCGAACACGACGGCTTGCCGATCTACGCGCTGTTCACCAAAGAGCAACTCGCCGAGATGGTCACCCGGCGGACGACGACGCTTGCTGCGTTGGGTGAGATCGAGGGCGTCGGCAAGACGCGCGTCGAAAAGTACGGCGAGCTGTTCGTGACGCTGCTTGGCAAGTCCTTCGCGGAAGTGGCGCCGGGGGTTGCGGCGCCGGTTGCTCCGCTTTCGACGCCCGGCGGGCGCTGAGCGGGCCGTTCGGGCGAAGGCTGCCCGCCGGGCGACAAGGCAATTGGGCCGACCGTGAAGCGAACGCGCATCTCGCTTGATGAAGTCGCCGCCGCCGACAATCTGCTGCTTGCGGCGTGGAAAGCGGCGCGCGGCAAGCGGCAGCGGGCCGAGGTGCAGCGTTTCTTCGCGCGCGGCGACCAAGCGATCGCCCGGCTCTCGGCCGACATCCTCGCCGGCGTCGTGCCTTACAGCGAATACCGCGCTTTCGAGATCCACGATCCGAAGCGCCGCCTGATCCACGCCGCGTCTTTCCCGGATCGCGTTCTGCAGCATGCGATCATGAATCTTGCCGAACCCGTTTTCGAGCGAACGCTGGTGCCGACCAGCTATGCCTGCCGGCCGGGACTCGGCGTGCATCGGGCAATCGCGCAGGTGCAGGCGAACCTGCGCTGCTTTCCCTGGTTTGGCAAGGTCGACATCGAGCACTATTTTCCGGCTATCGATCACGCTTGCCTGAAGCGTCTGCTCGCCCGCCGCTTCAAGGGCGACGACTTTCTTGCCCTGCTCGGGCGCATCGTCGATTCGTGCCCGGCGGCGCCCGGCAAGGGTCTGCCGATCGGCTCGCTCAGCTCGCAGCATTTTGCCAACCACTATCTGGATGGTGCCGACCGCTTTCTGCTCGACCACCCCTTGGTCTGCGCGCACGTCCGCTACATGGACGACACGATCTGGTGGGCGCGCGATCGGGCCAGCGTCCGCCAGGTGCTTGCCGAACTGCGCGCCTGGCTGGCGAGCGAGCGGCAGCTCAGCCTCAAGGCGAATGTGCAGATCAACCGCAGCGAACGCGGCGTCACCTGGTGTGGCGCGCGCGTGCTGCGCGGGGCTCTGCGCCTGACGCCGCGCAAGCAGCGGCGTTACCGGCAGGCTTGCGCGCGCTGCGAAGCCGCCTGGCTGGCCGGCGAGATCGACAGCCTGGCGCTGCAGCACGCGTATGACGCGGCCAGCGCGGTGCTGCGCCAGGTGGATAGCCTCGCTTGGCGAAAACGCCATCTCGTCCTGCATCCTTCGCGGTATAGTGAACAGTGAGTGGTCGCACGCGTTTCACCTGCGCCCGCTCGGCAAGTGCAGCAAACAGGGTGGTCATCGCAGGCGATTCCCGCGTGGTGCGCGGCGGCTCGTGGAACAACAACGGCAGGAACGTGCGTTCCGCCAACCGTAACAGGAACGAGCCTGGCAACCGCAACCAGAACGTCGGGTTCCGGCTCGCCCTAGCTCGGTGCCGAAGCTTCCGGCTCTTGACCAGATGGCCCTCCGGTCCGCCGCGATCCGTCGCTGTCGGTGGTCGCGGTGGCAAAAAGCCAATGCCCTTCGGCAGGCTGGTAGGCTGTGCGCCGAACGCCTGCCGAAGCGGCGCCTGCAAGGAGGAGTGCCATGTCCGCTCGCGATCCCGGCGAAGTCTTCTTTCCCGACCCCTTTCCGCAGCCCTGGGCGAGCGACTGGGGCGAGGACGACGAATACGGTCTGTGGATGGCCTTGACGCTGGCCGATGTGCGCCAGGTCTTCCGCTGGATCGCACCGGGGCGTTTTCTGATGGGTTCGCCGGCGGACGAGCCGCAGCGGTATGACGACGAGGCGCAGCACGAAGTGACGCTGAGCCGGGGTTACTGGCTGGCCGACACGGCGTGCACGCAGGGCTTGTGGCAGGCGGTGATGGGGGAGAATCCGAGCCATTTCAAGGACGATGCGCGTAACCCGGTGGAGACCGTTTCGTGGGACGATGTGCAGCGCTTCATCGGCGAACTGCAGCGTCGGGTAGGGGGATTGGCGGTGCGATTGCCGAGCGAAGCGGAGTGGGAATACGCGTGCCGGGCGGGGACGACGACGCCGTTTTCGTTTGGCGACGAGCTGACGCCGGAGCGGGTCAACTACCATGGGAACGTCCCCTACGCGGGCGGCGCGAAGGGGCGGTATCGGGAGAAGACGGTGGCGGTGGCGTCGCTGCCGGCGAACGCGTGGGGCTTGTACGAAATGCACGGCAACGTCTGGGAATGGTGTGCGGATTGGTACGGCGATTACGCGAATGAGCCGCAGGTCGATCCGCAAGGGCCACCGAGTGGCGATTCCCGCGTGGTGCGCGGCGGCTCGTGGCTCTTCAGCGGCAGGTACGTGCGTTCCGCCCTCCGTTTCAGGCTCGTGCCTGGCTACCGCAACCAGTGCGTCGGGTTCCGGCTCGCCCTAGGTCACCAGCCAGCAGGCAGGTGAACCTCCGCCCGGAAGGACGTCCTGTTCGCCGCGCGGGACGCGCGGGGTACGGGACGGCCAGCGCTGCCCGTGAGCGGTCGGTGTTGCCCTTCGTCACGCCGTGACGATGCGCCGCGACCATCCAGAGCTTCAAGTGCCAGGATACGCAAGCGCTCTTCGCCGGTGGGAGCGTTCGTCGCCGGGTGGGCAGCGAGCACCCGGCGCTGCGCGGGCGATCCCAGCTTGACGGGTCTTCCGTTCTCGACGATCTGCGCGTTCCGCCGGGAAATCGCCTCGATGCTGTGACCGGTAACCGAAGGGGACAGCACAGCATCAGGAGCAATGATCGCTGGCGCGTCTGCCTTGTCCGGTCAGCGGACGGCTTGGCCGATGTGGCGATCGTCAATGATCGCTGAAGGACCAGAACCCTGTGCGAGTTCGCTCCGGTATCCCCCGGCGAAATGCTGGAAGAGGAGTTCCGCAAACCCCTCGCCGCCTGGTAGAACGTTGCGACAAAGAGCATCAACTCTCGACGATAATCGGATGATTGAAAGGTTATTGTGGAGGAGGTACAAGCATGCCGGGAAAGGCGAGTCGTGGGGAACTGTTATTGACTGCGGAAGAAAAGCAGATGCTTGAGGAGTTGTCCAGGTCGAGGACAGCGCCGGTGCGCGAGGCCGAGAGGGCGAAGATTCTGCTGGCGTACGTGGAGCATCGGTCGATTGCTGAAGTCATGCGGCGAACGGGTGTGGGAGGTTCAACCGTCTACAAGTGTATCGACAAGGCGTTGGCTGGCGGAGTGGTGGCTGGATTGAAGGACACGTACCATCGTCCGCATCCGCCGGAGATCACCGATGAGGCAAAGGCCTGGGTGGTGAGTTTGGCCTGTAGCAAAGCGAAAGACCATAGGCGTGCAGCGGAAATGGTCGATTTCGGCGTTGTCGGAGTTTGTCTCGATCCATGCCGTTGAGGCCGGACACCCACGTTTGGCGCAAGCGGGCAAGAGTACGGT
>ERZ761602.7352-NODE-7352-length-11747-cov-4.117602_pt1 | contig 11747 bp, 5 predicted proteins | sample MGYA00512165_ERZ761602 | MGnify/ENA primary metagenome ERZ761602 (study PRJEB28899, sample SAMN02445085) | bioreactor sludge metagenome | biome: EBPR sludge; isolation source: Thorneside wastewater treatment plant | place: Australia: Brisbane, Thorneside... | reverse complement strand
CCAGCACTTCGACGCGTGGGCCGGCACCTTCGGGGAAACGGTAACCGCGATGGAGTTGGCGCCGGATGGGGCGGGCTACCGGCTGCACACGCGCTTTGCCCGTTTCGTGAACGTGCCGGAGTTGATGCAGATGTTCCGATCAATGGCCGACGTCCAGACGGCGGACATGCTCAAGCTTCCCATCCCCGCGCTCGAAGGCGGAAAAGCGCGCATCGTGCGGGCGCCCACCACGCCAGAATTGAAGGCGTTTGTCGCGTCGCTGGCCCAGCGGGCGGAGAAACTGAAACGCGAAAAGGTCGATCCTTCCGTCGACAACATGCTCAAGATCACCGGCGAAGGCCGCAAAGCCGCGCTCGATCTGCGGTTGGTCCGTGGCAGCGCCGCGGATGCACCGGAGGGCAAGGTCAACCAAGCCGTCCGGGAAATCTTCTCGATCTGGCAAGAAACACGGAAGGACCGGCTGACGCAGATGGTGTTTTGCGATCTGTCGACCCCCAAGGTCGAGGGCCGCGGGTTCTCGGTCTACCAGGACGTGAAAGCCAAGCTCGTCGCCCGTGGCGTGCCGCCCGACGAAATCGCGTTCATTCAGGATTTCGATGCGGACGCCGCGAAGCTCGCGCTCTTCAAGGATGTGCGCGCGGGTAAGGTGCGCGTGCTGATGGGCTCGTCGCAAAAGATGGGTGCCGGGACCAACGCTCAGACGAAGCTGGTGGCCCTGCATCATCTCGATGCGCCGTGGCGGCCGGCCGACATCGAGCAGCGGGAGGGCCGGATTCTGCGGCAGGGCAATCAAAACGCCGTGGTCCGAGTGAACCGTTACGTCGCCGAGGGCAGTTTCGACGCTTACATGTGGCAAACGCTTGAAACGAAGGCTAAGTTCATCTCCCAGGTGATGAACGGCCAGACGGTGGCCCGCCGCATCGAGGACCTCGACTCGCCGGCGCTCACGTATGCCGAGGTCAAAGCCATCGCGTCCGGCAATCCGCTAGTGATGGAGAAGGCCAAGGTGGACGCCGAGGTCATGCGGCTGTCGCGCCTGCGGTCCGAGCACAGCGAATCGCAGTATGGCACGCGTAGCCGGTTGCGCATGGCCGGCGAGGATGTCGCGCGGTTGGAGCGCCAGCTCGCGGCAGCCGAACACGATCTCGGTATCCGGGTGGACACACAGGGCGAGAAATTCCGGATGGTGGTCGGAACGAAGACCTACACCGAACGGGCCGAGGCCGGGGCAGCGTTGGTGTATCTCGCGGCCGACCATCGTGACGATCACCTCGCCGGGCGGGCGGGAACCGTAGTCCTCGGCGAACTGGCCGGCTTCAAACTCGAATACCGTTCCACCTGGCCCGACAAAGTGATCCTCCGGGGCGCCGGGGAATACTCTGCGAACATCTCGGCGTCGCCGGTGGGCTCCATCAGTTCCCTGGAGCACGCGGCGCGGTCAATCGAGGAGCAGGTGACGCGGTGCCGGGATGAACTCGACCGTTGCCGGACCCATCTCGCGGAGTTGACCGCGTTGACCGGAAAAGTCTTCGAGCATGAAGAACGCTACCGCGAACTTTTGAAACGTCAGGGCGAACTGGTCGACCTGCTCGACATTGCGAAGAATCAGGCCGCGGCGCAGCAGGCGACCGAAGCAACCGGCAACGTTGAGTCGGTGACCCCGGTGGTGCCGGAAGCGGGTTCGCCCGATGAAGACGAGATACCGAAGGAGACACCCGCGCCTGCGGATGAGGCGGTGCCAGCAGTGAAGAAAGGCTCGCGCATCCGGGCGTCCAAATCACGGCCGGCCGAGCCCATCGCACCGATGCAGCAACTGGCGCCCGCGGTGCGCCTCACTCCACGTCTACCGGCCAGAATGAAAATCGCCGTATGAGTTCGGATACCCGAGATTCATTTGTCCTCGCGGCTCCGTATCTATCGGACGAGCAGAGGATGAATCGCATCTGCGAGCTGTTGTCCAAGGCCGTTGTCAGCGATTGGTCCAGCCGTCTGGCAGAAACACCCCGTCAACCGACGAAGTCCAACCTGCCGCGGGATCATCTCGGTGAATCCTCCGACGAGGAGAGGATCATCGGCTATCTATCCCTTGTGGGCGGCGCGAATTCAGCCTTGATCCGCGAGACCCTCGGACTGTCGAAAATGAGGGTGTATCGCGCGCTGCAACCCTTGTTGATGAGCGGGCGCGTCGCAGCTTCGGGGCGGTCGCGTATGACGAGCTACGCGCTGACCCGCGCTGAGGTGAGGAAGATCGTCCTCAACTGATGGCGACCATGAGGGCGGGACAAACGGTCTCCGGTCTTTGGGTGCCCGCGGCGATCTACACGCGAGTATCGACGACCAAGCAGTTGGGCCGGCGGATGGAGTCGTGCGAGAGCCAGGAGTCGATTTGCCTCGATTACATTCGCACGCAGGCGCCGGGCAAAGGTTGGGAGCACGTCCATACCTTCACCGATCCGGCGTATTCCGGGGCCACCATGAAGCGGCCGGGCATGGAAGCGCTGAAACAGGCGGTCGCGGCCGGCCAGATTCGCGTGGTAGTGATCTTCAAATTGGAGCGGGTCCTGCGTTCGACGGACGAGTGGGCTCCATTCCGGGCCTTCTTGAGCCAGCACAAATGCGAACTGGCGAGCGCGATGGAGGACATTTCGGAGAAGACCGCGCTCGGGCGATTGAAGAACAATCTGCTCGTCAGCGTTTCGGAATACGACCGCCTGAACATCGCCGAAAAGGTCCGGGCCAAGATGGGCGAACAGGCGAAGCGCGGGATGTGGAACGGCGGCAGCGTGCCCTACGGTTACGCCTACGACAAAAACAGCCAGAAACTGAGTTTCCATCCGACCGAAGCCGCCGTGGTGAAACGCATTTACGAACGTGCGGCCGAACTCGTGTCGCTGACCGATCTCGCCAATCTTCTGAACGCCGAAGGCCTCCGCACCAAGCAACGGTTTTTGCGGCGGCGCGACGGCACGCGTCAGGTGATCGGGCAACAGCGGTTCCGCTCGGACGGCTTGCGGCTGCTGATTACCAATCCGATTTACCGGGGCGTGGTGCGATTTCAGGGCGAGGAGTATCGCGGCCAGCATGAGGCGCTTATTTCCGATGATTTGTGGGAACGGGCCAACGCCGCCGTCCGTCAGACCCGTCCCCGGGTCGAGGTCCGCGCGGACCAAAACATTCATCAATATCTCCTCAAGGGAATCTGCCGCTGCGGGCACTGCGGCCGAGCGATGATCCCGCAGACCTGTGGTGACAGCAATAATGCCCGGAAGCGTTATCGTTACTACAATTGCGGCTCCGTCCTGCGCGACCGGAAGCTCGGCGAGTGCCCGGTCGGCCGATTGTCCGCACAGGCACTGGAAGGGGCTGTCATTGCCTTCCTCGGCGAGGTCAGCAAACATCCGGCGTTGGTCAGCGGTGTGATCGAGGCGACCCGCACTCGCGCCAAAGGGGACCGACAGTCGCTGCGAACGGAACTAGCCGCGCTACAGGAACGGCTCGATCAGGTAAACGAGGAATTGGGCCGGTGCGTGGACGTGGTGGCGAAGGGTGGTGCGGGCGTTCTGGGTCCCGAGCTGCTCAAACGCGCCGAATCGCTCCGAGCTGATCAGGACCGGTTGATGATCGAGCGGGAGAAGAAGCGTCAGGAACTTGTGGCCTGCGACACCGCCGCAGTCAGCGAGCAGCGGGTGCACGACTCGCTCAATCGGTTGACGGCCATTCTCCCGAAGCTTGCCCCGGCCGAGCAGGTGGAGCTGGTGCGCCTCTTCGTCGATCGCGTAGAAATCCGCGAGCCGATCCGAACCCAATTTGGCGCCGCCATCGATGCTCGGGAGTCGAATCGCGTTCTGGCGGTGCGGATGAAGCTGCACCTGCCGCGGTTGGTTGAAGGCATCGAAAGAGCCGACCAAGCGGGCCGGAAGGGGATAGGTGCCTTCCGTCCGATCACAGCACGCGGAGTCCAATTCGAGGCGAAGGTGGACTTCTCCCAAGCGTTGCGTGGAGTGGTTACGCTGGTTGCGCCGTTTCATCATCCGGTGCGGATTTCGGGTCGCAGCCTTGTGGCCGCACCGCTGAAGCAGGCGAAGGAGCCCGGCGAAACGCAGCACCTGGTCGTTCGTGCGCAATATTGGCAACGGCTCTTGGAGAGCGGTCAGACGGCGAACCGCGTCGCACTGGCCAAACGATTCGGGGTTACCCCGGGAGCGGTCACCCGCACCCTGAAGATGATCCAGCTTTGTCCCGAGATTCAAAACTTCCTCGGCACGCTCAAAGACAAGGATGCGCTCCGGCACTTCGGTCTAAAGCGCGTCGGCGCGCTGGCAGACCTGAGCCGGGCGGAGCAACTCGCAGCCTTCGAGCGCATTCGCCGGGCATTCGCCCAACCGACACCTGAGCTGGTAGCGGGAGAACCGCTCAAAAAGTTCCGATCCGAAGGAGTGAACGCTGCGGGCATCAGCGACACCGAGCGCATCATCGATTTGCTTCGCCGTGCGGGGCCAACTGCTCCGCGACGAATCGGAGCGGAGGTGCAACTTTCACTTGCGTCCACTTACCGACGACTAGCCGAACTGGTGTCGGCCGGAAAAGTTGCATGCACCGGTAACACTCGAAATCGACGCTATGCAGCTATAACGCCCTGAGCTCTGACCTTCCACGCGCCCCGAACCCTGCAAGCCGTTCCCTGCTGGAACCTAGGACTGGCTACCGCCTCGGAATTCCTTAGCCTGCCCGGATATTTTTCCCACCTCGGCCCCATGATCCTGTCTTGTCTCAAGCTTTGGAATTTTCGCCGCTTTGGTGCGGTCGGCGCCATTGACCTGACGAAGCCGCATCTGGCGGTCCACTTCCGCAAGGGGCTCAATGTCCTCATCGGCGAGAACGACTCCGGCAAGTCCGCCATCATCGACGCGATACGCCTAACCCTGGGAACCCACAGCGCTGAATGGACCCGGATCGTCGACGAGGATTTCTTTGGCAATTCCACCCGGCTGCGTATCGAGCTCGTTTTTTCGGATCTTACGGACGACGAGGCAAAACATCTGATCGAATGGCTGTCGATCGAGGGCAAGGCACCGGACTGCCACGTCGCGCTCCACGTGAACTTCGACGTCAAGCGGACGGAGGAACGGATTCTGCCAAGCGACGTGAAGGCCGGCGCGGACGGCGAAGGCCACTCGCTCACGGCGGAGGCGCGCGATTACCTGCGCACCACCTACCTTCGCCCTCTACGCGATGCCCGCAACGAACTCGTGCCCCGGAAAAATTCCCGGCTCTCGCAGATTCTCCTCGGGCACGAGCTGTTCAAGGGCAAGGACGATGACCATGAACTGAAGAAGCTGCACGACCGGTTCAACACAGACGTGGAAGCCTACTTCGAAGCCGCGGCAGCCGGCGCGGAGCCCGCGAAGGCTGCCGCCGGCGAACAGCTGAAGAAAGATATAGACCGCTACCTCGCCTCATTTTACGGCGAGGAAAAGAAGAGCGTGATCAACGTCGCCGAGGGTTCGCTCAAGGCGATCCTCGAGAAACTAGAAATTTCCCTCAAGGAGACGATCAACCCGGGCCTGGGCACGCTCAACCGGCTGTTTATGGCTTCCGAGCTGGTTCATCTCAACAAGACCGGCTGGCACGGCCTGCGCCTCTGCCTGATCGAGGAGTTGGAAGCCCACCTGCACCCGCAGGCGCAGATGCAGGTCATTGAGGCGCTCCAGCGTGAGACCGAAATCCAGATCATTCTCACCACCCACAGTCCGAACCTCGCCTCCAAGGTTCGCCTCGACAGCCTGATTGTTTGCGCCGACGGCCACGTCTTCCCGATGGGCACTGCCCTCGACGGTAAGTCCTGCACTGGCCTCGCGCCCGCCGACCACGAATTCCTCGAGCGCTTTCTCGACGTGACGAAGGCCAACCTGTTTTTCGCGCGCGGGATCATCCTGGTGGAGGGGTGGGCTGAGGAGCTGCTGGTTCCGGCGCTGGCCAAGGTGATGAAGAAGGCCGGCCTCATTCACTCGAACCTGACCGAAGCGCGGGTTTCGGTGATCAACGTTGGGGGCACCTCCCAGCTGCGCTACGCGAACATCTTTGTCCGTGCACAACCGCCCGAATTCAAAATCCCGGTCGCGGTTGTCGCTGACATCGACGTGCCCGCGTGGGAACGGGCGCCCGCGTTGGGCGCCGATGGCAAGCCGGTCAAAAACGGAAACGCCTTCGTCTATCAGTTGGCCAAGCTCCCGGCCGGCGATGTGGGCACTGCCGCTAAAGCCCGCTTTCTCGCGATCTCCGGCAAGTATGACCAGCAGTCCGTGAAAGCCTTCGTGGCTCCGGAGTGGACGCTGGAATATTCGCTCCTCCATTCGCCCGTCTTCAAGGCCGCCATTGAGGCCGCGCTCCAGGCCGCGCACCCGCACCTAAACGTCGCCGACATGGAAAGGGAGCTGGCGGCCAAGCTGCTGAACGGCGGTCTGGACAAGACGGAAATCGCGCATCACCTGGCCAAGGAGCTGGAGGCTGACGTCAACCGCGCCGCCCCGAAATATCTCCCGCAACTGAACGACTCCGCCGGCTACCTCGTCAGGGCCATCAAGTATGCCTGCCGCGAATGAAATTCCCGACGAGGAAATCTCTCGTGCCGCCCGGCTGCTTCTCGGCCTCCATGGCACCTTCGACGACGAGCGGCGCACGTTCATCCGCCGCTTGGACACGCTCGACCTGCACGCCGTGCCCGGCAGCGGTAAGACGACGGCGCTCCTCGCGAAGCTGATCGCACTCGAAAACCGGTTGCCGCTGGTAAACGGCGCCGGCATCCTCGTCGTCTCCCACACCAACGCGGCCGTCGACGAAATCCGCTCCAGCATCGCCAGACACTGCCCCCGCCTGTTCGGCCCCCCGAATTTCGTGGGGACAATCCAGTCGTTTGTGGATCAATTCCTAGCGCTACCATATTACACCAGCCGCACGCGCCACCGTCCCATCCGCATACACGACGACCTGCACAACGAACGCGCCGAGGGGTTCATGAAGTGCAGCTTCAAAGGCTTCACCACGGCCGAAGAGAAAAACGCGAAGTTTTTCCTCCAGGCCACCCAAGCGGCGGCCGACCTCCGCGTGGCTTACGTCGGCGGCCAGACGACTCTCATTACCCGTGCCACAGGGAAGCCCGTGGTGATCAAAGGACCCGCGAAAGTTGCCAGCTGGACCCCGGAGGAATGCGGTCGCGTCTTGGCGTGGCTCCTGGAGTTCAAGCGGCAGATCATGAGCGATGGATTCCTCTGCTTCGACGACGCCTATATGCTGGCGGAACGATACCTCGAAATAGTGCCGCGCATCGCTGGCATTCTCCGCCGCCGCTTCCCATTGGTGTTTGTCGACGAGATGCAGGACATGAATGCGCGCCAGCACGACCTCTTGGAACGCCTGTTTTTTGATCCCGTATGCGCCTACCAACGGATCGGCGACCGCAACCAAGCGATCCACGGAGAGCGCAATACCGGTGCTGCCGACAGCTGGGCCAATCGCAACCCGACGCTGACCCTCACCAAAAGCCTGCGCCTGTCGCCAGCCACGGCGGCCGTGGTCTCCAGCTTTGCCCTGCACAGTCCAGGCCTGAAGATAGAAGGCACGAACTCCCCGACGTTAAAGCCGAGGATGCTTGTCTACCAGGATGGCACCGCCCAGACGGTCCTGGCCCGCTTTTCTGAAATCGTGCGCGCCGAAATCGACGCGGGCAACATCCCTTGCGACGAGCGCTCCAAGTTCCGCGCCGTGGCGTGGAACACCACGTGGAGCGACACCGAAAAGAGCCAGGGCAAGCTCCGGCTCGTGGATTTCTGCCCGCAATTTGTCCGAGCGCCGGGCATCGGCCGCACGGAGCATCCCTGCCTTGAGGCGGCCCTGCACGATTGTTTCCAGCCGGAATCACCCATGTGGTCCCGGGAAACGGGCATGCTTGGCGTCTTTCTTCGGATCCTTCGTCTCCAAGGCGTTCGCAATCCACTCTTCGGAAGTCATTTCACTCGGGCCTCGCTCCTCAACCATCTCCGAGAAAGTCACGCAGGCTATGACAGCAAGTTCCGGCTGCTTCGTCTGCGCTGGGCGAAGGCGGCCGCCAACGGGGAAACCGAGGCGGTGATCGCCGAGATCAAGGCTCATGTCCCGGAGTTCCTAACCCAGTTCAAGGAAACCCTGAAAAAGGCCGCCTCCTATGTTTCCACCCCCGCCGGGGTCCAAGCCGCCCCGGCCGCGTTCACGGGAAACACGGTGCGCCTGCACGGGTTCGACATCGAGTTGGCCAGCGTGCACGCCGTGAAGGGGCAGACCCACACCGCTACCCTTTACTTCGAGTCCGCCTACAATTCTGACGGGAAGGGAGCCACCGCGAAGTGCTATGAATCCCAACGTCTGGCCCCACAGTTCCTTGGGCAATCCTTCGAGGCGTCGCCCAAGGTTCGCGTGCAGCAATCCGCCAAAATGGTCTACGTGGGATTTTCGCGCCCCACACACCTGCTATGTTTCGCCGTCCACAAGCAGCGGTTCGACGCAGGCCTCTCTGCAGTTGCGGGCAAGACCTGGGAGATTGTTGAACTCGGCTAACGCCGGGAGAACAACTAGCGAGTTTTCTCGCGAACAAATTCTACTAGGGCGCGCAGAGGATCCGGGTAGCGGGCTACGTCTTCGCCCCATTGACGTTCTAGCAGTAACTGGTCGCCGGAACTCAGGCGGAGTCGTTCGGTAGCAATTGCCATTGCGAATTCCAGCGCAGCTTCGCCGTGCGCATCTAGATTCCTGAACATCGAACGCAAAAATTCTAGCATGTTCGCGCTACTCGTCCCGTCCACTGCGTAGTCCAACTCGATCGGCAACGCGGCCCGGAGAAATGCCGCTTGAATCACGCCATCCGTGAACCGCTCAAAGTTTGCAGGATCAAGAAGCGCGTGATGGCGAATACCCCGGCCCAGCGATCCATTGCCCGAAGGATCGCCACGTAACTTGTGTAGCACGGCGGACACCACGAAGAAAACGTCGGACTGCGAGACCGCAGACGCGATCACGTCCTTGGGGAAAAAGATGGAATTGCTGCGCAACCGTAGTGGTGCGCCCGCAAGGTCGGGCAGAAATGTCGCGTTGCGGAAGCCGCGTTCACCGTCTTCGACGCTATTCAACAGCAAATCCAGCCGACGGGCTATGACGTCCGGCAGTTGCTTGCGGTTAGACCATTCCTCCAGAAGCCGACGTTCGCATGCCCAGCTTGAGACGGAGTCGGCCCGACAGGGTGGCAGGTAAATTTCCGCGGCGGTTTGCAACGCGTGCTCAACTCCTGTCACTGACTTAACCAAGTTTGCGCGAATTCGGCGGTGAACAGCGGCGGACTCCGTTCGGCTGACGCCGGCAAGATATACGATAGGACCGGGACTGTCGCGGAGGTCGCGGCTCACCGAGGTGATGCGGCGACCTTTCACCACGGCTGAGACGGCAACGACCGTCGCCCCGTCTGACTTTAGATCGGCGGATACCAGCGGAATATTTCGTCCCATCCCGATCATAGATGGCATCTTGGCCGCTCGGATTTTCAGATATTCCCGAATTTCCGAAGCGAAAGCTTTTGAAGCCAGGTCATCCTCAAAGAACACGATGCGAGTCACGTCTGCCGGAATGCCCAATGACAACAAACGAGTCCATTTGGCCTTCAGTTCGGACGCCTCGTGGATGAGCTTGCGTGCATCCAGGTAGATCTCATCGGTCGTGTCGGTTCCCTGTCGCGAAACGGCGCATCGCACGGCACGGCTCGGCACGGAGGCAGCTGCGAACGAGTGGAGCCATTCGGGCAGGTGGCTTTGCTGAATCAAGCAAAGCGTCACCTTGGGCGGTTCAGGCACGAAGCCGTCGCCCTCCATGCGTAGCGGAATTGAGCCGCGGGCGCATAGCTTGCAGGCCTCCTCTTTCTGATTTCGAGCGGGCTCAGGGCCGCCCGGCGTGCGCGGGCCGGTGAGATCGCACAGCACGTTGCCTTGGGGGGCATGCTCACCTAGGTAGAATACGGTAACTATGGCGTTTGCTGGAACGCTGCTTCGGTCAGCAATCAGTTTAGCCATCGATCCGCTGGTGGACGCTGAGATTAGAACTAGGCAGGCTGCCGGAGATTCAAGCGCATCTTGTTCGAGCCCTTGGTATGAGCCAAAGCTGGTCACTGCAATCGGGAGCGCGCGCTTCGCGAACAAGAATTTGAGGTGGAGCACGGCATAGGCCAGCGCGGCGATTCCGGAAGTATCGCAGTGCACGACCCGAATTTCATGCTGCAGGTAGCGGAGTATCCAGGCAGCCATGAAAGCGACTTCGGGGCTTCGCACCATCGCATTGGCCGCCCGCACAAACCGGTCCACGTGATGCCCTGATGGTTTCACGTAGTGGAATGAAGCATGAGTTTCGATTACGACCTCGCGCGCTCGACAAATCTCCAGCAGTCCCGCACTGCGCACATTGTTCGCAGTCGAGAGAGGTATCGCTCGCCCTGCTTTGTCCGATAGGTTCCCGAATTCGTCGAACATCCATACCTCGAAGGTGCAGTCGCCGCGGTCTGATATCTCCGCCTTGCGAGCGCCAAACTCGGGACTGGGAAAGATACTTTCGAGCGTCCCAACGGAAAATTGGAAGCCGAGAATCACGACTCTGCCGGGTGCCTCCCATCCACGGCGAACATCGACATACTCCTCCACGATGCCTGATATGTCGTCGACTCCGGCCGGAACAAAATGGATGTGCGTGTCGGGCCGGCCCGCTTCGGGGAATCGAAATGTGAAGCATCGATTCATGCTGATTTCGTCGGCGTCGGCAAAATCATGCTGATCAGTGTCCCTTCGGCCCTCGCGAGCCGTTGAGGAAACAGGTCTTTCATTTGGTAGGCCGAACGGTCCACCGGCGCCTCCGACTGCGCTTGCAGCGGATCGCGACTCAAATCCCGCACTAAGGACAAACGTCCGGTCCGAATAAGGAGCAAGCCGCCCACGTCCGGCTTGGAGAGGTTTGCCATCACGGTGTGCAAACCGAGTCCACGAGACTCAGCTCCGCCTTTTGTGCCCCATTTCTGCAGACAGCTTGCCACGGCATCGCGCTCGATTGCGAGGTCTTCGCCGTCGTCAATCGATCTTCCCAGCCAATGCTGCGCGAGACCTGGACCGCTATCGAAAACGTTTATTTCCATCGCTCCCGTGTTCACCCCGCTTGCGAATCTGGTGGCGAAGCCGTTCAAGAAATCCCGAATTGGTTCCGGCTCGTCGACGGTGTATCGTTCCGCTGCATTGCGGACCGCGTCTGTTAAGATGCCGCGGGCGGACCGGCGAATCCAAGCACCGCCAACGTCTGTGCGCGCCCATTTATGGGTGTTGGAAAAAAGTTCGGCAATTGCGCGCCCGATTTCTGATAGGCCGGGCAAATCGACGCGGGCCGACTGCATGGCGTCTTTCTTAAACGATTGGTTGAACTCCTTCAGCACCCAATCGCCGAACTCGGTTGCGTTTCGGGGCACTGGACTCCCAGCCCGAAAGGAATAGAGCGAGCGCGGCGTGGCCAAGGCACCTAATCCATCAGCGCACAGTTCGATCGAAAGGCCACCACGCCGCTTGGGAGAGCTTCCGGCAAGGTCTTCGTCAAGTCCCGGAAGTAAGGACTGGTTCGTGATGAATTGAGGCGGCTGTTGGCTAATCCTCAATTCCTGCGCCGCCGCCTCGCGAAAGAGGAGCGTCTGGTCGACTCCG
>ERZ761602.7349-NODE-7349-length-11748-cov-5.852989_pt1 | contig 11748 bp, 9 predicted proteins | sample MGYA00512165_ERZ761602 | MGnify/ENA primary metagenome ERZ761602 (study PRJEB28899, sample SAMN02445085) | bioreactor sludge metagenome | biome: EBPR sludge; isolation source: Thorneside wastewater treatment plant | place: Australia: Brisbane, Thorneside... | reverse complement strand
GGTTTCAGTCGGTGCAGATGACGACTTTTCCGGTAGATTTGCGCTCGACCACCTGCTTGAGTGCGGTCACCGCCTGCTGCAGCGGATAGGTCGCCGAGACGTGTGGCTGGATGGCGCCGCACAGGTACCAGTCGATCAGGGTTTGCAGGCTCGCCGTCATCACCTGCGGATTCAGTTCGACGTAGGCCGGCCAGTTCAGGCCGATGACGTCGACGTTCTTGACGAGCAGATGATTGGCCGGAATCTGCGGTACGTCGCCGCTGGCGAAACCGATGATCAGGATTCGTCCTTCGAAGGCAATGCTGCGCAGCGAGGCAGCAAAGGCGTCACCGCCGACCGGGTCGTAGATCACATCGGCGCCGCGGCCGTCGGTCAGTTCCTTGATGCGTGCGCGCAAGTCTTCCCGGCTTGTATCGATCAGATGGTGTGCGCCGTGGGTCTGCGCGAGCGCCAGCTTCTGCGCACTGCTCGCCGTGGCAATGACCGTCGCTCCCATTTGTCTGCCGATGGTTACGGCGGTCAGCCCGACGCCGCCGGCAGCGCCGTGCACGACAAGCACTTCGCCGGCTCGCAGGCGCGCGCGGTGCGCCAGGGCGACGTGCGAGGTGCCGAAAACGACCGGAAAAGCGGCCCCATGGGCCCATGACATGGCCTCCGGCATGTGCACGCAGCGCGTCACGTCGGCGACGACCTGCTCAGCGTAGCCGCCGCACGGCGTAATCGCGATGACGCGCTCGCCGACCGCGAACCCTGCTACGCCGCTGCCCGCTTCAAGGACCTCGCCGGCAATTTCGAAGCCCGGAACAAAAGGGGGTGCAGGCTGCTTCTGGTACTTGCCGCGCGTGATCAGACTGTCGGCAAAGTTGACGCCGCAGGCGCGCACGCGGATGCGCAATTGCTGCGGACCTGGGTGTGCTGGCGTCAGTTCCTCCAGCCGCAGGTGATCGGGGCCAGTCAGTTCACGACAGACGATGGCGCGCATGGCAGGGGTTCTCCGTCGAATGCCCAAGTCACTCGCTTGCCGGCTGCATGGTGGGCGAAGGAAGCAGCCGATCACCCCTCCCCGGGGCGGGGAGGGGTGCCCAGCACGATACGCCGGGCGGTGCGCGTCTATTCGCCGATGATCTTGCGTACGACGTCGGTCATCGAGATGACGCCGACCGGTTGGCCGTTCTCGGTGACCACCAGGCGATGCATACGGCGGGCGGTGAGCAGGCTCACCGCGTCGCTGAGCAGCATGTCGGCGTCGCAGGTCGCGCAGCCCGGAGTCATCACTTCGCGCGCGCGCATGGCTCTCGCCTCGTCGGGCGTCCGCCCCTGCCGGGCGAGGACCATGTCGGTCTGCGAAACAACGCCGACTGCCTGGCCTTCGCCGTCCATCACGACGACGGCGTGGATTTCCCTGTCCACCATGATCTTGGCGACCGTGCCGACAGTGTCATCGGGCGTGCAGGAAATGATGCCGCGGTGCATCAGGTCGCGGACTCGCGTGCCGTCGTCGGAGATCGTCAAGGGTTCGCCGCCGGCAATGTCGGGCAGCGGAACCGACATCGGGTACGGCGCCGGCGTGGTGTGTACGTCGCCCTTGGGCAGCGTCGGATGAACCATGGCGACGGGCGCCTTGCCGCTGGCACCCAGGCCAAACTGCGTAGCGCCGATGAGGACGGACATGTTGCCGTGCGGGTGTTTGTTGTCGTGCATGAGTTGATGGGCGATGGGCAGTTCTTCGTAGGTAAATGCGCGCGACATGCAGGGGTCGAGTTGACCGCGCAGGGCGAGCTGGTTCATCTGGTTGGACTGCTCGGCGTTGGCAAAATGCGAGCCCTGCAAGCGCTTCTGGCGCATCCACAGGTAGCGCAGGTCGACGGTGGCGTTGTAGCCGGTGGTGCCGGCGCACACGACGACCATGCCGCCCGTTTCGCAGACGAAGATCGAGGTCGGGATGGTGGTTTCACCCGGATGTTCGAAGACGATGTTCGGGGCGCGCCGTTCGCCGAGGACGTCCCAGATTTTCGCGCCGAAGGAGCGCACACCCTTCAGCCATTTGGCGTAACCGGCGTTGTCCTTCCAGTGCGGCAGCATCCCCCAGTGATCGAATTCGTTGCGATTGATGCAGCCTTTGGCGCCCAGCTTCATGCAGTAGTCGAACTTGTCTTCGCCCGAGACGACGGCAACCGAGGTCGCGCCGACCGCCTTGGCGATCTGGATCGCCATCGAGCCAAGCCCGCCGGCACCGCCCCAGATCAAAGCCACGTCGCCTTTCTTGATCGAGCTGGCGCCCCAGCCGTGCAGCATTCGCCAGGCAGTCGCGGCGACCAGCGTATACGCGGCAGACTCTTCCCAGGTCATGTGCTTGGGCTTCGGCATGCACTGGTGGCCCTGCACCTTGGTGAACTGGGCAAAGCTGCCCCAGTTCGTTTCGTAACCCCAGATGCGGAAACTCGGCGAGTACATCGGATCGCCGCCCCCTTGGACCCACGCGCAGTTGCGGTTCCACTGACCGCAGTGCATGACTACTTCGTCACCGACCTTGACGTTGGTGACGTCCTTGCCGACCTTGTATACGATGCCCGACGCGTCACTGCCGCCGATGTGGAAATCTTCCGCTTCGCCCGACTTGTTGCGTGCGGCGATGACGTTCACCGGGATGCCGAGCGCTGCCCAGACGTTGTTGTAGTTGATGCCGGCTGCCATGACGAGAACCAGAACCTCATCATCGGCGATCGCCGGCGTGTTGACGACTTCTTTCTGAAACGCTTCGGTCGGCTTGCCGAAGCGGTCCTGGCGGATCAGCCAGGCGTGCATCTTCTCCGGGACTTCGCCCAAGGGCGGCATGTCGCCCAGTTCATACAGTTGCTTGCTCATCAGGATGCTCCTTGTGGTTAAACAGTTGGTTGATTCACCGACAGCAATCTTGAAAGAATATGCTCGCGCATACGCTCGTACTCCTCGAACTGACCTGATCGCGTTTCGCTCAGACGCTGCTCGATCGCGCTGCGGCCGCCGGCCAGTTGCAGGCCGAAAGTGCCAAACTCTTCCTGCAGCAGGCGTACCACCCAGGCGCACTGATGGCGCGCCCGCAACGGAGCGAGCAATCCGGCATCACGCAGGAACTCGCGATGCCGGGCGAAATGATCATGAAACGGTCTCATCCCCGCGGCGGTAGCCGCGCTGACGAGACACACCGGATAGTCCCAATCCTCGCGACGGTCCGGCCGCGACGCACTGCGGCTGATTTCGGCCGCCGTCTTGCGTGCGGGCGCGCCCAGGTCGGACTTGTTGACCGCGAAAATGTCCGGGATCTCGATGATCCCGGACTTCAGATACTGGATTGTGTCACCCGACCCCGGTTGTGCTACATAGCAAACGGTATCGCTGATCTCGGCAATGTCGATTTCGGTCTGGCCAACGCCGACGGTCTCGATTACCACGATATCGAAGCAGGCCAACATCAGCCAGCTCATCGGCCAGACCTCGGTCGCCACGCCTCCCAACTGGTTGCGCGTGGCAAGCGACCGAATGAAAAGGCCTTCGTCATGCGACTGCGTCTTGATGCGAATGCGGTCGCCGAGCAGGGCGCCGCCGCCAAGTTCGGGGCGACTCGACGGGTCGACCGCGAGTACGCCGACGGTCCGTTCGGCACGCCGCCACTCGCGGATCAGCGCCGAGACCAGCGAGGACTTGCCGGCGCCCGGCGGCCCGGTCACCCCGACCAGATGCCCCTCGTTCAGCCAGCGTTCGCCCGACAGGCACGCCAGCAGGCGGATCGCACACTGGCGTGCGGCAGGCAGCTTGTTGTCGAGCAGATTCAGGCCGCTCGCCACCGCCGCCCGCTCCCGGCGCAGAATGCCTGCGGCCAGGCGCTCGGGATCGGGAAGCTTGCTGTAAGTCATCGATCGGTCAATGCAGCAGGCCTAGCCGCGTCAGCCCGTTGCCCGCCCGGATCACATCGACGATGTCCGCCATGATCGTGTTCAGATTGAAGTCCTTGGGCGTATAGACTGCGCGTACGCCCATCTCCACGAGCTTGGCGGCGTCGGCTGGCGGGATGATTCCGCCGGCGATCACCGGCAGATCGGCCAGATCGCGCGCGCGCAGTTCCTCGATTACCGACTCGACCAGTTCCATATGACTGCCGGAAAGGATCGACAGCCCGACCAGGTGGACGCCCTCTTCCTGCGCGGCCTGGGCAATCTGCTGCGGAGTCAGGCGGATCCCGTCGTAGACGACCTCGAAGCCGACGTCGCGCGCCTTGACGGCGACCTGCTCGGCGCCGTTGGAGTGCCCGTCGAGGCCGGGCTTGCCGACCAGCAGCTTCAGGGGACGGCCGAGTTCGCTGCCGGTACTGGCGACGCGTTGCCTGAGATCGCTCACCTGATCCTTCTTGCCGAGCAACTCGCGCCGGTCGATCGCGATGTCGATGCCGGTTGGCGGCCTGAACTCGCCGAAAGCGTTGCGCAAGGTGTCGCCCCATTCGCCCGTCGTCACACCGGCCAGCGCGCAGCGGATCGAGCTCGGCATGATGTTCTCAGTGCTCCGCGCGGCATCGCCCAGGGCCTGCAGGGCGGCGCGCACATCGGCCTCGTTGCGCGCTCTCCGATGGGCCTGCAGACGTTCGATCTGGTCGCGCTCGGCGGCCGGATCGGTCTTCATGATGGCGCCGTCGCTACCCCCGGTTAGCGGCGATTCGGCGGTTTCCTGGAAGCAATTGACGCCGATGATCTTCATTTCGCCTGCTTCGATCGCGCGCAGGCGGTTCATGTGGCTGCTGACCAGTTCGCGTTTGATATAGCCCGACTCGATCGCGGCGATGATTCCACCCTGTGCCTCGACGTTGTCGATTTCGCGACGGGCTCCGTCGACCAGTTCCTTTACCTTTGCCGCAATGACCGGCGATCCATCAAGAATGTCCTCATACTCCAGCAGATCGGTTTCGAAGGCCATGACCTGCTGCATGCGCAAGGCCCATTGCTGGTCCCACGGTCGGGGCAGCCCCATCGCCTCGTTCCACGCCGGGAGCTGGATGGCGCGTGCTCGGGCGCGCTTGGAAAGGACGACGGCGAGCATCTCGAGGACGATTCTCTGCACGTTGTTTTCCGGCTGTGCTTCGGTCAGCCCGAGCGAGTTGACCTGTACGCCGTAACGGAAGCGGCGCAGCTTGGGGTCTTCGACGCCGTAGCGGCTGAGCGTCAAGGCGTCCCACATCTCGCCAAAAGCGCGCAGCTTGCAGCACTCTTCGACGAAACGCATGCCGGCATTGACGAAGAACGAGATTCGTTCGACCACCTGGGGAAACTCCTCCGCCCGGATCTCGCCGGAAGCCCTGACCCGGTCGAGGACGGCCATTCCGGTACACAGCGCGTAGGCGAGTTCCTGGACCGGCGTTGCCCCGGCTTCCTGCAGGTGGTAGCTGCAGATGTTGGTGGGATTCCACTTCGGCACGTGCTTGACCGTGTAGTTGATGGTGTCGGCGATCAGGCGCATCGAGGGCGCTGGCGGATAAATGTACGTGCCGCGCGAGAGGTACTCCTTGATGATGTCGTTCTGCGTCGTCCCGCTGAGCGTTTTCGGATCGATCCCCCGGCGCTGCGCCAAGCCGATATACAGTGCCAGCAGCCAGGCGGCAGTGGCATTGATCGTCATCGAGGTGTTCATCCGATCGAGCGGGATCTGGTCGAACAACTGACTCATGTCCTCGATATGCGAGATGGGTACTCCGACCTTGCCCACCTCACCGCGGGCGAGCGGACTGTCGGCGTCGTAGCCGGTCTGCGTGGGCAGGTCGAAGGCGACCGACAGGCCCGTCTGGCCTTTCGCCAGATTGGTTCGATAGAGCGCGTTGGACGCTCGGGCTGAGCTGTGACCGCTGTAGGTCCGCATCAGCCAGGGCTGATCCCGATTGTTCCGGGTGGCGACCATGACTATTTCCTCTTTCTGATCAAGAGCCGTCTCTCGATCTCAAATATTTTCTCGTCAATCTTTTCCTTGCCCAGCGCCTTCTTGTCGTTCTCCTTGATGAACAGATCTGCGCCATGTCTGGCGAGAGCGCTGGCAGCGCTGACGTTCTTGACGCCGATGAGCTGGAAGGTCACGATGCCGAAAGCGCCACCCAGTTCGCCGGGAGCATCTTCGGCTGCCAGCACGCGCGAGAGCGCTGCTACGGTGTCGCCGGCGACCGTCGGCTGGGTGTGATAGCCCTCGGTGAAACCGAGCTCCCACACGCTGTTTTCGCTGACGTCGCGGCTCGCCAGGCCCTCCAGCCAGGCGAAGACGAGGCCGCCGTAGACGATTGGTTTGCCGCTCATCTTGCCCGACAGGCCGGCGCTGAAGACCTGGTCGAAATGCAGGGGGTGCGTGTTGCCGACGGCGTAAGTGAGCGGCAGGTGCTCGTCGGTGACCGTCCGGCCGTTGGCATGGACGATGATCTCGCCGACCGGAAAGTCCTCGAAATACGACCGCGGGCCGGTCAGGCCGGGCACGCCGTGCGCCGGAAACCGGGGCAAGTGCGCCTCGCCGTCCGCAACCCAGGGAAAGTCTGGCGGTCGGCCGTCCGCCGACTCGGGCAAGGGGGTGGTCGGCGGGCGGTTTCCCTGCGCGGCGACCATGATCTTCCTTTGGTACTGCAGCACGACCTGATCGTTCTGGTTGATGCCGAGCGTCCGGATGGTCACGATTCCCGGTTGTCCGGCACCGCGCTCCTTGCGCTCGATGACCTTGGTCAGCGAGCGAATCGTGTCCGTCGCGTAAACCGGTCGCAAGTACTGCGCATCGTAGTAGCCGAGGTTGGCCATCGCCTTTTCGGAGTCATTCTGCACACCCAGCGAAAGAACGACGTTGAAGACCATCTGCGGCGAGGCGGGCAGTCCGGCGAAGCCGTTTGCCCGGGCGAATTCCTCGTTAAGGTAAAGTGGATTGCATTGCATGTAGGTGCGGGCAAAACTCTCCATTTGCGCGCGGAAAAAGGTGAAGCCGCGTGGGTGCACGAAAACCTGCCCGGGCGCGAACTCCTCCAGATAGCGGCCATAGTGCGGATGGCGGACGCGCTCAAGGTCCACCCTGACCGCCTGGGCGAGTTCGGCCTGTGCTGGGAAGCGAATTGACTGCGACATGAGACTCTCCTGTTGATCGTTCCGGCAGGTGGACGCCCGATCTAGACGGCATCGATCAGCGCACGTGCGATAACCTTCAGCGCCAGCGTCTCCTCGGCGCCTTCGAAGATCGACAACACCCGCGCATCGAGGAAGTAGCGGCTGACCGGCGACTCTTCGGCGTAGCCCATGCCACCGTGTATCTGCATCGCCTCGCGCGTCAGCCACTCGGCCGTCCGACAGGTAAACAGCTTGACCATGCTGGCTTCCATCTGTCCTTGTCCCTGATCCATCAAGCGGCCAACGGCGTAGGTGAATTGGCGCGAAACGGTGAGCAGCGTGGCCATGCGAGCCAGTTTGGCGCGGGTGAGCTGAAAGTCGCCGATCGGCTTGCCGAAGGCCTGCCGTTCCTGGGCGTAGGAGACGGCCCGTTCAAACGCCGCCTGCATGACGCCGATCGCGCGCGCCGCCGTCTGGATACGTCCGCCGGCAAACCCTGCCATGGTGAAATAGAAGCCCTTGCCTTCGCCTTCCGGACCACCGACCAGGTTTTCATCGGGAACGAAGACATGATCGAAGAAGACCTCGTAGGAATGCATGCCGCGATAACCGATCGTGGCAATCGCCCGGCCGCTGAGCACGCCGCCCTCGGCCTGACGATACTCGAAGTCGTGTCCGTCATAGGAATCCTTCTCGACCAGGAACATGCTCAGTCCCTTGTGGCCGAGCGAGCGATCGGGATTGGAGCGCGCCAGGACGAGCAGGACGCCAGCCTTGCCGGCCATCGTGCACCACGTCTTGACGCCGTCGAGAATCCAGCCGCCGGCGCACTTGCTCGCCTTGAGCCGCATCGCGGCGACATCGGAGCCGGTATCCGGCTCGGTGACGGCAATGGCGCACAAGGGATCGCCCATCGCCACCTGCGGCAGCCATTTCTGCCGCTGCTCCTCGGTGCCGCCTTTCAGCAGGGCACGGCTGAGGATTTCAGGGCGCGTGATCAGGCTGCCGGCACCGCCGAGCGAGCCGCGCGAAAGCTCCTCGGTGACCACGATCATCCCCATGTTATCCTCATGGTCGTCGCTCTGGATGCCGCCGTAGCGTTCAGGGATGGACAGGCCGAAGCAGCCCATCTCGGTCAGCGGTTCGAGAATCTCCTGCGGAATGATCCGGTCCTCGCGGTGGATCTCCTCGGCCAGCGGCATCACCACGTTGGTCGCCAGCTTGCGGAATGAATCCTGCATCATCGTCGCGTCATCGCTCAGCATGTACGCGCCGCTCGCGCCGTTGAGTGCGATGACTTCGCGGCCGAGCGCTTCCAGCTTGTCGGCGGCCAGCTGGCTCTGGCAGAAACGCCGCAGTTCGGGTGTCGTCAAGCTGGTCAGGTCGGCGTCGCTCAGACCGAAGCTCTGTGGTCGGGCGGACAGACGATTGCCGATGTTCTGCAAAGCCTCGGCACAGAAAATCAGCGCCATGCGCTCTTCCAGACAAGCGTCGGCCGTCGGCGAAGCGCTCGCGGCAAACTTGCTGGCATACTCTGCGGCGAAACGTGCGCCGGTCGACTCGGCGGCGCACCAGGCCAGGTCGAAGCTGGCCACCTGGTGCTCGTCCAGCTTGTCGTTCGACACGCCCTTGCTGCCGGCGCACTGCTGTTTTATCCAGGCGAGCGAGCTGCGTACCAGCGCGTCGGCTGCGGCGAGGTGGCGCACCGCCTCCTGCATCCTGCTATTGACCTCAGTCATGGTTGATTCCTCTCATGCCGCCGGGTCGACGGCTATTTCCGGGTGCGGTTATTGACGATGCGGACAAACGAGCGCGAGCGCAATTCGTCGAGGGTGATTCCGGTGGCCAGGACTTCCTGTTCGGTGATCGCGCCACAGGCCATTCCGCGCAGGAAGAAATTGAGCAGGCCTTGGCCGGTTGCCGCGTCGTCAAACGTGTTGCCAACCAGCGTCGCCTGCGCCGCCTTGTTGAGGAAGGCGTTCAGACGCGCCGAAGCATCCTGCAGTCCGCTCAGGAAGAAGGTGTCGACCGCCGCATAGCGCACCGGCAACTGCCCTGGGTTGAGGTCCCAGCCCTGGTAGTACGCGTGCCGCATCGAGTGCATGATGTTGTCGTAATGCAGCTTCCATGCGCCATGCACGACGGCACGGTTCTCGTCCATCTGCTGCGGGCTCAGGGCGCCGTCCTTGCCCGCTTTGTGCGGGCCGATCGGCATGCTCGTGGTTGCCCCGTCGCTGATCGTGATGCCGGTTCCCGCCAGGCTGACCTGCAGCACATGGCGCGCAAAATCGCACGCCGGATGCGTGTGACTTTGATGGGCGGCGGTGATGTTGCACGAAGCGGTGTAGTCGTAGGTACCGAAGATCGCTGAACGGCAGCGGCCTGCAGCCGCCGCGACCAGCAGGGGAACGGTGTTTTCGCCCTTGTGGTTGATGATCGACTGGGTCGTTTCGATCATGATTTCCATGCGCAGCGAGTCTTTCGCAAATCCCAGCTTTGACTCAAGGTTCTGGAGAATCGTCGCGCAGGTGGAAACCTGTGTCGGCGTCGTCACTTTGGGCAAGGTGACGATGAAGTTGGCCGGCAGCTTGCTGCCGGTCTGTTCCGCCAGGCGCGAAAGGAAGATGTCCAGCGTGCGGATCGCGCGCACCTTGCATTCGTCGGAAAATGTCTTGATGCGAATTCCGATGAACGGCGAAAGAATGTTGTCGCGCATGCCCTTGGCGACTTCGTCGGCCGCCGCGATGGCATGTCCATCCTCCTCGTCGTCAGGACGGTTGCCGTAGCCATCCTCGAAGTCGATCCGGTTGTCTTCGATTGGCTCGCTCTGCAGCTTCTTCAGTACCCGGTTGTAGACCGTAAAGGCCAGCCAGGCGGCAGGCTTCACTTCGCGTACCTGTTCGGGGTCCTTCTCCAGGGCGCGGGTCAGGCTGTCCTGTTCGATCGGGTTGATGGGCAGCGTCTCGGCGCCGGGCAAGCCGAGAACGCGGGCGAAGACCAGGTAGTTCGGGGCGTAGGTGTCGAGCGTCTTGAGGGCAACCTCGCCCAGCTTGCCGGCGAAGCCCGCCTTGAACAGATTGGCGCCTCCATAAACCGTGTGCACCGGCTGCCGTTCGAACGAGTCGGCCGGATAGTGCGACTTGAAATCGCTATTTGAATCATGTAGTTGCGCGTAGTAGGCGGTCAGTTCCTCAGGGGTCAGGGTGAGCCTCATGTAGTGCCTCCATAACATTTGAGATAAACAAGGAACCGTTTCCTGGACGATGCTGGCCAGGATTCCGGGGAGAGTCGTCGAACCTTGCGTCGCGGCGCCAACGGGTCTGCCAGACGATCGGGTCGCGCGGGCGGGCAGAAACAGATTTGGTGCCGGGAGGGAAGATGCAGGCGGGCATGTGTTGGCCAGAGAACCGATGTTGGGCGCGCAGTGCAGGTCTCAGCCGGGTGTGCGCGAACGGCAGCCGGCCGCGCAACCCGCAAACAGCGACGCTGAGGGCTCAGGCAGACGGATTGCCGAGCCGGGCTCAGGCGAGTTCACCCCGCTGCTTGAAAAGGACTGTTGGCCCCGACGCCGCCGGCCTGTCGGCCCTGGACAAGCCGAATGTCGACACTCGGCCGCGCTGCGCTCAGGTTCCGCGATGCGTGCCGGAAGTGCCTGGCGGGGCGCTGGACAAGCGCCAGAGAGCGTGCTGAACGAGTCGGTTTGCTCGTTGCGTGTGCTGTCGATACCGGCCCTCAGGTGGTGGTCGAGGGAGAGGAACTGGCCCTTCGTTGCTTCGCTCATCAGTCTTTGTTCCTCGTTGCAGAGCACAGCCAACCAATGTTGTGAAACCGGAATCGAGCACGGAAATTCTAGCGCCTGATCGCGCTTCTCCGCAAGAAGTTCGTGGACTCTCCAACCCGGCTGCCCACCTGGACGACGATCGGGGCCTCCCGGCGCGCGGGGCGCACCCGGGTGGCGCCGACGACGCAAAAAGGGTGGCATCGGCGCGGGAATCCAATCTATACTTGCCCTCGTTGGGTTGGCATCGGCGTCCGCACGATAGGCTGACTTATCCGCATCCAGGAGTCTCCAGGCAAACCAGTGGCGCCGGCAGCGTGGGCGTCGCATTCCCTGAGCGCGGTTACCGCCGCGCTAATGATCATCAGAAAGGAACTGTATGAATCCACAAAACGGTTACGACGTTGAAGATCTGTCCGTCGGCATGAGCGCGGAAATTGCCAAGACGATTACTGATGCGGATCTTGTCCTGTTTGCCGGGGTGTCTACCGATGTGAACGCGGTGCACATGGACGAAGAGTTTGGCCGTACGACGATGTTTGGCGGGCGTATCGCGCACGGCATGTTGACCGCAAGCCTGATTTCATCCGTTCTCGGCAATCGTCTGCCCGGGCCCGGGTGCATTTACATGAGTCAGTCCTTGCGCTTCCGCGCTCCGGTGCGCCCGGGCGACACGGTGCGTGCCAAGGTGACGATCAAGGAGGTGATCGCCGACAAGGGTCGCGTGGTTCTGGACACCGTGTGCAGCGTTGGCGACAAGGTCGTCATTGATGGTGAAGCAACGCTGATGCCGACCTCGCGCAGGAAGCGTGAGGCCGCTGGCAAGTAGCGACGTGTGCGCCGGGCATGGCGCGTTACTTCATAGGTGCAAGTCCTATGGCC
>ERZ761602.7348-NODE-7348-length-11749-cov-9.479391_pt1 | contig 11749 bp, 24 predicted proteins | sample MGYA00512165_ERZ761602 | MGnify/ENA primary metagenome ERZ761602 (study PRJEB28899, sample SAMN02445085) | bioreactor sludge metagenome | biome: EBPR sludge; isolation source: Thorneside wastewater treatment plant | place: Australia: Brisbane, Thorneside... | reverse complement strand
TAGCGATACGTCGCCACAGGTGCGCGCGTTCCCATGTTTTCGCGCTGCGCTTCTTTTTCGCCCGATGCCATGCCCATTTTGCTTTTCGCTCAATTTCGCGCGTCGGCAGGAATGTAGTTCTTGCGTCCACGGCGCTTCCCCAAGTGATAATTGACCGTCGAATGATCGCGGCGAACGACGCGCGCAATCTCTCGACTTTTCCAATCAGGATGGACGCGAGCGATTTCTTTAATCGCAGCGCGACGTGCCGCCATGACGACGCCTTGGCGATACGGGCCAAGCAGAATTTCGCGCGTGATGCCGTGTCGCTCGCAAACCGCGTCCAGCACTTCTTCTGCTTTTTGTCGCGGCGTTTTCATCGATATGCCGCCTCATTTATTCCTTGCTTGCGTTGCTGCGGTTCACGCGGCGGACGCTCCGGCTTCACCAGCCCGATCGAGCAATGATGCGGGCACCATGAAAAGCGAGGATGCGTGACGGCATGACCGCAGACCGTTTGCGGTCCCACTTCCCATGAGCATTGGAAAATCCCGCGCTCCAGAAACGGAACACCAGCGCCGTTCAACGGCGTTCGGAACGGTGTCAGGTCGATAGCTTTCTCTTTCGGTAGCTTCGGAGCGGACGGTGGCGCGCGGCGCACCGCTCTTGCAGTCTTGATCTTGTTAATTCGAACCGCGCCTGTCTCGCGCGAGCGCGGACCCTTGCCGGTCAATCCGAGCCGACCGATCTTTCCGATCACCGCATTTCGCGTGACGTGCGGATAGCCGAACGTATCGTTAATGTGCGCCGCGATTTGCGCCGAGCTATAGCCTTCGATTTGCATGCGCTTCACGGCTTCGACGCGATCTTCGGTCCAGACTGTCATTGGCAAATATCCCCGTTCGCTTTCTTCGCGTCCCACGCGCGTTGCGTATTCTTTCGGTTCGTCACGATCTCCATATGGTCCGGTCGCACGCATAGGCGCTGCCGGCACAAGTGATCGAGTTGCTTCTTGCCCGGAATGAAACCGTTTTCGTTCGTGTAGAGAACAATATGCACGGCGCACGTTTGACCGCTTAGAGACATGCGCGGATATCCCGCGCCGCGACCGTTCGGCCCGCTATCGGGTCCGGTCCAAATCCAGCAAGGCGTTGCGTGACCGCAATCGCGTTCTTCGATGCGCGCCATGATCCGGTCGCGAATTTCGTCGCGGCGGGTCACTTCTGCCGCTCCAGTTCGTCCGCAATTTCCTGCGACAGTTTCGTGATAGAAAACTGCCCTTCGAGGCCGAAAAATTCTTCATCGTCACGATGAATAACGGCCTGCACGCTGCCATCCAGATTTTCGACAGCGACGCCCTCGCCTTTCAGAAATTCGGCAATGAGCGTTTCCAGCTTTCGCCAATCGACTTTCATGCGACCCTCCAGCAGCGCATCTCGCCTTCATGCTTACGGCACTGGAATTTCTTTGGCGCATAGGTGCGGTTTGCCGCCCAGGTATAGGTCCACGCCGATTCAGGTTTGACGTGCGATGCAAACGGAAAGCTTTGGCCAACTTCCATCGTCTGCCACGGATAACCAAGCGTGACGCGAGGGCGCGGCAGCGGAATATCGGAGCGAAGCGCTATGACTGTCATGCAGCTGCTCCGTCGAATAGCGAAGCGCCTTCGGCTTCTGCGGCTTCAAGATTTGCGCACGCCTGCTCAAAGTAGGATTTCTTTAGTTCGGTGCCGACGAAACGCCGCTTTGCTTTCAGCGCGGACCATCCTTCGGAGCCGATGCCCATGAACGGCGAATAAACAGTTTCGCCTGGATTGCTCCAAAGCCTGATTGCACGCTCCGAAAGATCGAGTTGCAGCGGGCAAACGTGCTTCTCGTCTTTTTCATCGCGAGCGCCGCGATATCCATTCAGTACGTTTGTCTGATCGATATCCATCCAGACCGGCGAAGCCCATTGCTGCCACTGATCGACCGGAAACAACTTTGCGTCCTGACCGACCGGCACGGCTTCTTCGCCGTCGCGCGGCTCTTTTCGGAACACAAGCAGATAGTCGGCCATGCCCTGTCGTGACCGGCTGCTGTCTTTTTGCAGTTGCTTGTAAAGAAGCCCGAGCGCTTTCGTGCGCTGCATCTCGACTACGGGGTCTTTCCAGATCGTCACCCGCGAATGAAACGCGAAACCGGCATCGATGTGCGCTCGCACAATGTCGGCAGGGAAATCGTAAAGCCCGATCTCGCCATGCGTCGTTTTAGTGCGCGGCAGATCGGAGCAATGGACTGCCGACAAGCGGCCCGGCATCGTGACGCGATGCAGTTCCTTCACGAGATAGGTGTATTGTTCGAGGAATTCTGCCTCGCTCGCGACGTTGCCCATGTCGCGCTCGCTTTCGGAATAGACATAGAGCGAAGCGAATGGCGGCGAGTAGATCGAAAACGCGATGCGGTTGTCGGGCATCCGCGCTGTGAATTCCACGGTGTCAACATTATATGCGGCCCATCTCTCGCCGTGCTTTTCTGCAAATATTTTAGCGACCATAGCGAAGACCTCCAGTCTTAATGAAATCATGTTGTTTCAGGTGACACGCACGGCATAGAAACTGGATATTTTCCGCATCATTGTTCTTTGGGTTTTCGTCGCGATGATGCCGTTCAATTTTTTCGTTTGAGCCGCACATTTCGCAAGGCTTCGGCTTGAACCAAAGCAAAGCGCGTTTTCGCCCGCCTTTATTGCTAATTGCGTCGCCTTTCCATGCATGATGATCGTCGCGGAAGCGCTTACGCTTTTCGATATGATTGGCAGTTTGCTTTCTGCCCACCATCGATTTGCTGCCGCACTTTTGCGAGCAGTAAAGGCGCGGCCGCGAGGGCGGCGAGTACGCCGTAAACCCATTCCCGCATCCTTTGCATTTAAGAGAAGATGTTGCCGCATCTCTCATAGGTTCATATCCACGCCGGTAGCGTGGCCTCCCGGTTCGGCTGATAGGGTTCAAAGACTTCTTTGGTGACGGCGGCCCGGCGCATCGATGCCGCCATTTCGCGCTTCATCGTGTCGTGATCGGTCGCCTTGCGATCGACTACGGATGCGATTTCGAGTTCGGTATCGGCGCATACGACATGCGCGTTGACCGCTTTCTTCTGGCCGAACCGCCAGAACCGGCGCAGCGCCTGGTAGTAGCTTTCATAGGAAAAGTTGACGCCGGCGAAGATCGTGTTGTGACAGTGCTGCCAGTTGAGGCCGAAGCCCGCGATGCTCGGCTTGGTCAGCAACACAGAGATTTCGCCGCGCGAGAAGGCATCGAGTTTGGACTCTTTGACGTCCACGGTTTCGGTCCCGCGAATTTCAAATGCAGTCGGAATAGCTTCCTTAACCGCGTCGGCCTCGTAGTTGGTATCGACCCAAATGACGCAAGGTTGGCCGTCGATTGCGGCCACGAGTTCCGCGACTTTCGCGGCGCGGTCGTTGATCGTCATCCGCTTTTCTTTATGGATTGCGGTCGCGCTGCGATCGGGAACGCGAAATAGCCTCCCCTGCCCGTCCTTTTCTTCGCCCGCGTTGATCGAGCGATCGGCTTCGATGATATGCCGCTGAACGTTGAGCGGCGGCAGGATGAAGCCTTCGTCAGAAAATCCGAGATCGGAAGGTTTCGAGACGCAACGCGCCCAACTCGCCACCCAATCCCAGAACGGCCGGATGGCGTGGCCTTTCAGTCTCCAGATTTTTGTATTCGCGCTGTCATGCAGAAACCAGCGCATCAACATTTCGTCAGCGTCCATGACGCCAAGGAATTCGGAATGCTGCCCGAGTTCGGTATGATCGTTCGGGGCCGGCGTCGCGGTTCCGGCAAGGCGAAACCGATAACCTTTGAATGTCTCAATCAGTTTTTTCGACGTGGCACCCGCTTGGGATTTAAGGATGCTGCTTTCGTCAAGAATGATGCCGCCGAATTCTGCGGGATCGAATTTTTCGAGCCGTTCGTAATTCGTGACCGTGATGCAGGGCTTGTCGGGTGCCTGACCGAAGCGCGAGACGCGAGCCTCAATTCCGATGCGCTCAGCCTCGCGGACATGCTGCGAGCCGACTGCGAGCGGTGCCAGCATCATCACGGGCTTGTTCGTTTCGCGAACGATGTGATGCCCCCATTCGAGCATCATCGCGGTCTTTCCTAGCCCGGTATCGTAGAACAGCCCGGCGCGTCCGGTGCGGAGCGCGAAATCGACGCCATGCGCCTGGTGCGGAAACAGCGTCGAATTGAGCGCCGGGACTTTCGCGAGGCCGTTCAAAAGCGGCTGCGGTTTTTTCGACGCGCAAAGGTCACGGTAAGGTTTAAGAGTAAGGTTAACGGATGCGGTCATGGCAATCTCGTTGCCAAGCCGAGCTTGTCGCTTGTCGCGTTGAATTTTTCGCGGACAGCCTTCGCGAGATCGATATTCTCTTTTCGCGCGATTAGATCGGCATAGATGATTATGTCAGCCAATTCGTTCGCAAGATCGCCTGGCGTTGCCTGACTGCCGCGAAGCCCCGCGCGCTGGCGCACGATCTTCTTAATGACGTTACAGGCTTCGCCGGTTTCCCCGGCGATGGCGTTGCCGAGATATTCGAGCGAAATGACTTCGCCTTGATCCCACTCTTGTTGGCGCTTCTCATTATAGAAACGGAGAACGCCAAGATCGAGCGAATCCATGTATGCGTTTTTTTCCATCACTTCGCCGCCTCCGCGGTAACACCGTCACGCCACGTCGATCCATCAGCCATTCGATAGGCGACCCAATCGTCGCCGGCGTCGATCTGTTCGCCCGGCACAAGATCGGGCAGATAAAGATGCGCGGGGCATCCAGCCTTCTGATCTTCGACGGTCAGCAGCTTATCGAAGCGAGCGCAATGCCAGCGCGCGGCCTGATTTGCATCGTCGATCTGCGGCGTAGAATGAATGCACGTACGGCAATTATTCCGCCCGAACGCCTGACCGTGACAGACAGACGACGCGGGGCACATGATGCAGGGATATTTCGCGGGATCTTCGCTGATCTTGGCTGGTGCGCGGTTCGACGTGATTACGCGCTCCGCTTTCGCCATGAGCTGCAAGCCATGGGCTGCGTCGTATTTCAACCGCTCGACATGAAGCTCGCTGGTGCCGCGATTTTCCAGAACAAAAAGGCAGCGCTCAATTTTCAGCAAGTGCATGAAAATCTGCGCACGAGCATATAGCGAAGGCGATTGCTCCTGAACGCCTTTGCTTACGCTGCCGTCCTTGCGCGACGTGACGCCGACAGCGATCTGCTTGAACGCCTTTTCATTCTTCGTGCTGCATAGAATAACGTGAACGGCTTTCGGGGCTTCTGGCACGTTTGTCGCGTTGCCCTGCGGGCGGCCGCGAAGATGACCGCCGAGCGCCGTGACGCGACTGCCGGTTTCAGCTACCTGAATTCCAGCGCGATAAAGGTCACCGATAAGTCGCGACTGATCGAGCTTTGCGGTATCGAGCAGGCGCGCTTTCTTTCCGTCCTTGGCCTCCAGCTCGAACGCCATGCGAAAAGCAAACCAAAGCGCGCGCTCGCATTCCTTGTCTGCCAGATCGGAAATCGAAAGCCCGATGCTCTCGAATTGATCTTCCTGCGCTGACTGTTCGTAAGCCTTGTAGATCGCGCCAAGGGTATGGCTTTCGATTGGGCGCAGTGCCACCATCGCTCCGCTCCAGCGGTTCGAGAAATCGGATCAGTTGTGAGAAGGGCCAGCGCGGCTAGGATTGCCGTCTGTGACGCGCTGGCCCGCCTTCGCTACGCCGCTTGCGGCTTTTTCTTCCAAGGCGCCGCGCCAGTGGCGGCGGGCTTGCTCGCTGCAGGCTTGGCCGGTGCCGCCTTCTGAGCCGCCGTGCGTTCCTGCGGCTTGTCGGCAGGCGCTTCGGCATTCGCGGGCTTGACCGCCTTCACTTCGGTCTTGTGGTTCGGATATTCGGGCGTCGTCTTGGACAGGCCGAACGTCACGCGACACGGGACGTTGTGCAGTACTTCGGTATCTTCCAGGTGGCCTTCGTGACCGACCGCTTCGCAGATCGATTTCAACTGCTGCTGGCCGATGGTCTGCGCCTGTGCGCTCGAATGAATATAGTTGATGTTCTGGAACACTTCGCGACCGGCGTTCGGCTCGCCTTCCAGAACCTTCCACCGCAATTCGAGAATGCGGTTATCTTCGTTCGACTTGGCGCCCTTTTCATCGCTCGCGATGATCTGCGCCAGCATCGTTCCGGTGAACGGCTCGAAGTCCATTCCGGGTTCGACGTTATCGGGATTGTAGTCGCCGTAAATTTTAGCCATCGTCTCTTTCCTCTCTGCTGCAAAATTCGGTTAGGCGGCCTTCGCGTCGGCGGCAGGCTGATCTTCTTCCTTCGGCAAATTCGAGCCGGGGAAATACGGCGCCAGCTTCTTGAAGCCTTCGCCCTTTTTGTAGATCAGCTTCGCGGGCATGCCGTAGCGGTTCTTGGCGTTGAGCGACGGACGCTCTTGCGCGTGAATCCACGTCTGGATGCTGTCTTTCGCGATGGCGCGCTTCTTATTGAAACCCTGATCTTCTTTCTCGATTGAAGTGTCGCTGTTGAGAAAAAGGATCATGTCCATTTCATCTTCGATCAGCGCGTGCGCTCGCTTGTGCAGGCGGAAATCGAAGCGTGAGTAGGACGCGGTGCGCGGATCGTCGAACCGGATGATTTCGGCGTGCGCGATCAGAATGACGGCCATGCCGCGATCCTTGCGGAGCGCGTTCAAGCCTTCGAGAAAATCGCGCCAGAATTGATCGGCGGCAAGATAGCCTTTGCCATAGCCGGGACTTTCGATGCTTTCCCATGCGTTCGCTTCGCATGTCGCGGACCATACCATCGGCTCCAGCTTGTCGATGCCATCGACAACGACCGTATTGAATTCATGCGCCTCGCTGTAGAGCGCGGCGATGGCTTCCATCACCGATGCGTAGCTGGTCAGGTGCCCGAACGAATTCAATTCGAGATCGCCCGGCGTACCTTCTTCGACTTGCAGAAAAACCGGGTTCGGAAACTCCGAGCCAAGTGTCGTCTTGCCTTTGCCTGCAGGACCGTAGATCAGGCCGCGCGGCGGAAGCGTAGATTTTACGCTTTTCAGATCCTTCAAACTGATTGCCATGTTCGTCTTTCCTCTTTTTTGCTTCGCTGCTTCGCTTCACTTCAAGAAATGTCCTGCAAGCGCTTATGAGATTGCATCGGTCGCATTCGCGCGACCGATGCTGCTCAGGTCCTCCGCCTTCTCCTTTTTGGTTGCAGGAAAACTAATCCGCACGATGCCGTGCCGTGCGAGAAATTCTGTCGCGTCGTCGATGTTATCGACGCAGGCCCACGCCACTCCGGCGCGCTCGCACTGGTCGCGAAACCATTTCTGATTGTCGGAAAGAACGCCGCCCGACTTTTTCAGCTCGAGCGCGACCGCGCAGCCATGGCCGTTGAAACCGAACCAATCCGAGACACCGGCGAGAACGCCGTCGCGCTGCAAATTTTTCGCGGTGATCTTGTCGCGCTTGCCGCCGTTCGGGACGTGCCACATCAAGGCAAGCGGATGCCGAGCATGTGCGATCAGATTGGCCACCGCGCGCTGCAGACTATTTTCCGACTCCACAATCGGAAATTTCGTGCTATGGCGCGAATTGCGGCGGACCTTTTGAGGGTTCGCGATGTTTCGTGAGTTGAGTTTCAGTGCAGCAGCCATGGCGTTACGCGCTCGCTCGCTGCTTCGGCGTTCCGAAAATATCGGGGCGCAAGTCGTAACGGGGAACGCCCGTTTTTTCTTCAATCTTGATCGCGAATTCGGCGGGCACGCCTTTTGTGGCGCGGTTCAACCAGTACCAAATCTGCGATTGCGTCGTGCCAATCAGTTCGGCCAGCGGAGCCTGTCCGCCAGCCTTGTCGCACGCCTTTTCAAGTGCCTTTTTGCTCATAGGCGGCAATCTACTGATTTTTCGGTAAGCGTCAACCGATTTTTCTGTAAATGAATACCTACCGAAAAATTGGTAGCCAAGTCCTTGAGATGTCAGTGCTTGGCGATAGAATCAGAAAGCGGCTCGATGCCATTGGCGAGCCTGCCGATAGCGGCGGGCAATCATGGCTTGCGCGCATCGTTGGCATGAAACAGCAGGGAATCGCGTCGATCATTGCCGGCGACGTTGAGCGGCCCCGCAAATTACGTGAGATCGCGGCGGCGTTGAAAACGAGCCAGGAATATCTATTGGGCGAAACGAATGATCCGACGCCGCCGCCCGAAGACGCGCCGCGCTTTCTTTCGGTCCCGCTTATTTCGTGGGTTGCGGCCGGCGATCCGACGACGCCGGAAGCTGTTCATGAAATAGAAGATGCGGAACGCCTGACCGTTGTCGCGCTCGATCCGCGCGGCGATTGGATTGCGTTGCGGGTTCGCGGCAGTTCGATGGATCGCATATCGCCACCGGACAGTATCATTTTTGTAAATCGAAAAGATAAGAAGCTGGTACCAAATGCTTGCTACGTGATCGCGGACGCCGAAACCGGCGAAGCAAGCTACAAGCGTTTTCGTCCGCCGAACCGCTTTGAGCCGGTATCGACTGACATGGCGAAGCACAAGAAAAGCATTTTCATCGGCTCGCCTCGCGTGATCGGGCGGGTAAAGCGTTCGCTCATAGATATGTGAGGATGTAATGCGTAAAGCTGTTTTGCTTTCTATTTTTCTTGCTGGATGCAATGCGACTGCAGGAATGCCGCCACCGAACGCGGAGCCAGCTCCATCCTCTGAAATTATTAAACAAGCTGTCCGCGCGCATGTTCGTGCCAGCTTCTTTGATCCCTATTCCGTTCGCGATGCGCAACTATCGCAAGCAACATGGCAAGGCGCACTGCAGCTTGGATCTGGAGAAGGATGGACCGTTTGCCTTCGCGCGAACGCGAAAAATCGCATGGGCGGCTATACAGGCTTGCGCGACACGGCCATGACAATCCGTGGCGGCAAGGTCGTGACTACCTTGGACGACGCGCAATATTATTGCCGCGATGCAACTTATTCCCCATTTCCTGATCTGACACAGGGCTAATAGGCGAAAAGAGCCTGAAAATGACCTACTGATTTTTCTGTTGACTGCTACCGAAAAATCAGTAGGATGGCTTCCAGAAAAGAGGAAGCCAGCAAATGAACACCGCCGCCAACGATAACGTCCTGACCTTCAAAGTCGGCAACACCTATAGCTGCCGCTCGATCTGCGATTACAACTGCATCTTCTCGTTCGAGGTCGTGAAGCGCACCGCTTCGACCGTCTCGATCAAGTCGGGCGGCAAGATCGTTCGCCGCAAGGTCCGCGTTTTCGATGGCGTTGAATGCCTCGACCCGCATGGCCGCTATTCCATGTCGCCAGTGCTTCGCGCGGCATAAGGGGAGCGCCAGCCATGTACCGCAACGTCGATATCGAAGTTCCGCACAACTTCACCCGCAGCGAGGGCAGCGTTTTTCTTTTCGAGTTCGATTGCCTTGTCGCATGCACGGTCGAAGGCAAGCCCGGCGAATTGTTTGTGTCGAACATTGGCGGCATCTATGTCGATGGCGTCAATCTACTCGAAGCGAGCGATGTGAACGTCCGCGCGATGGCACTGGCCGAAGCCGCGCGACTTTTCAAATGCAAAGAGTTCGAAGAAACCGCAATCGATCAGGTTGTTAACCCGCCGCGCCGCCGTGCGCTGGCCGCAGCGGAGTGATGGCGATGGCAACGACATTTGCGCAACAAGTCGAGAAAGCAGTTCTCGACGCTCACGCACATGAAAGCGCTCACGCCGCAAAGCGTGGTCGCCGCAAGGAATGGCCTTACGTTCCCATCGTTCGGCATCGCCAAGATACGGGACTTCAACTCAAGGGCTACCGAGAAGAACAAATCCGTGGTCGCGCTTACGCAACGCGCGAGGAAGCGATTGCTTATGCAGAGCGCGTCATTCTCGCGCGCAAGAATAGCTTCCGCACGAAACTTTATCTCCCCAACCATCGCGCACTTCGCCAGCAGTGGGGCCTGCCCGAAACTCTTCCAGAGAACGCAGGAGCCGCAGCATGACCGCCGCGCGTCCGATCAACAACGATACGCTATACAATCTCGCGGCTCGCCTCGCCTGCTATCCGCAGCACCGCGACGCCGATGCGATCCCGGTAGTGGCCGTTCTCTGTGATGGCTTGCCGCACATCATCGGCAACGCGAGAACGCCGACCGGCGCGAAGATGCTTGGCCTCGCTTTCGACGTTTGGGCGAAACGCGCCGAGCGCTCGACCCTGCCGCCTGCAAATGGTGGCCGTCAATTCTATGTGCTGGCGACGGTGCTGTGATGCCGCAGATCAGTCTCCCGCAAAATTATGAAAAACTAACGCAAGATCAGCGCAGGCGAGTTCGCGAAGCATATATCGCGAAACAGAATGGTAGATGCGCGCACTGCAAGGAACCACTGAGCGGAAAGCCAAGCATCGATGTGGTGAACAAGTCGATCAATGAGAAACTATTCCCTGAAAGTTTCTTCGATTACCCCGTGCATCTTCACCATTGCCACAAAACAGGAATGACAATTGGCGCGGTTCACAATCGCTGCAACGCCTTTCTCTGGCAATATTTTGGAGAATAGCGATGCCGCAAATTACGCTCGCCAACTATATCGCGCTTCGCCAGGTCGTGATCGACGCCGAACATCGCGGCTACGATAACGAAAGCCTGAAAGTGATCGAGCAGGCGAAAGACGCACTGCACGCGCTCCGCAAATTCTTTCCGCCGTTCGATCTATGGGAGCGCGAGCAAGCCGCGCGCATGACGCCATGACGATCGACGCAATCCGCCCCTTCGATATCGTCAAAGCCGTCACCATCGACGATTGCGATGCCGCGCTTCTGCATTTGCAGGTGATCGCCGGCATTGATGCTGGCGACGTGGCCGGTCAGGTATTTGCGGGCTTCGATTGGAAGTCGTCAAGCTACGCCATGCGATGCGACAAGATCGCGGAATGGCTGAAAGCCGAGCGCGTCTATACGCAAGAAAAGCAAAGCCCGTTCACGGTCGAGCATTACGCCGCGCTTCACTTTTTGATGGTGTCGCTCGAAAGCCTCGGATTTTCGGAACACTTGCCGCACAGCATGAACAATGCGCGAGACGCGATGGCAGCACTCCGAAAAGCCTATCCGCTCGCGGAGCAATACGCGCAAAAGCAGAAAAGGAAACTGGCGTGATGGCATCGCTCGTTATCGCGATTTGCTTCGGCATCGCTTTTGCTTTGTCCGCGCTCGCATTCGTGCAGGCCGTTGAAAGCGCGGCCCGTTTGCGTCGCCTGTCCGATAAGGAATAGCGATGTTTACATTCAAGCGATTTCACGACTGCACCATGATCTACCGCAACGGCAAGCGATACCTTGTCGTGACCGAGCGCGAACCTGGTGCCGAACGCGATTTGATCGAGAAGCTAGGGGCGGTTCCTGAATGAATTACTCAAACAAAAACAGAGAGGAAATAAAAATGCATCCCGATAAGATTTTTTTGACTGTTAATGGCCGCACTCGTTCTCTTTCGTGGTTGATCGAGAACGCAGCGAACGCGACGGACGTGTGGGTCGAGAACAACCCCGGCCTCACCGCGCTGCCAGAACTGCCGAACGCGAACTACGTGTGGGTCGAGAACAACCCCGGCCTCACCGCGCTGCCAGAACTGCCGAACGCGAACTACGTGTGGGTCGAGAACAACCCCGGCCTCACCGCGCTGCCAGAACTGCCGAACGC
>ERZ761602.7347-NODE-7347-length-11751-cov-12.011542_pt1 | contig 11751 bp, 9 predicted proteins | sample MGYA00512165_ERZ761602 | MGnify/ENA primary metagenome ERZ761602 (study PRJEB28899, sample SAMN02445085) | bioreactor sludge metagenome | biome: EBPR sludge; isolation source: Thorneside wastewater treatment plant | place: Australia: Brisbane, Thorneside... | reverse complement strand
CTCGGTGATCGAGCAGAAGGTGCAGCCGCCGAAGCAGCCGCGCATGATGTTGACGCTGAAGCGGATCATCTCCCAGGCCGGGATCTTCGTCGGCCCGTCGTGCCCGCCCTGCGCGTCGGCGTAGGCCGGGTGCGGGCTGCGGGCGTACGGCAGGTCGAAGACCATGTCGATCTCCGGCGTGCTCAGCGGCACCGGCGGCGGGTTCAGCCAGAGGTCGCGTTCGCCGTGGGCCTGCACCAGCGCGCGTGCGTTGCCCGGGTTGGTCTCCAGGTGCAGCACGCGGCTGGCGTGGGCGTACAGCACCGCGTCGGCGCGCACGGCCTCGAAGGACGGCAGGCGGATCACCGTCTTCGCGCGCTCGGGCAGCCGCAGCGCGCTGGTCCTGCGGCTGGCCGGCATCGCCACCGTGGCGACCCCCGCCGGCAACGCCGGGTCCTGCGCGGGGGTCGCATCGGACTCGTCCCGCGTGCAGGTCTGCCCCTTCGCGGCCGCGGCCTGGGCGGTCGTCAGATACGGGTTGACGTGCTCGTCGACGCGGCCGGGCTGGTCGACCTCGGTGCTGTCGATCTCGAGGAAGCCCTGCGGCTCGAAGCCGCTGCGCACGACGAAGGCCGTGCCGCGGATGTCGGTGAGCGAGTGCACCGCCTCGCGACGTGCCAGCCGGTGTGCGATCTCGACGATCGCCCGCTCGGCGTTGCCGTAGACCAGCAGGTCGGCCTTGCTGTCGACCAGGATAGAGCGGCGGACCTTGTCCTGCCAGTAGTCGTAGTGCGCGATGCGGCGCAGGCTGGCCTCGATGCCGCCGATGATCACCGGCACGTCGTCGAAGGCCTCCCGGCAGCGCTGGGTGTAGACCAGCGTCGCGCGGTCGGGCCGCCGGCCGGCGACACCGCCGGGCGTGTAGGCGTCGTCGCTGCGGATCTTGCGGTCCGCCGTGTAGCGGTTGATCATCGAGTCCATGTTGCCGGCGGCGACGCCGAAGAACAGGTTCGGCCGGCCCAGCGCCCTGAAAGGCTCGGGGCCTTGCCAGTCCGGCTGCGCGATGATGCCGACGCGGAAACCCTGCGCCTCGAGCACGCGCCCGATGACCGCCATCCCGAAGCTCGGGTGGTCGACATAGGCATCGCCGGTGACGATGACGATGTCGCAGGAATCCCAGCCGAGCCGGTCCATCTCGGCGCGGCTCATCGGCAGGAACGGCGCCGGTCCGAGGCGCTTGGCCCAGAACGGCTTCCAGCTCGTCAGGGGACGCGCCGTCGGGGGTGGGGCAAGGGTCTTCGACACGGGGCTGATTGTCGGCGGGCGGCCGCTACCACGCGTTCGCCCTCGGGAGCGTGGGGCCAAGGTGCCCCGCCCGGCTCAGGACGCGAGCACGGAGTCCTCGTCGCCGGTGACCTCGCCCAGGAACCCCCCGCTCTGGCGCGCCCACAGCCGCGCGTACAGGCCGCCGCTCGCGAGCAGCTGGGCGTGCGTGCCCTCCTCGACGACGCGGCCCTTGTCCATCACGATCAGCCGGTCCATCGCGGCGATCGTGCTCAGTCGGTGCGCGATCGCGACGACCGTCTTGCCCTCCATCAGCTGGTACAGGCTCTGCTGGATCGCCGCCTCGACCTCCGAGTCGAGCGCGCTGGTCGCCTCGTCGAGCAGCAGGATCGGCGCGTCCTTGAGCATCACGCGGGCGATGGCCACGCGCTGCCGCTGGCCGCCGCTGAGCTTGACGCCGCGCTCGCCGACATGCGCGTCGTAGCCGCGGCGGCCCTTCGGGTCGACCAGCATCCCGACGAACTCGTGCGCCTGCGCGCGCTGCGCCGCCCGGCGCATCTGCTCGTCGGTGGCGTCGGGGCGGCCGTAGACGATGTTGTCGCGCACCGAGCGGTGCAGCAGCGAGGTGTCCTGCGTGACCATGCCGACCTGCGCGCGCAGCGAATCCTGCGTGACCGCGGCGATGTCCTGCCCGTCGACGAGGATGCGTCCCTGCGGCAGGTCGTAGAAGCGCAGCAGCAGGTTGACGATGGTGCTCTTGCCGGCGCCCGAGCGGCCGACCAGGCCGATCTTCTCGCCGGGACGGATGTGCAGGGAGAAGTCGTGGATGACCGGTTCCGGGCCGCCGTAGCCGAAGGTGACGCGCTCGAAGCGGATCTCGCCGTGCTCGACGCGCAGCGGCGGCGCGCCGGGCCGGTCGAGCACGGTCTGCGGGCGGGCGAGCGTGGCGATGCCGTCCTGCACGGTGCCGACATGCTCGAACAGCGAGGCCATCTCCCACATCACCCAGTGCGAGATGCCGTTCAGCCGAAGCGCCATCGCCGTGGCCGCGGCGACCGCACCGACGCCGACCTCGCCGCGCATCCACAGCCACAGCGCGAGGCCGGCGGTGCTGCCGATCAGCACGACCGACAGCGCCTGGTTGACGATCTCGAAGCCCGTCACGAGCCGCATCTGGCGGTAGACCGTGGCCAGGAACTCGCGCATCGCGCCGCGCGCGTAGCCGGCCTCGCGCTGCGAGTGCGAGAACAGCTTGACGGTGGCGATGTTCGTGTACGCATCGGTGATGCGGCCGGTCATCAGCGAGCGCGCGTCGGCCTGCTCCTGCGCGACCCGCCCCAGGCGCGGCACGAAGTAGCGCATCGAGACGGCGTACAGCCCGAGCCACAGCGCGAACGGGCCGATCATGCGCAGGTCGAAGCTGCCGAGCACGGCACTCATCGTCGCGAAATAGATCACGACGTAGACCATGATGTCGGCCAGGATCATCCAGGTGTCGCGCACCGCGAGCGCGCTCTGCATCACCTTGGTCGCGATCCGGCCGGCGAACTCGTCCTGGTAGAAGCTCATGCTCTGGCCGAGCATCAGGCGGTGGAAGTTCCAGCGCAGCCGCATCGGGAAGTTGCCCGCCAGCGCCTGCTGCTTGGTCAGCGACTGCAGCGCCGCGAGCACGATGCTCGACACCAGCACCAGCCCGAGCAGCGCGAGCGTGCCGCCGTGCCGATCGGGCAGCTCGGCCGGCGGCACGGCCGAAAGCCAGTCGACGATGCGCCCCATCATCGCGAACAGCAGCGCCTCGAAGGCGCCGATCGCCGCGGTCAGCAGCGTCATCGCGGCGATGTACAGCCGCGTCCCCTTCGAGCACGCCCACAGGAACGCGAAGAGCCCGCGCGGCGGCGGGCTCGCGGGTTCGTCGGGGTACGGATCGACGAGCCTCTCGAAAAGCGCAAACATGCGGGTCTCGGACGAAAGGGGGCGCAGTGTAGACGCTGCGCCGTGAAGGCATGAAGCTCTCGGTTCTCGATCAATCCGTCTTCGTCGAAGGCCGCGGGGAGGACGAGGCGCTGCGCGACACGGTCGCGCTGGCCGGTCACTGCGAGTCGTCGGGCTACGCGCGCTTCTGGGTCAGCGAGCACCACGGCCTGCCGACGATCGTCGGCACCGCACCCGAGGTGCTGATGGCGGCGATCGCCGCGCGCACCTCGCGCATCCGCATCGGCAGCGCCGGCGTGATGCTGCCGCACTACTCGGCCTTCAAGGTCGCCGAGGTCTTCCGTGCGCTCGATGCCCTCGCACCGGGCCGCATCGACCTGGGCGTCGGCCGAGCGCCCGGCGGCGACCTGCGCACCGCACGCGCGCTGAACCCGCACGCCAGCGGAATGGCCGAGGACTTCCCGCAGCAGGTCGTCGACCTGATGACCTGGCTCGACGGCCAGCCGCACCAGGGTGTGATCGCGCACCCCCGCGCGCCGGTGCCCGAGCTCGCGCGGCGCCCGGACCTGTGGATGCTCGGCAGCTCGGACTACGGCGCCCAGCTGGCCGCACACCTGGGCCTGCCGTACGCCTTCGCGTACTTCTTCATGGACGGCCAGGGCGTGGAGCAGGCGCTGCACCTCTACCGCAGCCTCTACCGGCCCAGTGCACGCTACCCGCGGCCGGTCGCGACGATCTGCGTCTGGGCGCTGGCCGCCGACAGCGACGCCGACGCGCGGCACCATGCGCTCAGCCGCGAGCGCTGGCGCCTGGACCGCAACCGCGGCCGGCTGGGTGCGCTGCGCCACCCCGACGCCATCGCCCGGGAGGGTTTCACGGCCGACGAGGACGCGGCACTGGCCCCGATGCGAGCGCGAGCCTTCGTCGGTTCGCCGCAGACCGTCGGGCAGCGATTGCGCACGCTGGCGGCCGAGCTGCAACTCGACGAACTGGTGATCAACACCTGGGCGGCGGACCCGCAGGTGCGCCGGCACTCCTACGCGCTGCTCGCGCGCGAGTTCGCGGCCTGAGCCCGGCACGCCCTGCGAGCCCCCCAAAACGGAAGCCCCTCCGGGCCATGACAGCCGGGAGGGGCGGGTGGACATGCCACCTGTGGGGCTCGGGAGGAAATGAGTCCCGGGCTCCTGACGCGCAGGGACTGCGCCGTCCTTGGGTGCCTGCCGAGCAGGCAAGCCGGACCTTACTCCTGTGTCGGCTGCCTGGCAAGGCCCCGTCCGGCCCCGACGCGTGCGATGCGCCGCGGACCGCGAGGGCCCGTCACAACTCGCCGCTGGCGGGCGGGCCGGCGAGCGATCGTGCGACCGCGGCTGCCAGCGCGCGGCGCGCGAGCGGCTCGGGCGCCGGCTCGGCTGCCGGCCAGGCGGCGCTGCGCAAGTCGAGCGGCCAGCGGGGCCAGGCGGGTGGCGCGGCGCCGGCCGGTGCCTGCGCCGGACCCCAGGGCGGCTGCGCGACCCGGCGCCCGATCGTCGCAGGGTCGGCCTGGCGCGCGTCGAGGCCCGCGACGGACGTGGCCGGCACGGGGCCTGCCACCGCCAGCGACTGCAGCGAGACCTGGACGGCGTGCTGGAGCGCCCGGATGTCGGCGCTGACGGCCGCCGGGGCCGGGGCCAGTGCGCGCACGATGGACAGCCCGCCGGGCCGCCAGCCAAGCGCCGAGACGAGCACCGCGATGCCGAGCGCCCCGCACGCCATCCAGGCGATCCGTGCGGTCCAGTCGTCCCGCCCGGCCGTGCGGTATGGCCCGGCGCTGGGCAGGCGTCGGGCTCCGGCGACATCGGCAGGAGCATCCGCCGCGAGCGACAGCAGGCGCAGCGTGTGGGGGCGCGGCGAGGGCAGCGGCGAGCGCATCGGCCAGATCCGCTGCGCCGCCTCCGCCAGCGCCTCGAGCCGCATCGGCTTGGGTACCCACACGGCGCCCCGCTGGGTCGGCTCGCGCACGGCCAGCGCGATGACCGGCCGGCCGGTCCGCTCCCGGAAACGCAGCATCTCGGCGCGCGAGGACGCGTGGTCGTGGTCGCCGATCATCGCGTCGGCGACGTCGGGTTCGTCGATCACGAAGACGCCGCGCCCAGGGCCGGCCAGGTAGGCCCGCAGCAGGGCTTCGAGCCGATCGCCGCGCATCGCGAGGGCAACCCTCAAGCGCGGCTCGGCAACCGCGCTGGTCACGCCCTGCGTCACGCGGACGCCCCCGCTGGCGGGCGTGACAACGCCCCGCGGCGCCTCAGCGCGGTGTGCCATTCGCCGCGACAGTCGTCAAGCCGAGTGATCGCCACGCCTGCAGCCCACCCCGGTAGTACCTCATCTTGCCGGCCGGATAGCCGAGCGCCAGCAGCACCTTCGCCGCCCGCGGCGCCTGGTCGCTCCAGGCGCCGGCGCAGAACAGCGTGAGGGTCTTCGCCGCGTCGAAGTCCCACCGCGCACCGCGCCGCCGCGCACCCAGCGCCTGCAGGACTTCGTCGAGGTGCGGATTGTCCGGCCGCACGACCGAGAAGGGAAGATTCACCGCGCCCGGGATGGTCTCGCCGCGGTACGCCTCGGGCGCTCGCGCATCGACCAGCCAGCCGTCTCCGCTGCGCGCCTTCGTCGCCAGGAAGTCCAGCAGCTCGAGTTCACCGACCGTGGCCACGCCCTCGGCCACGACCATCGGCTGGATGCACGCGGGCGGACAGGGACGCGACGTCCTCGCCCAGCTGTCGGCGAGGCGGTGGTTCGTGTCCTGGATGCGCTGGATGCGAACGCTCCTGCCCTCGTGCACCACGTCGAGGTGACCGAGCTGCTCGGTGATGCCCACCTTCAGTTCCTGGGCAGCGGCCCGGGGCGACGCGATCGCGAAGAGGACCGCAAGCCCCCAGATCGTCGCTGTGCATCGGTTCATGCTGTTCCCGGCTCGAGTGCGGCAGCCCGTCGGCCCGGCCATCCGGCCTGCGTCGGGCGCCGTGCCAGGGCGCAGCATGCAACGGCGTCGGCACCAGCCGTCTCCCACCAAGGAGGGAGACGACCGAGGGGGGATGTCAGCGGCGAGGGCCGGCCTGCGCCACTGCGCGCGCAAAGTGCTCGCGCAGCTTGGCCGCCTCGACGTCGACGTCGTGGTCGCGCAGCACGCGTTCGCGAGCCGCCTGGCCGATCTCGCGCCACCGGGCCTCGGGCACCGCCAGGCAGCGCGCCAGGATGGCGGTCAGCGCGTCGATGTCGCCGGACGGCACCAGCCAGCCGTTGCGCTCGTGCTCGACGAGCTCCGGAATGCCGGCGACGTAGGTGGAGATGACGGGACGCTTCAGCGCCATCGCTTCCATGATGACCACCGGAATGCCCTCGGCGAAGCTCGGCAGCGCCAGGAAGCGCGCGCCGAGGATCTCCTGCCGCACCTGTTCGCCACCGATCCAGCCGGTGATGCGGATGCGGTCGGTCACGCCGAGCTCGGCGGCCCGCTCCTCGATGTCGCGGCGCATCGGGCCGTCGCCGGCCAGCACCAGGCGGGCCTCGAGGCCCTGCTGCTTCAGGCGCGCGATGGCCTCGACGAGCAGCAGCTGCCCCTTCTGTTCGCAGATGCGGCCGACGCAGACGAAGTGCCCCGGCGGGAAGCCGCTGCCGTCCGGTGGCAGCCCGTCCCGGAAGGAGCGGTCGACCCCGCAGCGCACGACCTTGACCTTGCCCCACTGGTCGCGGTGGACCCAGCGGTACATCTGGCCCCGGCCGAACGAGCTGATGGCCACGACGAAGCGCGAGGCCTCGATCTTCCTGGCCAGGCTGATCGCCGCCGGGCGGTCGAACTCGTCGGGCCCGTGGACGGTGAAGCTGCAGCCGATGCCGGCGAGCTCGCCGGCGAGGATCGCCACCGTCGCGGAATTCGTGCCGAAGTGCGCGTGCAGGTGGGCGACCTCGGTCGAGCGCAGCCAGCGCGCCAGCTGCGCGGCCTCGGCCAGGTAGATCAGGTACAGGGGCAGCGGGCGGTCGCCGCCGCGGCTCAGCGACCAGGTCGTGCGCAGCGCCCGCCAGAACCGGCCGGGATGGGCCAGCAGCGTCGCCAGCGTGGCCGCGAGCAGGCCGGCGGCCCCGCTGCGCAACGCGTAGCGCGTCTTCTCCTTCTCGGTCGCGTCGGCCGGGTCGGCGACGACGGCCTCCCAGCCCCGCAGGGCCAGGCGGGTCACCTGCACGCCGGCCTGCTCGAGCGCGACGATCTCGCGCCGGATGAAGGTGTGGCTGACGCTCGGGTACTGGTTGACGACGTAGGCCACCGCCAGCGCACGCCGGTCGCCGCCGCGGGAATCACCGTTCACCATCGCAGAGTCACCTTTCAGGCCGCGGCCGGCAGCACCCACCGGGACAGCACGGCCCGCATCGGCAGCACCTGCGATCCGCTGGCGATCGCGCAGCGCAGCGCATGGTCGAGCAGCGACGGCTCGCAGCCGTGCGGCAGCGGATCGGGCTCGACGCCGTGCGTGAAGAAGATCAGCCAGCCCCCGGCACGGGCATTGCCTTCGATCAACGCCGTCACGCCGGCCTCGCCGATGGTCGACGAGTACAGCGGCACGGACTGCAGCAGGTTCAGGTCCACATGCCCGACCTGGCTGCCGCCGACCACGCCGCGCGCGCTCGCGTAGTGCTCGCCGGCCTCGCGCTTGACGCCCGGGCTGACACAGCCGAACGGGTAGGCGAAGCTCAAGCCCTCGGCCGGCACGCCGAGCTCGCCGAGGAACTGCCGGTTGCGCCGCATGTCCTCTCGCACGCGCGCGAGGTCGACGGCCTGGTAGTCGAGGTGGCCGAAGCCGTGGCAGGCGATCTCGTGCCCGTCGCGCTGCAGCGAGGCCAGGTCGTCCCGCGAGTGCATCTGCTGCGTGCGGAAGGCATCGGTGAAGCCGCCGCAGACGTAGAACGTGCCCTGCGCAGCGTGCCGCTCGAGCAGGCCGCGGCCACCGGTGCAGGCCGAGCGCGGCACGTCGTCGAACGTGAAGGTGACGATGGGCGCGGTGTTGCGCAGCCGCGCGCGACGGCGCTGCAGGCCGCGCGCCAGGCGGCGCTCGATCTTCGCCACCAGGCCGGAGCTGACCGTCGGCCCCGGCCCTTCGCCGTCGACGGCAGCCTCCATCACCGCGTCAGTACATCGCGTAGATGAACGGCGGCAGGTCGCTGGATTGCGACTGTTGCTGGCGCAGCCGGCAGGCCAGCCGGGCGACGTCCGCCGCCAGCGGCGCGAGCGGGTGGCCTTCGGCGGCCCGCCACGCGTCCTGCATCTCGCGTTCGGCGCTGTCCGCGCCGGTCAGCCCGCCGCGCTCGAAGTCGGCACGCGTCATCGAGCGCTGCCGGCGGGGCACGAAGTAGCTCGCGGCGCCGGGCTGCAGGCCGGCGTCGAGCAGCCGCCCGCCCTCGGCGCGCAGCTTCGCCCCGAGGGGCTGCAGCCGCTCGGTGAAGAAGCGCTCGATCTCGCGATCGGCCTGCGGATCAGTCATTGCCGTACTCCTTCTGCCAGTCCGTCGTGTCGACGAACGGGGGTTGATCCTCCTTGCGCAGGACGAATTCCTCGAGCACCAGCACGTCCATCTCGGTGCGCATGAAGCAGGTGTAGGCGTCCTTGGGCGAGCAGACGATCGGCTCGCCGCGCACGTTGAACGAGGTGTTGACGAGGACGCCGACCCCGGTCAGGGCCTTGAAGGCGCTGAGCAGCCGGTGGAACTCGGGTTGGTCGCGCGCGTCCACGGTCTGCACCCGGGCGCTGTAGTCCACGTGGGTGATCGCCGGAAGGTCCGACCGCGGCTGGTTGACCACCCGCAGCAGGTCGTCGTCGTCCTCGCTGTCGAACAGGCCGGGCGGGATCGGCAGCCGCTTGTCCTCGCGCACCGGCGCGACGAGCAGCATGTAGGGGCTCTCGCCGGCCAGCTCGAAGTGCCTGGAGACGTCCTCGGCGAGCACGGCCGGCGCGAAGGGCCGGAACGACTCGCGGTACTTGACCTTCAGGTTCAGCCGGCTCTGCGTGTCGCGGCCGCGGGCGTCGCCGAGGATCGAGCGTGCGCCCAGCGAGCGCGGGCCGAACTCCATGCGCCCGGAGAAGAAGCCGACCACCTTGCCGTCGGCCAGCGCCTGGGCGACGACGCGCGCGCGCTGCTCCTTGTCGGTGATGCGCTCGGCCGGGTAGTCGTGGCGCGAGAGGAAGGCGCCGATCTCGCCCGCGCTGTAGGCCGGGCCGAGGTAGCTGCCGTGCTGCATGTCGCGCCCGTCGGTCGGGCGGGGCCGCTCGCCGTCGAAGTACACGTGGTGCGCGAGCAGCGCCGCACCGATCGCCCCGCCGGCGTCGCCGGCCGCGGGCTGGATCCAGATGTCGTCGAAGATGCCCGAGCGCTGCAGCACGCCGTTGGCCACGCAGTTCAGCGCCACACCGCCGGCGAGCACCGCGTGCCGCGCGCCGGTGGTCTGCCGCGCGCGGCGGGCCAGGCCGAGCACGGCCTCGGTGGTCACCGCCTGGATCGACGCGGCGAGGTCCATGTCGCGCCGCCGGATGCGCGTCTCCGGCTGCCGCGGCGGGCCGCCGAAGAGCTCGTCGAAGCGCGCATTGGTCATGCGGTCGCCGTCGATGTAGCCGAAGCAGTCCAGGTTCAGCCGGTACGAACCGTCGGGCTTCAGGTCGATCAGGTGGTCCTTGATCTTCTGCACGTACAGCGGGCGGCCGTACGGGGCCAGGCCCATCAGCTTGTACTCGCCCGAGTTGACCTTGAAGCCGCAGTAGTACGTGAAGGCGCTGTACAGCAGGCCCAGCGAGTGCGGGTAGTCGATCTCCTCGACGAGCTCGACATGCCGGTCCTTGCCGAAGCCCAGCGAGGTCGTCGACCACTCGCCCACCCCGTCGAGCGTGAGGATCGCGGCCTCGTCGAACGGCGAGGGGTAGAACGCCGAGGCCGCGTGGGCCATGTGGTGCTCGCTGAACAGCACGCGGCCGAGCTTGCCGACGCTGCCGATCGCGTGCACGACGTGGTCGTGCACCCAGGCCTTGACGCCGAGGATCGACTTCGCCGCGTTGGAGAACTGCGCCGCGGCTGCCGGGCCGGCGAACATCGCGTTGCGCACGACGCGGTCCCAGGTGTCGAGCGCCTTGTCGTAGAAGACCACGGCGTCGAGATCCTCGGCCTCGACGCCCGCTTCCTCCAGGCAGTAGTTGATCGCGTTGGCCGGGAAGCGAGGGTCGTGGCGCTTGCGCGTGAAGCGCTCTTCCTGCGCCGCTGCGACGATGCGGCCATCCTGGACGAGGGCGGCCGCCGAGTCGTGATAGAAGGCGCTGATGCCCAGAATGGTCTTGCTCATGAGGCGTGGCTCGCGTCGAGGGTGCGTAGCAGGATCGGTGCCATGACCTGGGCCACGGCTTCGTGGCCGGCCTTGGTCAGGTGCGTGTCTCCGGGATAGAACATGCGCAGGCGCTCCTCCATCGGGTAGGCCTGCAGGCCGGCGAGCGGATCGGCGAACCGGCCGCCCGCGGACTCCGTCGCCCCGCGCAAGCGCTGTTGGTAGGACTTCGCGCTCGCGAGCTCGTAGACGTGGTGGTGCAGCGGGATCGGGAACAGCAGCACCGGCTTCGGGTGGTGGCGGATCCACTCCTGGATCAGGGCCTGCATCACCACCCAGGACGGATGTTTCGGGTCGTCGTATTCCTTGATCGGCTGGTAGCCGGCCAGCTTCATCATCCGGTCCTTCAGCCCGCTGCGCACGACCCACGAGTCGAAGGTCGGGTTCTGTTTCAGGTCCTTGAACAGCGCCTTCAGCTTCGGGAAGCGCTCGGTCTTGAAGATGAAGCCGCGCTGGTCCTCGGCGAGCGCGTTCTGGTCGACCGGCAGTTTCGGCGGTGGCACGCCGTGCAGCTCGAGCTTCCCGCCCTCGAGCGTGAAATACGGCTTGGCATACAGCACGAGTTCGCCGGCCTCGTTGGCGAAGTGGCGGTAGCGCGAGCCGACGCGGCGGACGTTCTCGACGTAGACCGCGATGACCAGCAGGTCGTGCTCGATGTCCCGCGCGTACTCGCGGTAGATCAGGTAATGCTGGTCCAGCCCGGTCGCGGGGAGGCCGAAGTTGTAGACCTCGACCCCCGGCATCAGCCGCTCGAGGTAGTCGCTGTAGCGCTGGCCGTTGGAGACGCCCTCGCCGGCCGTGAACGAGTCGCCGAAGAGCAGGATGCGCCGCGTGCCGGGCTTGCGCTCGCGCTCGAACGGACGGTCGTAGCGGAAACCCTGCTCGTTGGTGCGGACCAGATAACCGCCGCCTTCGTGGGGCACCCGCACCTTGGTCTCCGGGATGAACCGGAAGCCGATCGTGGGGTGGTACTCGTAGATCTGGCGCATGCCTGCTGAACGGACGCGGGGGACCCGCACTTTAGCCTCGCACCCTCCCCTTCCAGCCCCGGGCCCCTAACTTGCTACTCGTCCAGACGCGGGGTCGCCGGCGGGCCGCAGGAGGCGCCCGCGGCGGCGGTGCACGGGTCTGGGACGGGTCGGATTCGAGGCTCGGGGCGGGTCGGCG
>ERZ761602.7346-NODE-7346-length-11751-cov-12.570793_pt1 | contig 11751 bp, 6 predicted proteins | sample MGYA00512165_ERZ761602 | MGnify/ENA primary metagenome ERZ761602 (study PRJEB28899, sample SAMN02445085) | bioreactor sludge metagenome | biome: EBPR sludge; isolation source: Thorneside wastewater treatment plant | place: Australia: Brisbane, Thorneside... | reverse complement strand
ATGATGGTTTATTTGTATTAGAAGATTTAGTTCCAAAAAGAATTGGAACAGAAAGTGGTTTCTGGAAAGTCACACAAATTGAAGGAAATCCAAACAAATATTTAGCATCATGTTATACCGGTTTATATCTTTTGCAAAAAAGCGACAATGAATGGAAACTTTTGCACAAAATTACCGGATTTGAAGAATCTGCAAGAGATATTATATTATCTGATGATAAAAACACCTATTGGATTTGTCATGGCTATCAAGGTGTGTTTAAGGTACACTTGAACAGTGATTATACTAAAGCAACAGCTGTAGAACATTTTACTGACAGAAATGGATTAAAATCGTTTTACAACGTCAATGTAGTTAAATGGGAAAATGAAATTGTATTTACTACCAATAATGGAATTTTTCAATATAACCATGAACAAAATAGGTTTGTTCCACATGAAAAACTAAATAAAATTCTAGACCCAACTAAAAACACTCGAAAACTAATTACAAGGGGGTCGAAAACATGGTTTGTTTTGAATGACGAGGCGGGCTATTTCTATACAAAAAACAATGACAAATTGCTTTATAAAGATTTGTTTTTAAACCTTAAAGGCTATTTTAATCGAGGGATGGAATGCATAATTCCATTGTCTGAAAACCAAGTATTATTTGGCTCTAATCTAGGTTTGTTTTTTTATAACTTAAAAAATAACACTACAAATGCTGTTGTTCCAACTCAACTGAGTGCAGTGAAGTATACTGCAAATCAAAAACAGTTTTTAGCAGAAATAAAAAGTCGTTCATCGATTGAATTTCCAAACAAAACTGCCTTATTGCGTTTTGAATTTGCGGCTCCAGAAATGACAAAAGGCACACAAATTCAATTTAGTTATAAACTTGAACCAATTGATAAAGATTGGTCTAGTTGGCAAAATTCATCCTATAAAGAATTCACACATCTAAATCCTGGCGATTATATCTTTAAAATTAAGAGTAGAAATTTATCAGGAATTCTAGGAAAAGAAACCAGTTATAAATTTACGATTGTACCAAAATGGTATCAAACAAATTTTGCTTTTTTCTTATACATTACTTCATTTATTTTGTTTATTTACATCGTTTGGATTTTAGTTAAGAAAAAAATTGATCGAGAAAGAACAAAGGCACGAGTTGAAGCTGAAAAAACAAAAAAACTCTTGGAATTAGAATTAGAACAACTAAAACTTTTACGAGAAAAAGAAAAAATTAACGCTGCAAAAATTCATCTTGAAGAAGATGTTATCGAAAAAAGCAAGCAACTTGCCAATTATACACTATTATTAAGCCAGAAGAAAGAGCTTTTTAATGATCTTCAATTAGATTTAAAGAGCTTGCGTGAAATTAATAAAAATGATGACTTTAGAAAACGCATTAGTCAAATATTTCAAAAACTTCATCAAAACAAAATTGGCGAAGAATTCATGGAAATTTTTGATGTAAATTTTGAAAAAGTTAACCACAATTTCTTTGAAAAACTAAAAGAACTAAACCCTTCGTTAACAAAAAGAGAATTGCGTTTATGTGCTTTTGTTAAAATGGATTTGAGCAATAAAGAAATCGCTCCTTTGCTCAGTATTTCTATCCGTGGAGTAGAAAATGCTCGGTATCGTGTGCGAAAGAAATTAAATGTTCAACACGAAGAAAATTTTTCATCCTACTTAGAAAGCTTGGTTAGTGATGAAAAGAAAACGCACCTCGAATGAGATGCGTTTTCAATACAATTGCTATTTTTTACTAAAATTATAAACTCGCTTTTAAATATTCGCGGTTCATACGAGCGATATTTTCTAAGGAAATGCCTTTTGGACATTCGATTTCGCAGGCACCGGTGTTGGTACAGTTTCCGAAACCTTCTTCGTCCATTTGACGCACCATGTTTAGAACGCGTTCTGTTGCTTCTACTTTTCCTTGTGGTAAAAGGGCGTATTGCGACACTTTTGCTCCAACGAACAACATCGCCGAACCGTTTTTGCAAGACGCAACACACGCTCCGCAACCAATGCAAGCTGCTGCCATGAAGGCTTTGTCTGCGTCGTCTTTAGGAACAGGAAGCGAATTGGCATCGATAGTTCTTCCGGAAGTATTTACCGATACGAAACCACCGGCTTGTTGAATTCGGTCGAAAGCTGTTCTGTCAACCACTAAATCTTTGATTACCGGGAAAGCTTTGCTTCTCCATGGTTCAACAAATATAGTGTCGCCGTCGTTGAACATTCGCATATGTAACTGACAAGTTGTGATACCGGTATCTGGTCCGTGAGCACGCCCGTTGATGTATAACGAACAGCTTCCGCAGATTCCTTCGCGACAATCGTGGTCGAACGCAACAGGTTCTTTTCTGTCGTTAACTAATTGCTCGTTTAATTGGTCTAACATTTCTAAAAACGAACTCGCTGTGGAAACATTATCTAGTTTATATGTTTCGATTCCACCTTTAGTTTTAGCATTTTTTTGACGCCAAATTTTAAGGGTAATATTTATATTTTTTGCTGCACTCATAGTATCTTATTTATAATTTCTAGCTGCAATTTTGATTTCTTCGTATTTCAATTCTTCTTTGTGTAGTTCTGATTTTGAAATATCGGAACCTTTGTATTCCCAAGCACCCACAAATTTGAAGTTTTCATCGTCACGCAATGTTTCACCTTCGGCATCTTGATATTCTTCTCGGAAGTGACCTCCGCAAGATTCGTTTCGTTGCAATGCATCCATCGCCATTAATTGTCCGAGTTCGATAAAATCGGCTACACGTAGAGCTTTTTCTAGTTCTGGATTTAATTCGTCTGAAGTTCCCGGAACAAAAACATCGCTGTAGAATTCTTCTTTAAGTTGAGCAATTTCAGAAATGGCTTGTTTTAACCCTTGTTCGTTTCTTCCCATACCCACTTTATTCCACATAATTAAACCTAAACGTTTGTGGAAATGGTCAACTGTTTTGGAACCATTGTTATTTAAAAATTTATCGATTAATTTTTTAACATTGTTTTCAGCTTCGGCAAATTCAGGTAAATCAGTCGAAATTTTTCCGGTTCTGATTTCATCAGCTAAATAATTTGAAACTGTATAAGGTAAAACGAAATAACCATCGGCCAAACCTTGCATTAAAGCGGAAGCACCTAATCTGTTTGCTCCGTGATCAGAGAAATTCGCTTCTCCCGCCACAAAACAACCCGGAATGGTTGACATCAAATTATAATCAACCCAAACACCACCCATTGTGTAATGAACAGCTGGATAGATTTTCATTGGTGTTTCATACGGATTTTCGTCGGTAATTTTTTGGTACATCGTGAATAAGTTTCCGTACTTTTCTTCCAACCATTTTTTACCTAATTTGATGATTTCTTCTTCGGATGGATTATGATTTCCTTGAGCATAAGCGGCTTGTTTTCCTTTGTTTTTAATTTCTGTAGAGAAATCCAAGTAAACTCCTTCGTTAGTATCATTGGCTTCAATTCCGAAACCGGCATCGCAACGTTCTTTGGCGGCTCTGGAAGCTACGTCACGAGGAACTAAGTTTCCAAAAGCAGGATATCTTCTTTCAAGGAAATAATCTCTATTTTCTTCGGCAATTTGCGTTGGTTTTAAATTTCCTGAACGAATTGCTTCGGCATCTTCTTTCTTTTTTGGAACCCAAATTCGACCTGAATTACGCAATGATTCTGACATCAACGTTAATTTGGATTGATTTGTTCCATGAACCGGAATACAAGTTGGGTGAATTTGCACAAAACATGGATTGGCGAATAACGCTCCTTGTTTGTGGATTTTCCAACCGGCAGTTACGTTACTTCCCATGGCATTGGTTGAAAGGAAATAAACATTTCCGTAACCTCCTGATGCTATAATTACAGCGTGAGCTGAATGTCTTTCTAATTCTCCGGTGATTAGGTTTCGGGCAATAATTCCGCGAGCTTTTCCGTCAACTTTTACCAATTCTAACATTTCATGACGGTTGTACATTTTTACACGACCTAATCCGATTTGTCTTGATAATGCCGAATAAGCTCCTAATAATAATTGTTGTCCTGTTTGACCTGCAGCATAAAACGTACGTTGCACTTGTGTTCCCCCGAAGGAACGGTTGTCTAACATTCCGCCATATTCACGAGCAAAAGGAACACCTTGAGCAACACATTGGTCGATGATGCTTCCTGAAACTTCGGCTAAACGATGCACGTTTGCTTCACGAGCACGGTAATCACCACCTTTTATCGTATCATAAAAAAGTCGGTAAACACTATCACCATCATTTTGATAATTTTTAGCAGCGTTAATTCCTCCTTGAGCTGCAATCGAGTGAGCTCTTCTTGGTGAATCTTGAAAACAAAAAGCACTTACATTGTAACCCATTTCTCCAAAAGAAGCAGCAGCAGAAGCTCCTGCTAAACCTGTTCCAACGACAATAATATCAATTTTTGGACGGTTATTTGGTGCAACTAATTTTAGATGATTTTTGTGGTTTGTCCACTTTTGAGCAACTGGACCTTCCGGTATTTTTGAATCTAACTTCATAATATATTTCTGATGTTGATTATTTACTAAAATGAATAAACAGCGGGATAATGGCAAATAATAACGGTACAATTACCGCAAAAGCCCTTCCTGCGAATTTGATGATTGGTGTCCATTTTGGACTATTTAATCCTAACGATTGAAATGCACTTTGGAAACCGTGCCATAAGTGAAAAGCTAACACTAACATCGATAAGACATAAAAAATGGTAAAAAACAAACCTTCATTCGGAATGACTCCAAACAATTTGTTTTTACTTTTGAAAAAATCGAAGGTAATTTTATGTAAATCTTTGTATAATTCCCCAACTTTCACGTTCGCTTGTACGTTGTATAAGTCTGTTCCGTTTTTAACTTCTAATTGTTTTGGAGGTAAACCGGCTTCCGGTTCTTTTTCACCTGGCAATTTAACTTGATCAACTTGATAATATTGACCAACTGCTCTTCCCACATAATACTCACTCTTCATTCCTGGTGAAGGCTCAATTGTTTGAGTCATTAAAGGCATATTTTTATCAAAATGCATCTTTGCCCAAAAATTAATCATGTGTGTGGCAATAAATACTAATACCAATGTCCCCAAAACCGCCATGTTTCTTGAAGCGAAACTACTATTTGCAGATGGATTTGATTTTGCATAACCAATCGGTCGTGCTTTTTTGTTTTGAATCGCCAAAAGAATTCCATCAACAGCATGGAATAAAATTGAAATGTAAGTGAGATAAGAAAGAATTTTTACGGCCGGATTAGAAGTCATAAACAATGCATATTGGTTAAATTGCAATTGACTATTTGGCATAAGTAATTGTAAATTACCCGCTAAATGACCTACTAAAAACAAGCATAAAAATAAACCCGTAAGAGCCATCCAGTATTTTTTTCCGATGGATGACTTTAAAAGTGCAGATTTTGCCATAATGTTGTGTAAATAAATTTTTAAAAATTTCACACAAATTTACAGCTATTTGACAATAACTACAACCTTTTCGTTATAATTTAAAGTGATTTTAAAGAAGGATTAACAAGTGTTTAGAAATGACACCCAGTTAAAGGATACTGTTCCCTTAAAACATTAAACAATTTTACCTAACAAAACTTGGAATCATACCTCTTAAACCCATGTCCACAACATTTTCGCCAGCTGAAGGCTCATATTTTCCATCATTGTTTACTTCTGTCCATTCAAAACTATTGTTTATAGAAAGGGATAATGTTACAACCACATCTGAAGTTTCATTTCCAACCAACGTCAAATTATTTTCAAATTTTCCGGTTACTACACAAGAACCCTGTGGAACAGGTGATGTTTGAAACAATGGGTTTGGCACAGTCGTTGCCCCAGGAGGAGCTTGTCCGGAAGTCATATAAGGGAATGAATCTAATGCAAAAGCCCAATAACCTTGCAATCTATTTGCGTTTACAGGAAAAACATTATTGCCAATACTATGTGAACCAATGTATGTATTGTAGCCTAAAAAACTATCTAAAGTACCTGTATAAGTTGTTCCTTGACTAAAAACCTGTATTTTTCCACTTTGGTAAGACAATGAAAGTCTAACCCACTCGTATGATCCGGCCATTTGTGCTGTGATAGGAATAGTGAGAAAAACTTCATTTTGACCTACAATTTTTGCCTGACTGAAATCAATCGCCATCGCTCCGCCTAAATCAGTTTCAGGAGCATGATAAAGTACTTTTCCTTGACCCAGTAAAGTGGTTGCGGACGGTGCTAATTCTAAATAATGAGCACTAATGTTTTTCATATCAGGTGTTTGAGCGGCATTTCCATTGGGTATTACAGAAGGTTGTCCTAAATTATTCAGTCTGATTTGGGTTGGATCAAACTTAATTTTGATGATTAAATTAGCTGGTTCGGCAGCTCCGTCTTCAGAACTACAAGAGAAAAATCCGTAACTTATCGCTAAGAGAAAAATTACAGAAGTCAATTTAATCAGTTTGGTCATATTAGTAGGTTTTGGTCACATCTTCATCTATAACGAGAATAAAGTCTGCTTTATTGTAATGTTCTTGTTCTAATTTAGTTAACTCTTTTTGTTCAACTGTAGCAATCGTAACAATCTTGGTGTTTTTACGGTATTGATCTACATACCAATTGATTCCTTCAAAAAAATCACTGTGATATGTTCCATTATAATGCACAAAAACAGTGCCGTTTTTTAGGTTTTGAACAATAAAATGAGCCATGGTTGCATCTTTAATAGCTTGTGCCTTTGGCATTTTTTCTCCGGCATGTCCTCCCATCATTTCCAACATTTTTTGATAACCGGGCAAATTAATATCAAATGGAATTGGTAACGGAGCAATCCAACTTCTTTCCTCATCAGATAAATCATTTAAACCGTCAAAATCCTTTTTAAAAACGATACTGGCATATCGACGGGGAATATTTGTAGCGATAAAAGGGAATTTTTTCGCTTTTGCAAAATCAACCAGAGGTTTATAATCGGTTTTGTAATTATTCCACAAACGAGCCGTAGTATCAAACTTTTTTTGATCGATTTCGTCATTCAAATATTGATTTAATTGCTTTTGATTATCGGCTTCAATCATTTCTGCACCTAAAATCAATGATTTTTTTTCGGATAAATCTTTTGTCAATTCCAATTGCAACCAATGTACGATTGAATTATCATGGTGTTCACCAAACAAAACAAGTTCTGATTTTTCGGCTGCTTTTAGAATTTTTTCATAGGATGATTTTTTGCCATTTTTATCGAAAACTTGGTAGGGCGATTTGTTTTGGGTAAATGAAGATGTTGATATTAATAGCAATAAAAACCTCACTAACATAAACTTGTTTAAAAATTTATTCTTTTTTATTTCTTTCATTTTTTATGATTTCAAAAGGAGTGGATTGTGAAATTTTTCCTTGGGTGATTTTGATTTGATATTTTCCGGGAATTAAATACGTTTTTCCGTTTTTTGATTCGGTTAAAGTAACTTTTTTATCTTTTTTCTTCCATTTTTCGATTCCGGTTTTTGAAATTTCAACGTCGTAGTTCCATTGATTTATTCCGGTTGAAGCGGTTTGTTTTTCTTCGAATACAACAATTCCGTTTTCGTGAATGACTTGAAGGGTTACTTCGCCTTGATTTTTTACGTAATAATCTACATCGATTTTTGGTTCATTGGCAGGCAACCATTTGCTCCAAGTGCTTCCCCAAAAATTGGAATGAGCAACATTATCCACTGAAAATAACTTTAAATCAGCTGCTAAAGTTTCCTCATTCAACTGTTGAATTGATTTTAAATTCACCTTATAAATCGATCTTCCATGCGTTCCAACCACCAAATCACGAGCTTCCGTTTGAATTACCATGTCGTGCACAGCAACCGGAGGTAATCCATTATTGAAAACTTGCCAGTTTTTACCTTGATCGAACGAAATATAAACCCCATTATCCGAACCTAAATACAAAATATTCGGATTTACATTATCTTCAACTAAAACATTCACAGAAAGTGTTTCAAATTTTGGAGCAATGGAATTCCACGTTTGTCCGTAATCATCCGATACATACACATAAGATTTAAAATCGTCCCAACGATAACCGTTCAAAGTGATATAAACTCTTTCGTTTTTATGTGTAGAAGCCACGACTCTCGAAACCCACAAATCTTTTGGAAAAGCAGTTGAAATGTTCCGCCAATTTACACCACCGTCTTTCGTAATATGCATTAAACCATCATCACTTCCCACATAAATTACGCCGAATTGTTGTTTGCTTTCGCTAATGGTGGTGAGCGTTCCATAGGCAACATTTCCCTCCTTTCCTCCTTGTGTTAAATCGGAGGAAATTGGTGTCCACGTTTCGCCCTGATCGAAAGAACGGTGCAAATATTGCGAACCCATATACAAAATATCTTGGTTATGCGAAGACAACAAAATTGGAGTTTGCCAGTTGAATCGCAGTGGTTTTTCGTCTTTTTTTGCTTTAGGCGAAATGTATTTGGTTTCCTTTTTACTTCGGTCAATTCGATAATAATTCCCAAACTGAAAACCGGTAAAAACAATGTCAGGATTTCTTCTGTCGATTTGTGTTTGCATGCCATCGCCTCCCATTAAACTTTCAAACGGATATTTTCCTTCTTGATGCCATTCTACATTATATTTATAATTACTCGGACCAACCCAAACGCCGTTATCTTGCATCCCGCCATAAATATTATATGGTTTTTGATAATCTACATTCACAGAATAAAACTGACTCACTCCGTGCGGATTACATTTGATCCAATTGGCTCCATCATCATACGAAATATTTAATCCTCCATCATTTCCGTTGATTAAATGACCTGGTTTTTTGGGATTCACCAATACAATATGATGATCCACGTGCACATTTTCACGATTGATGGAAACAAAGGATTTTCCGCCATCATCTGATTTTAAAACCGGAACTCCGGAAAGGTAAATTTTATCAGAATTATTTGGATCTACTGCAATTCTACCAAAATAATAGCCATACGAATAATAAAAATCATCAATAAAATCGGTATGTGTTTTTTTCCAATTTTTTCCGCCATCGGTTGATTTATAGACTTCTGCTCCAATCACTTCGGTTTCAAAAAGAGTGGCATTGGCATCTAAAATGAGTGATTTGACTTCTTCAGGTTTCATCGAACCATCCTTAACTAAATTTTTTAAATTTTGAGCTCGGTATTTTTCGGTATGACCACGTTTTTTTAAATACGAATTAACTTCTTTATCAGGAATTTGCATAAAAACATCGCCCGGAACGCTAAACATGGTTGGCAAAGTAGTGTTTTTTGAAGCTTCCTTCGGTCTATGATTTTGATTGTCTAACAAAGCATAAATCGTTGCATCATCAAACGTAGCCAAACCAATTCTGCCCACACCATCTCCGGTAGGGAAACCACTTTCTAACGTTGAAATCAGTTTCCAAGAATTTCCACCATCTTCACTTTTATAAATTCCGGAAGTAAAGCCGTTTCCTAAAAAATTCCATGCTTTTCGGTCTTTTTTCCAAGCTGCAGCATATTGAATATTGAAATTTTTTGGCGAAACTGAAATATCAATAATTCCGGTTTCATCATCAATATACAATGTTTGTTTCCATGAATTTCCGCCATCAGTTGATTTGTAAATTCCTCTTTCAGTGTTTTTTGAATACAAATGTCCGGTCGCCCCAACTACTATTTCATTGGAATTATTCGGATTAATTTCGATTTTTCCAATGTGATGACTGTCGGTTAAACCCATATTTTGCCAAGTTTTTCCTTTATCAGAAGATTTTAAAATTCCGATTCCGGCATACGAAGAACGGGAAGCATTGTGTTCGCCAGTTCCCACCCAAATTGTTCCGGCTTTCCAATCTACGGCAATTTCGCCAATGTTTTGAGTTGGTGACGAATCCATGACTGGGGTAAAACTCATTCCGTTGTTGTTGGAATACCAGAGTCCACCCGAAGCGTATGCCACATAAAATTCGATTGGGTTATCGGGATTTACATCTATATCCACCACCCTTCCACTCATGATGGTTGGTCCAACACTTTGAAAAGCAATGTTTTTTACGAGAGAATTTTCATTTGAAACTGAGATATTTTGTGCCCAAGAAAAGGAAACAAAAAAGAGAAGCCAAACCAAACCGACACGTTCTTTCTTCATTTGAATAAATTTAGTACGGAAAATTAGGCATAACTCCGCTGTTGACAAAATTTTATCGTTGAATTAACAGCAAATCGTTGTATTCTTACTAATTTTGATTTTTACACAATTTACATTTTCCCATTATGAAATACCATCCGATTGATCGCAATTTATACATAAAAAACCGAGCAAAATTTGTTGCTCAAATGAAGCCAAACAGTGTGGCGGTTTTTAATTCTAATGATATTTATCCGGTGAGTGCCGATACGACTTTGCCGTTTGCACAACACCGTGACATTCTCTATTTGTCGGGCGTTGATCAGGAAGAAAGTATTTTGCTTTTATTTCCCCATGCTCCGTATTCTAATTTGAAAGAAATTTTATTTCTGCGAGAAACCAACGAACATATTGCGGTTTGGGAAGGCGAAAAGCTTACTAAAGACCGTGCTTTTGAAGTTTCAGGCATCAAAACGGTGTATTGGTTGAGTGATTTTCATAAGATTTTGAAAGAGGTGATGGCGTATGCCGATACGATGTACATCAACACCAACGAACATTATCGTGCTTCGATTGAAACGGAAACCCGTGAAGCTCGTTTTACAAAATGGTGGAAAGAAAATTATCCGGCTCATAAAGTAGAAAAAAGCAATCCGATTTTGCAGCGTTTGCGTTCGGTGAAAGAAAGTGAAGAAATTGATTTATTGCAAAAAGCGTGTGATTTGACTGAAAAAGGTTTCCGCAGAGTACTATCTTTCGTAAAGCCGAATGTAATGGAATATGAAATTGAAGCTGAATTTGCTCACGAATTCATCCGAAATCGTTCGAAAGGATTTGCCTACACGCCAATTATTGCCTCTGGCAATAATGCGAATGTTTTACATTATATTGAAAACAATCAGCAATGTAAAGCCGGTGATTTGATTTTGTTGGATGTAGGTGCTGAGTATGCCAATTATTCAAGTGATATGACGCGAACGATTCCGGTTTCAGGGAAATTCAGTGATCGTCAAAAAGCAGTTTATAATGCGGTTTTGAATGTGAAAAATGAAGCTACGAAATTATTAGTTCCCGGAACTTTATGGAAAGAATATCATATTGAAGTGGGTAAAATCATGACATCAGAATTGTTAGGCTTAGGTCTTTTAGACAAAGCCGATGTGCAAAATGAAAACCCGGAATGGCCGGCTTATAAAAAATATTTTATGCACGGAACATCACACCATTTGGGATTAGACACGCACGATTACGGATTGTTGCACGAACCAATGCAAGCCAATATGGTTTTTACAGTTGAACCCGGCATTTATATCCCAAAAGAAGGTTTTGGTATTCGTTTGGAAGATGATGTGGTGATTCAAAAAAGCGGTGAGCCGTTTAATTTGATGCGGAATATTCCGATTGAGATTGAAGAAATTGAATCTTTGATGAATAGTTAAAAGAATATAGAAAATAGAGTATAGAAAATAGACGACTTGCAGGAATGTGGGTCGTTTTTTTATGAAAAATTGTTATTCAACTAATGGAGAAGTTTTAAAATATTATTATCAAATTTATTTAAGACCATGATAAGAATATAGCTT
>ERZ761602.7343-NODE-7343-length-11753-cov-15.369721_pt1 | contig 11753 bp, 16 predicted proteins | sample MGYA00512165_ERZ761602 | MGnify/ENA primary metagenome ERZ761602 (study PRJEB28899, sample SAMN02445085) | bioreactor sludge metagenome | biome: EBPR sludge; isolation source: Thorneside wastewater treatment plant | place: Australia: Brisbane, Thorneside... | reverse complement strand
TAGTACAAAACCATATTGAAGGTGCGTGTGCAAGAGCAAGTAAACTGTCTGAATACAATGTCAATCCATTTCTTTTTAAATACTTAGCCAATTTTTTAACAGGTAATGATGATGCTGAAAGCATTGCTCGTGCTTTGGTATTACCAAGGATATTAGGTTCTTCCATCAATACCTCTTTTGGAATGAAAATACAGAGTCTAATTAGCACATTATTTCAAGGATTAGGCTCAACCACACAAGGAATCGATATTGAATTTATTGATGAGGTAGATGGTCGTAAAAAATACTGTCAATTAAAAGCAGGCCCAAACACGATTAATCATGATGATGTTAAAACAATTATAGATCATTTCAACGGAGTAAGATATCTTGCAAGAACTAATAAGTTAAAGATTGAATTAGACGACATGATTGTAGGTGTTGTCTATGGCGAAACAGCAGAATTAAGTTCGCATTATAAAAGAATCAGTGAACATTACCCAGTTCTTATTGGTCAAGATTTTTGGCATCGTCTAACAGGTGAAAAAAACTTTTACTTTGAGTTAATTGATGCACTTGGAGAAGTGGCTTTGGAAGTAGATGCGAGCCAAGTTGTAGAAAACACAATTCAAAAACTAGCCATTGAAATCCAAGCCAAGTATAAATAAGGTTACTTGGTTTTTTCTTGATAATACTCATTCAAAAACTTCACAATCGAATACCCCACCTCTTTACCTAAATTCACCGGAACCGCATTCCCAATTTGTTTGTATTGCTGAGCAATAGAACCTGCAAATTGCCAATCATCAGGAAAGGTTTGAATTCGTGCATATTCGCGAACGGTAAAAGGTCTAGTTTCTTCTGGGTGGCAACGTTCCGTTTGTTTTTGTGCTGGGCTACAGGTTAAGGTTAAACACGGTTCATCCCAACCAATTCGGCGAGCAATACCCGTCTTTCCACCGCCTAAATGAAAACTACCACCCATAAATTCTTTTTGAATATCGAGTGGCAAATCACGCCAGTAACCTTTTGGTGGAACTAAATCCAATACCTCAACTTTACTTTTAGGATATTTAGAACCTTCCGACTTTGGAACATCTGAGCTAAACAAATCACCTTTTTTCAGAGCATCGCTTAAATTGTAAATGCGTTTATATGGTTTTGGATAGTCATATTGTAGGTCAATATCTTTTCGAACACCCACCAAAATCAAACGCTCCCGCTTTTGAGGCACATTATAGTGAATCGCTTTTAACACTTGAACCGGCACTACATTATATCCAATTTCATCCAAAATGGAAATCATCCCTTGCAGTGTTTTGCCGTTTTCATGGCTCAACAAACCACGTACATTTTCACCAATGCAAATAGGTGGATTTACTTCTTTCACTACTCTAGCAAATTCATAAAAAAGTGTTCCTCTTGCATCATTTAGTCCAAGTTTTTTACCAGCATAACTAAACGCTTGGCAAGGAAAACCACCCGTAACCACATCTACTTTATCTTTGTATTCTGTAAAATCAAATTGTTTGATATCACCTTCCAAAACATTCCAGTTTGGTCGATTGTTTCGTAGTGTTTGACAAGCCCATTTATCCACATCATTCAAAGCCACACATTTTAATCCAGCTTTTTCCATACCTACTGCCAAACCGCCTGCCCCTGCAAAAAGTTCAATGACTGAATACGTGTGAATAGGTTCAACATAATTGGAAACTGTTTCTTTGACTTTTACATCAATAAAGCCTCCAAACAAATTATCTAAATCTGATTTTTTATATAAGCGATAATTGCTCATGGGTTCTCGAACCGCTAGTAATTTACCTTCGTTGTCCCATCTTCGTAATGTTTCTTTACTTTTACTAATGTATTCAGAAGCCTCAGAAAGTGTAAATAGCTCATCCATAACCAAATTGTTTAACCTTATACAATGGTTACAAATTTAAAAGAAAAATTGACGTAGCAAAATAAAAATATGATAAACTTTACTAATTTTATAAACACTGAAACTCTTTATGATTCCACACAAAAAATGCAACTGTCCTGAAGATGATTGGGAAGAAATTGTTGTGAAAGGAGATTTATATTTCCCGAACAAAACGGTAATTTATTACCACTGTGATTGCTGCGGTGAAGATTTCAGAATTGAAGATTTTGAAACGAGAACAGAAGTATTTATAACAACTTTATTATCAGAAAACCAGTAATAATATGACCCTCCTCCAAAAAATCCAACACCTCGAAAGTTACCTTCACCAATCCAACGAATCCTATTCCGATACATTCAAAGCTGACATTCTCCTCTACTTCAACGAAGATTTTACCGAAGAAAACCCTCAATTTGAATTTTTAAAAGAACTGCAAAGTAAAGAAGCAATTGAGCAGAAAGTTGACTTTCTTCTTTCGCAATTTGTAATTAAATTCGATTCGGAACAAGAAACAGAAGACGACTTTATCCACTACTATTTAGCCCAATAAAAAAGGATAGCTCTCACTATCCTTCCTTTTATTTTTTCAATTGCTCTAACAAAGTTACTTTCTCTTTTTCCGCTTCCAATAAGCGTTCATACAATTTTTTGTTTTCTTCGTAGGCTTCAATTAGTTTTTCTATTGGATTAAAATTATATGTATTACTACTTCCAAAAGCACCATTACTATGGCTAAAGTCAGATTCGTTAAATGTATTAAAGTAATTAAAGACAGCTTCCTCAGTAAATCGTTTAATCCCTTCCACACTCACTTCCAACGCAGTGGCAATCCGTTCTAACATCGCTTGCTCTACCTCTTCGCTGTTTTCAATCACACTCACCGATTGCTGGCTAATGCCTAAAGCTTGGGCCAGTGCTTCTTGTTTCATGCCGCGTAATTCGCGAATCTTGCTGATTTTTCGCCCGATATGTCCTGTTTTTTCTGCTGTGTTCATGGTTCAAAAATACTAAAATAAAAATCAAAAAGGGTTTGGTAAAGTACTACACGTGGCTGGTAAACTACTACTTCCACTGGTTGGCTACGGCAAAAACTGTGGCGAACTTGCGGTAGCGTTCTCACAAAAATACAAATTTTAGCGATTGTTTCACCCTAAAAAGCAAAATTATGAACCCATCCCATCTACACTGCCACAACCACCCCCACCAAGCAGCACTGGAAAAAGCCATCGAACAGATGCTCCTTTTTACACCGGTAGATTCCATCTACTTTTCACCTCATCTTGAAGACTGCACCACCGCAGGCGTGTTCCTCACCATCATCAGCGAGGATAGCCCGTTCGATTGGGATGAACTGGCTACCTACTTTCAACGATTGTATGCAGGCTTCCCCCAATTTGCCTTTCGGCTTTTTGGCAACTCATGGATCAAAGAAGAACTGCAAGACGGCAATCCCTTTTTTGTGATGCACTGCCAACAACAACACCTCATCTACAGTAGCGGAAACACCAAAGAACTCCACTACATCAGCAAACTTAAAACCAAACGCTTCCTAAAAAGCAGCGAACGACGTTTTGAAGTCGATAACCAATCAGCCTTTTTAGTCGGGCTCGATTTTAAGCACTACATGGCTGGGAACAACACCCTGATGGCTGCCTACAACGCCCACCAAAACATCAAATGGCTGTTCGTCACCGCCTCCAGTTTTTTAATCGGCGAGTGGTTTAACAGCAACGACTTAGCAGAACAGCAAAACTACCTCAACGCCTTTACTCCGCTCGCCGGCAAAATTTTTGACCCCGCCATTCCATCCGACGTTGAATTGCTAGACCTCTTAAACCAAGCCCGCCGAACCATTACACACAATACGGCTCCTCCTCAAATCACCACAGCACAACTAAAAATCGTAGAAGAAAAAAAAGAAATCCTCCGCAAAGAAGTACACCGCCTCTTCTATGCCACCCAAACCCGTTGCGAGGCACAACTCGCCCAACGCTTCATCAACACAAAAGAACCTAAACAACAACATAGGCTGGAAGAAGTGATTCACTACATCGTGCAAACGGTAGAGCCTTTAGGTATTTACAGCCTTGGAAAACGCACCCATCGGGAGTCGCTTCGCCAAACAATCCTCAACACCACCAAACAACGCACGTCCACTGCTCACCATTACCTCCTAATCATTGTCAACCGCATCGAGCCGGGCACCGCTGCCCAACTTGCCAACAGCATAAAAAACCAATTTGGCGGTCAACACACCGCCACCATCCTTTTACACAAAAAAACAGCCCTGAATCAAAAACCGGGCGACCAACAGCATTTCTTTTACAATGCCCTGTATCACGGCAAAGTGCTGTACCAGCATCCTACTACACCGCCTTACCTCACCTGCACAGATACCCCCATTCGCGACCTTTCCACCGCCCAACGTTTTTGGGAACAACGGCAAGCCACCGTTACCAAATTGCTGGAAACCCTTCCTGCCGGCTCGGAAAGAGGTAATAAAGTATACCTCTTTACGTTACACCAAAGCGTCATGCACACCTGCCTTGGCCTAATCCGTTTAATACTCGGTTACCGCCCCAATCACTTTTCACTGCCCTATTTGCTTGACTTATGCGACTTCTGTTCGCCACACCGCCTCACCGCTTTCCCTCGCCATAACGAAAAAGACAAAACCCTCCTTAAACTGCTCTCCAGCCACCTTGACCAATGGCATGCCAATGACTTCACCGAAATAGCACAACAAGACTATGAAACACTCCAAACCCATTGCCTAACCTTTATAGAACAATGCAAAACCACCGCAGAAAAGAGGTAACGGTTGTCTGTTATCCGTTGTCTGTTATCCGCCTAAATCTGTTTCATCCGTTCAATCCGTGGTGAATTACCCCTAAAAGTGCTCTCTATTCCGCTTTACCAACAGCCCACAACCAAAAAAAGCCACAGATCGAACGGATAAAACAGATTAGGACAGATTTTAGATCACAGAGAAAGCAAATAAAACATGTCATTTGTAAGTCAAATTATCGTTAATCAAACAACAGTCCACCACTTCCCAGCCCCAATTAACCCATCACCACATCGCCCAATTGCCTCATCGCCACATTGCCTCATCGCCCAATTGCCTCATCGCCACATTGCCTCATCGCCACATTGCCCCATTGTCTAATTACCCCATTGCCACATCAAAAAAAGCCACTCCGAAGAGCAGCCTTTTCCAACTAACAAATGTCTGTATGGCGTAGAATAATCAAGTCATAAAAAATAGCAAAATACTATTCCTCCAAATCAACTACGGCTTTTGCATTTTACAATTTTTTTGTGGTGAAGTGCACCACTGCTAAATTGTGTCGAATGCAGAGCAAAACTAGGGCAACCTCCCCAACAACGCAACTGATGTAGTGCTGGATTCTAGAATCCAATACCCCAAATTCCCGAATTTAGTACCTGCAAAAACGTGTTAACTGACTGACAAACAAAAATGTATAGCCTCGCGTCGAAAAAACAGCACAGTAAAAAATTACAATCGATGAATCCGGTAAATGAGTGGTGTTTTACACCCTAGTGAATCAAAAACTAAAAGAAAATCAAAGAAGAAAAAGAAAAAAGCAACAACCAAACTGCCAAGTTGTAAAACAACTTCATGCAATCAGAAGAAAGAAACTAAAAAAAAGATGCAACAACTACAAAATGTGCTACGTATAGAGATACAAAAGGTTAAGTTATTTCACGACGAAGCACAGAGCTATTTCCTCCATACCATCCCCCTATCCGAAGTAGGGATAGTGCATGAGTAGTGTATGAAAAACATTATGTCAAATAGACCCAATTGACACATTGCCACATTACCCAATTGCCACATTACCTCACCACCTTCACCCTCTCAACCCCATCTTCCATCACAACCTCCACCACATACACACCAGTAGCCACCCCACTAAAATCAAGTTGGTCTCCATTTTGAGGAAGTTGCATCCGTTGGCCATTCAACGAATAAACCGTTAGATTCACAATCGTTTCAGAGGTTTGCACCGTGAGTAAGTTCGTCACCGGATTGGGGTAAACTACAATAGTATTCTTTTCCGGTTGCGGTAACGACAAGGTTACGGGAGAAATTCTAGCCAAAAAAGGAGAAAGTCCAAACTCGTCGTTGTTGGAGTGGTTATACCAACCAAGCGAGGCGTTTCCTTGAAGCATTCCGGTTAGGTAAATATCTCCGTTTACATCTGTGGTGACACTGTTGGCAGAATCAATTGCTTCTCCGCCTGCTGTAAACGCAAAAAGGAGAAGTCCGTTATCTAAGTAATGAAGCAAAACAGCTTCGTGGTTGTTAAAAGTGGTTGTATTAGTGGTGACTTGATCATTCCACTGGGTTATTCCGCCGGAAATAGTGCCCGAAAGATAAATTCCTCCTACACCATCTACCGCTAAAAAGTTCTTTTTACCTAATTCCACCGAACCGTTACCCGGAACTTCTCTTACCCACAAATAGTCACCATTTGCATTTAATTTGGCTAGAAAAAAATCAATTCCGCCGGCAGAAGGGCCTTCTGTCGTAAATCCATCCAATTGTAGCGGAATAAATGTTTCTGCTGCCCAATAAACGCTATCTGTTCCCATCACTTTTACCATGGAGGAAGAGCACGTAATGTCTTCGGCATATTTAATCCATTGAAAAACACCTGCCGGCGAATATTTCACCAAATAAACACTATAATCAAAACTGGTCGGTTGCTCTATTCCGGCATAAATTGAACCTATATTAGCACACGATCCCGATGCATAAATATTTCCGGCACTATCCACTGCTAATGACGTTAAACGATTTACATTTTCTTGTGTAATTAACAGCAACGGATCACCGTTCGGACTTAGTTTCTCAATATAGCAATAAAAAAAATTGTCATAACCTAAATAAATATTGCCTAACGCATCCACCTCAATCGCCTTAAATGTATTTACAATTGCTTCAGGTGTAGACAACACTTTGTGCCAAAGCAATTCTCCCGAAGGGTTTACTTTGAGTAGAATGTTTTGTGGCAATTCGGTTGTATTTGGAATGGAAAAACCTTCGTAAATCAGTTCATCTAAATGCTCAATTGCCATTAGAATATTTCCTTCCGCATCATTCGTTAGCTGATGCATCACGGCAGTTGCGGTAATGGTTTTAGAAAACAAGAGTTCGCCTGATTGCGAGTATTTTTGGTAGAATAAATTCCCGAACATTTCGGTGTACGGAACCGGATTGTCTTTAAACCCTGCAAAATAAACATTCGCCATTGGGTCTGTGGTTGAAATATATCCGGAGGTAGAAAAATTATTAACTGTGGAGGAAGGAGTTTTTACCCATTCTACCGTCTGTGCGTTGACTGAAAAAAAAGTTAAAATCAAAAAATGCGGAAGTAGTTTTTTTATCATTGGTTTACAGCTGGTTAGGTTATAAAGGTAAGATGAAAAAATGATAAAAAGGTTGCTTTGGGAAGGGAAAAATTTTTGGGTGAGGGCTGAGGGGCTGAGTTGCTGAGAAATTCGCAAAACTTCTCAGTAACTCAGTAACTCAGCCTCTTTACTCACTAAGTTTTTTTAAAATGTTCAAAGCTTTTGGCCACGTTTCATTAAAATAATCTACATAATCTTCTTTCGTATCCATTTCAACGGACACAGTCGTTATGCCATTGTTTTCAGAAAAAGAATAATTTTCTAATGCATCGCCCCAACCTTCGACTTCGGGCCCATCGAGGATTTCTTTGTCGCCATCCAAGATACCTAAATGGTGAATGGAGATAAATTGATTTGGGATGTTTTCGGCAATTCGGGAAACCATACCGCCTTTTTTTCCATCTTCACCAAATCCGATGAAATAAATTTTATCGCCTTTGTTCCAACTACCTTCATACGTTGACCCTGGATTGAATGCGTCAGTCCATTGCTCATACGTAGGTTTGGCAATCATGGTGGTATACACTTTTGCTGCCGGAGCTTTAATTTCTGTTGAATAGTTTAGTTTTTTCATTTCGTTTTTGATTTATTAAGTCGTTACACTCCTTGGTTTTTTGCCACGGATTAAACGGATTTATACTTTTACTGTTTTGAAGTTAGGTTTTGTTAAAGTTAACTTTTATTTCCCTCAACATAACTTTTGAAATTATTTAAAATCGCTTGCCAACCTGCTTTTTGCATGTCAACCGGGTTTTGATTTTCTGCTTCAAAAACGGTGATAACGTTGGTTGTGTTGCCTGTTTTTTCAAATAATGTCGTCACTTTTCGTCCATCTTCTAAGGTATAAACCAATTTTTCATTTGGAATTACCTCCTCGTACACCGCTTTAAAATCGAAACCAAAACTGCCGTCTTTGGCTTCCATTCGGGAAAAATAGGTTCCGCCCACAATTGGGTTGTTTTCTGCTTTTGGACAATGCCAATCCTCGGAAGCAAAATTCCAATTGACAATGTGTTTTGGGTTGGTATAATGATCCCAAACGATTTCAGGTGATTGAGTTACTGCAACATCAATCGTGATTTGTATTGCTTTCATCTTTCTGTTTATTTTAGACGTTCCAAAACCCCTTTCCTTTTAATTAAATTCTTATAATCCCACTGAATTGTTTCTGACTTTTGAAGCCACCGTTTCACATCATCTGAATTAATTTCTGAAACCGAATTATAAAAAATGGATGCATCTTTGAATTTCACTCCTCTGGCTTTCAACTCTTCTTCTTCAAAATCGGCACCACTCCAAAACATCAATCGGATGCCGGCTTTTTGTTTGCTGAAACCCACAATCGGATTTCCATCGATAAACCAAACAGGATGAGCATGCCAGATTTTTCTTTCGGTAAATGACAAATGAGCATCAATTAATTCTGCGAGCTGTTGGCCAATGGCTTGGTCGGTTTCGGTGGGAAGTTGGGCGATGTAATGTTTGATAGATTCCATGTTAGATTGTTCGATTGTTCGATTGTTTGATTATTGGATTTTTAGAAAGTCGAAAGCTCCTTTTCTTAAATTAATATCATATTCTGAAAAAGCTTTCAAACACGCTAAAAAATTAGCCCAGCCTTCGGTGTTTCCGCCAAACCATTTGATGCCTTTTTCGGTGTTTTCTTTACCGTCTTCGGTTACGTGAACTAAAGTACTTTTATCTTTTTGTTCGGTTAATTGAATGGTTACCACCGTTTCGGGATCCCAAACAAATGCTATTTTACTATTCGGAATAACTTCGGTAACAGTTAATGGGCATTTTTCTTCAAATTCAGGGAATGTCCAAATGAGTTCTGCGTTTTCTTCCATTCTTCCGGAACTGCTTCCGATAAAATAATTGATCATTTTATCCGGATTAACGATGTTTTCGAAAACCGTTTCAATGGGTTTCTGAATTTGAATTTTAGCTTGGATGATGAGTTTCATGTTTTTATTTTTTTGTAATGCAATACGATGTAATTCTTTGCAATTGATTTTCTTCATTAAATTCGTATAAGTCACAAGCCCAAACAAACGTTTTCGGTTTTTGATTGATGTGAAACGCCGCTGTTCCGTTGATGGCAACTTTATTTCCGTCTACAAGACAATTGATTGTTTCAAAATGGGTGGTTAACGAATTGAAATAGGCTTTCACTTGCAAACACTGCTGCATCACGGCTTCTTTTCCGAGAAATTCACTTTCACCCACCACTTGCCAAACAATATCGTTGTCAAGATACGGAAAAATGGATTGAAATTCTCCATTTGAAAAGGCTTGTGCTAGACTTTTTATGTTCATTTATGCTGGTCGAGTGGTGAAATTAATCATCCAACATACGCCAAATTTATCAACAAAAGAACCAAAATAATCACCCCAAAACATGTCGTCCATTGGCATTTCTACTTTTCCGCCGGCAGATAATCCGTTGAACAAGCGGTCGGCTTCTTCACGACTATCTGGTGTAATGGAAATATAGTTGTTATTACCAACTTTGAGCACGTGTCCGGCACTTGGCAAGCAATCGGAAGCCATCAAATGTTGTCCTTTCCCGATGGGAAGTGCTACGTGCATGGCTCTGTTTTTTTCGTTTTCGGGTAAATTTTCTGTTCCGGGAGCTTCACTCATTTTAGAAAGAAATAATTCTCCACCAAAAACGGTTTGATAAAATCGGAAAGCTTCTTCGGCATTTCCGTCGAAATTTAGATAGGGATTTAACAGCATGATTATATATTTTGTTTATACTTTTTTTGCCACATAGAAACATAGGATTAGAAAAATGAAAAGACGATTCTCTTATTATAGTAAATCATAGCTATGCGAACCAAGAATTGGTCTATGAAACCTTCTTTTACTATGTATCTATGTGGTTTACTATTGAAAAATAAAGTGATTTAAATAACAATTCCTTTTATCTTCTCTTTATTTTCATAAAATACCCAAAGATTGATGAGGAAAAAAACGCCTGCAATTGCTAAGCCCGAAGGCATATAAACGGCATTATGAAGCATGATTCCCACCATCACCGGAAAAATCATTAAAGCTCCCAAAAAACGTGTTTTTGGGAAAATGAATAATAGTCCTGCAAGAAGTTCCACAGCTCCTACGAGTGGCATTAACCATGTGATTGTCATGAAGGCTTCGCCTGCTTTCACTACTTCGGGTTCCAACGGTGGAACGGGCATGTAGTGTAAAAATTTGTCTAAACCGGCATTGATAAACATCAATCCGAATAACGTGAATAAAACTAATTTTACTATTTTCATGGTAAACAATTGATTATTGCATGGAATACAATCCGAACGTATTGTTTTCAGAATCAATACACAAACTGATAAAACCGTGTTCGCCAATTGACATTTTAGGACAGTGCACTGTTCCACCTGCTTTTTCAACACGACTTTCTTCTACACTACAATCTTCACAAGGAAAATAAACAATAGTGGAAGTGTTCGCAGGATTATTGGTTCGGGCTTCTTTCATTTGGACCAAAGCACCACTGACTCCTTGGTTTTCAGAAGAAGAAAAGCAGGACATTTTAAAATCTTCGCTACCATCCGGAGAGTCCATATCATGAAAAGATGTTCCCAAAACCGATGCATAGAATTTTTTTGCACGTTCAAGATTATCCACATAAATCTCAAACCAACAGATTACATTTGTATTCATTATTTATTTGTTTAAAAGGTTGAATAACAAATATAAGAAGTAACTTTTAGAAGAAACTTGCCTTATGACAAGAAAAAAACTAGCTAATTTCTTTTCGGATTCTGCTGAAGGAAGTATCGGTTATTCCCAAATAACTGGCGATATATTTTAAAGGTGATTGCAAAACTACTTCCGGTTTCTCTTTAATTAATTGTAAATAGCGGTCTTTGGCAGAAATGGTGACCATTTCCACCGACCGTTGTTTAAAATGAAAGAGTCGGTTGGTCATCCAAAGTCGTCCCCATTCTGAAAAACCGGGAATGGAATGATACAGTTCTTGAAAAATAGCAAAATCAAGCATCCAACATTCGCAATCTGTTAGAGCATGAATGGTTTCCTGACTCGGAATACGTTGAAACAGGGACAAAACTTCTATTACAATTTCATGTTTTGAATAAAAGTCGGTCGTAATATCATTTCCAATATAATCAAGGGCGAATGACCGCATCAAACCCTTTTCGATTAACAAATATCCTTGGGAAATTTCACCTTTTTTAAGAATAACATCTCCTTTTTTAAACGTTACTTTATAGTGTGATTTAATTAATCTGTCGAGTTCTTCCTGATTGATGAGTGGGTGTTTGTAGACTTTCGATAAAAGTTGTTTGTTCATGATTTTATTGGAAAAGATACAAGCGAATTTAATTAAAAAATGAATGGAAAATTTCGTTACTCATCTAA
>ERZ761602.7342-NODE-7342-length-11755-cov-7.474103_pt1 | contig 11755 bp, 8 predicted proteins | sample MGYA00512165_ERZ761602 | MGnify/ENA primary metagenome ERZ761602 (study PRJEB28899, sample SAMN02445085) | bioreactor sludge metagenome | biome: EBPR sludge; isolation source: Thorneside wastewater treatment plant | place: Australia: Brisbane, Thorneside... | reverse complement strand
ACGAAGAGATGCCGGGCCGGATCGGGCAGATCGCGCAGGTTGTCCAGCGAGCCGGCGTAGGTCAGCAGGTCAAGATTGACGATGCGGATGTCGGGGGCGGTGGCCAGCACGTGTCGCACGAAATTGCAGCCGATGAAGCCGGCGCCGCCGGTCACCAGCATGCTGCGGGGACGATGTTCCATGATGGTCTTGGTTTAGTTGCTGTCAGTGTTGAATTCGGCGATCACGGGGGCGTGATCGGAGGGGCGTTCCAGGCCGCGCGGGGCTTTGTCCACCTGACAGGCGATGCAGACCGCCGCCAGCGCGGGGCTGACGAGAATATGATCGATGCGCAACCCCATATTGCGCCGGAACGCGGCGGCGCGGTAATCCCACCAGCTAAAGATGTGGTCTTCCCGCGGGAACAGGCGGAAGACGTCTTTTAGCCCCAAATCCAACAACCGTCGGAACGCGGCCCGCTCCGGTTCGCTGCACAGCACCTGCCCGCTCCAGGCGGCGGGATCATACACGTCGCGGTCTTCGGGCGCGATATTGAAGTCGCCCAGCGCCACCAGCCGAGGATGTTGGGCCAGTTCGGCCGGCAACCATTGCGCTAGCTGATCCAGCCAGGCCAGCTTGTAGGCGTATTTGTCGGAGCCGACCGCCTGGCCGTTGGGAACGTAGAGATTGAGGATTCGAATGTCGCCGATGGTCGCGCCCAGCACCCGCCGTTGCGGATCGTCCAGTCCTGGCAGAGCGGTGACGAGATCGCTGGCGGGCAGACGGCTGAGAATCGCGACGCCGTTGTAGGTCTTCTGGCCGGAGAAGACCGCTTGATATCCCGCTTCGGCGATGTCCAACGTCGGAAAATCGGGATCGGTCAGCTTGGTTTCCTGCAAGGCCAGGATGTCCGGTTGCCGGTCGCGCAGCCAATCCAACACATGCGGCAAGCGCACGTTCAGGGAGTTGACGTTCCAGGTGGCAATTTCAATTCCCATCGCGACCTGTTTCATTCCATCTCAAAAAACCTTTGATATTCAAAGAATAGCTCCTCTATCTATGTCATACCATATAGTATCGCCCAATCTCGACTATCGCTTAATATTTTTGTTCGGCTGAATGCGTAGCCTGGGGAAAGGGGCATGACCGCAAACGCACTGACCGACACCTAATTGCGCGCCTGGATCAAGACTGGTGTTCCGCTGGCCCGCGCCGACGGGAGCGGATTGACCTTTACCCTGTCGGCGGCCGGAACCGCCGCCTGGGTGCTGCGCTACCGCTTCGGTGGCGCACCCCGCGAGTTGACGTTGGGGCGGTATCCCGACCTTTCGCTGGCCGAAGCCCGCAAACTGGCCCGCCTGCATCGCGTTCGCATCCAGCAGGGCGAGGACGTGGCCCGCGCCAAGCGCCGCGAGAAACAGGCGGCGGCGTGGACGTTCGCCCAACTCGTTCACGATTACAAGCTTAAAGCATTTCCGATTTTAGCGGTAAGTACCCGCGAACAGCGCGAGCGGCATCTAGCCCTGGCCTGTCAGCGATTGGGCGGACTGGCGGCCCGCGACGTGGACCCCGCCGACATCGTGTTGCTGATCGAGCAGATCGGCGCGCGGTCGCGCAGCACGGCCGAGGTGGTGCTGATCGCCGTAGCGGAAACCTTCAAGCACGGCATCGCCCGCCGCGTGGTCGTGGCCAATCCCTGCGCCGGCGTAACCGTGGGCGCGGTCTGCGGGCCACCCGAATACGCGCCAGTGGGTGATGCCGACCGAGCCGGAACTGCGGGCGCTGCTGGCGGCGCTACCCGGCATCGGGACCGAGAACGCCTTGGCGGTGAAAATCCTGTTGGCGACTTGCGTCCGCATCAGCGAACTGGCGTTGGCGGAATGGTCCCACCTGGATTTCGACAAGGCCGAGTGGTTCATCCCACCGGAGAATAGCAAGACCCGCAACGGCTTCACGGTTCCCTTAGTCCCGGCGGTGATCGGCTGGTTTCGCGAGTTGCAGCCGCTGGCCTGCGGATCGCGCTACGTGCTGCCCGCCCGCCGCGCCAGCCGGGTCAAGGGCGCCGACGCGCCGTTCGAGCAGCGATCCCTCAATGTGATGTTGCACAAGCTCTGTGATCGGCTAGGGGACCGTTGCCGGCGCTTCACTCCGCACGACCTGCGCTCCACCGCCCGGTCGTGGTTGGCGGCGATGGGCGTGGGCGGTTCCAGTGGCGGAACGTTGCCTGAATCACTCGCTGGGCGGGCTGCTGCTGGCGATCCGCAACGCCTCCGCCATCGCTTGGCCATCGCTTTCGTTCAGGTTCAGCTCCTCGGCAATTTGCCGGTTCGACTGATTCAGCCCCATCAGGTACAGGTAGGCGAACCAGACCGACAAGGGTTGATGCCGCCCCATGAAGATGGTCCCGGTGAGGTCGTCAAACCGTTTTCCACAGTTCTTGCAGGTGTATCTTCGGCATGCTTGTTGGCGGTGGTTGCGACCGCGCTGGGTGATTTTGTTGGACGTGCAGCCCGAACAACGCACCCCGTTGGGCCAGCGTACGGGGTGTTCTGCGGAAACCTGTCTCGCAAGGCGATGACCTGTTCCAAGCCGGGAAGTTTGTTAGCCGACAGCGCGGCCAGCGCTCTGGCCAGCGCGGGCGGCAGGTTGTTATCGAACAGAGACTTCAAGCGGTCAACCGCTGTTCGTTCAGGTGCTGTTCGTAACGGATCGCCGCTTCGGCATCGACGACCGGTACCTCATAGATCGCCGCCACTCGCCGGCTGTCCTGTTCCACTTGGAAGGCCGCGAACAGCGCTTCCGTGGGCACGCCGGATTCAGTCAGAATCGGCTTGCCGAAGTTGCGCGCGGGGTCCAGCACGATGCGCCGCTTGCGGTCCGCCGGAAACCAGCGTTGCGCGCTGCCAGAGGTGTCGTACTCGATACCGGCGTACAGCGAAGGGCGCACCACCTTCTCGAAGACGTATTGCTTCCGCGCCATGTCCAGCAACCTGGTATTTTCGACCTCGCCGGCCTGCTCCAGGATTTCCGCGAACACGGCGCGGCCGTCGGTCAAAAACCGCTGGCAAGTGAAGGGATAGGGCCGTTCGAAATACTCGCGGGCGTGCTGGCACGCTTTACGAATCGTGGGCAGGCTGACGCCATGGCGGCGAAAGGCATGGACCACCCGCACTTCCAGCAAATCGTGGCAGCCGAACGCCTGCGGCAGGGGGCTGTCGCTCAATTCGGACGACCACAGCGGCGGGTAGGTCCGGTGGCCGGACCGATACCCGCGCAACCAGCGGCCAACCTGCGGTGCCGGAATGTGGGTGAAGATGGCGACTTCACCGATGGTGTAAAGTCCCGTGCCGATCATGGGTCGTTCTTATCATGCTGATTGGACTTTTGTTTTTTGGAACCCAGAGCGACCGACAGACCCATCTCCAGCATGGATTTGGCCTATCTGGACTCGCTTTTTGAGCCAAGTATAGCCCTCTCTTCTACAATTGACGCAACGCCCTCCCCAACCCGGTACAGATGTACTCCAGGAGTGAGCCATGCAGACGAACTGGATGCGCGCGGCGCCGGCCGCCCGGCGCGCGGGGGTTTTAGCCACCAAGGCGATGCCCGGATGACCGCCGCTTTCTCCTATTCCAGCATCCGGGACAATCACACCCGTGGCTCGGTCGCCCAGTTCCTGAAAGACAAGATCGGTTCCGGTAGCCGGCTGTCCATCGTTTCGGCCTACTTCACCATTTACGCCTATGAGGCGCTGGCCGTCGAACTCGAGCGGATTGAGGGGTTGCGCTTTCTGTTCGGCGAGCCCAGCTTTATCAACGCGCTGGACCCCGACAAGACCAACCCCAAGGCGTTCAAGATCGAAGATGAAGGCTTGTCGCTGGCCCATCGGTTGCAACAGAAAGCCGTGGCCCGGCAATGCGCGGACTGGCTGCGCGCCAAGGCCGAAATCCGTTCGATCCGCCAGGCGAATTTTCTACACGGCAAGCTTTACCACATCGACGATGGCCGGCGCGACCACGCCATTCTCGGCAGTTCCAATTTCACGCAACGCGGTCTTGGGTTGGCGGCCACTTCCAACATCGAACTCAATCTGGTGGTGGACGGCGACCGGGACCGAGCCGATCTCAAGGCGTGGTTCGATGAAATCTGGTCCGATGAAAAGCAGGTCGAGGATGTCAAGGAACAGGTCTTGCGGTATCTCGAACAACTCTACGTCGATCCCGCGCCCGAATTCGTCTATTTCAAGACCCTGTTCCACGTCTTCGAGCAGTTCCTGTCCGGCCAGGCCGCCGATTCCGCCCTGTTCGACCAAACTGCGATCATCGATACCCAAGTCTGGAAGGCGTTGTTCGATTTTCAGAAGGATGGCGTCAAGGGGGCGATTCACAAGATCAACGCCCACAACGGCTGCATCCTGGCCGACAGCGTCGGTCTGGGGAAAACCTGGTCGGCGCTGGCGATCATCAAATACTTCGAGCTGCGCAACCATCGGGTGCTGGTGCTGTGCCCGAAGAAGCTGCGCGATAACTGGACGGTCTATCTCGCCCAGAACAACAGCGAACTCAATCCCTTCCTGAAAGACCGTTTCGCCTATACGGTGCTGTCCCACACCGATTTGTCGCGGGATTCCGGGCGGGTGGATGGCCTTGATCTGGCGACCATCCACTGGAACAACTTCGATCTGGTGGTCATCGACGAATCGCACAACTTTCGCAACAACACCCGGGGCCAGCGGGACGAGGAAGGCAACGTCATCAAAAAAAGCCGCTACGAGCGGCTGATGCAGGACATCATCCAGGGCGGCGTCAAGACCAAGGTGCTGCTGCTGTCCGCCACCCCGGTCAACAACGACCTGCAAGACCTGCGCAATCAGATTTACCTGGTCACCGAAGGTCAGGATGCGGCGTTTGCCGAATCCTTCGGCATCCAGAGCCTGAAAACCACGCTGGCGGTCGCGCAAAAAACCTTCATGGAATGGGCCAGGCAGCCGGGCGAGCGGGATGCGCACGCGCTGATGGAACGCTTGTCGGCCAGCTTTTTCACCTTGCTGGACGAACTGACCATCGCCCGCTCCCGCAAGCATCTCCAGAAATACTACCAATCGTCGCTGACGCAAATCGGACGGTTTCCGACCCGCAACAAACCGGAATCGGTGTTCTCCTTGATCGATTTAAAGGAGCGCTTTCCTTCCTACGACCGTTTGAACGACGAGATTTCGGATTATCAGCTTTCGCTGTTCAACCCTTCCAAGTATGTCAAGGATGCCTATAAGACCCATTACGAGGAAAAGAAAATACGGAATTTTTCCCAAGTGGCGCGCGAGGGTTTCCTGATCGGGATGATGAAGGTGAACTTCCTCAAGCGGCTGGAAAGCTCGGTGCATTCCTTCGGGATCACCATGGAGCGCACCGTGGCCAAGATCGAGGATTTGGAACGGCGGCTGAAAGCGTTCCAGGAACACCAGGCGCAACGAGGTGATGAAGCGGTGCAACCCGATCTGTTCCTGGAACCGGGGGAAGAAGACGATGAGCTGGTTCAAGCCTTTCAAGTGGGCGCCAAGCTGAAGTTCAACATGGCTCATTTGCGGGTGGATGATTGGCTGAAAGACCTGAAGGCCGATAAGCAGAAACTGGCGTTGCTGGCGGCGGCGGCCCAGGCGGTGATTCCCGAACGGGACGCCAAGCTCGCCAAGCTGAAGACGCTCATCGAACGCAAGATCAAGAATCCGACGCGCAACCGGCGCGGCGAAGCCAACCGCAAGGTCATCGTCTTCTGCGCGTTTGCCGATACCGCCGCCTATCTGTACGAGCAGTTGGAGCGCCTGGCCAGCGACCTGAACGTGCATATTGCCCTGGTGTCCGGCGGGACCCGGCCCAACCGCGCCACCTTGGGCCGGGCGGAGTTCAGCGAAATCCTGGTCAATTTCGCCCCACGCGCCAAGCAGCGGGACAAAATGAAATCCATGCCGCAGCAGGCTGAAATCGACATCCTGATCGCCACCGATTGCATTGCCGAGGGCCAGAATCTCCAGGATTGCGACCTGCTGGTGAATTACGACATTCACTGGAACCCGGTGCGGATCATCCAGCGCTTCGGCCGCATCGACCGGATCGGCAGCCTGAATGACGCAATCCAGTTGATCAACTTCTGGCCGACGCCCGATCTCAACAAGTACATCAATCTCAAGAACCGGGTCGAGGCGCGCATGGCGCTGGTGGACCTGGCAGCCACCGCCGAGGACAACATCCTGCAAGCCAAGGACCTGGAGGAGCTGATCCAGGAGGATTTGCACTACCGCGACAAGCAGTTGCTCCGGCTGAAGGACGAGGTGCTGGACCTGGAGGATTTCAACGAGTCGGTGGCGCTGAACGAATTTACCTTGGACGATTTTCGCATGGAGTTGGCGCGCTACATCGAGGCCAACCGCCGCAAGCTGGAGGACGCGCCGCTGGGCCTCTATGCGGTCGTGCCGCCGCATCCCGACTTCACCGCCGTGCAACCGGGGGCGATTTATTGCCTCAGGCAGCGCCAGGAGGGCGCCGGCAGCGAAACGGTCAATCCGCTGCAACCCTATTTTCTGGTGTATATCCGGGACGATGGCGAGGTGCGCTACAACTTCACCGCGCCGAAGCAGATTCTCGAACTGTTCCGGCTGCTCTGTCAGGGCCGGACCGAACCTTATGCGACTCTCTGCCAAGGGTTCGACGCCGAAACCCGACACGGCGCGGACATGAATCGCTATAGCGCGCTGCTGGATAAGGCGGTGGCCGCCATCGTGGCCCAGTTCGGCAAGAAAAATGTGGGCAATCTCTTTGCCGGACGCGGTGGCAAGTTGATCGGCGCGTCCCGGCAGGTCAAGTCCACCACGGATTTTGACCTGATCGCGTGGCTGGTCATCCAGGATCACGACAAGGCAGCGAATCATGGCTGAGTTCGAACAGTCCCAGCGCCGCGCCGCGATTCAGACGGCCCTGGCCGATTTTCAAAATCGTTCGCTGGAGGACGCCGCGATCCGGTTTTTTGCCGAGTTGGGCTATCAGAGCGATCACACCGCCGACTTCGGCCACACGGCGGATGAATTCCTCGCCAACATCCCCAATGCGGACGGTTTCAATCGGGACAAGGCCCAGGTTGCCCGCTGGCACCGCTGTGCCTTCCTGTTCCAAATCACCGGGGAGGACATTCCCAGCCTGGCCGAACGGCAACGCACTTTCCTTCTCTCCCCTCGCCCTGTGGGAGAGGGGTCGGGGGTGAGGGTCGATGACATCCAATCCTTCGTATTCCTGGCCATCGAGTTGCCGGATGAAGACTGGTCGCGCCCGGCGCTGGCCGGCATCACCCGCGAACTCAACCGGGTTTTCCCCATGCCAGCCATCGTGCTGTTCAAATATGGCTCCCCTCGCCCTGTGGGAGAGGGGCCGGGGGTGAGGGCGAATCCATTCATCTCACTGGCGGTCATCGACCGGCGCGCCCATTTGCGCGACCCCAGCCGCGACGTGATCGACAACCGCATCACCGTCGTCAAGGATGTCCGCTGTACCGACCCGCATCGCGCCCACCTCGATATTTTGGTTGATTTGGCCATCGAAAATTTGGGCGAGCGGCGGCGCCCCGGCACGTTCCGCGAGCTATACGACGCCTGGATCGCGGTCCTATCCATTCAGGCGCTCAACCAGCGGTTCTACACCGAATTGGCCTGGTGGTATTTCTGGGCGGTCAAGCAGGTGCAGTTTCCCAAGGGCGGTGGCGCGGATGCCAACAAGCGCCACGCGGTCGCGGTCATCCGCCTGCTCACCCGCTTGATCTTCGTCTGGTTCATCAAGGAGAAAGGGCTAATCCCGCCCGACCTGTTCGACCGTGCCCGGTTGCGGGAACTGTTGAAGACCGATCCCGCCGCGAACCCGGAGGCCGGCAACTACTATCTGGCGATCCTGCAAAACCTGTTTTTCGCCACGCTCAACGTCGAGATGGGAACCGACGAACAGGGCAATCGTCGCCGCCGCTGGGCCAGCGAGAACAAGAGTGGCGGCCCGAGCGGGCATTACCTGATCCCTTCCGTTTATCGTCACAAGGAGTTGTTCAAGGACCCGGACGCCGCCCTGGCGCTGTTCGCGACGATTCCGTTTCTGAACGGCGGTCTGTTCGAGTGCCTGGATCGGGAACTGACCGAGCTGGATTTCCAGCGCAACCCGGAACTCAAGCCCTTGGCGGTGAAGGAAGGCAGCGGTTGGGTGTTGCGGGTGGATGGCTTCTCTCGCCGCAAGGAGGCGCAGGCGGTCGTGCCGAACAAGCTGTTCTTCGGCAGCGCCACCGCAGATCTGAACGCCGATCTGGGCACCAAAGGCAAGCATTACGAGGTGCGGGGGCTGATCGATCTGTTCGACCGTTACAAGTTCACCATGGATGCAACCACCCCGGTCGAAGAGGAAGTCGCGCTCGATCCCGAACTGTTGGGCAAGGTGTTTGAAAACCTGCTGGCCAGCTACAACGAGGACACCCAGACCACCGCCCGCAAGCAGTCCGGCTCTTTCTACACCCCGCGTGAAGTTGTCGATTACATGGTGGACGAGGCGCTGATCGCCTACCTGGAAAATCGCCTGGACGCCGACATTGCTGCGCCGGTGCTGCGTTCCACGCCCTTGTTCAAGGGGGCGCGGAGTGGAATCAACGCCCATCTTCGCCACCTGTTGGCCTACCACCACGAACCTCATCAATTCAACGAGGCCGAGGTCAAAGCGCTGGTTCAGGCGATTGACGACCTCAAGATTCTCGATCCGGCCTGCGGCTCCGGGGCTTTCCCGATGGGCATCCTGCATAAGCTGGTCTTCATTCTGGGCAAGCTCGATCCGGATAACCGCTATTGGCGCGACATCCAGCGGCAGCGGGCGATTCGGGAAACCGAACAGGCATACCAAATCGGCAACCGGGACGAGCGCCGGCTGCGGCTGGAAGAAATCGACGACAATTTCGAGCGCAATACCTCGGATTACGGGCGCAAGCTGTATTTGATCGAGGATTGCATTTACGGTGTGGACCTTCAGCCGATTGCGGTGCAAATCGCCAAGTTGCGCTTTTTCATTTCACTGGTGGTGGAGCAGCGGAAGAATCCGGCGCTCGAAAATCTGAGCATTCGCCCGTTGCCGAATCTCGAAACCAAATTTGTCGCGGCCAATACCCTGTTGGGGCTGGATGGCCAGATTTTGATGCGCAGTCCCGAAGTCAGGGCCAGGGAAAAGGAATTGAAGCAGGTGCGGGAACGGCATTTCAATGCGCGAAAGCTGGCAACCAAGGCCAAATATCGAGAGCAGGATGCCCGGTTGCGGGATGAAATTGTCACGCTGCTCAAACGCGACGGCTACGAGACTGACGTGGCGGACCGGCTGGCGAACTGGAATCCCTACGATCAGAACAAGGCGGCGGATTTCTTCGACCCAGAATGGATGTTTGGCTTGCAAAAAGGCTTCGATATCGTGATCGGTAATCCGCCGTATGTGCGGCAGGAAAAGATCAAAGACCTCAAGCCACTGCTGAAGAAGAGCTATCAATGTTTTACCGGAGTCGCGGATTTATATGTCTACTTCTACGAGCGATCCATCCGGTTGCTGAAACCGGAAGGGGTTTTTGCCTTCATCACCTCGAATAAATGGTATCGAGCCAACTACGGGGAAAAACTGCGGGAGTGGATGAACCGGAACACCCGGATTTCGAGCATCATCGACTTCGGCGACGCCGATGTGTTCACTGCGATTGCCTATCCCACCATCCTTATTGCCAAGCGCCGTAAAGCGGAAATCAACAAACCGGCCACCGGTGATACAGTCAAGGTTTTGAACTGGACCCAGGAACATCCCGTAGAAATTTTCCCTGCCGTATTTGCTGCTGAAAACTTTCCCGTACCCCAAACGGAATTGAAAAAGGAAGGCTGGCAACTGGAACCGCCGGTCAAGCGTCGATTATTGGAGCGCATTCGGGCTGCGGGTAAGCCGTTGGGCGATTACGTGCAGGGCCGGTTTTATCGCGGCATCTTGACTGGGCTTAATGAAGCCTTTGTGATTGACGGCGTAACGCGGGCGCGATTGATCGCTGAAGACCCGAAATCAGCGGAGATCATCAAGCCTTTTTTGCGCGGGCGAGATGTGAAACGGTGGCGGGTGGAGTTTGCTGATCAATACGTTATTAAAATTGAATCCTCGGAAAATAAAAAACATCCTTGGAGTGATTATAAACCCACTGAAGCAGAAGCAGTCTTTTCCAAGACCTGTCCTGCAATTTACACGCATTTTCAGAAATATCGGCAGGCGTTGGTTGATCGTTATGATCAGGGACGGTTTTTCTGGGAGTTACGGGCTTGTGTATACTGGCAGGAATTTGAGAAGCCGAAGATTTTTGTTCCAGCTATTGAAAATGATGTTAATTACGCACCTGATTTTACAGGCTACTATGGCAACGATAAGACCAATATTATCATTTCAAGTGATTGGAACTATTTGCTTGCACTGCTAAATTCATCGGTTTCCTGGTGGTTAACAAGGCAAACCTTTTCAGGCAAGCAAGGTGGGTTTTATGAATTCAAACCGATGTATGTTTCGCAGATTCCTATTCCCTCCGCGAGCAACCACCAAAAGACACTGATTGAAGCTGTTGTTACCGCCATTCTCGCTCCAACCACCCTCACTCCCGACCCCTCTCCCGCTTGCGGGAGAGGGGAGTGGGAACGCCTCATTAACGGCTTCGTCTACGAACTCTTTTTCCCCGACGACCTGCACCAAGCCAACATCCGCCTCTTTGACGCCACCGCCAAAGCCGGACTCGACCGGCTGACCACTCTCGATGGCTCGGCATTAGCGGACGCCGCCTATGAAATCGGTACCGTCATCTTCGCTCCCAGCCATCCCGTTCAAGAAATGCTCGCCGACCTGCAAAGGCTGGAAGTCGTGCGCGTGATCGAAGGGCGGGATTGATTGCCAGTGATAGCGCTGTATCAGAGTAGTGGGAAATCCAGCACCAAGTCGGCATGAGATATCGCCAATCTCGAAGCTGGAATTGACCGGAAAGTGGCGGCGCTTTTTGGTTTGGTTGCGGATGGATCGACGCCACAAATAGATGTTTAACCTATTGAAACAGGAGAAAATTGATGCAAGCGATCAAGCAATATACCGAAGTGATTAACGGTAGCATCCATATCGATCTACCGAAGGATTTTACCGCTAGACGAGTAGAATTGATTATTTTATCGATTGATGACGATCACGCGGATTCCAGTGATTTTCAACAATTTCTCCTCGACAGCCCGGAAATGACCGACGAGGAGTTCGAGACCATTCAGGAAAAAAGGCGGCATCTCAATCAATGGACATAATCTGCCTGGATACTGATATTCTTATTGCTCATAAACGCGCCAAAACTGCGGATAAAGATAAGACTGTGCTTTACTGTCTTGCCGCACATGGCTATCGCTTTGCAGTATCCAGCATCACGGTTTATGAGCTATTGCGCGGCGATAATCAGGATGAAGATCGCTATTGGAAAGCAATGTTTTCGGGCATGAAAATATTGCCTTTCGATTCTGGTTGTGCGGAACAAGCTGCAAGGATTTACAAGGAATTAAAGCAAAAGGGGCAGTTAATTGCAGCGGAAGACCTGTTAATCGGTGCGACCGCTCTTCAACATCAGCTAAAACTGGCTACTGGAAATACCCGGCACTTTGAGCGTATTGATGGTTTAATTGAAATTTAAGTAAACCACCGGCTTTGCCGGTGCGACTAGAACAGGCTCT
>ERZ761602.7341-NODE-7341-length-11756-cov-5.009914_pt1 | contig 11756 bp, 7 predicted proteins | sample MGYA00512165_ERZ761602 | MGnify/ENA primary metagenome ERZ761602 (study PRJEB28899, sample SAMN02445085) | bioreactor sludge metagenome | biome: EBPR sludge; isolation source: Thorneside wastewater treatment plant | place: Australia: Brisbane, Thorneside... | reverse complement strand
TCCCCGGCCGCAAGGATTCGGATGCGGCCGGGGACGGCCGCGCTCCCCGGAGGGGGAGGGAAATCCCGGTCAGCGCCAGGGCACGATCTCCCGCCGCTGTGCCAATACGGCCCCGACCTCATCGACCAGCACGAAATCGATCCCCGCCGCCAGCAACCGCCCGACCTCGGTCGGATCGTTCGCATAGAAATAATTGATGCGCACGCCGGCCGCCTTGAGCGCGGCGATCCAGGCCGGCAGCCGCGCGTCCTGCGCGCAGTCGCGGAGCTGGATGAACTCCACCCGCCGCGCGATCGCATCGCGCACGTAGTCGGCGGGATCTTTCGTCCGATCCATGCTGCAGAGCTGAATGCCCGGCCGGACGGCACGCGCCATGGCCGCGGCGTCAGCCCTCGCCGCGAGGAAGGTCTGGTGTTCGCGCCCGGTGGCGACGATCAACTCCACCACTTTCCGCACGACCGCGGCGGGATCGGCGCCGAAACGGGCGTCCGCCTTCGTGTCGAGGTTGATCCAGACGTTGCGCGGCAGGACGGCGAGCGCCTCCGCCAGCGTGGGCACGCGGGTGCCGGCAAAGCGCGGGTGTTTCCACGCGCCCGCGTCGAGCCGCTTCAGCTCGGCCAGCGTGAAATCGAGCACGCGGCCCTTGCCGTTCGTGGTGCGGTCGACGGTCGCATCGTGCATCAGCACGATCTCGCCGTCCCGCGTGAGCGCGAGGTCGAGCTCGACCATGTGCGCCCCGAGCCGCACCGCCTCCTCGTACGCCGGCACGGTGTTCTCCGGATGCGTCCCGCTCGCCCCGCGGTGGGCGCATATCCCACGCTCGGGCAACGTCGCGGCAGAGGCGTTGGCCAGCACGAACAGCAGGAGCGGAAGAAAGCGAAATGGAATCATGGGAAGAACCAGGAGGGCGTGACCACGAAACCCACGAGATACTCGAAGAGGCCTGGGGCCCAAAAGTAGCGAGGGACTTTCGTGTGTTTCGTGTATTTCGTGGTTCCGCCCCTCAGCGCGCACTCAGCTTCTTCACGTCCGCTGCATTCAACGCCCGGTCGAAGACGGCGATCTCGTCCATCCGACCCTCCCAGTTCGCGTGGTTGTCGCTGCGGCCGCCGAAGAAGTGCTGATCGAGGTCCGCGGGGAAGCGCGCGGGCGCCCGCGTCTCGAGTTCGAGCGCGCCGTTGAGGTAGACGCGCACCGTTTCCCCGTCGCGCACGAGCGCGACATGCTGCCACTCCCAGCGCGGTATCTCGGTCCTGCCGGCCACGCGCGTGCCGGCATCGTTGCCGCTGAGAAAGACGAGGCGCCCGGTGTGGCCGCTCCTGCCGCCGATGCCGAGGTGATCGCCGTAGGCCGCGAGCCCGTGGTCGCGGCCCCGCGAATAGAACCAGCCGGCCACGTCGCGCCCCTCGACCGGCATGCCGTTCCAGATCCAGCCCGAGACCGTGTATCGCTCGCCCACGCCGCCGAGGCGCGCCCGCAGCCGGCCGCCGACGAAGTGCGCCGCCCGGTTCGACTGGCCGCCGGTGCAGAACACGTCGGAACGTGCGCCCTCGAGGTGGTACGTCACCTCGCGCTCGTAGATCGCGTGGCGACCCTGGCCGGTGGCGTCGGCCGCGTGGGGCCCGGCAAACTCGTCGAGCCGCCACCACGCGGCCGGCTTCAGGTCGGCGACGACGCGCGCCGCCGGCCCCCGGCTCAGCGCGAGGTCGCGCCGCGGCCGGCCCGCCACCTGCTCGAGCAGCAGCACGGCCGCCTCGGCGATCTTCGGCTCCGCCATGATCTCCAGGCCGGCCGAGCGTGCCGCCCAGGTGTTGTAGCCGCCGAAAAGGTGCTGCTCGGGCGGCGGGATGTAGCCGTCGCCGCCATTGGTGAGGTCGAACACCATCGTGTTGGCCAGCGGGCTCGCCGCCTTGATCTTCAGGCCCGTGATCGCGTAGGTCTCGGTCGGGGTGGTCGCGATCGCGGTGTCGCCGATGCGCAGCGCCTGGACGACGACCTCCGTCTGCTGGCGCTCGTGCAGGTAGATCTGCTCGCGGGCGTAGACCTCGGTGGTGTCCTTCGGCAGCCGGTCGCCCATCGCGGCGACGATCCGCTGCGCCCATTCGAGCCGCTGCTTGTCGGGCACGCGGTACTTCAGCGTCATCCGCGTCTCGGCCATCGCGAGGTCGGCGTCCTCGCGGTATTGGATTCCGCCGTACGCCTTGAACGCGATGTCCGCGAGCTGGCCGGCGTACTCGTCGATCGTGATCTTCGCATTTCGCTGCGCCTCGGGGACCTTGTAGTCGACCCGGTAGATGTCGCCGCTGCAGCCGTGGGCCATCGCTCCGACGAACGCGGGCTTGCCCGGCGCCGCGTTCGGCGCGATCCGCTGCTTCAGGCCGTCGGCGTAGAGGCCGAAGTAGTCGGCGCTGATGTCGCGGTCGCCGAAGTAATGCATCGAGAAGCTCGAGAGCACCGCGATCGGCCGGCCGTCGCGGGCCTGGAAGGCGATCAGCGTCAGGTCGGGATCCTCGGGCCCGGACTCGCCCGTGACGTCGTCCCAGTTGCGGCCGGCGTGCATGTTGGCCCGGACGGTCTTGTTGCCGAAGGGATCGTCGACGACGCGGTCCGGGCGCCGGATCCAGCGGCGCAGCGCGGTGTACTCGGCGGCGTTGGCCCGGGCGAAACCGACCCGCGCGGGTTCGAGATTGGCCTGCGCGGCGGCGATGGCCTCGACCAGTTGGCGGCGCAGGACCGGCACATACGCCGGATCCTCGTGCGTCCCGAGACACCCCATCGACGAGGGCGCAGTGTGCGAGTGTGTCGCCGCAATCAGGATACGGTCGGCGGGGATGCCGGTCCGCCGCGCGGCGAGCGCCTTGGCTTCGTCGAGCAGCGGTCGCGGCATCATGCAGGAGTCGACGACGACCAGCGCGAGCGAGCTGCGTTCGTCGGCGACGACGATTGCGCGGGCGTGGACGCGCGATTTCACCTTGTCGCCCTGGCGGTTCAGCATGCCGCCGTTGAGCAGCACCGGGAGCTTCTCCGGCATGACATCGACGACCGCGGCGCCCGCCCGGAGCGCGGCGTGCGCAGGCGCGGCGGCCAGCAGGCCGGCGGAGAGAAGGGCCAGGGCGACGACGAGGCGGGGGCGAAAGGAGGACATCGCGGGAAAGGAACGGGGTGCGGACGGCACGGGGCCGTTGTCCCGCCCGCCGCCGGCAGCGTCAACGCCGCAGCTCGGATTCGGTCAAAGCGCTCATGCCCGCTTAGCCAGGCGCTGCAGCATCACGCCGCTCCACCTTCGCGTGCGGTCGTTTGCGCAGGTGATGTCGGGTCGACTGCACGTTTCCGACTCGGAGCAGCCGGCAGTCCGCTATCGCGCGACGGCCGTATGCTGGTAGCGCACACTGCCGGTGTCGTCGTGGTGCGTGAACTCGATCCGCGCGGGCTCGGCGCTCGTGCCGGGCTGCACGGCGACGCGCAGGAAACCGCCGCTCGGGGGATGGTCGGTGTAGAACTGCCGCACCTTCGCCTGCGGATCGGTCGAGCCCGGGTCGCCGGGCTCGCGGCCGAGGCGCGAGTTCTCCCGGTTCAACGCCCCGCAACCGAACTCCTCGAAACCGGTGGCGTGCTGCGAGTGGTACTTCCAGTGGCGGTCGCCGTTGATGATGTAGAAGCGGCCGGGCGCGACGCCGTTCTCTTTCAGCCAGGCGAGGAACGCCTCGCCCTCGTGGCGGAAGCCGCGCTCGTTGACGTGATTGTCCTTCTTGCTCGCGTCGTCCGGCCCGATCAGCGGCGTCGGCGAGACGAGGATCTTGTAGGTCGCATCGCTCGCCTTGAGCGTGCGCTGCAGCCAGGCCTTCTGCTCCGCGCCCCAGATCGTCTTGCCGGGGCCGTCCGGCATCGCATTCGGGCTGCGGTAGTCGCGCCCCTCGACGAACCAGAGCTGCAGGTCCCGGCCCATGCGGTGCGTGCGGTAGGTCACGGCCTGCGGCTCGGCCGGGTTCACCACCGGCACCTGCTCGCGAAAGGTCGCGATGCCCAGCGCGTGCGAGGGCTCGTAGTCGCCGGTCTGGTCGGAATCGTTGATCCGGTGATCGTGATCGTCCTTGAGCCAGTACGTGCCCGCCTGCGCGAACAGCCGGACGAAGCGCGGCATGACGTACTGCTCGTGCCATTTCCGCCGCAGCTCCGCCTGCGTCCTGGCCCGCGTGCCCACCGGGTGGTCGTAGTACACGGCGTCACCGTCAATGATGACGAAGTCCGGCCGCAGCGCGATGATCGGCTCGAGCGCCGGATAGCCCTGCATCCGGTCGGCGCCGCGATAGGGCGCCTTGCTCGCCTTCTCCGTCTTCGCCGGATGCCCCTCGTGAAAGAACGCGTAGTTCAGGCAACTCGTGAGCACGAAGCTGACCGGTGCCGCCGCGGTGGCCGCCGGCAGGGTCTTGAACGAAGCTGGCTGACTCAGGCGCGTTCGCTCCCGGTCCGGGCCGTAGGCGACCCGGTAGTGATACGTCGTGCCCGGCTGGAGGCCGGCGACCTGCGTCTTCAGGATGAAGTCCCCCGTCGCCGTCGCCTCGAGCCAGTCGGTCTGCCGCGCACCGCGAAAGTCGGGCTGCGGAGCGATCTCGAACCGGCCCACGCCCGGCGCGCCCGGCACGTCGCCGCCGGAGAGCCCGGGGGTCGCCGTCAGCCGCGTCTGCAGGATCGCCGTGGTGCCGGTCACTTCCCCGGCCAGCACCCCCTGGGCGAGATGGAGGTTTGCGGGCTGCGCGCGGACGGGAATCACGACCAGCGCAAGGGCCAGCACGGCGCCGGATGCAGGCAGGAGGAGGGGCGTCTTCATAAGTCGATTGCGCGGGCGTGTCCGTGCTCACGCCTTCCGAGCGGAGGTGCCGGCGCGGGTCATCACCGGTGCGGATTCTCGTACCAGACCACCCCGAGCCCGCCGCCGCCTTCCTGCTCGTCGTTGGCCAGCACGTCGAGGTCGCCGTCGCCGTCGAGATCGAGCAGGCGGACGAGGTCGAACTTGATCCCAGGCGCGCCCGAGAGATCGCGCGCGGTCCAGTCTGCCGGGGCGGTCGTCGCCCCCTGCCTCAGCCAGTAAAGCCCGCGGCGCTCGCCCCGCGCATTCTCGCACGACACGACGAGGTCGGTGCGCCCGTCACCGTCGAGATCGCCGAGCGCGAGGCCCTTGATGTTGCCCGTGTTGGCCGGGACCGGCAGCACCGTCTCCGCGAAATTCCGGCCCGTGCCGTCAAGCCGCCGCAGCCAGACGATCCGGCTGCTGCGATTGGGTTCGTCCCGCGGCACCGGCCCCACCTCGACGCCGGCCACGATGTCCTGCCGGCCGTCGCCATCGAGATCGCCGGTCGCGAGGAACATCACCTGATCGACGGACAGCTTCAGCAGGCTGTGTCGCGCCGGCCGGACCCCGCGGGCCATCGCCTCCGTCCCGGGATGCTCCAGCCAGTGCACGCCGCGGGTCGGCCCCTTCCGGTCGGAGTAAAGGACGTCGCGGTCCCCGTCGCCGTCCAGGTCCACCAGGTCGATCGACATGATCCACCCGGCCTCCGCCAGCGGATGCCAGCGCCACGCCTTGAGGTCCCGCGCGTCGGGCGGGGCTTCGAACCACCCCAGCCAGGCCTTGAGCCCGCCGGGGCCGGTCTTGGACCCAGCGATGAGATCGACGCCGTGCCGCCCGTCGAACTGCAGCGGCTCGGCGAACATCCACGCGGTCAAACCCGCCGAGGCCGGCAGCTCCTGCTGGCGCCAGGCCGTCGCATCCGCAATCCGGTTACGGTCGCGCGGCGCCCAGTGCACGTACATCCGGCGCGTCTGGCCCTCGGACGAGGAAACGACGTCCGGCACGCCGTCGCCGTCGAGGTCGGCGAACACCGCGTCCTCCACGTCCGGCGTGCGCCCCACCACGATCTTCGGCCACGGCTGGCGCACCGGTCCGCGCGGGCCCGGGTTGAGGTACACGCGCGTCTCACCCTCCTCTTCCCAGCCGGTCGTGACGTCGAGCCACCCGTCGCCATTGATGTCGGCCAGCTTGGTGCCGTCCGATCCGCGGCCCACGCCGTCGATCACGTGGCGCGGCCAGGGCGCGCCGGTGAGGAGCGGCGCCGGCTCGGCCGGGCAGGCGATCGCGGCGAGGACGATCAGGGGCAGGTACCGCTTCATGGGTGCGAACGCCCCATCAGGAGCCCACGCCGGCCGGAACGTCGAGTGCGAACGCCGGCTTCCCCCCGCGTCCCTTCAACGCGGCGCCGGCTCCGCCGTGCACCACCGCATCCGGGCCGCGAAGTCGCGCTGGAACTCCGGGCGCCAGCGGCTCACCGCGGTGCGCGGCTCGAACCCGGGCCGCGCCGGCAGGTCGCGGTACCAGCCGTCCGGTTCCCGGGCGAACTGCCCGCCCCAACCCGGCTTGGTCGGGTCCGCGGGATCGTTGCCGCCCTGCGGCAGGAAGAAGAACCACGACGGCGTATCGCCTTCCTTGAGACAACCGTGCGGGTTGGGCGCGGTCCAGGTCTTCGTCGGATAGAGCGCACCCAGCGGCCCGCGGCTGCGCACGTGCTCGTCGATCCACGCCCGGCTGGTGAGCGACTCATCGCCGGTCAGGTACATCCCGCGGTAGGTGCCCTCGCGCTTGTCCCGGCCGGGATAGGCATGGGCCAGGATGTAGAACATGCCCGGAAATTCGGCGCGCATCCACGCGGCGATGCGGTCCTGGTCGTTGATGTCGTAGACGCGGAACTTCCGCACGAACGTCGCGAGCCCCGCCTCCCCGCGATCCTGTTTCACCCGCCACAGCGCCTGGGCGAAATCGGTCTGGCCGCCCCAGATGGCGACGTTGAGCGGACGCGACGCGTCGCCGGCATCGATGCGCTCAACCAGCGCCCGCGAACCGGGCGTGTCGTGGTCCGCCCCGATGTGGGCGCGCCCGCGCTGCGGGTTGCCGGCGACGATGCGCCCGCGCAGGTGCTCGACCGTCGGCCAGCCGGAAGCGTGGCGGACGAGGTTCGGCCGCACCTCGCCGTAGGCATCCACGATCTGGCGGATGAGGTCCGGACGCGTGATCGCCTGTTTCAGCTCCCCAGGCGTGCCGGCCGCACTGGCGAGCAGCAGTTCCAGTTCGAACTCGTTGGCGTACACCATGAGCCGGATCAGCGACTGCTGGTCGTCGGGATCGCCGCCGATGTCGGTCAGGACCGCGAGCCGGGGCCGGTCCGCCCCGAAAGCCGCAGTCAGCAGCGCCAGGCAGAGGAAACCGAGGGGAAAGCGGCGCAGGCGAGGCATTCACCACCCACACTCCCGCCGGCCCGGGGAGTCAATCCCGGTCCAGCCGCCCTACTCCCGCGTGCCGTGTCATCCGCGCTCTTTACCCGGGATTTTCGGTCGCCTGCGCCACGCGCCTCGTCCTAGCGTTGGCGCACCTCGTCCATGGTCCCGTGCCCGTTCACCCGACGCCGCCCGAGCCCCCTCGCCTACTTGGGCGCGGCCTGGCTCGCGCTCGCGTCCGGCGCCCTGGCGGCGGCCGAGGCGCGGTTCGTCCGGGCCATCAACCTCAACGGTCCCGCGCTCACGATCGATGGCCGCGCCTGGGAGGCCGGCGCCGGCGCGGCGGATTTCAAGACCACGGGCAAGGCCTTCGCCAACCAGCGCGTCGCGCTGAAACCTCCCACGGACGCCGCGCGCACCCAGATGATCCGCAGCAGCGTCTGGGGCGGGCGCGTCGAGGTGGAGCTTTCGAACCTTTCCGCCGGTCCGTATCAGGTCGTCCTGTACGTGTGGGAGGACAACCACGACGAGCAGTTCGACCTGCTGGTCAACGGCCGGGTGGTCGTCTCCCGGTTCCACAGCGGCTCGGCGGGAATGTGGCGGCGGCTCGGCCCCTGGCCCGCGGCCAGTGTCGACGGACGCATCACGGTGGCGGCCCGCGGCGCGAGTCACGGCGCCGCCAACCTCTCCGGCCTGGAACTCTGGGCGGGCGACGGGCCGCTGCCCGCCGCGCCGGTCGCGGGTTTCGCCGCCGAACCGACGCCCGAGCAGGTCGCGTTTTTCGAAAGCCGGATCCGGCCCGTCCTCGCCGAGAACTGCTACGAATGCCACTCCGCCACGGCGAAGAAACTCAAGGGCGGGCTCCTGCTCGACTCCCGCGCCGGCGTGCAGGAAGGCGGCTTCACCGGGCCCGCCCTCACGCCGGGCGACCCCGAGGCGAGCCTGCTCATCGCCGCCCTGCGCCATGCGAGCGAGGACGTCGCGATGCCGCCCGACCGGAAGCTCCCCCCGCACGTCATCGCCGACTTCGAGGCTTGGGTCAGCCTCGGGGCACCCGATCCGCGCGCCACCGACACCGTCGCGACGGTGAAGACCCGGGAGACCATCGACTGGGAAAAGGCGCGGGAATGGTGGGCATTCCGCCCGCTGACCGCGCCGCCGGCACCGCCGGTGCGGGACGCCGCCTGGCCCGCCGGCGACATCGACCGCTTTATCCTCGCGCGCCTCGAGGCCGCGACGCTCGCGCCCGCGGCCGACGCGGACAAGCGCACGCTGCTCCGCCGCGCGACCTACGATCTCACGGGCCTGCCGCCCACCCCGGAGGAGATCTCCCACTTCCTCGCCGACACCTCGCCCGAGGCCTTCGATCGCGTGATCGACCGGCTGCTCGCGTCGCCGCGTTACGGCGAACGCTGGGGCCGCCACTGGCTCGACGTCGTGCGCTACGCCGACACGGCCGGGGACAACTCCGACTACCCGATCCCGCAGATGCACCGCTACCGCGACTGGGTGATCGACGCGTTCAACCGCGACCTGCCCTTCGCCGAGTTCGTGCGCGACCAGCTCGCCGGCGACCTCCGCGGCGGTGCCACCGACGCCGAGCGGCACGCCCGGATCGTCGCCACCGGCTACCTCGCCAACGCCCGCCGGTTCGGCTCGCGCGTGGACGACTACCCGCAGCACCTCACGATCGAGGACACGATCGACAACGTCGGCCGCAGCTTCCTCGGCCTCACCGTCAGTTGCGCCCGCTGCCACGACCACAAGTTCGACCCGATCACGGCGCCGGACTATTATGCGCTCTACGGCATCTTCCACAGCACGCGCTACCCTTGGCCCGGGATCGAGCTGGACAAGAAGCAGCGCGACTTCGTGCCGCTCGTCCCGGCCGGTGACGAAGCTGCCGCGGCCGAGGTCATCCAGGCGCGCCAGCAGGAACAGGCCCGGCTGGACCGCGAGGTGAAGCGCCTGCGCGACGGGCTCAAGGACGCGGCGGCGGAGGAGAAGAAGCAGTTGCAGGCGCAGATCAAGGCAGCCGAGCAGGCCGCGACCGAAGAGGCGAAGCGGCCCCTGCCGTTCCCGCTGGCCTACGCCGTCGGCGAGGCCGCGCAGCCCGCCGACGTCGCCGTGCAGTTGAAGGGCGACCCGGCGCGCCGCGGCGAGATCGTGCCGCGGCGTTTCCTCACCGTCCTCGGCGGCGCCGCCCTGCCGGACGGTGCCGGCGGGAGCGGGCGGCTGCACCTTGCCGACTGGATCCTCGCCCCGGAGAACCCGCTGCCCGCCCGCGTGATGGTGAACCGCATCTGGCAGCACCATTTCGGCCGCGGCCTGGTGCCGACCCCGAACGACTTCGGCCGGCAGGGCAAGCCGCCGACGCATCCCGAACTGCTGGATCACCTCGCCCGGGAGTTCAGCGCCGCGGGCGGATCGGTCAAGGCGATGCACCGCCTGATCATGCGCTCCCGCACCTACCGCCTGTCGTCCGCCCGGAGCGAACCGGCCCTCACGCGCGATCCCGCCAACGAACTGCTCGGCAGCTTCCCGCGCCGGCGCCTCGACGCGGAGGCCCTTCGCGACACGCTGCTCGCGCTCGGCGGCAACCTCGACCTCACACCCGCCGGCGCACACCCGTTTCCCGCCGCGCACACCTGGAAGTTCACCCAGCACAATCCCTTCAAGGCCGTCTACGCGTCGCCCCGCCGCAGCGTGTACCTGATGACGCAGCGCATCCAGCGCCACCCGTACCTCGCGCTCTTCGACGGGGCCGATCCCTCCACCAGCACCCCCGCGCGCGCGACCAGCACGACGCCGCTGCAGGCCCTGTACTTGCTCAACGACGAGCTCGTCCACGACCAGTCCCGCCGCCTCGCGGGCCGCCTGTTCGAGCGCGCATATGCACTGTTGTTCGCCCGCGCCCCGGCCGCGGACGAGCGGGCGGCCGCGGCGGCATTCCGCGCCGATGCGCGCCGCCTCCTTCGCGCCGAAGGCACGGCGGAGGCCGACCTCGAAGCCGAGGTCTGGCGCGCCAGCGTGCGCGTGCTCTTCCGGCTGAACGAATTCGTTTATCTCGATTAGGCCCGCCCCATGAGTTCACCCCGCGCCATTCCCCGCCGTGAAATCCTCCGCTCGCTCGTCGGCGGCTCGCTGCTCATGCCGGGCATCCTGTCCAGCCTGCTGGCCGATGCCGCGGGCGCCACGCCCGCCGCCGACCCGCTGGCGCCGAAGCCGCCGCATTTCCCGGCCCGGGCGAAGCGCGTCATCTTCATCTTCTCCAACGGCGGCGTCTCGCACATGGATACCTTCGACCCGAAGCCGGCGCTCTTCGCCGCCGACGGCAAGACGACGGGCGTGGGCGGCGGGCTCTCCAACCAGCAGCGGGTCCTGCTCCGGCCGGGCTGGGAATTCCAACCCGGCGGCAAGTGCGGCACGATGGTCAGCGACCTTTTCCCGCACCTGCGCGAGTGCATGGACGACATCTGCCTGATCCGCTCGATGAAGGGCGACGACAACGAGCACTACAACGCGACGCTCGGCATGCACACCGGCTCGTTCTTCTTCTCCCGCCCGAGCATCGGCTCATGGGTCAGCTACGGCCTCGGCACGACCAACCGCAACCTGCCGTCGTTCGTCGCCCTCGCGCCGCAGATGCCTTACGCCGGGACGCAGATCTTCAACAACGACTTCCTTCCCGCCTATCACCAGGGCGTGCGAATCGTGGGCGGCCGCGAGCCGATCGCCAACCTCGACCGCCGCACCACGCAGCGCGGCCTCCAGGAACTCGAGCTCGGCCTGGCGGACATGCTCAACAACCGCCACCTGCGGGCGCGCGCCGGCGACAGCGACCTGGCCGCGCGTATCCGGACGTTCGAGACCGCGTTCCACCTGCAGACCGAGGCGCGCGAGGTGTTCGACCTGGACAAGGAATCCGACGCGACGCTGGCGCTCTACGGCCTGAAGCGCGGCGAATCCGAGGGCTTCGGGTGGCAGTGCCTGGTCGGCCGCCGGCTGGCGGAGCGCGGTGTGCGGTTCGTCGAGCTCGTCGACGGCAGCAGCAGCAAGAACTGGGACCAGCACGGCGACATGGCCGAGCACGCCCAGCACGCGAAGAACATCGACCAGCCGATCGCCGGCCTCCTGCGTGACCTGAAGCAGCGTGGCATGCTCGACGACACCCTCGTGGTGTGGACGACCGAGTTCGGCCGGACGCCCGGCGTGGATGGCACCAAGGGCCGCGGCCATCACAGCGCCTGTTTCTCATCGTGGCTGGCGGGCGCGGGCGTGAAGGGCGGCACCGTCTACGGCGCCACCGACGAGATCGCCTCCACCGTGGTGGAAAACAAGGTCCACGTGCACGATTTCCACGCCACCATCCTGCACCTGCTCGGCATCGACCACGAGCGGCTGACCTACCGGCACGGCGGCCGCGACTACCGGCTCACCGACGTCTTCGGGAAGGTGGTACGGGACATTCTGGTGTAGGATCGGTTTTT
>ERZ761602.7340-NODE-7340-length-11758-cov-4.749210_pt1 | contig 11758 bp, 9 predicted proteins | sample MGYA00512165_ERZ761602 | MGnify/ENA primary metagenome ERZ761602 (study PRJEB28899, sample SAMN02445085) | bioreactor sludge metagenome | biome: EBPR sludge; isolation source: Thorneside wastewater treatment plant | place: Australia: Brisbane, Thorneside... | reverse complement strand
GCCCACAGGAGATGGCTTAAATGCCGCAAACGGCTGAAGACAAGCAGAAGATCGTCGGCGAGTATCGCCGGGGGCCTGCCGATACCGGATCACCGGAAGTACAGGTGGCGTTGCTGTCCGCCCGCATCAATGAACTGACGGACCACTTCGCGCGCCACAAGAAGGATCATCATTCCCGGCAGGGACTCCTGCGCCTCGTGAATCAGCGGCGCAAACTCCTCGACTACCTGCGGGGCAAGGATGGCGCCCGCTACCAGGGCTTGATCGACAAGCTCGGTCTGCGCCGCTAGAGGGGCTCAAGGCTCCGAGCCGATTCCGGCCAGGCAGTTGGCCGTCCGACATTCCAGCGGGGCAGATACACTTCGGGTGTTCTGCCCCGTTCCCATTTCCGTGAACAGATGAGTTAGGAAGCGAACGTGGCGTCAATCAAGAAGACTTTTCCCTACGGCCAGCACCAGGTCACCATCGAAACCGGCGAGATCGCCCGCCAGGCCGGCGGTGCCGTGATCGTGACCATGGCCGAGACGGTGGTCCTCGTGACTGCGGTGGCCAAGACCGAGGCCGCCGAAGACCAGGACTTCTTCCCCCTCACGGTCAACTACCAGGAAAAGGCCTACGCCGCCGGCCGCATCCCGGGTGGATTCTTCAAGCGGGAGGGCCGCCCCACGGAGAAGGAGACCCTCATCTCCCGTCTGATCGACCGCCCCATCCGCCCGCTGTTTCCCAAGGGCTTCGTCAACGAGATCCAGATCATTGCCACCGTGATCTCGCTGAATCCCGAAGTGGATTCGGACATCCCCGCGATGCTGGGCGCCTCGGCCGCGCTCTCCCTGACAGGCGCACCCTTCCAGGGCCCGATCGCCGGCGCCAAGGTGGGCTACATCGATGGCAGTTTCGTCCTGAATCCAACCATGACCCAGCTCAAGCAGTCGAAGCTTGACCTGGTCGTCGCGGGGACCGCAAAGGCGGTCCTGATGGTCGAGTCTTCCGCCCAGCAGCTACCTGAGAAGGTGATGCTCGATGCCGTCATCTACGGCCATGAGCAGATGCAGGTCGCAATCGACAACATCCGCGCACTCGCTGCCGAAGCCGGCAAGCCGTCCTGGAACTGGACTGCCCCCGCCGCTGATCCGGCGGTTGCCGAGGCGGTGGCCAAGGTCGTCGGCGACCGGTTTGCGGAGGCGTACCGCGTCCGTGACAAGCAGGAGCGCTACGCGAAGATTGCGCAGCTCAAGTCGGACGTCATGGCGGCCCTCGCTTCCGGCGGCGACGGGGCTGCCAAGGAAGCGGTCGGCAATGCCCTCGGCCGGCTCGAGAAGAAGGTTGTCCGTGGCCAGGTGCTGAGCGGGGAGCCCCGCATCGATGGCCGCGATACGCGGACCGTGCGCCCCATCACCATCCGTACCGGTGTCCTGCCGCGCACCCATGGCTCGGCCTTGTTTACCCGCGGAGAGACCCAGGCCCTCGTCGTCACCACGCTCGGAACGGGTCGGGATGCCCAGATCATCGATGCGCTGACCGGTGAGTACCGCGACCGCTTCATGTTCCACTACAACTTCCCGCCGTACTGTGTGAACGAAACGGCGTTCAACCTCGGCCCGAAGCGGCGCGAGATCGGGCACGGCCGGCTTGCACGCCGTGGCGTCGAGGCGGTGTTGCCCGACATGGAGAAGTTCCCCTACGTCCTGCGGGTGGTTTCCGAGATCACGGAGTCGAACGGATCGAGCTCGATGGCCAGCGTTTGCGGCGCCAGCCTCGCGCTGATGGATGCCGGTGTACCGATCCTGGCTCCCGTGGCCGGCGTTGCCATGGGACTTGTCAAGGACGGTGACCGCTATCAGGTCCTCACCGACATCCTCGGTGACGAGGATCACCTCGGCGACATGGACTTCAAGGTGGCGGGCAGCTCGAACGGCGTCACTGCCCTGCAGATGGACATCAAGATCGACGGGATCACCCGGGAGATCATGGAGAACGCCCTGGCCCAGGCCAAGGACGCCCGTCTGCACATCCTCGAGCAGATGAACCGGGTCCTGCCGGCCCATCGCGAGAAGATGTCCGACTGGGCCCCGACCATCATCACGATCAAGATCGACCCGGAGAAGATCCGGGATGTCATCGGCAAGGGCGGCTCTGTGATCCGTGCGATCACCGAGGAGACCGGTGCCAGCATCGACATCGATAACGACGGGACGGTGAAGATTGCTTCGGTGAATGCTACTGCTGGTCGCGAAGCACAGGCCCGGATCGAACTCATCACGGCCGACGTGGAAGTCGGTCGGGTCTACGAGGGCCGGGTGGCGCGCCTGATGGATTTCGGCGCATTCGTGACCATCCTGCCCGGCCGTGACGGCCTCGTGCACATCTCCCAGATCGCCGACGAACGCGTCGAGCGGGTGGGAGACAAGCTCAAGGAAGGCGATATCGTCCGGGTGAAGGTGCTGGAGGTCGATCGCCAGGGGCGTGTGCGCCTCAGTATGCGAGGCCTGGAAGCCGTCAGCTAGGGTCGAATCCCCCGGAGTCGTGAAGGCCGGACGCGCCCGTCACCGGGCGCGTCCGGTTCCGTCCTTCAGCCCGCTGCCGCGATCGCGGCCGTGCCGTGCTGGACACCTGGCGAGCTCCCGGCGGGCCGGGCAGCCGTCGAGGCCATCGCCCCCTTGAGCGCCCGGTCCAGGCGCCCCGGGAGTTCCGGATCCCGCTCTCCCACGCCCAGCCGGATCATGCCGGCCAGGAACTCCGCCGACAGCAGCGGGGTGCCGCCACGCTGGCCCTCGGCGATGATCTGGAGAAGCACCGGCGTGGTGATGTCGGTTCCCGTCGCCTGCTCAACCACCTTCACGCTGGAGCCCTTGACGATCAGCTCCCGCAGGTCGTCGAGATTGACGTAGCGGCTCTGGGCGGTGTCGTAAAGCCGGCGGTTCACGTACTTCCTAATGAGTCTCTGCTCGCTCATGGCGGGTCCTTCCTCTTCCAGTCATGCGTTGCCCCCAACATCCGTATAGACCCCTTCGCCGGCCAATTGGTTCGCGATGCAGCTGACCTGGGTAATTTCCTTACCAAAAAATAAAGCCATGATAAATCATGGCTTTATGGATATATCCTTGAATGTCCCGGAACCGGGCTGGTCGGGATCAGCGATAGCGGTCGTCCCGTTCGCCGTACTGGCGCTCGGCCATCTCCCGCCGCTCCTGGGCCTCCAGCGACAGGGTGGCGACCGGGCGGGCTTCAAGCCGCTTCAGCCCGATCTCCTCGCCAGTCTCCTCGCAGTAGCCATAGGACCCGTCCTCGATCCGCTCCAGGGCCGCATCGATCTTCTTCAGCAGCTTGCGTTCCCGGTCCCGGGTCCGGAGTTCGAGTCCAAATTCCGACTCCTGGGTTGCCCGGTCGTTCGGATCCGGGAAGTTGCTGGCCTCATCCTGCATGTGATGGACGGTACGGTCGACTTCCTCCATCAACTCCCGCTTCCAGGCCTGGAGGATCATGCGGAAGTGGTTCAGCTGGGCCGGGCTCATGTAGGCCTCGCCCGGCCGGGTCTGGTAGGGGCGGATCCCATGGATCAGGGCATTGGGGTCATAGACGTCGGGCCGCCGGTTGTTTCGGCGGGCCGGCGCCGGCTTGCGTCCGCCGGTCTTCACGAGGCCGGGGGTGGTGCGGACCACCATTTCCCGCGCTGCCGGTGCCTTGGCAGGGGCCGCCTTGGCGGGGCTGGACGCTGCTGTCCGTGCTGCAGCGGCGGGCTTGGCCGGCCTGGCAGCCTTGGGTGCGGCCTTGGCCTTGGGCGCCGGCGCCGCCCGCTTTGCGGGCTTGGGGGCCGCCTTGCGGGCTGCGGGCTGGGCCTTGCGGGTCGACTTGCGGCCGTCTGCGCGACCCGCGCGCCCCTTGGCCGGGCTGGCCGACCTGGCCTTGCCGGCGGAGCTGGTCTTGCGGGCGGCACGCTTGGCTGACGGCATCTTCGGATCCTGCGCAAATTTTGAGCGCGGGATTATACATAGGCGGTTCCCCGCGGGAAGTCCGCCGGATCCCCGTCAGTCGACGGCCGAACGGGGCAGGTCTACCGGCGCCGCCGGCTGCCAGCCGGGTTGACGGTGCTCGGCGACGACCGTCGTGTAGATGCCGCCCCGCACGTTGAATTCCGCGACCAGGCGCATGAACCTCGGGCTCGTGGCGGCCACCAGGTCGTCGAGGATGCGGTTGGTGACGGCCTCGTGGAATGCGCCCTGGTCCCGGAACGACCAGATGTAATTCTTGAGTGACTTCAGTTCGATACAGCGGGATTCGGGCACGTACTCTAGATGCAGGGTGGCAAAATCGGGCTGGCCGGTCTTCGGGCACAGGCAGGTGAATTCCGGCAGCCGCATGCGGATCGTGTAGGGCCGCGCGGGCGAGGGATTCGGAAAGGTCTCGAGCGTGTTGCCGGGTGTGGCGGGCATGACGGGTCTGCCAGGGCCGGCTACCTTCAGGCACCGGCCGCGCGTGTGTGAAGTGTCGAATTAATCTACACTACGGCACGCGCTCCCGTTAGCTTCCTTTCCTCACGCCGGGCACCCTGAACGTATGCGACTGAGCAAGATCAAGCTTGCGGGATTCAAGTCTTTTGTCGACCCGACCACCGTCCATTTTCCCAGCAACCTCGTGGGCGTGGTCGGTCCCAACGGGTGCGGCAAGTCCAACGTCATCGATGCCATCCGGTGGGTCATGGGCGAGACCTCGGCGCGCCACCTCCGGGGCGACTCGATGGAAGACGTCATCTTCAACGGGTCTGGTACCCGCAAGCCGGTGGGCACCGCTGCCATCGAGCTGTTCTTCGACAATTCCGACGGGACCCTGGGTGGCCAGTTCGCCAGCTATGCCGAGATCTCCATCCGGCGCACCGTTTCGCGGGATGGCACTTCCCAGTACTTCCTGAACAATACCCGGTGCCGTCGCAAGGACATCACCGGGCTCTTCATGGGCACTGGTCTGGGCCCCCGCAGCTACGCGATCATCGAGCAGGGGATGGTGTCCCGGCTCGTCGAGGCCAAGCCGGAGGAGATGCGGAGCTACATTGAGGAGGCCGCGGGCATCTCCAAGTACAAGGAGCGCCGGCGCGAAACCGAGACCCGCATGAACCACACCCGGGAGAACCTGGCGCGCCTCGCCGACCTCCGGGACGAAGTGGAGAAGCAGATCAAGCACCTGCAGCGGCAAGCCCAGGTCGCCGAGAAGTACCGGAGCCTCAAGCAGCAGGAACGCCAGCTCGAGGGCGAGTTGGTGGCCATGCGCCTTGCGGAACTCGACCGGGACCTCACGGCCCGGCGGGCCGGGCTCGGCGGCCGCCAGACGAGCCTCGAGGCGGCCCTGGCAGGCCAGCGCGAGATCGAGCGCGACATCGAGACCGCGCGCGGCGAGCACCTGGTCGCCAGCGATGCCTTCGCCGCGACGCAAGCCGGCTACTACGCGGTGCAGGGTGAGATTGCCCGGCTCGAGCAGACCCTGGCGCATGCCCGGGAGATGCGCGCGCGGGAACTGCGGGACCTGGAGCAGGCTCGCGACCAGCTGGCCAGCGTGCTGGCCGAGGTGGAGCGTGACCGCCTCGCGCTGGCCGACATCGAGCAGGGGATTGCCGGCATCGAACCCCGGCTGGCGGCGGCCAGGGCGGCCGAGGCAGCGGCCTCGGGGCAGCTCAAGGACGCGGAGGGCGCCCTGGCTGCCTGGCAGGAGGAATGGCACGCCTTCAACCTGGACGTCAAGGAGCAGCAGCAGTCGGGCCAGGTGGAACAGACCCGGCTGGAGCACCTGGAGGCGCACCAGGGCCGGCTCGAGCGGCAGTTGCAGTCCGTAGAGGGCGAACGCCATTCCATCTCAGTGGTCGATGTCGAGGCCCGCCTCATTGCCCAGGATCGCATCCAGGCCGAGACCCAGCAGCTGCTGGTCACCGAGGCCCGTGCGCTCGAGGAAGCCGGGTATGCCCTCACGGCGAAGCGCGAGCATGAGCAGCAGTCGGGTTCCCAGATCGAGCAGCTCCGGGGCGAGATTGAGGCCCGCCGCGGTCGCCTCGACGCGCTCCGGGTGGTCCAGAGTGCGGCGCTCGGCAACCAGGAGGAGATCCTGGGAGGCTGGCTTGCCCAGACTGGCCTTACCGACCGGCAGCGGCTCGTCCAGCAGCTGGTCGCTGAGCCTCGCTGGAGCCGCGCCGTCGAGACCGTGCTCGGTGACTTCCTGCAGGCAGTCTGCGTCGCTAGCGTCGAGTCGCATCTCAACGCGTTGCCCGAGGCCACGGTGGTGCTGCTGGAGGACCAGAGCGAGGACGCCGCGGTGCCCGCCGATTCGCTGGCAGCACGGGTCCGTCACGCGGGCGTGGCCCGCGCACAGTTGGCCGCCGTCCGCTGTGCAGAGTCCCTCGACGACGCATTGCGCCTGAGGCCTTCCCTGGCTCCGGGCTACTCCGTGATCACGCCCGAGGGGGTCTGGCTGGGGCAGGGCTGGGCCCGCATCAACCGCGCCCAGCGCTACCTGGGCATGGTGGCGCGGGAGCGCGAGATCCGGGAGCTGAGCGCTGCCCTGATTGCCGACGACGCCCGCATCGAGGCGCTGGCCCGGGACCGCCAGGCCCTCAGGAACGACATCGAGGCGCTGGAACGGGATCGCGAGCAGATCCAGGTCCGTCTGGCCGACGCCAACCGGCAGAGCCTCGAGTCGGCGTCCCTGGCGGCCACCCTTCACCAGGAGCTCGAGCAGTCCCGGCAGCGCCTGCAGGTCCTCGCCAACGACGAGGAGACCGTGCGTGGCGAGCTGGCCGAGCTGCGCAGCGTGATCGAGGACGCCCGGTCTCGGCTGCAGACCGCCGAGCGTCGCCTGGCCGATCTCGAAGTGGAGCGGCCGGCCCGCCGGGACCGCCAGGAGGTCCTGCTTGCCAGCTACAACGAGGCACGGGATCGGGCCGAGGCCCACCGCGCAGCAGCGGCGCAGGTCGTGATTGAATTCGAGAGCCGGCGTGCTGCACAGGGCGCCGCTGTCTCCGCACTGGAGCGCGTCTCCCAGCAGCGCGACCAGCTCGTGTCCCGCATTGACGAGCTGGAAGCCAATACCCGCGACAGCGAGGCGCCCATCCATGGCTACCAGGCCGAGCTTGATGTGCAGCTTGCCCGCCAGGTCGAGGTTCAGGCCGAACTGGGCCGGCAGCGCGATGTGCTCACCACTGTCGAGCAGCGGGTAAGGGCGGGTGAAGTCCGTCGCCACGAGCTCGAGAGACTGGTGAATGAAGAGCGCGAGGCCGTCGATGCGTTGCGCATGCAGGTCCGGGAACTCGAGGTGCGGGGTGAATCCCTGGCGGAGCGCTTTGCCGCCACCACCCTGGTTCTGGAGGAGGTCCAGGCACGGATTCCGTCCGACGCGAGTCCGGAGCTCTGGGACCAGCGACTGACCCAGACCCGCACGGCGATTGACCGTCTGGGACCCATCAACCTGGCGGCCATCGACGAGTTTACCGAGCAGTCCGAACGCAAGACCTACCTGGACGCCCAGCATGCCGACTTGAGCGCCGCGCTCGAAACGCTCGAGCACGCGATCCGGCGCATCGACCGGGAAAGCCGTACGCGCTTCCAGGAGACCTTCGACAACATCAACGACGGCCTGAAGCGCCTGTTCCCCCGGCTGTTTGGCGGTGGCCACGCGTATCTCACGCTGGAGGGCGACGACCTGCTGAGTGCCGGTGTCACGGTCATGGCCCGCCCGCCCGGCAAGCGCAACAGTCACATCCACTTGCTGTCCGGCGGTGAGAAGGCGCTGACTGCCGTCGCGCTCATATTCTCCATCTTCGAGCTGAATCCCGCCCCCTTCTGCCTGCTGGACGAGGTTGACGCCCCGCTCGATGAGGCTAACGTGGGCCGGTTCTGCGACATCGTCCGCGACATGTCGCGCACCGTGCAGTTCATCGTCATCACCCACAACAAGACGACCATGGAGATGACCAAGCAGCTCACCGGCGTGACCATGAACGAGCCGGGCGTCTCCCGGCTGGTGGCGGTCGATATCGACGAGGCCGTCAAGCTAGCTGCCAGCTAGCCCACGATGGCAGAGTTGCGCGGGGTATTGCTGGTTGTCGCGCTGCTGGTGCTGGCAGCGCTCTTCGTGTGGACGCGCTACCGTCACCGGATCGTGGACCGTTTCCGGCTGCCGGAGCGGCCCCGGCCCCCGGAACCGCCTTTGCCACCCCTGTCCCGGCTCGAGCCGGACCTGCCGCCACCACAGCCAGCGGCGCCCCCGCTGCCCGAGAAGATCGTCACCATCCGGATCCTCAGCCGTCCCGGGCAGCCCTTTCCCGGTGACCAGCTGGTGCTCGCACTCCGCGAGGCAGGCTTGCAACATGGCCGTTTCGGCATATTCCATGCGCCTGCCCCCGAACAGGGCGACACGGCGGTCTTCAGCGTGGCAAGCCTCACGGAGCCCGGCTCCTTCGACCTCACCCGCATCCACACCGACGTGTACCAGGGCGTGAGCCTGTTCCTCGGCATTCCTGGACCCATTGACGGCGTAAAGGCCTTCGATGCGATGGTTGCCGCCGCGCGGGCCATCGCCAAGCGTCTGGACGGCAACCTGATGGACGAGCATGGCAGCACCTTCAGCGTGCAGCGCGAGCGCTACATCAGGGAGGAGATCATCCAGTTCCAGCATCGCCTCGGACGGCCCGCCTGACCCGGGGCAGGGCGAGGGATGGCATCCCGGGCAGACATCACCAGAGCCGCCCGGTTACGGGCCGAGCTGGCCGAGCACAACTACCGCTATCACGTCCTCGATGACCCCACGATCCCGGACGCTGCATACGACCAGCTTTACCGGGAACTGGTCGACCTGGAGAGACGGCATCCGGAGCTGATCGTGGCCGACTCGCCGACCCAGCGGGTTGGTGCGGCACCCGTCACGGGATTCGCCGAGTTACGACATGGCGTACCGATGCTGTCACTCGACAACGCGTTTTCCCGGGAAGACCTGGAGAACTTCGACCGGCGCGTCCGGGAGCGGCTCGATACGATGGACGAGATCGAGTATTCGGCCGAGCCCAAGCTCGACGGCGCTGCCATCAACCTCTGGTACGAGCGTGGTGAACTTAGCCGCGCGGCCACGCGTGGCGACGGCACGGTCGGGGAGGACGTGACCCACAACGTCCGCACCATCAAGTCCGTGCCACTGCGCCTGCGGGGTGACGACCTGCCGTACCAGGTGGAGATCCGGGGCGAGATTTTCATGACCCGCGCTGGCTTCGCGCGCCTGAACGAGCAGGCAAGGAAGACTGGCGACAAGGTGTTCGCCAATCCACGCAACGCGGCGGCGGGAAGCCTGCGACAGCTGGACCCGCGGCTCACGGCGTCGCGCCCCCTGGCCCTGTTCGCGTATGGCCTGGGTACGCTCACTGGTGCGACGCTACCCGGGCGCCACAGTGAGGTCCTCGGTCTTCTCCGGGACTGGGGCCTGCCCGTTGCTCCTGACACGGAAGTCGTCCGGGGCGTTGAGGGTTGCCTGGGCTACTACGGCCGCATGCTGGCGCGGCGGGATCGTCTTCGATACGACACGGACGGGGTCGTCTACAAGGTCGATCTGCTTGCTCTTCAGGTGCGCCTTGGCGCCGTGGCCCGGGCGCCGCGCTGGGCTGTCGCCCACAAATTCCCGGCCGAGGAGCAGCTGACGCGTGTTGAAGCGGTGGAGTTCCAGGTCGGCCGCACCGGCGTCCTCACCCCGGTCGCGCGGCTCGAGCCGGTCTTCGTTGGCGGAGTCACGGTCAGCAACGCCACCTTGCACAACCTGGATGAACTGCATCGCAAGGACGTCCGCGCCGGTGACACGGTGATCGTCCGCCGGGCGGGTGATGTGATTCCCGAGGTGGTGTCCGTCGTCCTGGACCGCCGGCCGACGGGTGCTGCGGTGGTCAAGGCCCCGGACACCTGCCCGGTCTGTGCCTCGGCGGTGGTGCGCAGCGAAGGGGAGGCTGCGTTGCGCTGCACGGGCGGGCTGGTGTGTCCGGCCCAGCGCAAGGAGTCGCTCCGCCACTTTGCCTCCCGGCGCGCCCTGGACATCGAGGGCCTCGGCACCCAGCTGATCGACCAGCTCGTGGACGCGGGCCTGGTCCGCTCTCCGGGCGACGTCTACCGGCTCACTGCGGCCCAGCTGGCAGCCCTGGAACGGATGGGGGAGCGCTCTGCATCCAAGCTCCTGGGCGCGGTGGACAGGAGCCGCTCGACGACCCTGGAGCGCTTCCTGTATGCCCTGGGCATCCCGGAGGTGGGCGAGGCGACCAGCAAGGCCCTGGCCCGCCACTTCGTGCGGCTGGACGACCTGATGGCCGCCAGCGAGGAGCAGCTCGAAGAGGTACCTGACGTGGGGCCCGTCATGGCGGGCCAGATCGCCAGCTTCTTCCGGGAGCCGCATAATCGGGAGGTCATCGATGACCTGCGGTCGCTTGGCGTGCACTGGGACGAGAACGCCCCCGCAGTCCCTGCCGCTGCCCCGGCCCCGCTTAAGGGCAAGACGTTCGTGCTGACCGGTACGCTGTCCACTATGTCTCGGGACGAAGCCGCCGCCCGGATCGAGGCCCTGGGCGGTAAGGTAACCGGCAGCGTCACCTCAAAGACCAGTTACCTGGTCGTCGGCGACTCCCCCGGCTCAAAGCTCGCCAAGGCGGAGAAGTTGGGGGTTGAAGTGCTGGACGAGGGGGGGTTTATGGGATTAATTGATCGGGGAGCATCTGACTGATGTCGGAGCTCCAAGCGACCTTGGTACTTTGAGGTGCGTATGGGCGAAGCGTCGCGTGATCAAGTTTACTCAGTGCTACTGGCGACCCTCAGACCGCTAGTTTCTATGCTCATGCGCGCGGGACTTTCTTATAAGGATTTCGAGAGAGTTTCGCGAATGGCATTTGTTCAAGTGGCTGGCGATTCTAGTGAGGGGAAACGCTCACGCAGTGCCTCCCGTATTGCTCTAAGAACTGGCTTGCCTCGAAAGGCAGTGACGGCCGTGCAGCGGGACTCATTGATGGCAGAAGTTCGGGAACCCGAGATAAGAAGCGTTCCATCTGAGATCCTGCATATCTGGCATACCGACAAGCGCTTCTGTGTCCGGCCTGGAGTTCCTCGGGAACTCGATTGGGACGGTAGTCAAGATTCCTTTGTTGCACTTGCCCGCAGCGCCTCCCAATCGCATTCCGCTGCAACAATGAGGGATGAGCTAATGCGAGTCGGTGCGATAGAGGAATCCTCGCCTGGTCGACTTCTGGCCACTCGCCGCTCATTTGTGCCAGTTACTTCGATTGGCAGGCTAATCCAGGGTCTCCAATACGGTGTACGCCCACTTGCAATGACGGTCGCGCACAATGCGGCGGCCGGCGATACAAAGACTATCCGCTTTCAGCGGATTGTTTGGAACTACTGTCTTCCGAAGGAGAAGCGGGGCGAAGTCGATCGAATCATCACTCAGCGTCTTGAGGAGATTTCTCAGGAAATCGACGACATGCTTACGGAAGTTGAGGTTGATCGAGGCAGTGCGGATTCGTCCGTGTTCGGCGTCGGGCTATATCACTTCGAAGATGATCCGAACGACGTTACAGACCCTTCCGTTTGACGGCAAAGGCATCGAGTCACTCATGCATCTAGCAAAGAAAAGGGGCGGCGCCATGGGACTGGTGCCGCCCCTTGTTGCGTCGGAGTTGACTCTAGTTGGTCTTAGCGCCAGTGCCAGAAATGCCCTTGACCTTGGCGCCGGTGCCAGAGATGCCCTTGGCCTTGGCGCC
>ERZ761602.7339-NODE-7339-length-11761-cov-3.585426_pt1 | contig 11761 bp, 14 predicted proteins | sample MGYA00512165_ERZ761602 | MGnify/ENA primary metagenome ERZ761602 (study PRJEB28899, sample SAMN02445085) | bioreactor sludge metagenome | biome: EBPR sludge; isolation source: Thorneside wastewater treatment plant | place: Australia: Brisbane, Thorneside... | reverse complement strand
GTCCTGATGTCGATGGGGATGATGATGGTCCCGCCCGCCATCGTGTCCCTGCCGTTCAAGCTCGCGTTCTTTGTCGTCGCGGATGGCTGGACGCTGGTCTCGGCCTCGCTGGTGCGGGGGTATTTCTGAACTGCGCCGCGGTTCACTCGGCGTTGGGACGGACCCTCGCCGCGGATTTGTCGGCAAAGGCGGCCAGACGGCCCCGGCTGGCAGGCTGGGTGTTGACGATGCCGGCCACGACCGATTCCAGATAGGCGGCGTCCATCGCCGACATGTTCTGCACATGGCTGATGGCCGAGCAGATGGCGAAATTCGACAAGGGCGGATTCTGCGCTGCCGCCCGCGCAAGCTCCAGCGCCTTGGCTTCGCTGTCGTCGACCAGGTATTGCGCCAGGCCAAGGGCAATCGCCTCGTCGCCCTGATAGACCCGACCGGTCAGCATCATGTCGATCATGCGGGCCTTTCCCACCAGATCGGCCACCCGGATCGTGGCGCCGCCCCCGGTGAACAGGCCGCGCTGCCCCTCGGGCAGGGCGAAATAGGTGCTGCGGTCGGCCACGCGCACATGCGCGGCACTGGCGAGTTCCAGCCCGCCCCCGACCACCGCCCCCTTCAGCGCGGCGATGACCGGAACCCCGCCGTATTCCATCTTGTTGAACGCCTCGTGCCAGCGCAGGCAGAGATGCATGAACTCCTCGGGGCGGCGGTCCTCGGCGTGGTGTTCGACCAGATCGAGCCCGGCGCAGAAATGGGGGCCCGCCGCGCGCAGGACCACGGCCCGCACGCCCGCGCGTGGAAGGGCGGTGAAGACGTCGATCAGTTCCTCGACCGTCGCGGCATTGAGGGCGTTGCGCTTTTGCGGCCGGTTGAGGGTCAGCGTCGCGATCCCCTCTGCATCGACATCGAGCGTCGTATGGGTCAGGGTCAGTGCGTCCAGCGTTCTCATCATGTCCTCCGTCCTCGGGCCAGACTAGGGGTGGCGGCCCGTGCCTGTCCAGCGGCGACGCTGCGTCTTGCCGTGGGGCGCGTTCCGGGGCAGGGTTGCGCAAAACCAGTGGTGCCCCATGTCACAGACCGTCCTGCGCCTGAACCCCGACGCGGCCGCCGGCCAGCAGGGTCGCCCACCTGAGGACAGGCGGGTGGCCGGCGATCCGGTGTTCACGACCTGGGAGATCGAGGATGCAGGCGGGCTCTATGCCGGGCTCTGGCAGTCGACCCCCGGTGCCTGGCGGGTGGTTTACGACGAATGGGAATATTGCCACATCCTGCGGGGCCATTCGGTGCTGCGTGGCGAGGACGGCGAGACCTTTGATCTGCGGGCCGGGGACAGCATCGTGATCCGCCCCGGGTTTCGTGGCGTCTGGGAGGTGATCGAGACCACGCTCAAGGATTATGTGATCCGCGCCTGACGCGACGCGCAGGGCAACGGCGGGGCGCCGATCCGCCCGAACCGTGCCCGACCCTGGCAGCGGGCACGGAACCGGGGCGTCCGGTCAGGGCAGCAGGATGGTCGACCCGGTGGTGGCCCGCGCTTCCAGCGCCCGATGGGCGTCGGCCACCTGATCGAGCGCAAAGCGCTGGTCGATCCGGATCTGCACCGCGCCCGAGAGGACCTTGTCAAAGAGGTGGCGCGCCATCGCCTGGCAGGTGGCGTGATCGGCGATATGGGTGAAAAGGGTCGGACGGGTGATCTGGAGCGAGCCTTTGGCGGCCAGTGTGCCCAGGTTCAGCGGGGGCACCGGGCCCGAGGCATTGCCGAACGAGATCATCATGCCCAGGGGGCGCAGGCTGTCCAGCGAGCCTTCGAAGGTCGCGGCGCCCACCGAATCCATCACCGCATCCACCCCGCGCCCGCCGGTCAGGGCGCGCACCTGCGTCGGCCAGTCCGGCGCGCGGTAGTTGATCGCATCGCTGGCGCCGTGGTCGAGAGCCAGTCGGCATTTCTCGTCCGAGCCTGCGGTGGCGATCAGCCGGATACCCTCGGAGCGCGCCCATTGGCAGGCGATCAGACCGACCCCGCCGGCGGCGGCGTGAAAGAGCACGGTGTCCCCCGCCTTCAGGGGCACGGTGCGGTGAAAGAGATACTGCACGGTCAGGCCCTTGAGCATCATCGCCGCGCCGGTCTCGAACCCGATCCCGTCGGGCAGCGGGCAGACCTGTGCCGCGGGCATCACCCGGGATTCGCAATAGGCGCCGGGGGGCTGGGCGGCATAGGCGGCGCGGTCGCCGGGTTTCAGATGGGTCACCCCCTCGCCGACGGCCTCGACGATGCCGGCGGCCTCCATCCCCAGCGAGGCCGGCAGGGTCATCGGATAGAGGCCCGAGCGCTGGTAGCAGTCGATGAAATTGAGGCCGATCGCGTGATGGCGGATGCGGATCTGGCCCGGGCCGGGGTCGCCCACCGGGCGGTCGGTCAATTCAAGGGTCTCTGGGCCACCCTGACGGGTGATGATCACGGTTCTGGACATGTGGGCCTCCCTCTTTCCCTGAAAGATGGACCGCGCGCAGGGGCAGGGCAAGGGGGGGCGGCGCCAGGGGGCATCGAGCCCCCCGGCACCGCCGCGGGGCCAGCCCCACCCCCCGGACCCCCTCCGCGAGTATTTTTTTTGGCAAGATGAAATCAGAGCGGCGCGCGTTTGAAGGTGCCGGTGGCCTGCGCGACCAGGGTGCCTGTCTCGCTGTGGGCCCGGGCCTCGACGAAGACGGTCTTGAACCCGCCGCCGATGACGCGCCCTTCGGCGATGATCTGGCCCATCGGCATGGGCGCGACGAAGTTGACGGTCATAGTGATGGTGGAAAACGGAATGACACCCCCCTCGCCCCGGAGCCACGAGGCCGTCGCCCCCATCGCGGTGTCGAGCACCGTCGCGATCAGGCCGCCGTGCATCATGCCGTGGCGGTTGGTGTGGTCCGGCCCGACCTGCATGGTGACGCGCGCACCGTCGGGGCCGGTGGCAAGGCGCAGGCCCAGCAGCTTCGCGGTGCCGGTGGCGTCGTGCCAGACGCTCATGACAGGCGGATGAAGCGGGCGAGGTGCCAGTCCTCGTCGCCGAACCGGTGATCGGCGGCGATCAGGCGGCGGGCGAGGGGGGCCAGCGCATAGGCCTCGGTCATGGCGATGCCGCCGTGCATCTGGATCGATTCCTCGGCCACAAGGCGCGCGGTGCGGCCGATCAGGGACTTTGTCGCCGAGACCTGCCGGTCGCGGTCGGCCGCGTCGAGGCCCCCCGCGAGATTGATCACCGCCGAGCGCGCCATCTCGATCTCGATCGCGACATCGGCCATGCGGTGCTGCAGCGCCTGAAAGCTGCCGATCGGGCGCCCGAACTGGGTGCGCGTGCGCAGATAGTCGAGCGTCATCGTCTTGACGGTTTCCATCACACCCAGCGTGTCGGCGCAGACCGCCAGCGTGGCGGCGGCGAGGCGGGCGCCAAGGTCGGCGGGGCCGATCAACTCGGCAGCGGCGGCGGTGAGCGTCAGTTCCGAAATGGTGCCACCCATCAGGGCAGGGGTGGTGTGCAGCGTGACGCCGGGGGTATCGGGGGCCAGCGCGAACAGGTGCGGGGTTCCGTTGCGCAGCGCGGTGACCAGGATCAGGCCCGCGCCTTCGGCATTGGTGACAAAGGACTTTTTCCCGGTAACGTGATCCGCTTCGGCGCGGGTCGAAATCGGACCGGTCTCATAGCGCAGACCCGGTTCCTGCCAGCCCAAGGTAACCTTTAGGTCACCCGCGATGATCCGTTCGACCAGATCGCCCCGCCCGGCATCGGCCAGCAGGCCGCCGGCCAGCCCCGCTTCCAGCACGGGTTCGGTGCAACCGGCGCGGCCCAGTTCCTCGAACACCACGGCGAGGTCAAAGCCCGCACCGCCAAATCCCCCCTCGGTTTCGGTGAACAGCGCGCCCAGCACGCCCAGTTCGGCCAGAGCCGCCCAATCGGCCCCGCGCGCCAGCGTCCGGCGCAGGGACTCGGCCAGCATGCGGCGTTCGTCGGTGTGGTTGAAGTCCATGATCAGAGCCCCAGAATCGCCTTGGTGATGATGCCGCGCTGCACCTCGTTCGAGCCGCCATAGATCGAGATCTTGCGGTTGTTGAGATACACGTTCGACGCCTTGGCCGCGTATTCGGGGCCGGGGTGAAAGAGATTGCCATCGGATTCGGGCACGAAGGGCATCGCCCAGGGGCCTACGGCGCGGCGGGCCAGATCGTTGATCTGTTGACGGATGATCGAGCCCTTGACCTTCAGCATCGACGATTCCGCCCCCGGCGCCGCGCCCGCATCGGCGGCGGCGACCATGCGCAGGTTCAGCGTCGCCATCGCCATCAGATCGATTTCGATGCGCGCCAGACGGGCGGCGAACAGCGGATCCTCGATCAGCGGGCGGCCGTTCTGCAGTTCGGTCCGCGCGACGCGTTTCAGCGCCTCCAGCCCCGCGCGCGAGGCGCCGACGCCGGCGATCCCGGTGCGCTCGTGGGTCAGGAGATACTTGGCATAGGTCCAGCCCTTGTTCTCCTGCCCGACCAGGTTCTCCACCGGCACCTTCACATCGGTGAACCAGACCTCGTTCACCTCGTGCACGCCGTCGATCAGGATGATCGGGCGCACCTCGATTCCGGGGCTGTCCATGTCGATGAGAAGAAAGGAAATGCCTTCCTGCTGCTTCGCCGCGGGATCGGTGCGCACCAGGCAGAAGATCTTGTTGGCGTATTGGCCCAGCGTGGTCCAGGTCTTCTGGCCGTTGACGATGTAATGGTCGCCCTCGCGCACGGCGCGGGTTTTCAGGCTGGCAAGGTCGGACCCCGCGCCGGGTTCGCTGTAGCCCTGACACCACCAGTCCTGACCCGACAGGATGCGCGGCAGGTAGTAATCCTGCTGCGCCCTTGACCCGAAGGCCATCAGAACCGGCGCCAGCATGCCGACGCCAAAGGGGATGATGCGGGGCGCGCGGGCAAAGGCGCAGGCCTCGTCAAAGATGTGCTTTTGCACCGCCGACCATTCCTGCCCGCCGAATTTGCGCGGCCAGTTGCCAGCCAGCCAGCCCTTTTCATTCAGCGCGGCGTGCCAGTACTCGTAATCGGCCTTCGACAGGTTCTCGCCTTCGCCGACGCGCGCGGCCAGGTCTGCGGGGAGTTTGTCGCGCAAGAACGCGCGGACTTCGGCCTGAAAGGCCAGATCCTCGGGTGCATAGTTCAGATCCATGGCGTTCCCTGTCAGTTCAGGCTGTTGAAAGTGCGGCCTTCGGCCACCAGTTGCACAAGAAGCGGCGCGGGCTGCCAGAAATACGCATCCTCGCGCGCGCAGGATTGGATGGTCGCCAGCACATTGGCCAGCCCGATCTGGTCGGCGTAATGCATCGGCCCGCCGCGAAAGCGCGGGAATCCATAGCCCATCAGCTTGGTGATATCGACGTCGAGCGGGCGCAGCGCGATGCCCTCGCCCACCACCTTGGCGCCCTCGTTGATCATCGCGGCCATGTAGCGCTCGACGATCTCGGCATCGGTCCAGGCGCGCGGCGTGATCCCCTTGCGGTGGCGCTCCTGCGCGATGAAGTCCTCGACCTCGGGGTCGGGGCGGCCCTTTGGATGGGCGTCGTCATAGATGTAATGCCCGCGCCCCGATTTTCGGCCCAATCGGCCCAGTTCGTAAAGCCGGTCGCCCCAGTCGCCCCAACGCTCGCCGGGCTGGCGGTGCGGCAACAGGCGCTGGCGGGTGAGGTATCCGATATCGATGCCCGCAAGGTCGGCCACCGCATAGGGGCCCATCGCAAAGCCGAAGGATTCCAGCGCCTTGTCCACCTGAAACGGCGAGGCGCCTTCCAGCACCATGATATCGGCGCAGGTGCGGTAATGCTTCAGGATGCGGTTGCCGATGAACCCGTCGCAGACCCCGGCGCGCACGGGGACCTTGCCCAGAACCTTGGCCAGCGCAAAGCCGGTCGCCACCACATCGGGCGCGGTCTGGTCGGCGACGACGATTTCCAGAAGCCGCATCACATGCGCGGGCGAGAAGAAATGCAGGCCGATCACATCACCGGGTCGTTTCGTCATCGCGGCGATGGCGTTCACGTCCAGATAGCTGGTGTTGGTGGCCAGGATTGCCCCCGGTCTGGCAATCGCATCGAGGCGGGTAAACACGTCCTTCTTGACCTCCATCGATTCGAACACCGCTTCGATGATGAGATCGGCGCTGGCGAGGCGGTGGTAATCATCCGTCGCCACCAGTTTCTCGGCCAGAAGGTGGTCGCGCGCATCGGCCGACAGCTTGCCGCGCTTGACGCTGTCGGCCAGCGTGCGGCTGATGGCGACATGCGCGCGCTCGACGGCCTCGGCGTCGCGCTCGATCAGCGTCACCTTGAGGCCCGAGAGCAGGCAGGCCACCCCGATCCCGCCGCCCATCGTGCCGACATGGTGCAGCGGGCGGGGCGGGATGCCCTTGATCTCGGGCAGGCTGGCGACCTTGCGCTCGGCAAAGAACGCATGGATCATCGCCGCGCGCTGGGGGGTCTGCATCAGCTCCCAGAAGGCTGCGCGCTCCAGCTTGATCCCTTCGGCAAACGGCAGTTTCGTGCCCTCGACGGCGACGTCGATGCCCTTCAGATGGCACACATGCCCCGGATTGGCGCGCGCCACCTTGGCGCGCAGCGCGGCCAGCGCCGCGTCGTCGGTGGGGGGCAGGGGCAATTCGGACACCCGGCGAACGGGCAGGTTTTCGGCCAGAACCCGGCGCGCGAATTCCATCCCGGCTTCGAACGGGTCGTCGACCGAGAGCGCATCGACAATCCCCAGCGCCAGGCATTCGTCGCGCGCCACCTGCCGGGCCGAGGTGAAGATTTCGGACGCGGCCACAACCCCCACCAGGCGCGGCAACCGCTGCGTGCCGCCCGCGCCGGGGATCAGGCCCAGGTTGACCTCGGGCAGGCCCACCCGCGCGCCTTTCAGCATCACGCGGTAATGGCAGCCCAAAGCCACCTCGAACCCGCCGCCCAAAGCCGTGCCATGGATCACGCAGACGATGGGTTTGTCCAGCGATTCCAGAACGTTGATCGCATCGGGCAAATGGGGTTCGGCAGGTGGTTTGCCAAATTCCGTGATATCCGCTCCGGCGATGAAGGTGCGCCCCTCGGCGATCAGAACCGCGACCTTTTCCGGCCCCGCCGCAAAGTGCCGCGCCGCCGCGACCAACCCCGCGCGCACCGCCTGGCTGGTCGCATTGACCGGCGGATTGTCGATGCGGATCACGGCAATTTCGCCGTGGGTCTCATAGCGGACGGGGCTTTCCATCGCGGGCTCCTGGTCTCGATGTTGCGGGGAGCCGTCGTCCGGGCGGGGTGCACGCCCCCCCGTGCGCTGCAACCCTGTGCAAAGGCTAGCCCCGGCCGCCCCCGAAAGACAAGGCAGGATCAGACTGGACGATGCGTTTGCCGGCGCTATCTGGCGGGTCTCGCCCTCCAGCCGGGACCCCGCGATTGTCCGACGAGACGGCCTCTGACCTGATCCAGCGGGTGGCGCAGCACGACCGCGCCGCGTTTCGCGCGCTTTATGCGTTGACGGCACCGAAACTCGCAGGCGTGCTGACCCGTATGCTGAAAGACCGCAGCGAGGTGGAGGATGCCATGCAGGAGGTCTATGTGCGCATCTGGCAGCGTGCGGGGCAGTTTTCGGCGGATCGTGGCAGTGCGATGGGCTGGCTGGTTGCGGTGGCGCGCAATCTGGCGCTGGACCGGCTGCGGGCCCGTCCGCCACAGGGCGCGCGACTGGCCGGGGAAGACCCGCTCGCGCTGATCCCGGATCCCGCTGTCGGCGTCGAGGCCCGGCTGGCCGCCGCCGGACAGGCGCGCCGCATCCTGGGTTGCCTGGACGAGCAGGAGCCTGACCGCGCCGAGGCCTTGCGCGGTGCCTATCTGGTCGGGCTGTCCTATCAGGATCTGGCCGAGCGCCACGGAATTCCGCTGAACACGATGCGCACCTGGCTGCGCCGAGGGTTGCAGCGGCTTCGGGAGTGTCTGGAACGATGAGTCCCGCCGATCCGCCCGATGATGCCGATGACCTTCTGGCCGCCGAATATGTGCTGGGGGTTCTGGACGCCCGGGCGCGCCGGGATGCGGCGCGCCGGGCCGAGGTTGACGGTGCCTTTGCCGCCCGCGTGCGGGACTGGGAGGCCCGGCTGTCGCCGCTGAACGCGGCCTATCCCGAAGTCGCGTTGCCCGATCTTCTCCTCCGGATCGAGGCCCGGCTGTTCCCCGCCCGCCCCCGGCGTCGCTGGGTCTGGGCGGCCGGGGGTGTGCTGGCGGCGGGGCTGGCGCTGGCGGTGGTGCTCTGGCCGCAACCGGTGCCGCAGGCGCGGCTGGTGGCGGGCGAACTGGTGGTGTCGGTCCGGCTTCAGGCGGGATTGCTGGACCTGCGGCGCAGCGGTCCGTCGGCGGGCGAAGACCGCGACTATCAGCTTTGGGCGATCGGCGCCGACGGGGTGCCGCGCTCCCTGGGGCTCCTGAGGGGCGAGAGCCTGACCGTGCCGACCGACTTGCAGCCGGGGGTCACGCTGGCGATCAGCCTGGAACCCCTGGGGGGCGCCCCGGGCGCCCTCCCCACCGGCCCGGTGCTGGCCAGCGCGGTGCTCGGCCCGGGTTGATCCGATCACGCATCCGTGATCGCTGCCCGACGCCGAGGGCGAAACTTCCCGCCAAAGCCCCCCGTTCCTTGCTGCATGGGCCGCCAAGGGCCCGGGCATCACACGGGAGATTTGCCATGAAACCTGTTCTTTTCGCCGTCCTTCTCGCCGCGTCGGGTTCGATGGCTGCGGCGCAGCAAAATCCGATGGTCGGCGGCGCGCCCATGTTCGCCAGCCGCAACATTGTTGAAAACGCCGTGAATTCCGCCGACCATACCACGCTGGTGGCGGCCGTTCAGGCGGCGGGGCTGGTCGAGGCCCTGCAGGGTCAGGGGCCCTTTACCGTGCTGGCGCCGACCAATGCGGCCTTTGCCGCCCTGCCCGCGGGGGCAGTGGAAAGCCTGCTCATGCCGGAAAACCTTGCCGCGCTGCAGACGGTGCTGACCTGCCATGTCGTGCCGACCCGTGCGCTTTGGGGCGAGCTGCGCGGCATGATCCGCGCCGACGGCGGGCGGCACACGATCACCACGCTGGGCGGCTGCCAGTTCGACGCCTTCGAACGGGCCGGAGCGCTTTACATCGTTGACGGGCAGGGCCGCGAGGCCCGCATCACCATTGCCGATGTGATCCAGTCCAACGGCGTGATCCACGTCATCGACTCGGTCCTGCTGCCGACCGGTTGAGCCACGAAAGGTTGCGGCGGGCCTGTCGGGGCCTGCCCTGCCTGGCCCCGGCGCCCCCACGTCGGGGTCTTTTCCTGGGATTGGTGGGCGATGACGGACTCGAACCGCCGGCCATCTCGGTGTAAACGAGACGCTCTACCAACTGAGCTAATCGCCCCCGCGCCCCTTTAGCCCATCGGGGCCGCCCCGTGCAAGGGCCAGGGGGTTAACCTTGCCTTAACCAAGGGCTGCGAGGATGTCGGAATGATCCGTGTCCTCACCCTCTTCCTTCTTGCGCTCCTTTGCGGTTGTGCCACCCCGGACAGGGCGTTCTGGGGAATTCAGCCGCAGCGGGTGGTGATCGACGGGCGCGATTTCGACGTCTATGTCCATCGCGGCGCCCCCGAAGGGCCCGGGGCCATCTGCCTTGCCGGGGTATCGATGGCGGCCTGCCGCGCCGACCGGCATCCGCGGGTTCAGGTGATCCGGCTTGGCTATGCCCGACGGACCGAGCATGTCGCCATCCTGCACGCCATGCGTCAGGCCGCCATGCAGGCCAGCGGCTGCGCGCTGGTCGAGGGGAGCGCCGAAGGCGACAGCGGCGTGATGACCGCCCGATTGCGTTGCCCCGGCTGAGGCAAGCTGCCGGAGTTCCGGCAGATGCTTTTCCGGGGTTCCTTGCGCGAGATCAAGGTTCTGGCGATGCGTGCTGCTAATCTGCGCGCCAAACCGGAATGGGGGACACCATGCTCAGACTGACCTCGCTGCTCTATGCCGTGATCGGCACCACCCTTGCCGGGATCTTCGTGGTCGCAGCGCTGACCCTGAACCGCTATGACGTGCAATCCATCGTGGTCGCCGCCGCCGCCGGGGCGATCCTGGCGCTGCCGGTCAGCTGGATGGTGGCGCGCAAGGTGCAAAGCCTCTGATCCCCGCCCCTCAGTCGCCAAGAAAGACCCGGATCGCGGCCTCGAATTCGCGGGGCTTTTCGGCGTGCAGCCAATGGCCCGCGCCGGGGATCCTTGCCAGTCGCGCTTTCGGGAACAGGCGGCGGATGGTGTCGCGCGATTCGGGGCGGACGTAGTCCGAATCGGCGCCGGCCAGAAACAGCGTCGGCCCAGGAAAAGGTGTCAGGTCGCCGTCCTCGATCCAGCCGGTGATCCGGTCCATCTGCCGTTCCAGCGCGTCGAGGTTCAGCCGCCAGACCGGCGGATCGGCGCGCAGATCGAGTGACTGAAGCAGAAAGGCCCGCACCTGCGGATCACCGACCGACCGGGCCAGTCGCCGGTCGGCCTCGGCCCGGGCGGCAAGTCCCTGCAGGTCCAGCCCCCGCATCGCGGCGATCAGGTGGTTCTGGCTGTGGCCATAGGCGACGGGGGCGATGTCGGCCACGATCAGCCTGCGCACCAGCTCTGGCCGGGTAAGCGCCAGCACCATGGCGGCCTTGCCGCCCATGGAATGCCCAAGGACATCAACAGGTTGTCCCTCGGCCTCGATCACCTTGGCGAGGTCCTCCGCCAGAATCGGGTAATCGTGCCGGTCGTCCCAGAAACTGCCCGCATGGTTGCGCATGTCGACGGCCAGCACCGTGCCGCGGTCGGACATCCGCTTGGCGATGGCGCCCCAGTTGCGGCCCGAGCCGAAAAGCCCGTGCACGATCAACAGGGGTGGCGAACTTGCGGGGCCGGGATGGCGAGTGACGGTCAGCATGCGTCCTGCTTAGCCAATCGCGCGCCGTCCCGCCAGTGTCGCGCCCAGCGCCCCGCGATAGGCGTTCAGAATCACCGCGCCCAGCACCATCGCTCCGCCGATCAGCGTGTTCAGCGTCGCGGTCTCGCCCAGCAGGGCCCAGACCCAGACCGGCGCGAGGATGTTCTCGACCGAGGAAAACAGCGTGGCCTCGGCCGCTGGCAAACGCCGACTGCCGAAGGTGAACAGGATCATCCCGCCCGCCAGCACAACCGCCCCCATCGCCATCGCGATGGCGATGTCGCGCGGGCTGGCGGCCAGCGTCTGACCCAGCGCCGGAGCCAGAAGGGCCGCCGCCAGCATCGAGAGTCCCGCGCCCAGCAGGTTGGCGGGCATCATGTCTCCGATGCGGCCCGACCGCAGCGCGACCGTGAACACGGCGAAACCGAAGGCCGAGGCCAGGGCAGCAAGGTTGCCGTCCATCCGCCCGCCGCCTCCCAGGCTGACGCCCCCCAGGCTGCCGCCGATCATCACGAAAATTCCCAACCCGGCCAGGGCCATGGCTGCCCAGGTCCAGGAACTGACCCGCTCGCCCAGCACGACACGGCCCAGCACCGCCGAAAAGAACGGCGCGGCGGAAAAGAGAAAGACGGCATTGGCGACGGTGGTCGCCTGCAGGGCATAGATGGCGCCCAGATAGGCCAGCGAGATGCCAAGCCCCGCAATCACCCCGGCCATGCCCGTCGCGCGCAGGCCTGTCTCTTATACACATCTCCGAGCCCACGAGACAGGCAGAAATCTCGT
>ERZ761602.7338-NODE-7338-length-11763-cov-11.038521_pt1 | contig 11763 bp, 9 predicted proteins | sample MGYA00512165_ERZ761602 | MGnify/ENA primary metagenome ERZ761602 (study PRJEB28899, sample SAMN02445085) | bioreactor sludge metagenome | biome: EBPR sludge; isolation source: Thorneside wastewater treatment plant | place: Australia: Brisbane, Thorneside... | reverse complement strand
CGAGCTGGGAGCGTGCCCGCGAGGTGCTGCCGCACAGCGACCGCTCGCGGTTCATAACGATCGACGGCATCCGCATTCACATACAGGAATTTGGTGACCCGAGCGGCCCGCCGCTGCTGCTCATCCACGGCTACACGGCCTCGGTCTATGTTTGGAAATCGGCGGCGCCGCTGCTTGCTGCTGAGGGCTTTCGCGTCATAGCGCTCGACCTCGTCGGCTTCGGCTACTCGGAAAAACCTCGCTGGTTCGATTACACGATCCCCTCACAGGCCCGCATCGTCTCGCGGCTGATGGACCGGCTCGGCATCGGGAGTGCGACGGTCGTTGGGAGTTCCTATGGCGGAGCGGTCGCAGCGACGCTCGCGCTTGATTATCCCGGCCGCGTCGAAAAGCTCGTCCTGGTCGATGCCGTCATCAATGACGACGCAAAACGGCACCCCGTTCTGCGGCTTGCTTCGGTGCCCGGCGTCGGCGAGGTGATAACGCCGTTCCTCGTCGATTCAAAGGCGTTCCTCCGGCTGCGGATGCACAACACACTCGCCCCGGCAAATCACCATATGATCACCGATGAGCGGGTAAGCAGCGTCCGGCGACCGCTCAAGGCAGCGGACGCACACCACTCGGTGCTCGCCACCTCGCGCAATTGGCACGCCCGGCGGATCGAGAACGACGCGCACCTCATCGCGCAGCCGACGCTGCTCATCTGGGGCGAGGAGGACCGCGTCATCCCGCTCGCAAACGGCATAAAGCTCTATGATTCGATCGTCCGCTCGCGGCTCGTCGTGCTAAAAAATTGCGGCCACGTCCCGCAGGAAGAAAAGACCGACGCCTTCGTCCGCCTCGTCGCCGACTTCGGCCACGACCGCAAAGGCCGCGTTGCAGAGCCGGAAGGCGGCCGGCTGCATTCGTGAGTTGTTGCGATCAGAAGTATCTGAAATGACCCGTAATCGTCCACTCAAAAAGCCGATCCTCGAGCCGGGCACCGCCGCCGATGTTGTGGATGATCAGGTATCGTTTGCCGCTCGGGTCAAGGCGGTTGGAGACAAGCCCGATGTGCGTCGTGCCGCGCTCATCGAGGTCCCAGGAGACAACATCGCCGGGCTTGAACGCCTCGGGCGAGGCCGTGATCGGGAGCGACTTTCCTTTCCGGCGGAAGTAGGCCTGCAGGTTCGGAACACGGCGGTGGTCAATGTTGGTGTCAGGCTTGGTCAGTCCCCATTTCTGCGGATACTCGCGAAAGTTAGCCCGCATGTCCTCGTGGACCTCTTTCTGCAGGTCGACGCCCGCTCGCCGAAATGCCCGAATAACAACATCGGTGCAGGCTCCGGTCTCGGCCGGCACGTCGCCATTCGGGTAGGCGATCGTGAAGTAGTCCTGCGTGTATCCGGTCGTCACCTCAAGTTGCTCCTCGGCGCTCTCAAGCAGCTTGCGGATCTTGGGATTTGCGATCTCTACGGTCGCAGGCGGTTCGCTTGGCGAAAGCGCCGGAACTCTTACGCTGCCGACCTCGGCGCAAGCCGTAAACACGCACGCCAAGGCGAGAAGCATGCAGAGAAAGGACATCTTCAGGGTGTGTTTGATCATCGGGGCCGAATTAACCTCTCGGTCAGGCATTCGATGAACTTTTAAGTGAGAACGATGCATAGCAACGTTTACGCAAACGGACGAATTGTTGAGCAAAGCGATGCTCCGCTCGCGGCGAGTGCGGGCGTGCTCTACGGCAAAGGCGTTTTCACGACCCTTCGCATCGAAGGCGGGCAGCCGTTCCTCTTTGAGAAACATCTTCGCCGCCTAAGTGAAAACGCCAAAGCAATTGGCCTTGTCCCGGTCGATAGCTTCGCAATCGAGGAAGGACTTGAGGCAGTGATCGCAGCTAACTCGGTCGTGAGCGGTCGGGCCCGCATCACGCTACTCGATGCGAGCGGGAACACCATCTGGGGCGGGAGCGGCGAATCCGTAACTGAGCTTCACATCATCACCGGCGAACCTCGCTCCGTTCCCGGCGAGTTCCGGCTCGGCGTCTCGCCCTTCGCGGTCAACTCCGCATCGCCGCTCGCGGGCATCAAGTCGTGCAACTATCTCGAGAATTTGCTCGCTGCCGATGAAGCCCGCGGCCGCGGCTTTCACGAGGCCGTCCGACTCAACGAACGCGGCGAGATCGTCTCGGGGGCGATGTCGAACATCTTCTGGCTCAGCGGCGGCGAGCTTTACACACCATCGCTTCGCACCGGCTGCCTTCCCGGGACGGTCCGAGAAATGGTCCTTGAGAATCTGGAATGCCGCGAGGCCGAGGCGGGAATTGAAGCTCTCGAAGCGGCAGAAGCGATCTTTCTCACCTCGTCGGGCATCGGCATAGGCCCGGTCGCGGAGTTCGCCGGCCGTCGGCTTCCCGTATCGAACCATCCGGTGCTCGAGCTATGGCCCTTTTGAGCGCAAAAACACGAACACCGTCCGGCGGCGTTCGTGCGGTCGAAAACCGGATTTCTGAGCGGTTCGAGCGTCGGGCTAGGCCGCCGTTTCGAACAGTGCGAGGATCTGCTTGCCTTCGGCTGATTGCGGGTGAATGGTGCGGATGTGCTTGTGCCCCTGCATTTCCCAAATGGCGGTCACCTCGCCGTCTTTCTCAACGGCCTGGTAATGCACATCTTCGGTGCCGGGCGTCTCTTCCGCAGCTTCCGCTGCCTGTACTGCTTCTTCTGACATCAATTGGAACTGGTTCTCCTGAACTTACTTTGCTTGAACGACTGGTTTCGAACGGGCAAACAAGGATTTTTGCACAACTCCGCGAACGATGTCGAGTCCTAAACTCAAGGTTTTCGCTTCGGCGTAAGCTCGTAGAACCAGAAATCATTGTTCGGCTGGTCGATCTTCAGCTCGTCCGTCTTGCCGTTGCGGTCGATCGTAAAGGTAACGAAGCCCCGCGGGAAGTTGTACGCGACCGACGGCCGCCAGCGGATCACGAACGTATCATAGTGCCAGTGCTCAAGGTCCGCAACGAACCGCGGCGAGGGCAGAAATCGCATCACGAGCCTGCCGTTCTCTTCGCTGACCGTGATATCGCCGTAGAGCTTATCGCCGTAGGTTCCGGCGTAATCGGCGAGCTTCAAAGTCGGCCTTGTTCCGGCAACCCGGGTCGCGTCAACGCGTTTCATCGCCTCAGCGGCCGCGGCCTTGCTTCGTTCGGCTCCGGCAAGGGCCTCGGCGTTGTAGTCGCGTTCGGGAGCATCGGTGAAGATGTCGGTCATCTTGCTCCGCATCACGCGAAAGGCCGGCGATTCGCTGTTCGTAAGGATGACGAACCCCGTATTGAGCTCTGGTATGAGCACCGTGTAAGAAAGCATGCCATCGAGCCCGCCGCTGTGCTCGACGATCTTCCGCCCGCGATAATCGCTGACGAACCAGCCCATCGCGACGCCGCGAAACTGCGTCGGCGGGGTCGAGCGGTCCCGCGGTTCGGCGACCTGCTGTGCCATGTAGGGCTGCCACATCTCCCAGCTCCGCTCGCGGCTGAAGATCTGCTTGCCCTCGAAGGTCCCGCGGCCAAGCTGCGTTCTGATCCATTTCGAAAGATCGTTGACCGACGAATTGAGCGCCGCAGCCGAGCTCGAGCCATCAACGTTCCCGCGGTGGAGCACACGCATCGAGCCTCCGGATTCGTTGTGCGGCCAGGCGGCGTTATCGGGCAGGTTGTTGACGCTGCAGGTCGTTCGGCTCATCCCGAGCGGGTCGAGGATGCGTTCCTTGACGAACGTGCACCACGGTTTCCCGGTCACCTTCTTTACCACCTCGCCAGCCGCGATGAACATCAGGTTCTGATAACCGTATCTCGTGCGGAAGCTCGAAACGGGCTTCAGGTGTCGGACGCGTTCAAGGATCTCCTCGGGTTTGTAGGTCGCCTCGTACCAGAGCAGGTCGCCGCTGAAAGTATCAAGCCCGACCCGATGCGTAACAAGATCGCGGATCGTCAGTTCGCTCGTAACCCATGGGTCGTACATCCTGAACTCGGGAAGATACTGCGAGACCTTGTCGTCCCATTTGATCTTGCCTTCATCGACGAGTATGGCGAGGGTCGCGGTGGCGAAGGCTTTCGAGTTCGAAGCGATCGCGAAGACGGTATTCGCATCGACCGGCGAGTTCTTGCCGAGCTCTTTCGTGCCGTAGCCCTGTGCAAATACGACCTTGTCGTCGCGGACGACGGCAATGGCCATTCCGGGCTGCCCCTGATCGACCAAAACCTTTTGTGCATAGGCATCGATCGCGGCCAACTTCGTGTCGATCGCCTGTCCCTTAACCGCAAAGCCTGCTGCCGCGATGACGCAAAGTACGACGAATAACTTGTTTTTGATCATCTTTCTACTCCGATTGATAGATCAATCTATCACATCAAATAGCCTCCATTCGCCTTCGATACCTTCGAAGGACCTCAGACCTATTTCATTGAATCCGATGCCCGAGCCCGCTACAAGGTCCTTTACCGTCCGCGAAACCACCACCGTTCCTTCATCTGCAAACGCGGCGATTCGCTGTGATAGCTCGGAGGCAACCCCGCCGTATCTGCCTCCGACCACATCGCACTCGCCGGTATGCAGCCCGACACGAACAGCATCTCCGGAGCGGCGGGCATCCCCAATGATCGCAAGTCCGCAACGGATCGCTCGCGCCGGGCCATCGAAGGTCGCAACAATATTATCTGAGCCGAGATCGATCGGGCTCCCGCGAAATAGCGAAATGCTGCGTTCGATCCGTTGTCGTATGGATTCGCCTTCGATATCAACGATCTTGACCGTCATCACGGTTGCAAGCACCCGCTCAGGCACATCCTGCCACACGGTTTCGGACATAAAACCGGCAACGGCGTTGATGACCGATTCGTGGTCACCAACGAACGGAAGATGGTCATCACCATCGAACTCAACGAATTTACTTCCGGGTATCCTTGAGGCGACATAGCGCCCTTCGTCTACCCTCAAGCAAAGGTCCCCTTTCCGGTGCATCACAAGGGTAGGGACGCGAACGAGCGGCAGGACACTTCGCACATCGATCTCAGCATTCATCTTGGTAAGAGCGACAGCAGCTCCGGGACTGGCACCCATCCTGAGGTAAGCTGCCCACCATTCGCAAAATTCATGGTCGTTCGCCATCGAAGGGGCCCGCTCCTCTACTCCGACCGGCTTGCCCCAATCCCTTCGTACTGTTTCGAAAAACTTACTTCGCTCGTCGGCCTCGGGTGCCCAGGGATAATCGACATCTCGTGTACGTTTTGCATAAGTGCCGAACATCATAAGGCCCGCGGTCCGCTCGGGATAGGTCGCCGCAAATAGCGCACACATCGGGCCACCCTCCGAAACACCAAATAGAAATGCCCGCTCGGAGCCTGCTGCATCCATGACCGCATGGAGGTCTTCCATTCGCTGTTCAAGCGTCGGCAGTTCATTCAAGGGAACCCTGTCGGAGAGTCCGGTCCCTCGCTTATCGAAAAGTATCAACCGCGAAAACGATGCAAGCCGGCGAAGGAAGGAGGCAAAAAGATGATGCTTCCAAAAATATTCGAGGTGCGACACCCAACCCATCACAAAAACAATATCGACAGGCCCTTCGCCAACGACCTGATAGGCGAGATTGACTTCACCGTTCTGAGCATACCGAGTTCCCGGCAGCTCTAAAGCTTCGGGTTCGCGGACCATTTGACCTATTGGAGATGTTGGGTCGCCAATTGCCCCTTCGACTTCGATATCGGGCACGCTCGCAGCTCTTTCGCTCCTCGGCATCACGAACCGATAACCAAACTTCGGAACCGTTTCGATGAACTTATTATCTCGTGTCTCGCCGAGAACGCGCCTCAGCAAAGAGATGTTCTGAGCAAGATTATTTTCCTCGACGAAGCTATCGGGCCACACGGACCTCATTATTTCGTCCTTGGAAAGAACCTTACCGGCGTTTCTGACAAGAAGCACAAGCGTATCGAACACCCTTGGCGGAAGCCTCACCGGCCTTTCTGCATCGATGAACTGCCGTTCCGCAGGTATCACGGTAAATCTGTCGAACTTCAACGTGCCTTTTTCGTCATGTGCCATGATGCGTGCCGCGGTTCAGAATACCTTCACAAAAGTTTCATCAAAACCTAAAGAAACCCATACCGCTAATTCGGTTAAATAGCGAAGTATGACGGTCACACCGGCACAGAGCCTTGTGAACCGTCGATATATTAGCCGAACATCGAGCGGAATGAAACGCAAAAGGTCCGGTTCGCCAGAACACAAACATTTCAGGAGTGAAAAATGAAGATAAGAACAAAAATTGCAGTCAGCATCATCGCCATAATGGCGATCGCATCGGCTGACCAACTCACAGCCGCCCCGGTTGTACGGCAGGGCGGCGGAGCAAACGCAGCCGCGATCCAGGCCATTGTTGACCAGTTTCGAGCCGACCTCGGCGGAGCTAACAATGGCGTCGGCGGCAGCTTCCGTACCGGCCGTCGAGAGATCAATTGGGACGGCGTGCCCGATAGCTTCTCCGAGCCGAACAACCTCCCGTTGGATTTTTTCAATGTGAACAGCCCTCGGGGCGTGATTTTCAACGCCATTGAGGACGCAACGGGTGCGGCCCTAAACCAATTTGCGGTCAGTTCAACAACGGCATCGGGCGTTCCGGTTCGCTTTGGGAACTTAAACGCGAGTTACACTTCGATCTTTCAAACCTTCAGTGCTCAGCGGCTCTTTATCGCGAGAAATACGCATATCATGGAGGTCAATTTCGTGATACCGGGGACGAACACCCCGGCGACCGTTAGCGGATTCGGGGTTGTATTTACAGACGTCGATTCGTCAACCGGCGGCGGCCGATCGCTTATCCGTGTTTATGGTCCGGATGGAAGGCAGCTTTCGGCCGCTTCGGCACCGGTTTCCAACAACGGGCTTTCCTTTGTTGGCATTTCCTTTAATGCAGGTGAACGGATCTCGCGGGTCGTGATCGAATCAGGAAATACTGACCTCGACGCCGCAAATACGGATGGAACGAACGGCGTTGATGTTGTCGCAATGGATGATTTCATCTACGGCGAACCGCGGGCAGAGAGTTTTCACCAAGGCGACTTCGACGGCGACGGCACCGCAGACATTTCGGTCTTTCGTCCTTCGACCGGAAATTGGTTCATTTTGAATAGCGGAACCAACACAGTAACCGTAGATCTCTTCGGCCAGGTCGGCGACATTCCGATGCCCGGGGACTATGACGGCGACAAGCTTGCGGATACGGCTGTTTTTAGAGCCGCATTAGGGCAGTGGTGGTTCAAACGAAGCACGAACGGCACCAACTTCGCTGCTGAGTTCGGCAGTTCGACGGATCAGCCGATCTCCGGTGACTTTGATAAGGACGGAAAAGCCGATTTCGCATTGTACAGGCCAAGCAATAACCAATGGCTGATAGCCCGCAGCAGTGACAACTACACGAGCTTTTTCGGTGTTCCGTTCGGAGCAGCCGGCGACGTCCCGATCGGTTCGGCGATCGAGCCTGCACCGTAGTTGATTCATTAGGAGTAACTGATATGAGCAACAAGCAAACTATCATCGAGATATACGAGGCTTTCGGTAAAGGTGATGTTGAGACGATCCTTGACCACCTTGACGAGAACGTCGAATGGGACTACGGGTCGGCCTCGGTCTCCGTTCCCTGGCTGATGCGGCGAGACGGAATTGAGGACGTTCGGGGATTTTTTGCGAGTGTCGCCGAGCTTGATTTTCACGAATTCAGGCCGACCGAGATACTCGAAGGCGACAACGTGGTGGTCGCTCTTCTCAACGTTGACTTTACGGTCAAGACGACGGGCCGGCGCGTTCACGAACGCGACGAACTGCACGTCTTTCGGTTCGGCCCCGATGGAAAGGTCAAGAAGTTTCGGCATGGCGTTGATTCCTATGAGCACTTCCGGGCTTGGCAACAGGCCCGCTCGGCGGCTTGATCAAGCAGCCTTTCTTCGGAACTTTCGGCAGTCACATCATCGTGACTGCCTTTTTTCTTGTCTCAAAGCAACTCCCGGCCGTTGAAAACTCCTTTCCAAATCTATGCAAGTTCGGGTATCCTTTGCCAACAATGTCGCCGATAGAGATCACTCTCCTCCTGCTCGTTGTCGCGATCGTTCTGTTCGCGACCGAGAAACTTCCGGTCGATGTCGTCGGGCTTTTGCTCGTGATGTCGCTGGTGGTGACGGGTGTGCTTGGTGTCGGCGAGGCGGTGGCCGGCTTTGGAAACGATATCATCATCACCATCGGCGGGCTTTTCATTCTTGTCGGCGGGCTGATCAAGACCGGCCTTGTTGACCTCATCGGGCGGCGGCTGCACAAACTCGCAGGCGATAGCGAATTCGTCCTCACGGCACTCATAATGGCAACGGCGGCGCTTTCGGCATCCGTTCTGAAGAACACGACCACGACCGCGATGTTCCTGCCGGTCGTCATCGGACTGGCGGCAAAGGCGAAACTTCCGCCATCAAAGCTCCTTATGCCGCTCGCTTTTGGAGCGATACTCGGCGGCAGCTGCACGCTTATCGGAACCTCGACGAACCTCGCCGTCAGCGGTGCGATCCAGCGTTATGGCCTCGATGCGCTCTCGATGTTCGAATTGACTCCGGTCGGCATCGTGATGGTCCTGGTCGGTATGTTCTATATGCTCGTTCTCGGCCGGCGGATGCTTCCCGCGGCCGGCGGCGGCGAATCGCTTACGGACCAATACAGCATTCGCGACTATATCTCGGAGCTCATGGTGCTCCCGGGTTCGCGGCTTATTGGGCAGACCCTGCGGGAAGCGAGCCTCACCTCGGAACTCGACCTCGCGATCCTAAACATCATCCGCGATGAAGAGAAACGCATCGCCCCGGGCGCGAACGAACGGATCCGGATGGGTGACATACTGATCGTCGAAGGCAAGATCGGCGACCTTCTTCGTGTAAAAGAGGAAGTCGGCCTCGAACTTCGCCCGGACTTCAAGCTCAACGACCATGTGCTCGAATATCAGAGCGTTGAGCTTTTTGAAGTTCTGATAATGCGTGACTCTGCCTTCGTCGGGCAGACGATGAAGACGCTCCGGTTCCGCCAGACGTATGACCTGACCGTGCTTGCCATCAATCGCCACGGCGAAACGGTGATCGACAAAATGAGCGACACGATGCTCAAGTTTGGCGACGTGCTTCTTGTGCAGGGTTCGCGAGACAAGATCGAACCGCTTGTAGCCGATGGCGAAATACTGCTACTCGAAGACCTCTCGGCCAAGAGCATGCGGCTTGATAAACGCAAATGGGCTCTGGCCGCATTCGGCCTTTTTCTTGCACTTTCGGTTTCCGGCATCGTGGTCGGCATTTCGATACCGCTCGCGATCGCCGTGCTCGCCGGCGTTTTTCTGCTGCTCGCGACCAAAACGGTTCGCTATGCCGAGATGTATCAGCTTATCGACTTCCGGCTGCTGGTGCTCATCGCCTGCATGATGAGCTTCGGTGTCGCGATGGAAAAGACGGGTGCCGATCAATACCTCGCCGGGCTTATTGAGACCTACTTTGGCGCGTTTGGCCCGACGGCCGTTCTCGCCGGTTTCTTCATCCTGACGGTTGCACTCACACAGCCGATGTCCAATCAGGCAGCGGCGCTCGTGGTTCTGCCCGTTGCAGTAAAAACGGCGATAGCTCTCGGCTATAATCCGCGGACGTTCGTCATCGCAGTTACTCTTGCCGCCTCATTCTCATTCATAACACCGCTCGAGCCGGCGTGCGTGCTGGTCTACGGGCCCGGCCGCTACCGCTTTATGGATTTCGTAAAGATCGGCACCATCCTGACCATCCTCGTTTTTGTTGTCTCGATCCTGCTGGTGCCTGTCTTTTGGCCGTTCTAGCTTTCTATTGTCCGAAGGATCTTCCGAAGCGAGAGCCCTCGGCTGATCAGAACCGCAACGCCGGTCATCGCCCAGAAAAGTATTCGGCCTTTTCGGATAAGTGCGAGAGTTACACCGATCCCGACTCCGATCCCGACCGTTTCGGCAACGAATTGGGCCCCGGCCTCGTCAACTCCAATGAGAAAGGGAACCAGCTTGAAGACGATCGTGATCAGCCGGCTGACCGATTCGAGCAGAAAGGCATTGAGAGCGGTCGCACCCGTGTCCGAAATGCGAGAAAGAATGAACCAGACCTCAAGCACGCCGAGCGCGTGAAAGGCGGCATTTAGCAGACAGATCGGTAAAAAGCGGTTCGGGTGGCGGCGATAATAACCGAAGATCAGATTCTCAAAAAGGCGGACCTGAAGCCGCCCGCCCTCAAGCAGCTTTGTTAAGACACCGCGCTGATAGAGCCACTCGCAGGCTTCGCTCGCGATGTGCCACTGCCTGAGCACCAGCAGGATAAGGAACGCGATCGCGGCGATAAGTCCGACGATCAAGAGATCGATCGTCAGCGCCCAGCCTTGATCGAGGTCAAAGGTCCGGAGAAATGTGAACGCCCCGAGCAGTAGGAAAGCGCTCGTCGTAACGCTGTAGAAAAGATTCTCGGTCGCGACCGACGAAAGCCCGACGACGAGCGGCACTTTCCGCCGGACCGCGACCGCCTTCGCCGTTCCGCTGATGACGATCCCGAGCGGGATCATGCTGCTCAGCGCCTCGCCGATAAGAACCGCCGGCACAGTGTCCCGCATCTCAAGCCGGTATGGATCATAAACCGAAAGCTTCCAAGCCAGCGAGCGCATCATAACCCGGACAAAGTAGATCGCAAGGATGACGGCAAAACCAAAGAACCCGAAGCGGCGAATGTTATCGATTATCTCTGAAACGCCGACCGAGTAAATGAAATACGTGAAAAGGCCGATCCCGAAAAGCGTAAGCACAACAGCCGCGGCCTTAAGCCGCGTGACGTTCTTACGATCGGCTTTTGGAAGCCCGATGTCGTCGGATCGATCGTCCGGTTCAGTGATCACTTATTTTGCCTTTGCCGCAGGGCTTAATCTAAAATGGTAGTTTACCGAATTTCGCTTAACAAAAACTAACTATCACAAAAGAGGTATCTTATGTCCGCAACTGCAGCAGCTTCTGCCGAACTCAATCCGGGCCTCACCGCCCTTACCGAAGAAGAAGAACTTTTCCGAGCTTCCGTTCGTGAATTTGCCGAAGGCGAGATCCGCCCGAAGGTCGAAGAAATGGAACACAACGGCAAGCTCGACGCGGGCATTATCAAACAATGCTTTGAGCTCGGACTGATGGCCATCGAATCACCGGAGGAATTTGGCGGTGCGGGCTCGACCATCTTCAATGCCATCGTCGCCATCGAAGAGCTTGCCAGGGTCGATGCCAGCGTCTCGGTCTTTGTTGACGTCCACAACACGCTCGTGACAAACGCCTTTATGCGTTGGGCCAGCGACGAGCAAAAGAAGAAATACTTGCCGCAGCTTGCTGAAGGCAAGGTCGGCGCCTATGCCCTGAGCGAAGCGGGCTCGGGCTCGGACGCCTTTGCCCTCGCGACTCGTGCGGTCGATAAGGGCGACCACTACGAGATAACCGGCCAGAAGCTCTGGATCACCAACGGCAACGAGGCTGAGATCTTCATCCTCTTTGCGACGGTCGATCCGGCCGCGGGCTACAAAGGCATTACGGCGTTCATCGTCGAGAAGGGCTTCGAAGGTTTTTCGGTCGGCAAAAAGGAAGACAAGCTCGGCATTCGGGCCTCTTCGACCACGGAACTGATCCTCGATGGCTGCAAAGTGCCGAAAGAGAATGTGCTCGGCGAGGTCGGCAAAG
>ERZ761602.7336-NODE-7336-length-11767-cov-10.780567_pt1 | contig 11767 bp, 6 predicted proteins | sample MGYA00512165_ERZ761602 | MGnify/ENA primary metagenome ERZ761602 (study PRJEB28899, sample SAMN02445085) | bioreactor sludge metagenome | biome: EBPR sludge; isolation source: Thorneside wastewater treatment plant | place: Australia: Brisbane, Thorneside... | reverse complement strand
CTCGCCAAACATCCCTTGAGTGACTGAAAGAAGATCAGGCGCCGTCGGCGCGAGCCGTTTGTGCGAGCGACCTCAAGTGGGAGCGGATTCACTCCGCGACTGCTTTCGCGGGATAAACCCGCTCCCACAGTTCGATGCACCGCCAGGCGGCGACCAGTACTCTCGCCAAACATCCCGCAAGTGACTGAAAGAAGTTCATTTGTCCGCAAAGGACGCAAAGAACGCAAGAACGCAAAGAACGCAAAGAACGCAAGAACGCAAGAACGCAAAGAACGCAAAGAACGCAAAGGAAATCAAAGCCAGCAGAACATCAACACCCAGGTTCCTGGCTCTCTTTGCGTCCTTTGCGTCCTTTGCGGACAAAAAACAGTCTCCATGGTCGCCGAATGAACGTGCGCACCGAAGCAGTGCGCCAGGGACTCCCGCCGATGACCGGGGCTCCCGGCGCGACTCGTCCGCGCTTAAAATGCGTCCCAATCTCATCTACACTCACGCGCAGACTACAAGGAGCAGTCCATGCAAGTTCTCTACACCGCAAACGCCAGTGCCAGCGCCGGCCGAGCTGGCCGGGTTTCCAGCGACGACGGCATCGTCGATTTCGCGCTGGTCGTACCCCAGGGCATGGGCGGTCCCGGCGGTTCCGGGACCAATCCCGAGCAGTTGTTTGCCTGCGGCTATTCGGCTTGTTTCGGTGGCGCGCTGAAACTGGTGGCTGGCCTGCAGAAGGTGGTCACCGGCCCGGTGACGATCAGTGCAGCCGTGTCGATCGGCAAGGACGCCACCGGTTACGGGCTGGCGGTCAAGCTCACCGGACACATGCCGGAACTGTCGGCCGAGCAGGCGATGGCGCTGATGCAGGCGGCGCACCAGGTGTGCCCGTACTCCAAAGCCACGCGCGGCAACATCGAAGTCGAACTCGCCGTGGCCTGAACGTCCCGATCGGCCGGTGCAGGGCGCAGCCGTGCACCGGCAGAACTGCGGCAAACGCCGAGCCGACGGGCACTCGCGCCTGCGGCGGGCTGCTACGTGGCTGGCACGGCGCCTTCGCCCGCCTGACCGACCGAAACTGTCGCCGCGCCAGCGGTTTCGACCTTGTGCACGTGCACGTCCATCTGCGGAAACGCGATGTCGATGCCGCGCTTGCGGAAGCGATGAACGATCTTGCTGTGCAGATCGTCGGTGGTGCGCAGGCGATCGCCGATCTCGCGCACGAAACAGCGCAGTTCGAAATTCAGCGCGCTGTCGCCGAGCGCCATGAACAGGGCTACCGGGGCCGGTTCGGCGAGCACCGCCGGGTGCGCGCGTGCGAGTTCCAGCAGTTCAGAGCGCACCAGATCCGGATCGCTGCCGTAGCCGACGCCGATCTTCAGCGTGATGCGCGTCACCGTGTCGCTCAAGGTCCAGTTGACGAAGCGTTCGGTGATGAAGGTCTTGTTCGGAATGATGATGTCCTTGCCATCGAAATCAGCGATGGTGGTGGCGCGCGTGCGCACCTTGCGCACGGTGCCGGTCAGATCGCCGATGGTCACCACATCGCCGACGCGGAAGGGGCGCTCGAACAGCAGGATCAGGCCGGCGACGAAGTTGCCGAAGATTTCCTGCAGCCCGAATCCGAGGCCGACGGAGAATCCCGCCGCCAGCCACTGCAGATGGCCCCAACGCACACCGATCAGGCCGAACACCACCACGATCACCGCAAAAGTGATCAGATAGCGGGTAACGGCAACCACCGCGTAACGCACCGAGGCATCTTCGGTGAAACGCTTCAGCAGCAGGATTTCCAGCAGGCCCGGGATATTGCGCGCCGCAATGATCCCGACCAGCAGCGCAACCAGCGCCAGCAGGACATCGCCGAGGCTGATACCTCCGTCCAGTGTCACCCCGTCGACCACTTCGCTGGTCTGCCACAGCACGACCTTGTCGAGCAGGCTGAGAGCCGGCGCCACTTCCGCCAGCGACCACAGCAAGCCGGCGCCCAGCGAGACCACGGTCAAGGCACGCAACAGGCTGCGCGACTGCTCGCTGATGGTGCGCAGGTTGACGCTGTCGATACTGACTTGCGGCACGTCCATGCCGGCATCGCCGCGCTCGACGCTCGCGACCGGCGCCTGCCGGGCGAGCGCAATGCGGCGCTCGCCGATGACCAGCCAGCGCAGCGCGAGGCCATGCACCAGCGCCACGACCAGCAGCACCTGCAGCGTATCGAGGAAGACCCGCAGCAAGGTCGCCACGGTGTACACATAGCCGAGCACGGCGATCAGCGCCATCGCCAGCAAGCCGCACACCAGACCCACGCGCAACACGCGGCGCAGGGTCGGCAGTGGATCGCCGCCGGACACGCGACTGGCGAACAACCTGCCAGGCGCCAGCAACCAGCCGATGATCCCCGCAAGCAATATCGACAAGGCGATCAACACCGAGCGCAACACGGTGCCATTGGCGGTATCGATGTCCCGCGTCAGCGCCAGTGCCGCCAGAAACGCGAGCGGCATGACCCCGAAATACAACCAGGCTCGCAGTTGCAGCAACGCGCGACGCCGGGCGCCCAGCCAGCGCAGATGCACATGGGCGATGCCGTCTTCACGGCACAGCACCGACAACAGCGCGAACATGTAGCCATACAACACGATCGATTGCAGCGCAACGCCGAGGCTGTGCGTGAAACGACCCGCCACGCCGGAGGACTGCAGCATGTACGCGAGCATCGCGCAGAAGCTCGCCATCGGCAGCGCAACCAGCGCACTCAGGGTCAGCGCTTGCAGGGTGTAGCGAAAACGATCCTCGCGCAGGTCGCGCACGCGAATCGCCGATTCCTTGATGCCGCGCAGCAGGCGCGGTCGCAGCAGCAGCGCCGCGAGCGGAACCAGCAGGCCGAGCATCCACAAAGGCTTCTGCGGCAGGCGCTCGGCCACGCGCTGCGCCGACGAGCGCCAGCGATCGACCTGGAGCAATTCCTGCCAGCCTTCGAGCGAACGTTGCAGCCAGCCGGCGCCGGCCGGGCGATGGCTGGGGATCCACAACAGGTTCTGCTCCATCAGTTGCGACAGCGCCTGACTGTCGGCGAGCAACTGCGTCAAGCGCTCCTCCGAATGCTGCAGCACCTCCAGCGAACGCTGCTGGACCTGCAACTGGCGCGGCAACAACTCGTTGCGCGCCAGCAGCAACTCGATCATCACCGCGCGTTGTTCCGGTTGCAGCTGCGCATCCGATTCGCCGTCGCCGCCGGTCAGTCGCGCGAGCGCAGCGCCGAGGTCGCTGAGATTCTCGATCTCTTCGGCTGCGCTGATCTGCAGCAGTTGCATGTCGGCCGCTTCGCGCTGAAGCTCTGTCAGGCGCGCGCGCAAACTTTGTGGATTGGGCAAACGGCGGCGCTCGGCCAGCAGCAACATGCCTACCGACTCGGTGACGCCGCCGATGGCGATCCGCGCCTTCGCGTTCTGCAATGCCGCGGCCACCGACGCCGCATCGGACTCAACGGTCTGCGCTTGCTCACGCAACTGCGTCAATCGGCGCGTGCGCTGCGCCAGTGCCTCGCCACTCGCCAGGTTCTCCGCAGCCAGATCGCGGATCGCCGGTAGCGCGTCGGCGTAGGTGGCCGCGACGCCACGCAGGCCTTCGAGCTCCTGGGCGAGCTGATTGTCGCTACGTTCGGCGATCAGCTGTTCGAGGATGGTCACGCGCTCGCCGCGCTGCGCGAGCAATCGCTGACGCTCGCGCTTGCGCACATCGGCGCCGCGAAACAGATCGTCGAGATGCGTCTGCTCCGACAGCGCCGCCGCGAGCGCTGCACGCACCGCGCGAATTTCCGCCAGCGTGACCAGACGCTCGACCTCGGCGCTCTCATCCGCAGCCGATTCCGGCGCGATCAGCCCATCCAGGCGCGCGCGCAGTTCGATGATCTCGCGCCGCAGCACCGCGGGGCGCTGCTGCAACTCCTGCACCTGCATCGACAATCGGTCGAGGGCCTCGCGCAGGCTGCCGCGCGCGCTTTGCTCCACGGCAAGCAGTTGTTCCAGCTGATTCAGCGTCGCCCGCTGCGGCAGGCTGCCGCGCCAGCGCAGCATGTCCTCGGCGGTGGTCGAAATGGTGGTGGTCTCGGCCGCGGCAGTCTCCGCCCGCGCCTGTTCGACATCGCGGGCGATGCGGTCGATCCGCGCAAGGCTCTCTTCGGCTGCGGCATCGAAGGCCAGGCCGGCATCGATGCGCTGCAGCAGCGCCTGACGCTCGGCTTCGGGCAGCGCCGATGGGGCCTGCAGCAGACGCTGCAAGTTGGCCAGTTCGCTGCGGACGCTAGCCGGCACCTCGTCCTCGGACTCCGGCTCGATCAGCGCGGCGTCGCCCTCCCAGCGCGCGCGCAGGGCGGTCTCCTCCTCAACGGTGATGCTCGCCAGCGCGAGATCGAGGATCAGCTTGAGCTGCGGCAGGTCGCGGCGAATGGCGTAGGCGACCTCGGCTTCGAGCTGGGTCTCGCCACTGACCATCAATGCGTCAACCAGATTGGCGCGGCGCATGGCCGGGTCGGCGGACAGCAGATCGCCGGCATAGGCATCGGCCTCCCCTTTGGCCACGGCCGCCAACGCTGCACCGATATCCGCCTGCGGGCGCAGTTCGTCGGGGTAACCCGCGCTGGTCAGCAGTTCCTGCCACACATGGCCCTCGACCACCGCGATGCTGCGGCCGCGCAGATCCGCCAGGCGGGTGATCGCCGGGCCATCGCGGCGCACGATCAACGCAGCGGGCAGACGCAAATAGGGCGTACTGAACAGGAAGCGCTCGGCGCGCTGCGGGCTCTTGAAGACACTGCTGACGACATCGACCTCGCCCGCCGCCAGCGCCGGCAACACTTCGGCGAACTTCGCCTTGCGCACGATCTGCAGCTTCATCCCGGTGCGCTGCACCAGCATCGCCGTCAGGTCCGCCGACAATCCCCGATGGCGCCCGCGTTCGTCGATGAACTCGACCGGCGCAAAGTCCGGATCCGGCGCCAGTTTCAGCGGGCCGTGCTGCTGCAGGAAGGCCAACGCATCGGCATCCAGCGGCGACTGCGCGCGCGCGAACGTCCCGAGCAGAACCAGAATGGTGAAAAAGATGGACTTCAAGCAGCGGATGAGCACGATCAAGCCTGTTTGCATGGATGCGGGGAAAGGGCGTTACGATCTGGCGAGTCCTGCGGCCGGGAATGCGCGCGGCGCAGTTGATTCGGGTGAAACATCACTGCGTTGCGAGCATTCGCGTTTCGAACCGGTGGAAGCCCCTGCCACACTGCTTCGATGCGCATCTTCGCGCAGCAAACGGTCGGCGATCTCGGAGACTGTTTTTTTGTCCGCAAAGGACGCAAAGAACGCAAAGAGAAGAGAGCCGGGAAGCACAGACTCGATGTGCTGCCTCCTTTGCTCCTCTTTGCGTCCTTTGCGTCCTTTGCGTCCTTTGCGTCCTTTGCGGACAATGCTTCTATTTCAATTACTTGGCCACATGTTTGCAGAGGGCCATTTTATCCCGCAGCAGGGATCGGCGTTTCAGACCACAACCACCGGTATCTTGCCGATCTTCGCCTGCCATTCCTTCGGACCGGTCTGGTGCACGGAGCTGCCGCGGCTGTCGACGGCGACGGTCACCGGCATGTCCTGCACCTCGAACTCATAAATCGCCTCCATGCCGAGTTCGGCGAAGGCCAGCACCTTCGATCCCTTGATCGCTTTCGACACCAGATACGCGGCGCCTCCAACCGCCATCAGATAGACCGCGCGATTGTCGCGAATGGCATCGATCGCAGCCGGGCCGCGCTCGGCCTTGCCGACCATGCCGAGCAAGCCGGTCTGTTCCAGCATGGTGCGCGTGAACTTGTCCATGCGCGTGGCGGTGGTCGGGCCGGCAGGACCGACCACTTCGTCGCGCACCGGGTCTACCGGACCGACGTAGTAGATGAAGCGCCCGCTGAAATTGACCGGCATCGGCTCGCCGCGGCCGAGCATCTCGACCAGGCGCTTGTGCGCGGCATCGCGCCCGGTCAGCAGCTTGCCGGACAGCAGCAGCACCTCGCCCGGCTGCCAGCTCGCGGCCTCTTCGCGCGTGACCGTGTTCAGGTTGATCCGCTTGCCCTTGCTGGTGTCGTAGGTCAATTTCGGCCAGTCCTCCAGCGACGGTGGTTCCAGCGAAACCGGACCAGAGCCATCGAGCACGAAGTGCGCATGGCGGGTGGCGGCACAGTTGGGGATCATCGCCACCGGCAGGTTGGCGGCGTGGGTCGGGAAGTCCTTGATCTTGATGTCGAGCACGGTGGTCAGGCCACCCAGGCCCTGGGCGCCGATGCCGAGCGCGTTGACCTTGTCGTACAGCTCCAGGCGCAGCTCTTCGGCTCGGTTGCTCGGTCCGCGCGCGATCAGATCCTGGATATCGATCGGCTCCATCAGCGCTTCCTTGGCCAGCAGCATCGCCTTCTCGGCGGTACCGCCGATGCCGATGCCGAGCATGCCCGGCGGGCACCAGCCGGCGCCCATGGTTGGCACCGTCTTCAGCACCCAATCGACCACCGAATCCGATGGGTTGAGCATGACGAACTTGCTCTTCGCCTCGGACCCACCGCCCTTGGCAGCGACGATCACGTCGACCTTGTCGCCCGGCACCACGGTCATGTTGACCACCGCCGGCGTGTTGTCCTTGGTATTGCTGCGCTTGCCGGCCGGATCGGCCAGCACCGAGGCGCGCAGCTTGTTGTCCGGATGGTTGTAGGCCTGGCGCACGCCTTCGTTGACCATCTCCTCGATCGACAGCGATGCGTCCCAACGCACGTCCATGCCGATCTTCAGGAAAACGGTGACGATGCCGGTGTCCTGGCAGATCGGCCGGTGCCCTTCGGCGCACATGCGCGAGTTGATCAGGATCTGCGCGATCGCGTCCTTCGCCGCCGGCGACGCCTCGCGCTCGTAGGCTTTCGCAAGGTTCTGGATGTAGTCGACCGGGTGGTAATAACTGATGTACTGCAGCGCGTCGGCGATGGACTGAATCAAATCGGACTGGCGAATGGTGGTCATGGGCGGTCGGCCGCGGTTGGACGGGATGAAGTCTACCGATCAATCGCCGCCTTCACCGCCAACGGCCACGGAAATCGCTACTCTTGGCGGTCCATCCCAACATGAGCGCCGCCGCATGTCTGATGAAGAGTCCCAAGGACCCGCGCCGCTGAGTCCGTTGCTGACGATCAACGAGGCCCGCGTGCTCGGCTGCCTGATCGAAAAGGCCGCGACCACGCCGGAGCAGTACCCGCTGACCGCCAATGCCGCGATGGTCGCGGCCAACCAGAAAACCTCGCGCGATCCGGTGATGGAGCTGGAACTCGGCGAAGTGGGCCACGCCTTGCGCACGCTGGAAGACAAGAAGCTGGTGCGCTGCCAGCACGCCTCGCGCGCGAGTCGCTACGAGCACCGCTTCGAGGAGGTCTACACGCTGACCGGGCCGCAGCGCGTGTTGTTGTGCCTGCTGTTGCTGCGCGGGCCGCAGACTGCGCCGGAACTGCTGACGCGCAGCGAACGTCTGTTCAAGTTCAACGATGTCGAGCAGGTCCGCGACACCCTCGACCGCCTGACCCGGCGCCAGCCGGCGATGGCCGTGCGTATCCCGCGCCAGTCCGGCCAGCGCGAAGAGCGCTACATGCATCTGCTGTGCGGTGCCGAGCATGCCGAACGCGCCGCGGCGCAAATGCCGCGCGCCGAGGCCGGGGAAGGCGGCGGCGGACTGTCCGAACGGGTGACCGCGCTGGAGGAACAGGTTGCGCGATTGACTGCGGCCTTGCGTGAGCTCGGCGCGGACGTGTAGGCGCCCGGCGAGCCTTTTGCACTGTGGGAGCCGGCTTGCCCGGCGAGCATCTCGCAGCACCAGGGAGAAGCTCGCGACGCAAGGTCGCTCCCACAGTCGCCCCCGTCCCGCGCCACGTGCCTCACGTTGTAATCCATTGTCACCCACCGAGTGACGCAACACGTCGCTTTCTGCTGCCCATTGACACTTGAATCAAGCCTGAATAAAGTGCGCGCCCATCCACCTCCGGGGGGAGGTGGGGTAGAGTTCGTGGGGGATGCCCTTGATCGAAGTCGTGCCTGCAGGGGTGCAGCGCGGCGGGAGTGATCGAGGGCCTTCATTGCAAGGATCAAGGGGCGTCACTTTCGGTGCCCGCGGTCAGGCGCAGCCTGGAACTGCGGAAATGAAGTGGCGGCGCTGACGTGTCGGGGAGACGGACAATCGTGCGCAAGTGGGCTCTGGGGACGCTGGTTCTGGTTATCGCCGGTTGCGCACAGCAGCCGGTGGCGCCAACCGCTGCCGCGAACCCAATGTTGGTATCGCCAGCCACTGCCGCTGCCGCGCCGATCACCGAAGCCACCATCGAACGCGCGGTCGAAATGCGCGAGATCGTCGCCAAGCAACCGATCCGTTTCGACAATCCGTATGGCGATGTGCGCGTGCGTTTCGGCGGTTATGCGCAGACCCTGGAGTGGCGCACGGTCGCGCAGAATGGCGACGCCAGCAACAAGATTGTGGTCACCGGCAGCAGCGCCGATGTCTACTTGATCAGCGCCCGACTGCCGAGCGGCGTCGTGCTCGCTCCGGGCCAGCGCGTCGAGATCACCGCCTATGTGCCACAAGGTCATGACGTCGAAGTGGTGACTGAACGAGGCCTGATCGATGTGCGCGGCCTCAAGGGCAATCTCAAGGCGCGCAGCGTGGCCGGCAACATCACTTTTCGCGGCATCGAGGGCCTGATCGATGTCGAAACCGGTGCCGGCTATATCGAAGGACAGCTCGACCCGGCGCCAGCCGGCAGCCAGCAGCGCATCGCCACCAGCACCGGGAACATCCTGCTCGGCCTCGTCGATGGCTTGAATGCGCAGTTGGCGATGGCCAGCTCGGGCGTATTCGCCACCGAGTTCAGCATCAAGATTGACCCGCTGCCAGGTCAGGAACCGAACAAATCGGCCACTGCCGTCATCGGCAAGCCGGAATCGAATGTCGAGGTCGTCAGCAAGCGTGGGGAAATTCGCCTGCTGCGACGGTTGCAGTTCCGGTCCGCGTGAGCGGCCGGCGTGGGGACAGCGATGCGGGTAACTCGATGAGCCGCTTCCAAGGTTGGCAATTGTGACCAGGCGCCGCCTGTAACCGTTGCTCTTTCAGTCAGGCATTCAGGAAACACATCCATGAAGGTCAAGAAACACTTAGCTTTGGTGGCGGCTCTTGCACTGACCGCGGTCGGTGCGATGAGCGCCCATGCCCAGGGCAGCATCAGCCCGGTTGGCAATGGCGTCGAGGTTGGGGAACCGGTGACGCCGGTCGGTATCGATGTCGATCTGCGCAACCTGCCAGTTGCCGAACAATGGCGCCCGGGTCAACCGATCCGCGAGGCGCACCGTCGCACCTACTATCCGCTCGATGCACGTGCGCCGCACGCGCCCGCGGACTGGGCGACTGCCGAAGATCGCCTCGGCGAACTGCAATCGATCTGGGACAACATGCGCGGCCCCGGCAATGCGCTCAACGGCAGCACGCGCGTCAACATCGACAACGGCTCGACCGGCGTGAGCCCGGGCGACCCGGTAGTCGAAGTCGGTACCAACCACGTGCTGTACGGCATCAACAGCTCCGGCGGCACCAGCTTCAAGGTCTACAACAAGAGCGGCACGCTGCTCGCGGGACCGACCACCTTCAAGTCGCTGGCCCCGGCCGGCGATCCCTGCGCGACCTCGGTGTCCGACCCGATCATCCTGTTCGATCGCCTCGCCAACCGCTGGTTCATGCTGGAAATGGGCGGCAGCAGCAGCGCCAACCGCTTGTGCACCTATGTGTCGAAGACCAGCGACCCGGTCACCGGCGGCTGGTGGTTCTACGGCTTCGCCACGCCGGCGCTTCCCGATTACCCGCATTGCGGCGTGTGGAACAACGCCTACGTGTGCACCGCCAACGAGTCCGGCACCGGCGCCAAGGTTTATGCCTTCGACCGCGCCAACATGTTGAACGGTGCCACCGCGCGCGCCGCGCAACGCTTCACCAGCGTCGCCAAACTCGCGGGTTATGGCTTTCAGGCGCTGACTCCGGCGTCATTCATGGGCACCACGGCGATGCCTGCCAACGCGGCACCGATTCTGGCCCGCCACAATGACGACGAAGCGCACGCCGGCACCGGCGCCAACACCAGCGCCGACTTCATCGACCTGTACCAGCTCAACATCAACTGGACCACGCCGTCGAGCAGCAGCATCACCACCCTGCCGCGCATCCAGATCACCGAGTTCAACAGCTGGTTCCGCGACTACTCCTCGTTCGCCACGGTGCCGCAGCCGGGTTCGACCTCGCGTCTCGACCCGATCCGCGAGGTCATCCTCAACCTGATGACCTACCGCAACATGGGCAGCTACGAGACCATCGTCGGCACCTTCGCGACCAACCAGAACAGCGCCCGCACCGGCACCGTGGTCGATTCGGGCATCCGCTGGTTCGAGTTGCGCCGCGTCGGCACCGGCAACTGGACGCTGCACCAGGAAGGCACTTTCAGCCCGGGCGATGCCAGCACCCACCACCTGATGGGCGCTGCGGCGACCGACAAGATGGGCAACATCGGCATGAGCTACAACGTGACCCGCACCACCTCGCCGGTCACCTACGCCTCGCTCGGCTACACCGGCCGGCTCGCCAGCGACACGCTGGGCGTGATGACCCAGGGCGAGAACTCGATCGCCGTCGGCGCCGCCGCCGAAACCTCCGGTCGCTGGGGCGACTACCACCAGACGGTGGTCGATCCGGTCGACGACTGCACCTTCTGGACCATCGGCATGTACCGTCCGAGCGGCAGTTGGGCCACCCGCGGCCGCGACTTCAAGTTCAGCAACTGCGGCGGCACCGTGACCACCTACACAATCTCCGGCCAGGTCACCACCAGCACCGGTGTCGGCATCAGCGGCGTCACCATCAGCACCGGCTCGGTGTCGACCACCACCGACACCAGCGGCAACTATGCGATCGCCAATCTGGTTGCCGGCAGCTACACGATCACGCCGACGCGCTCGGGTTACACCTTCAGCCCGGTCAACCGCGCGGTCACCATCGGTACGGCCAATGTCACCGGCCAGAACTTCACCGGCACGGCAACGACGACGACGTACAGCATCTCCGGCTCGGTCACCACCAGCGGCGGTGCAGGCATTTCCGGCGTCACCGTCAGCACCGGTTCGGCCAGCGCCACCACCAACAGCTCGGGCGCCTACACCATCAGCAATCTGGCCAATGGCACCTACACATTGACGCCGTCGTTGTCCGGTTACACCTTCAGCCCGACCTCGTTGTCGGCCACGGTATCAGGCGCCAACCTGACCGGTCGCAACTTCACCGGCACTGCCAGCACCGGTGGCGCCACCGCGCTCAGCAACGGCGTTGGCGTGGCCGGTTCGACCGCATCCACCAGCGCCAACAGCAACTGGAAGGACTATACGGTCGCTATCCCGTCCGGTGCGAGCAACCTGACCATCGCCACCAGCGGTGCCTCGGGCGACGTCGACCTGTACGTGAAAGCCGGCGCCCAGGCCACGCTGACCGTGTATGACTGCCGTCCGTACACCGGCTCTGGCAACGAGAGTTGCGCCTTCGCCACGCCGACAGTCGGCACCTACTACGTGCGCGTTTATGGTTACGCCACCGGCACGGTGAACTTCACCGTGACCGCAACCTGGACCACAGGCGGCGGTGGCGGCACGGTGGTCGAACGCCTGGTCAACGGCAACTTCGACAGCAT
>ERZ761602.7335-NODE-7335-length-11768-cov-5.563647_pt1 | contig 11768 bp, 9 predicted proteins | sample MGYA00512165_ERZ761602 | MGnify/ENA primary metagenome ERZ761602 (study PRJEB28899, sample SAMN02445085) | bioreactor sludge metagenome | biome: EBPR sludge; isolation source: Thorneside wastewater treatment plant | place: Australia: Brisbane, Thorneside... | reverse complement strand
ATTCTTTTGTTTTTAAAAAGATTCGCGCGCAGGGAATTACGCGTTTTGAGCACCCCTATTTCTCTCCCCGTGAATTTGATTTAAAAATCAGCGGTATGCGTTTGGGATTAATGCGGGTTGATTTTAGCGGTATAAAAGTGCAGGTTCAGATCAATGGGCTTGATGCCCGCGGCGGACAGCTTTTGAATGAAAGCTTGGACGACCACGAACGAATCGAATCCGTTTCTAAGATGGATTTTCAAACGGAGTTAGCTTTTTCCGCCAATCCCAAAAATTGGAAGAAACAAGCTGTTGAGAAATTTCATGTTTATAAAGATTGGGTTTTTAAAGACGCGCCGACTCAGAATTTATCTATGCGGGGGCGGGCTGTTTTTTTGGTAGATGATTGGCCGATTTCCGTTCGTTTTCATTCGGTTCAAAATGAAAAAGGGGATGTTCATCTTGAGGGAAATCCCGAGGATTTGAGAATTATCGCGGAAATGATTGAGCCGAAGTTTACGGAGTCTGACCTTAAGCTTGCCTCCGAAAATTTAATCCGTATGCCTAAGCTGCTGAAGTTCCGGCGCGAGGCCGAAATGAAAGCGGTTCACTTAAGCCGGCGGGACCCTGAAATTGCTTACGATACGATTCGGCATATTTTTTGGAGCTATTGGTTGGCCAAAGCTTATGGCCGTGAATTTGCAAAGCTGACGACGGATGCGCATGAAATTGATGATGAAACGAACTCCGCAGAAGAGAGTGAGAAAGACCGTCATCACAATGCGTTGGGGATTGAGTTTGCGGAAAAAGAATTAACCGAGAGTCAGGTTGAAAAAATGATTTTTGAAGATCCGCGGGTTATTCGAAAAAAGAAAATACCCAAAAAAATTCCGGCTAAGAAAAATGTTGCCGCGCCTGTTTCGTCAGCGGTATTGCCTTGACTTTGCCCGCGCCGGAAGATGGCTCGCCTGTCTTAAAGCCGGTTTTACCCATCGAGCTTTTCAAGCAACAGTCTTTTTTTGTTCCGGTCGAACTTTCTTTGGCGAATGAATCACTTTATTGGATTGGGCGCGAAAATGACGCAGTGCTTTACCGAGCACTCAATTTAGACGGAAAAGAGATTCAGGTGCGCGTGTTTTCGCTCATTTCGGAAGATGAAAAAATTATTTTCCGTGCTTTTCAAGATTGGTACGCGGGAGCTTTGCGGCAAGTGTCCGCGGTGGTGCGAGGTTATTACACGTTCGAGGTGCTGCAGTTTTTTGTCGGTGACGCGCCGCGCAGTTGGGCTGAGTTTTCCGATCTTTTGATTCGGCATGCATCAAAGCAAGCAGTTTTAGAACAGCGTTTGATACAGTTTGGTTCTTTGTGGGGCGTTCTGGAGCGTCATACAGAAGCCGATTTCGGACGAGTGGAGTCGAAGTTGAAAACCGATTTTTTTAAACCTCAGCCGGAGTCTTTGGCGAGGAAGCTGAACAAGATTCTTGCCAAACAGAAAATAGACGAAGCGCGGCTTGTTCTCTTTAAGGATGAAAGCGCTCATTCGTTTCTACGCAATCAGGAATGGCTTGAATTGTTTTTGAAAACGATCCGTCAAAGGGAGTGTGATGAAAGCGATAAAGCCGCTTTTCTTTGGCATCCGCGTTCCAGAGTGTGCTTGCGTATTTGAATTCGATTAGGTACCCTTTAGAAACAGCTTTGAGGTGAACGAATTTTTTCACAGAGAGAATATCGGTATGAGTGAGTCGCAAAGAAGATTAACGATAGGCCTGATAGGCGCTTTTACGCCGGAGTTATTCAAGGGCGATTATTTTACGCAGGTTTTGATCGGCGTTACCAACGCGCTGGTGGGGACACCGCATGACTTTCGGTTGATCTTGGTTAAAGATGAAGAGTACCGCAACCCTGATTTTAAAATATTGGACCGTCATCAGGTAGATGCGTTGATTCTGATTACTTGGCGTATTCACGATCGTTATATTGCCGAAGCTTTGGATGAAAAGAAAATCCCCGTGATTGTTATTAACGACCCCACGCCAAGTTTGCGCTCCAGTATTGTCTATTGCGACAACAAAGAGGGTGTGCATCTCGCGATGCGGCATCTTTTAAGCCGGGGCTATCGTAAAATCGGAATGCTTCACGCGCCCGATGACGCGTCATTGGACGCCCGTCAGCGGTACGATTTATTGCGTGAACTTTTGGGACAGTATCAGCTGACTTTTGACCCTGAACATTATCGGAAATGCGATTACTTTTTTGAAGAAGACGGTTATTTGAAAATGCTCGACATGATTCACCAGTCGGAAAAATTACCGCGGGCCATTATTTGCGTGAACGATGACATCGCTATCGGAGCGATCCGTGCGTTGAAGGAAAATTGGATTCGTGTTCCGGATCAGGTCGCGGTCATCGGCTATGACGGAATTCGAAAAGGAAAGTACACCGAACCTTCATTGACTACTATTGGGCAGCCGCTTGAGCTGATGGGGCGCGAAATGGTGAGAATTTTAATGGAACAGATTGAGAAAAAATCTTTGGAACCTGTGACGCGGGTAGTTTCTCCGGAGCTTATCATTCGAAAGTCCTGCTAGAGGCCATACGTAAACCGCTCTCGGGAAGTGGTTGTTTTCTGATGGTCTGCGACTGCGTCAGACTCGTCGTCCATACTTAGTTCAGTATGAACTTCTCGCCTTCCTTGTCTCGACCCATCATAAAACCAACCCATTCTCGAGGTCAGTTTACGGATGACTTCTGAGCTTTTCCGGCTTCTTTCCTCCCAGTTTATTTTAATTTCGTTTTTATTCAGAATCATTGTTATGGTGCCGATAATCTCTTTTGGCAGTTGCGAACTGCCGTGGGTAAACTGACAACAAAATTTGGCTTGAGAGATGAACACACAAAATATTTATAGAAAAACAGGCGTTGCCGCTTTTGTTTTGCTGAGCTTGATTGCTTTTGCCGCTCCCTTGCGTGCAGAAAGCTTGATCGGCCGGATTCTTTTCTTTCAAAGCCGTGATGATTCAAACTCTCAGAATGAGCGCACCATGAAAGACTTGCTGCGCAAGGCGATTGACAATGCCGTGCTTGAATTGAGTCAAGTTAACGGGTTTTATCACCAGTCCGAATTGAAAATCGATATTCCTCAGCAGGTGAAAGGCATTGAGAAGATTTCAAAAAAGCTGAACGCCGAATTATTTTGGCATGATTTTCAGCTTGGCTTGAATCGTGCCGCCGAGACGGCCGCTCCCAAAGCGGGGGTTTTAATGAAGGAGGCTCTTGAAGATTTAAAATTTGAGAAAAACCCGCAGGAAATCCTAGACGAAGAAGGTTCTTTGACCCGGTACTTCAGAAAAAAAATGGAGCCGCGGCTTCAGCGGGATTTTCGGCGCGAAATCGAAAGATCCGTCAGCAATCAGAGCGCGCTTCGCTCTTATCTTGAATTTAAAGGGCTTTATGCGTCCATTCCGTTTATTAAAAACACAGAATCTGTTTTTGATTTGGAAGAAAAAGTTTCACAAAAAGCACTCGAAGGTATTTTTTTAAGAATTCAAGAAGCCGAGGAGCGGCTCCGCTCAGAGAAGCCGGAGTCCGGAAAGGGAACATAATGCGGTACGATCTTTTTCTTGCTGAACTTAAAAAAGCTCCTTGTCAGGAATTACGGAGCGACGACGAGGAGTATTTTGAGCTGGTGGTGAAAGCTGCGGATTTGCCCAAGGTGAATCAAGTATTGGAAACCTTTTTCGGTAAACCCGTGAAGCCGGCAGGGGTGAAGCCTAGCGATGATGATAAAAAAAAGGCGAATGAATACGGCGGAATCCGCGATGATCAAACGCTCTATTATTTAGCTTCCGAAGAGCTCTACTATTACTCCCTCATTTGGCCGTGGGCAAACGGTCAGTCGGTGACAGTCAAAGTATTCCGCGCCGGCTAATTCAAGCTTCCAGCCTTGCTGCGATGAGGTCTTTCACGCATGGACTTCCGATTGGTTTGACGTATAATGCCACCATTTTGCGCAAGGTAATTTCCTAAGAAAAAAAGCGAAAGAAGTTTATCCAATGCGGTTTATTCTGGTTTTCTTTACGGCGGTGGTCATTGGTTTCTCCGGTTGCTCCGGTGTCAAGCCTGAAAAAAAAGAGAGCATAACAAGCGCTTCTTTCACACGCGGGCCTGAGACCGCAAATTTAAAAATCGAGCAGTTTTCCGATTTTTTATGCCCTTTTTGCAAGAAGCAAGCGCAAGTTTTTGACGCTCTGCGCAAAGCCTATCCTGAATCTATCCGAATGTCGTTTCATCATTTTCCTCTTTCCGGCGAGCCAGAAGTCGGCTCATTCCCTTTGCACGAAGCGTCCGTTTGCGCGGCGGAGCAGGGGAAGTTTTGGGGGTTTCACGACGCGGTTTTTTCTGCGGAAGACCAACCTCAAGTTGAAAGCGCGGCGCGTACGGCAAGCCTAGACGAATCTCTTTTAAAGGGTTGCATGGAAAGTCAGCGCAGCCGTTCTACGGTGCTTAAAGATTTTGTGGATGCTCAAACCCGCGGTGTCACCGGAGCACCCACGTTTTTTATGAATGGTGAAAAAGTAACGGGGATGCGGCCTTTTGCGTATTTTGCCGAAAAAATCGATCCGGAGTTTGCTGCCAAAGTTGAAGCCGAAAGAAAAAAAAGAAAGGACGATTTAGAGCGGAAGATTGATTTTACGGAAAACGGGCGACCCTCACAAGGGCCGGAATCCGCGCCTGTCACAATTGTGGAGTTTAGCGACTTTCATTGTTTTTTTTGTCAGAAATTAAATCCGGTCATGGAGCAGATTATGGAGACTTACTCCGGAAAAGTTCGCCGTGTTTGGAGGCATTTTCCATTGCCGATTCACCCGCAAGCACCGTACGCGCATGTGGCTTCCGAGTGTGCGCACAAACAGGATAAGTTTTGGGAATTTCACAAACTAGTTTTTTCTGACCCCTCCAAAGCCAGAAGCAAAGAAGATTTTAACCGCATCGCAGGTGAACTTGGGCTTGATTTAGCGTCTTTTGCGTCTTGTTATGAAAACGATGCTACCAAGAAAAAAATAGAGAATGATGTGTGGCTTGGCTTTTTCAAGCAGGTGGGGTCCACACCTACCCTCCTTATTAACGGGGAGCTTTTGGTCGGAGCAAAGCCGACCGAAAAAATTCAGGAAGTCATTGATCGTCTATTGAGCAAATCTCAAGATAAAGAGTCTGCTGCGTCCGTGTAGCGTCCTATAAAGAATGCACGCCCCTCGTTGTTGAAAGTACACGTATTTAGATTTGTCTTGTTCATTCTTGTTTTTTGCCTACAATACTAATTCCCTCAACACTTAAATTTTGCGAGATTGAATATTTCCGCAAATCAGGCGTCTGAGGAGTAGTTTCAAGGCTTTACATTTAAGCCTTAATTATCAGAACTTAAAACAAACTAACTCAGGAGTTACTCCATGATCAAGAAACTTGCGGGCTTTATTGCTCCGTTGCTTGTTCTGTCCCTGATTTTCCCGGTGAGCACTTTTGCTTATGAAGTGCCGAAGGAAAATACGAAGGCAGAATACTTTTACCTTTTCGGTCCGGAAGGGGATCCTCTTCGCGGTAAAGACGACTCTCAAATGTCGCTCTTTGTTGACGTACCGAAAGCTTCCACAGAAGCAGTAACAATCAGTGTTTATGATGCTGACACTTCCGGTAAAGTTGACGCGATCGGCGGATTCGGCAAAGCAGTTGCTGATACTGAAACGGTTTTTTCCGTTGAAGGTAAAGAAACGCTTGTTTCCGAAACATTCGGCGCAGGTTCATCCAAGGGTGATGCATCATGGACTCAGCTCGGCAGTTTCAAGCCTGAGCAGGGTAAAGACGTCGGTGATTTTTATCGTTTTCGCGTTGTTGCTAAAACAACCAAAGGTGATGATCAGAACTTGTTCAAGTTCAAAATTACGCCTGACTACGCTGAGTCTTTCAGTGAAAAATTTTATTTCCGTTTGCTTCCAAGCAAGGGATCACAAATTAACTTCTATCCGGCTATTCCGGCAGGTGTTACCGGCATCGTTGCCCGTAACTTTGACCTTGATAAAGACGGCGGCGTCGGACAATTTAAAGATCATGCAACAGGCAAGAGCTATGATGTTGCTGACTCTGTAAGCGGTCAGTGGGCTGAAACCCCTGTGACTCTCGGCAGCAGTGATGCGCGCCGTTTGGCTTATACCGTTACGACAACAAACCAAACTCGCGGTAACGCGGGCGTGCAGTTTACCGACAGCAAGGGTAATGCGCTTCCGATTTATTTCAAGCAGGGCGGTTTTGTTGCTCCGGTAGCTCCTTCTCCGGAGCCGAGCGCGTGTAACGTTTTTGAATTTGACGCGCGTGATTCTTATGACACCAACAAAGATAAGATTACTTATCTTTGGGACTTTGGTGATGGCCGTACCAGCACGGATCCGGTTGTAACTCACGTTTACGAAAAGGGCGGCAATTATAATGTTGCTTTGACCGTAAGTGATAACTCCGGGCTTCATTGTGAAAAGAAAACCACAACGACCCCTGTTTTAGTAAATACACCTCCGGTTTGCGGCTTGAAAGTTCCGCAGTCCGCTTGTGTTGGTCAGGCTGTTTCAATCAGCGGTGCCGGTTCAAGTGACGGTGAAACCAAAGAACTTGGTTATCTCTGGAACTTTGGCGATGGTACAACCGCTGAAGGTGCTTCTGTTTCTAAAACTTTCTCCAAAGGCGGAAACTACAATGTTTCGCTTACGGTGAATGATAATCAGAACACAGCATGCTCCGTTGCGGGTTGCAACGCTCAAATTAAAGTCAACAGTGCTCCGGTTGCGGTTGCAGGCGATGACGTTGCTCTTTGCTTGACAAGCCAGGCAGCTGAGTACGCTGTTACGTTTAATGGCGGCAAATCGTATGACGCTGAAAACGATGGATTGTCCTATGCGTGGGATTTTGGCGACGGTGAAAAAGCTGAAGGCGCAAAAGTCACTCACGTTTATAAGCAAGCCGGTGAATATACCGCTCGCTTAACTGTAACGGATAATTCCGGTGCAGGCTGCAACGTTTCGACTGACACGGTTTCCGTGCGTTTGAACAAGTCTCCGATAGTTGACGCGGGCGAGAATGTTTTCTCTTGCTCCGGTGGCGCGGTGACTTTGAATGCAAACGGTCCTGAAGGTTCGAAATATACTTGGAACTTGGGCGATGGAACTGTCAAAGAAGGCAAGTCCGTAACTCATACTTACGCTAAGGGCGGAAGTTATACAGCAACTGTTACTGTTGATGACGGTAAGGGAACACCTTGCTCGACTGCAATGGATGCGGTGAATGTTCGTATCAACTCTGCTCCGATGGTTTCGCTCAATCAAGCTAAGAATGCTTGTACGGGTGAAACTGTATCGCTTGATGCTTCCGCATCAAATGATCCGGATGGTGATAAGTTGAAGTACACTTGGAACTTCGGCGATGGCACAACTATCGAAGGCGGATCCAATGTTTCTTACGCTTATAAAAAGGGTGGAAACTATACTGTGACTGTTACTGCGGATGACGGTGCGGGTTCAGCGTGCAGTGTAGGCGCTGCAAAAACGAGAGTGAGTGTGAATACACCTCCTATCGCAAATGCCGGACCGAACCTTGTATGCTGCACAGAAGAGCAGAGCCAGTTCAATGGCGCTCAATCATCCGATCCGGATGGTGATAAGCTCAGCTATCTCTGGAATTTCGGAGACGGCAGCACAGGTGAAGGCGTAGCAGCACAGCACGCGTATAGCAAGTTCGGCCAGTACAACGTGACGTTGACGGTCGATGACGGCAAAGGAACGCATTGTTCCACAGCAAGCTCAGGCTTTGTTGCGGATGTGAATGCAGGTCCGGTTCCGTTGATTAAGGTTAAAGCGAAGAACTACGTAAAGTAATTCTTAGCTGAGAAAAGGCGTGCGGGATTTACATTTGCGGCTCTCGATTAAACTCGAGTCGCGGATAACCCGCACGCCTTTTCTGTTTCTGCGCTGTTATCACAAGGCAGGCTCGACAAGCTGTGGTTTGCCGGAGATAATGGGCTGTCCCGATAAAATAAAAAAAGTACTTTAGTCCAAAAGAGGGGGTTCTATGAGCGGTTTACTTGGTTTAGTGGTGCTTGTTTTGGATGTGCTTGCGATTATTAATGTTTTCAAGAGCAGCATGACTACGGGCAAAAAAGTTCTTTGGATTGTGCTGATTCTTCTTCTTCCCGTGATCGGTTTGATTCTTTATTGGCTTCTTGGAAGAAAATAAAGTTTAGCTCGTTTATTAAGCCCTCCTCAAATGAGGAGGGCTTTTTTATTTGTTTGCCGTGAATACCTTCTCTTGATTCTCGTCTAATAAGTCTTAGAATAAAGCTTCGCTTTAATCAACTCTATTACTGACGGGCTGCTTTACTTATGAAGAGAGCATTTTTTATCCTAATGGCGGTCGTTTTTGTTCTTGTCGCGGCGATGAGTGTTTTTGTTTTTACATTTAATGCGAACCGTTACCGCGAACAAATTGAAAAGGAAGTGTCTCGTGCGCTGGGGCATCCCGTACAAATCGGAAATATTTCACTGGGTTGGCGCGGCGGGCTTGCTTTGGAAGTCGATGGTGTGCAGGTATTCAGCAATGATGAGCCTGTTCTAAAAGTTCAAAATGCCGGAGCCGTGATTCAATTAGCGCCATTGTTGCGCCGCAGCATTCAGGTTGCCTCCGTTTTTATTGACGGAGCGGATGTCCGCGTCGTTAAGAGTGAGTCGGGTGTGATGCGTGTTTTGGGCGTTACACTGCCTCAGGATATTCAAAGCACTGAGGTGCAAGTAGATCAAAACAAGGCGTCCGTTCCCTCAGCGACGGTGTCTTCCGCCATTTCATCCTTTTTGATTTCACAAGTGAATCTTAGTAATCTTAATTTGCATTATGAGGATGACCATTCACAGTCTCCGATGCAACTTGATTTGTTGGATTTGTCGCTCAAAGTTAAAAATGTTTCTTTGTTTAAGCCTATGGAGTTTGAAGCGTCGGGTGCTTTTTTTGGAGATAAAAAGAACGTCGATTTGCGCGGCACAGTGAAATTAGAAAACTTAGGTGCTGAAATTCAGATTGATGATTTAAAACTGGAAGCAGACTTAGATTTAATCGAGCGTGACGAGTTAGCTCGCAGTTTGCCCCAAGCCATGAAAGATGTTCCTTTAACTGATTGGGGCGGAAAGCTCGCTGTTCATGTTTCCAGTTTAAAGATAAGAAATGGAAAGCCCGAATCGGTGCGGGCCGATCTTGCCTTTGATGAGGGCTTTCTTGAAACCCAGGAAGCCGGCCGATTTATTCAAAAAATAAGCATTTATTCAAAAAATCTAAGCCTTTCGGCTCCATTTGAAGTTCAGGTTAAAGCCGCTGTTTTTTCCGCGACAACCAATTTGAGTTTTCAGGGTAAGGTGGAAGCTTCGAACTTGGGCCGGGTGATTATTGGACCCGCCCAAATGGATTTAGACCTGAACTCGTTAAATTGGACGGAAATGGAATCAAGAGTTCCGGCGATTCGCACGAGCGGATTGGCTGCCGCGCCGGAAGGGCGAATTCATGCTGACATTCGGCGCGTGAGCTTTGAGCCCGGGCGTCAACCTTTGGGTGACCTTGATTTTCGTTATGATCAGGGAAGATTAAGATTGAAAAATGTTACGGAGGATCTGAGTCAGATTCAGATGACCGGAAACTTGCGCGGTGATCAGCTAAGCTTGGATGCCTGGAATATGAATTTTGGAAACAGTCCGGCGGAAGGGCGACTGAATGTTCAAAACATTTTCACAGCGCCGCTTTTTCGCGTTGAGGCTCGTGCCCGAAATTTAAATTTAGCCGATTTGGTTCCGCCGCCAACTTCACCTGACCAGCCGGTTATGGAAGGAATACTGTCATTTGAAGTAAACGCAGGCGGGAGTGGAAAAACGCCCGAAGTTATTTTGCCTTCTATTTCCGGTTCAGGAAACTTCAAGATTGAAAATCCGGTGATGCGCAATTTGAACGTTTTGGAGGAGATTTTATCTAAGCTTTCAGCTATCCCGGGATTAAGTTCTGCTTTGGATCAGCGTATGTCGGATTCTCTAAAAGAACGCCGTGCACGGCGTGATACGCCCTTTGAAAAAATCGATGAAGATTTTACGATTGAGCGTGGCGCGGTACGTTTTAACCAGTTTGACGTTGTTTCGCCGGATGTCAAAATCAGCGGCGGGGTTAACCTGGGGTTGGACACCAGCATTCAGGCTCGTCCGGTTATTTGGGTTCATGAAGAAATTATGGCAGAGTTAGCAGGGCGGGTGCATGAGCTTGCGTATACTCTGAATTCTCAGGGGCAAATGCAAATTCCTTTGACTGTTTCGGGAACTTTGGCGCGTATGAGTATTTTGCCTGACATTCAATTTTTACTGGCGGAAATCGTAAGGAACAAGGCCGGGCAAATGTTGGCGGCTCAGTTTTCTCAAAGAATAGAGGGCAGCGATCGTATGGATCGCCTGAGCCAAATTCTGGGAACCACTACAGGCTCTCAAAGCGGATCCGGACAAGCCGCCTCGCAGAGCGTGTCGGAACCAGCCGACAGTTCTGTTCCTGTCAAAATTTATCCGAATCAGCAGAAACAACCGTCTTTGCTCGAGGCATTGACGGGGCAGCCATCGCAATCTGGTGATTCTCAAGCGAGTAAAAGCGATATTGCCGCGGGGCTCATAAACGCTTTTCTATCGAATAGCGCTTCTAATTCAGGCACGGCCTCTGACAGCCAAGCACAAAATTGATGAAATTTATTCAAAGCCTCATTTTTGCCGCGGCAATTATTTTTGCGGGGGTCTATTTTGGAAGTAATTATGTGATTGCTTCCATGTTTGAGCGTTGGCTCGGTGTTAAGACTACGGTTGGGTCTGTCCGCTGGGGAGCGGTAAGCAAAAAAATGGTTATTCATAATGTTCGGATTCATAATCCCGAAGGTTATGCTCAGCGTGAATTAGCTAAAATTTCAAAAATCCAGGCGGAATATGATGTGAGCGATTTAAGAAAAGGCATTTTTAAAATTAACCGCCTGGAAGTTAACGCGGATGAAATTTATTTGGATAAAAAGTCTTTGTCGGAAACCAATGTTTTACAGTTAAAGCCGCTGCGGCGGGTGTTGGGAATCTTAACCGAGACGCCGTCACTGAAAGTGCCGTTCCTTTCTTTTTCAATCGACAAGGTTCGGTTTCAGATGGATCGGGTTGTTTTTGAGACTCAGCTTGGAAATGATCGCGTTACCGAAAGCCGTAAAGTGGAATCTCCGCAAGCGGATTTGACGGAGCTGACGACCCCCGACCGTGTTGCGGTTTATGCTGTTTTGCTTGCTCTGCGCAGTGCCGGCTGGCAATCCTTTTTGCCTTCAAAGGAGCAGGCGGTTCAGAGTGTCGAGAATCAAATGGCGGTGATCTTTGAACAGCTCAGGCAAAAAGCCGAGTTGATTCAAACGCAGATTCAACAGGTGCTTGCCGAAAAACTAAAAACAGCGTCATGAGCCGATTCGTTTTTGTAAGCGAACAATTTCTGCCGTATCCCCCGGAGCGTGTGTTTGATTTCTTTAAAAAGCCTGAAAATTTAGATCAGGTCACTCCTTCCAATTTAGGTTTTAAAATTTTAACTCCGAGTCCGATTCCCATGGCAAAAGGAACCGTGATTGATTACACGATTTGCCTTTACGGAATCCCCATGAAGTGGCAAACCGTCATCACGGATTATGACCCGCCGCATTCTTTTACGGATACACAGGTAAGGGG
>ERZ761602.7334-NODE-7334-length-11771-cov-6.764425_pt1 | contig 11771 bp, 7 predicted proteins | sample MGYA00512165_ERZ761602 | MGnify/ENA primary metagenome ERZ761602 (study PRJEB28899, sample SAMN02445085) | bioreactor sludge metagenome | biome: EBPR sludge; isolation source: Thorneside wastewater treatment plant | place: Australia: Brisbane, Thorneside... | reverse complement strand
CGGCCGCCGCAGCCGTTTCCGCACTTCCTTGGCCAGATCCCGATAGCTTTGCGCGCCGCGCGAGCCGTCGTCGTAATGGATGATCGGCAAGCCGTAGCTGGGCGCTTCCGCCAGCCGCACGTTGCGCGGGATCACCGTCTCGAACACCGTCTCGCCGAAATGCGCCAGCAGTTGCGCCGACACGTCGTTGGCGAGCCGGTTGCGCGGATCGAACATGGTGCGCAGCACGCCCTCGACCCGCAGGCCGGGATTGGTCGATTTGCGGACTTTTTCGATGGTGTCGAGCAGCGCCGACAGCCCCTCCAGCGCGTAATACTCGCACTGCACCGGAACGATCACCGACTGGGCGGCGGTCAAAGCGTTGACCGTCAGCATGTTCAGCGACGGCGGACAGTCGATCGCGATGATGTCGAAATTCCATTCCACGGCGGCCAGGGCGGCGCGCAAGCGGTCGGGGGCGTTGTCTTTTTCCAGCAGATTGATCTCGGCGGCGGTCAGGTCGCCGTTGGCCGGCAGCAGTTGCATCTGGGCTTTTTCGACCCACTGCAACGCCTGGGTCAAGGTCGCCTCGCCCAGCAGCACGTCGTAGCTGGTGGCGGGGACGGCGTGCTTGTCCACGCCGCAGCCCATGGTGGCGTTACCCTGGGGGTCGAGATCGACCAGCAGCACGTTCTGCCGCAGCGCCGACAGGCAGGCGGCCAGATTGACGGCGGTGGTGGTTTTGCCCACCCCGCCCTTCTGGTTGGCGATCGCGATGATGGAAGCCATGCGCTCAGTCTCGGGAAAGGGGCGCGGGCGCCAGATGGACCAGATGGCGCTCGGCGTCCAAGCTGGGAACCCGCAGCGGATAAACGCCCACCACGCTATAGCCGGACGGCAGGCGCGCCAATTCGTCGTCGGGGAACACCCCCTTCATCGCCAGCAACCGGCCTCCGGGCGCGCACAGTCGCCCGGCGTCCGCCACCAGAGCGGCCAGGGTCGCGAACGCCCGAGACACCACGCTGTCGAACGGGGCTTTCGGCCGGTAGTCCTCGACCCGGCCGCGCACCACCCCGGCGTTGCTCAAACGCAGCTCGGCGGCGACCTGAATCAGGAAACGGGTCCGCTTGCCGTTGCTGTCCAGCAGACAGAACTCGTGTTCCGGCCGGGCGATGGCCAGCGGAATTCCCGGCAACCCCGCACCGCTCCCCACATCCAGCACGCGCGGCCCTCGCAGCCAGGGCAGGATCGACAAGCTGTCCAGGACGTGCCGGACCACCATCGCTTCGGGATCGCGCACGGCGGTCAGGTTGTAGGCGCGATTCCAGCGTTCCAGCAAGCTCAGATACGCCCCCAATCGGTCGGCCGCCTCTGACGGCAACCGGACGCCCAGCCGTTCGCTTCCCTCAAGGATGGACTGTTCGATGCTCATGAACGGTTGTCATGCTGGCGATTGGCGCTGGTCCGAAAGGGAATACAGCAGGGATTGTAACATGCCGGGCGGTTATGACAGGACCGAACCGATCGCGGGGTCCACGGTGGCTCGCCGTGTCTCGATGCGCCGGTTCCTGCCGGCGAGCGACTCCCCGGACCGCCAGCGCGGACCCGTGATGCGGTTCGCGCGGCGCGCGCTGCCCGGAGCGGGCTACCTGGCCCCATCCTGAACGGTCACCCGAAATCAAGCGATCAAACGGGCCGCCGATGTCGAACACATCACATCCGCACAAGCTTTCAGTCAATTCGTCAATGAGGCGTGGCTATCGATGGCTCATCGCTACATTTTGAGCGCCATCCGCTATACTTCTCGTAGTAGCGATGCCATTATTAACGGTATCAACCTCGCTTGCTCGGGAAACTCGAAACGCGAATCGGCCGATCGGGTCAAGCTCGCATCGGGTGCCTGTCGGCCACACGCGCCCCGCGTGACGGCGGGGCTTGGTTTCGCGCTCGACGTGGCGCGCGAAGCTACCGAGACCGCCACAAACGATCTTGTCCGCACCCAACACGCCCTGGACGCTTTCGGGAACACCAGCCCTCTCGCCGGTCGGCACCGTGCCGGAACCCGACAAGCATCGGATCACACGCAGCGACCAAGCGCCTTCGGATCATCGACACACCAGAACCCATGATCGACGACGGTTCGCGCATTGACCTCCGCCCCCGCGCCTGGACAGCGGCTTTCCTGTCGTTGGCCTTGGTGCTGCTGGTCGGAGGCTACGGCTATTATCGCGGTGAGGCGGAGCGCATCCGCCAAGGAAAATACCAAGATATCGCGGCCATCGGCGCGCTGAAAGCCGGACAAATCCGGGAATGGCGACAGGAACGCTTGGCCGACGCTCGCAGGTCTGCGGCGAGTCCATTCTTTCAGGGGGCGGTGGCAGAATGGCGAAGAAACCTCGCAAACCCTGCTCTCGGATCGGACTTGCGGCTGCGATTGAAGCTGGAACAGCAAGCGTATGGCTACGCCGACGTGCTGTTGCTCGATCCGGACGGGCGCATCCTGCTGGCCGCCAACGATGAACCGGACCCGACCGATTCCGCCACCCGGCAAGCTATCGCCACGGCTCTCGCCGGTCGTGAAGCCGCGTTCTCGGACTTTTACCGTTCTCCCCATGGACGGATCTACCTGGATACCGTCGCCTCTGTGCCCGACATCGAAGGACGCCCGCTGGCCGCGCTGGTCTTGCGTAGCGATGCGGCTTCCTACCTGTATCCCCTGATCCAGTCCTGGCCCACCCCCAGCCCCAGCGCCGAGACGCTTCTGGTCCAGCGGGAGGACGACGCGGTCGTTTATCTGAACGAGCTGCGCCATCGGGCCAATACTGCCTTGTCCCTGCGTATCCCGCTGACCCAAAATGACTTGCCGGCGGTGCAGGCGGCGCTCGGCCAACAAGGCCTGTTTCAGGGCCACGATTATCGCGGCGTGGACGTGCTGGCCGATCTGCGCCCCGTTCTAGGCTCACCCTGGTTTTTGGTGGCCAAGATCGATGCCGACGAAATCCTGGCCGAGGCGCGCTACCGGGCCGGGATGGTGGCTCTGCTCGTCCTGGTGTGCATCCTGCTCGCCGCAGCGGCAACCGCCGTCGCCTATCGAAAACGGCAAGCCGGTCTCTATCGCGATCTGTACCGGTCGGAGCGACTACAGCGAGAGGCTCGGGAGGAATTCCGCGCGACCCTCTACAGCATCGGCGACGCCGTCATCACGACCGACGAGGAGGGGCGCGTCCGGCACATGAACCCGGTGGCGGAGCAGCTCACCGGCTGGCCGGAAGCCGAAGCCCGCGGCAAACCGCTGGTCGACGTTTTCCATATCGTCAAAGAAGCGACTCGCGCAGCGGTCGAAAATCCCGTCCAACGCGTGCTGCGCGAAGGGACGGTGGTGGGGCTGGCCAACCATACCCTGCTCGTCGCCCGGGACGGGAGCGAGCGCCCCATCGCCGACAGCGGTGCCCCCATCCGCGCCGAGAGCGACGCCATCACCGGCGTGGTGCTGGTGTTCCGCGACCAGATCGCGGAACGCGCGGCGGAGCAGGAAGCACAGCGCAACGAAGCGCGATTGCGTAGCCTGGCGAGCATCCTGCAACACCCGAGCGAGTCGGTGCAGGAATTCCTGGACTACGCGCTCAACGAAGCCATCCATCTGACTGGCAGCAAGATCGGTTACCTCTATCGCTACCACGAAGATCGTCGCGAATTCGCGCTGAACTCGTGGTCCCGCGAGGTGATGCACGAATGTACCATCGCCGATCCCCGAACCTGCTACGAGCTGGACAAAACCGGCATTTGGGGCGAAGCGGTCCGGCAGCGCCGGCCGATCCTCCTCAACGACTTTGCCGCCGCCCATCCGCTCAAGAAGGGTTATCCGGAGGGCCACGCCAAACTTTTCAAGTATCTCACCGTGCCGGTGTTCAGCAGAGGCCAAATCGTCGGCGTGATCGGGGTAGCCAACAAGGAGAGCGATTACCACGAGACCGACATCCTCCAGCTCACCTTGCTCATGGAGGCGGTGTGGAAGGTCGTGGAGCGACGGGAGGCGGAAGAAAAGGAACGCCAGGCCGTGCGCTCCTTGCGCATGCTCAGCCGCTGCAACAAAGCCATCGCGCTGGCGGAAGAAGATGCCGCTTTGATGCAGGAGGTTTGCCGGATTCTGGTGGCGGATGGCGGATGGCGGATGGCCTGGGTGGGAGTGGCCGAGCCGGGACCGGCCAAGCGGGTGCGGCCGGTGGCCCAGGCCGGATTCGAGGACGGTTACCTGGAAGGGATCGAGATCACCTGGGACGACTCTCCGACCGGGCGCGGACCGGCCGGCACGGCCATTCGAACCGGCCAGCCGGCAATCTGCCAGAACCTGTTGGCCGATCCCAGTTTTGCGCCCTGGCGCACGGAGGCGGTCCAGCGCGGCTACGCCGCCGCCATCGCGCTGCCGCTCAGGAACGAAACGGGGGTGTTCGGCGCGCTCATCCTCTACGCCGCGGAGCCGGATGTCTTGGCTCCGGGCGAAGTGGAGCTGTTGCGCCGGCTGGCCGACAATCTGGCTTACGCTCTGCGCGTGTTGCGCATGAAGGCGGCCGGCGAACAGGCGGCGCGCAAGCGCGATGCCCTGGAGGCCCAGCTCCACCAGGCCCAAAAGATGGAAGCGGTGGGACGGCTGGCGGGAGGCGTGGCGCACGACTTCAACAACATGCTGGCGGTGATCGCCGGCCACGCCGACCTGGCCCTGGAACAGACGGTTCCCGGCAGCCGGTTGCACGCCGACCTGCTGGAGATCCGAAAAGCCGCCCAGCGCTCCGCCGACCTGACCCGCCAGTTGCTGGCCTTCGCGCGCAAGCAGACCATCGCCCCCAAGGTGCTCGACCTCAACGACACCATCGCGGGCATGCTGAAGATGCTCGGGCGGCTGATCGGGGAAAACATCGAGCTGTTTTGGAAACCGTCCGAACCGCTGTGGCGGGTGAACATGGATCCGGTTCAGATCGACCAGATTCTGGCCAACCTGGTGGTCAACGCCCGGGACGCGCTCTCCGGGGTCGGCAAGATCACCATCGAGACCGGCTTGGCGACGTTCGACGAGCCCTACTGCGAAGCCCATCCCGGCTTCGCTCCCGGACGCTACGTGCTGCTGGCGGTCAGCGACAACGGACGCGGCATGGACCAAACGGTGCTGGCGCAACTGTTCGATCCCTTTTTCACCACCAAGCCACGCGGCAAGGGCACCGGGCTGGGCCTGGCCACAGTCTACGGCATCGTCAAGCAAAACCACGGTTTCATCAACGTCTACAGCGAGCCGGGCCAAGGTTCGACGTTCAGGATCTACCTGCCCCGCCACGAGCAGGGCTCGGCCGAGTCGGCGCCACCGCCGCCGCCACCGCCGCCGCAGGCCGGCGGCGAAACCGTGTTGCTGGTCGAAGATGAAGCGGCGCTGCTCAAGCTCGCCGCCCGGATGCTGGAGCGGCTGGGCTACACCGTGCTGGTCGCCGGCAGTCCCGGCCAAGCGCTGCAACTGGTCGAGACCCACGAAGGAACGATCCATCTGTTGCTGACCGACGTGATCATGCCGGAAATGAGCGGGCGCGACCTTTGGCAGCGGCTCCGCGCCTTGCGGCCGGACCTCAAATGTCTGTTCATGTCCGGCTATACCGCCAACGTGATCGCCCACCACGGCGTCCTCGACGAAGGCGTTCACTTTCTGCAAAAGCCGTTTTCCAAGGAGGCCTTGGCCATCAAGCTCCGCGAGACGCTCCAGGAGACATGAACGGTCCGTCTTCTGACAGAAGCCGCTCGGTCCGCCTTGTATGTAGCGAGCTATGCGGTATCCGCGAGCACGCTCGCCTTTACTCGGCGAGGGTGGATTTCCGAAGGAGGGAGCGCAGTCGATGGCGATACCGACAGGATCACGGATCGAAAGTCTTTTCCGCTCGATCCGCCCGCGCCGCATTCAGCAGCCAGCGCCGCAGAATCTCTTGGTCGTGGCAAGCCCGCAGTCGGGTCTCGACCGCAGCGTCCACCGCCAACCCACGTCCTCGCAACAGCGCGATGATGGCATCCCTGATCCCTTCCTCGCGCCCTTCCTCGCGCCCTTCCTCGCGCCCTTCCTCGCGCCCTTCCTCGCGCACGTCCTCCAGACCGGCATAGCCTCGACGTTGCAGCAGATTGCGCAAGACGGCCTCGTGCGCCGCATCCCGGTCGAACAGCGCCCGCACGGGCACGGGATTGCGCAAAACCCCCGGCAACTCCAACACGTCGCTGGTGGTATAAGTTCGCATCGACCCATCGGGGCGATGCGCTTCCACCCGCTGTGGTCCCACCAGTCGAACCACCCACACCTCGCGCGTTCCAGCGGCCAATAGCTCGCCGATCTTGCCCTTCAGCTCGCGCTCGTCTTGGCCGGGACCGGCGTATTCCACCGCCAATGGCGGCGCTTCGGTCAACCAGGTGCTGTTCCCTCCGGGCGGCGTGGTCCGCACCGCCACGTCCGGCGCGCGCAACGTGCCCGCCTCGGGACTGATGCCGACATCGGCGCCAGTCCACTGGACATCGGGGTCGCTGTCCAGCACCAGGCCGCCGGTGATGCTCCCCGAACCGTGCCGCCAACCGGCGGGGGCACAGTAAATGGGATGGCCGTTGGAAAGTTCGTAGCGGTCTCCATCGCGCAACTGGTCGGCGCGAAACGGACCGCGGTTGGAGCGTTGGGGTTGGTCGGCCATGGAAACCTCACGATAGCAGGACTTTCGCTGGAAACTTTGATCGTCATACCCGTGAAAACGGGTATCCAGCTTTTTCAACGACTTACTGGATTCCCGCTTGCGCGGGAACGACGAAAAGCGAAAGTCCTGGATAGAAAACTGATGAAGGCCATCATCGAGATGAGAGTCATTTTACCGAACTTTCGCCACGATTTGTCCGTTCTCGCAAACCCTTTTCGCGCCGGCGTCGCCTCGGTCGCACCATCTCTCCACGGTTCTTCTGACGCCGTCGCGCTCGGCGAGTGGGCCGGGAAACCCGAGCGAATCACCCTGGCGCCGGACGAGTATCCCTCGGTTTCCCAGGAAAGCAGACCGCAGCGGTCAGATACAAGGCTACTGCTGCGATCACCACGACGGCGAATCCCCAATGGATCGCCAGCAGCGTAGCCAGCACCGCGCCGACTACGGAAGCGAATCCGTTCAGCGCCCACGCCCACGGCACCAGATCCGGCGTTCGCTCCGCCAGGCGGGACAATCCCAGCGGAAAGAGCATTCCCATGGCGCAGGCCAGCGGAGCGATCAATAAAACGGACAAGCCGATCTTGATCGCATCCGCCAAACCCATCAGATGACGGAAAGCGGGAGGCAGCGCGAGCACGTAGGACAGGGCCAGCACCGCGATGACCGTCGCCGCCAGCCCGACCGCGCGGCACGACCGTCCCTCCGCCCGAAATCGCCCGGCAAGACGACTGCCCAGCCCGGCGAACAGCAGGAATGCGGTCAGCACCACCGCCACCGCGTAAACTGGATGACTGAGGAACAGGACGAATTTCTGGATGAAAGCGATTTCCACGAGCATGAAGGCCAAACCCAGCGCCGCGAAATAAACCGCCGGGCGTCCTGGCTCGACACGGGTTCCGGATTCCCGCCGCAGAAACAGCCAGAGCGGCAGGATCGTCAAGGCGAAGCCGGCGATCAGCGCCTGCGCCAAGGTAGCGATGACCACCGGATAGCCCCATTCCAGCAGCGACAACCCGCCCCGGTCTTTCAAAGCGAGGATTTCCGGCAGCGCCTCCCAGCGGAAGAAGTGGAAGAAATACGGGCGGTCGTCGGTGGCGGGTCGAAGGTTGAATTTGTAGCGGCCGATAAAATCGCCTCGTTCCCTGGAAAGCAATGCCGTCGCACCTTCGTAAAAATACGGCCTGTCCAAGATGTTGTATCGGTTGGCCGCGTCCGGCGTCATACCGGGATACCAGACCGCATCGAAAGCGCGCTCCGCGCAGAAGGCTCGAATCGCCGCGATCTCGGCGGCGTCGAAAGGACCGTTTTTCGCCAGCAGCGTCGCGGTCTTCCAGCCCCGGATCATCGCCAGCCGGGAACCGGGCTCCGCCACGCCCTGCGCTTCCAGGGCCGCGACCGCCGTCGCGAACAGCTTGAGCGCGTCCCGTGGCGGCAAGTTGACCCAGCGGGTGATCGCCAGCAGACCACCGGGCCGCAGATGGTCCAGATAGGCGCGCAACGCTTCCACCGTGTAAAGGTAGCTCTCCGCCAAACCGTACAGCCCGGCCGCAGCCGTCGAGAACGCATCCAGCAAGGCGACCTGAATTAGATCGAACCGCGCCGGACTGGCCGCGACGAAACCGCGCGCCTCGCCGATGTGCGAGCGCACCCCCGGCAGGCTGTAGGGACGGCCAGAAAATTCGCCGAACCGTTCCTGCACCAGCGCCACCACCTGCGGATTCAGCTCCACGGCATCAACGCTGCGAGCGCCGAGCGCCAGCGCCTGCAAAATATCGGTTCCGCCGCCCGCGCCCAGGATCAGCGCTTCCGGCTCTTTCAGCAGATGGTAGGGCAGCGCCGAAGTCAGAAAATCCAGATACGCGAGCGGCTCCCGGCGGCCATCGAAGCGGTTGATGGCAGTCAGACCGTCGCCATCGGTGAACAGGGCGATTTGCGGCGGCGGTTCGGCGCTGGCCATCAGGCTCAATCCCGGCGCATGGCGGAAGGGAACGACGGGACTTTCGACCGCCGTCACCACGCCCAGCGGGCTGGAGGTCTCGGCCACCACCCGCGCGCCGGCGATTTGGAGCGTCTGGGCCAGCTCCTTGTAGGGCGAGGGCTGCAAGGCCGTCCATGTTGCCGGCAAGGCGAGGATCACGATGGCCGCCAGCGCGAAACCGGGCACAATCCGGCGCCAACCCCCTCGCCAGGCGGCCAGCGCCCCGGCGGCCAAGCCCGCCACGGCAACGACTCGCAGCGCGGTTTCGGGGCGCAGCACGAGCAGCAGGCCGACGCTGCCGCATCCGCCCACCGCCGCGCCGATGATGTCGGCCGCGTACAGGCGTGGAATATGGTCGGGGAAGCGGGCGAAACTCAGGCAAATGGCCGTGGCGGCGCAGAAGAACGGCACGATCAACAACACGAAGATCAGCGCCAGTCGCATCCATTGTCGCGGGTCCCAGACAATTTCCAGCGCGTTGAAACCGACGCTTTGGGCGGCGAGAAAGGCCAGTAGCGCCGTCAGGCCGAACAGGCCGGCCGCCGTCGCGAAAACGCCGGCGAAGCGCGCCAGCAACGGCCGCTGGACCAGGGTCACGACCGCACCCGCCGCGCCGTAGCCCAGCAGCGCCACGCTGATCATCATGTAGGCGAAATGGTGCCACTGGATGATCGAGAACAGCCGCATGAGCAGAATTTCGTAGCTCAACGCGGCGGCCGACAGCAGGGCGATGGCCGGATAGGGAGGGTTGCGCGGTTCCATGTCGGGCTCCACGGCAACGATCGGGACCGTGTCGCGAACGGTGGCGGGCTCAGTGTCCGCCGCCAGTCAAGGGCACGAAACGCACCGGCAGAATCTGCCGGGTGGTCACGGCTCCATCCGCTTTTTTCTCCACCAGCAGGAGATACTGGGCGAGAAAATGCGCGCCCACCGGAATCGCCATGCGTCCGCCCGGCTTGAGCTGGCGGATCAGCGGCGGCGGAACATGGCTGGCGGCGGCGGTCACCACGATGGCATCGAACGGCGCCGCTTCTTCCCAACCGTAATAGCCGTCGCCCATCCGGGTCTGGACATTGGCATAGTTCAGCGCCTTGAGCTGCTCGGCGGCCTGTCGCGCCAGCGGTTCGACGATCTCGATGGTGTAGACTCGTCCGACCAGTTCGGCCAACACCGCCGCCTGATAGCCCGATCCCGTGCCGATTTCCAGCACGGTCTGCCCCGGCCGGGGATCGATCAGATCGGTCATCAGAGCGACGATATAGGGCTGAGAAATGGTCTGACCGTGACCGATCGGCAAGGGCCGGTTGTCATAGGCGTTGGGAACCTGGGCGGCAGGCACGAACCGATGTCGCGGCACGCGAGCGATGGCCGCCATCACCGGGGCGGCGAATTCGCGGCGGCCGGTTTCGACGGCGGTTTCCCTGGCGAGCGCGGCGATTTCCGCGCTCATCCGCTGGCGTGGACCGCCGAACTCGTCGGCGGCCAACGAACCGGCCGCTCCCAGCCAGAACAGCAAACCGATCGCCCGAAAATGGCTCAGAACCGATCGAAAATGACTTTTCATTTTTCTAAACCCGCAGCTTAGCCAGAAGGCAGCTTATCACCGTTTCCCGCTACTTTTGGAGAAAGCCGCCGATGACCAGCCAACGCCAACCACCGCGCTACACGCTGGGCGAGGAAATCGCCAACAGCGTGATTCATGGCGTGGGCGTCGTGTTCGGCATTGCCGGACTTGGGGTGTTAACCGCTTTTGCCAGCCTGCACGGCGACGCCTGGCACATCGTGGGATGCAGCGTTTTCGGCGCGGCCCTGATTTTGCTATACACCGCTTCGACCCTCTACCACAGCATTCCGCTGCCGCGCGTCAAGGCGGTGTTGCGCACGCTCGATCATTCCGCGATTTTCATCCTGATTGCCGGCACCTACACGCCGTTTCTGCTGGTGAATCTGCGCGGGCCCTGGGGCTGGTGGCTGTTCGGCGTCATCTGGGGACTGGCTTTGGTCGGGATTTTGTTGCGCGTTTTGCGCGGTCGCCGCTCGACGCTGTTGTCGGTCGGGCTGTACGTCGGCATGGGGTGGGCGGTCGTGGTGGCCATCAAGCCGATGCTGAACAACGTCGCGCCGGGCGGCTTGCTACTCCTGCTGCTGGGCGGGCTGGCCTACACGCTCGGCGTGATTTTCTACGTCTGGAAACGCCTGCCCTACCACCACGCTGTCTGGCACGGCTTCGTTTTGGCTGGCAGCGTCCTGCACTTCTTCGCCATCCTGTTTTACGTCATCCCGCTGGCCGAGCCGGTGCGCGGCGGGCCGGCCAGTTAACGCGATCCCACCGCGATGTCCGATCCGAGCACGCTGACCTTACCTCACGCCCACGGCCAGCCGCGCCTTCGGGGCCGGCTGCGCGCCGTTCCCGAAGACTTTGAAGTCCGCGAGGAGCTGGGTTTCGCGCTGGACGGTGGCGGCGAACACGCCTGGCTGCGGGTGCGCAAGCGCGACGCCAATACCGACTGGGTGGCGCGGCGCTTGGCGGAGCGGGCGGGCGTGCCGGTCGGCGCGGTCGGCTACGCCGGCCTCAAGGATCGCCACGCGGTCACCGAGCAATGGTTTTCGGTCCATCTGCCCGGCCGGCCGGAGCCGGACTGGGCGGATATCGCCGACCCCGACTTCGCCGTGCTGGAGGCGGTGCGCCATTCCCGCAAGCTGCGGCGCGGCGCGCTGAAGGGGAACGCCTTCCGCATCGTGGTCGGGGACATCGACGGCGACCCGGCCGAGCTGGCGGAACGATTGGATCTCATCGCGAAAATCGGTGCGCCCAACTATTTCGGCGACCAGCGCTTCGGCCGCGACGGCGGCAATCTGGAGCGGGCCGAGGCCATGTTCCGGGGCGAGGAGCAAGCGCGCGACCGCCATCGGCGCGGCCTGTATCTGTCCGCCGCTCGCTCTGCCCTGTTCAACGCCGTGCTGGCCCGGCGGGTCGCCGAACAGACCTGGAATCGGCTCCTGCCCGGCGAGGTGCTGATGCTGGCCGGCACTCACAGTTTTTTTACTGCGGCCGAACCGGACGACGCGCTTCACCGGCGGGTGACGGAATTCGACTTGCATCCGACCGG
>ERZ761602.7333-NODE-7333-length-11772-cov-6.073398_pt1 | contig 11772 bp, 7 predicted proteins | sample MGYA00512165_ERZ761602 | MGnify/ENA primary metagenome ERZ761602 (study PRJEB28899, sample SAMN02445085) | bioreactor sludge metagenome | biome: EBPR sludge; isolation source: Thorneside wastewater treatment plant | place: Australia: Brisbane, Thorneside... | reverse complement strand
CAATAAGGAGAGTGTCTTTTTCATGATGGTTTATTTTCAATTACAAAACTATCCGGCTGGCAGGTGGTGGGAAATAGCGAGTTCGGGGGAATTTTTGGGAAACAGCTTTTACGTATTTTTCAGCATGATCACTAAGAAAACACTTTCGTTAAGAGCCATACTCCGGTTTAACGGCCAGCATCTTACCCGGCTAATACCGTGGGCGCTGATTGCAACATTCCTCTACTACTACACGCAATGGCATATAACGAGCTGCCGCAGGGCGCTCAATTCACATCCTTTCATTTTAAAATACAACGAATGGAAAGGAAAACCGGAGCCAATGCTAAGAATAAGTATTTCATGATTTGTCTATTTTAGAGTCCAAATAAGTTTAAATTTGATCAATAAAATCGCGGTTCAAAAACAATAAATTAAACGGCTATAGCATCAATGAAAAATTATTTACTGCCTGCAGCATGCCTTTTATTCTTAGGCTGTAGCGACAAACAAAAATCATCTTCAGAAACCATAACAGACGTCAATAACGCAACCCCCAAAACCGTGATGGCAGTATTTGCCCATCCGGATGATGAGGTTGATGTAAGCCCATTGCTTACCAGGCTTGCATCGCAGGGACATAAGGTATATTTGACGATCGCTACCAATGGAAACATGGGCATTCGCGAGCATGCTAAAATACCGGCGGGAGATTCGCTTGCCCATGTAAGGGCGCGGGAAACGGAATGTACATGCAAAACATTAGGTATAAATCCTCCTGTCATGCTCGGGTTGGGAGACGGGAAACTGACTAACTGGAATGCATTGTCAGTTTTAAGAAAAAGATTGGACAGTATCTTTGCTATTTATAAGCCGGATATCGTTATTACCTGGGGCGCCGAGGGCGGTTCGGGGCATCCTGACCACCGGATGGTGGGCGCGGTGGTCACCGAGATCTACCAGGCGGGACAGTCTGCAGGATTTGGAAAATTATTTTATACCGCTATCCCCACGGAACATTGGAGAGATGAACCTCCGTATAAATCCGCGCCGCAGACCGATTATCACAGGCAATATAAGCCGGTAGAAAAGAAATATTTGCCTGTGCGTATATGGTGCAGCAAAGAGGAGAATAAAATTGCCAGGGAAGCGATGCGCTGTAATGTATCTCAATATCCTCCCGAGGAACTGGATGATAATGAACTTTGGATGAACAATATGAACAGAGACACTGTTTACCTGCGGCCTTATGCAAATGCCGGGTATGTGAGCGATGCTATTTTTAAGTAGATATTTATTCAGTTCCTGCGTAATATAAGCCAATCAAATGACGGGCTTTATTAATGAAAGATGCGAAGTGTTTCACGCCTCGCATCTTTCATTATAGACATAGCATTGAAAATTATTTTGCCAGGCTGTTAGTTATCTAAGCGCAGTTTCTATTATTGGGTAGGAGCGGTGCGGTAGATATTTTCAGCGGTCTTTTCGTTGATCAGCAGATCCTGTTTACAATTTTTAAGCGTATTGTTCCAAAACCATACGTCGGCGCAGTTCTGCAGGCTGACGCATGTAGTCTCATCTTCGAACAGGTTGTCATGAATATAGATATTGCGCATTAAGCCGGAAAGCGTTTCTGAAGGCTCTCCTAATTTATCCGGGTTGGTCCAGCTGGCAATGCTGATGGCCATATCCATTTTGCTGCCTGCATAACGCATATCCAGCTTATTGTCCCTGAAAGTGCAGTTTCTGATTTCAATATGCTGAGGATTGGTAGCTTCCAGCCAGTATCCCCAGCTCCATTCTCCACCGATGTGGATGCCTGCAACATTGTTCTCGAAAAGCGTCTTTTCAATTAAGGTGTTAGAGGCTTTTAATAAAATCCCGAACCTGCCTGCGCTGCGATAGACCGAGTTGACGATATGCACGCTATCCGGCAGCCATTCCTGCGGTTCAACCGGGGTTTTCTCATGAACCCACCCGGGGATCGTATCACTAAAGGCGATCAGCATCTTCTTGTCTTCCATAACGCTTTTTACGACTTTCGAGCGCCAGGCAGGACGAAACTTGTCATCCAGCAAAACCACTTCCTTGCCGGGGGTGAGAGGGTTACGGCCTGATCCTACAACCAATTCCTTCGCTGAGCGCTTTTCCGATACGGCCAGCCAGGTTCCGTGGATATTTTGCGCGTCATCGCCCAGGCATCCTTCAATATGCACGCTGTCCATCAGTACTTTTCCCGAGGCGGCGTAAAGCTTAAACCCATCGCGGCAAACAGTAGCTATCCTGTTGCCTTCCGGTTTGATCGTCACATTGCGGTATGTAATATCGTGGCAAGAATTATTGGTAATAGGAAATCCATGCCCGTTCAGGATATGTACATTTTCCAGTAGGAGTCCATCAATGCCGCTAAAGCCGATCATAGATCCGGCGTGATTACCCTGGAACCAGAAAACGCCATCGCCCACCCGGCACAATTGCGCCAGCGGATCGAAATGCATGGTCATGCGCCTGCTGCTTTCCTCTCCGTCAATATGCCATTGGGGAAGGTCTTCGTCCCAGGTAATTCGCACGGCCTTGGCTTTTCGGGCTTCCAGGTCGTACGTTCCCATGATATAAGCCTTTTGCCCATCAATCATCGGGTGGCCGGAAAACACTTCTATGGTGACCTTATCGCCCTGCACTTCAATTACTTTACCGGCGGAATAATAATAAGGAGCCATGTCAACGGCAATATTCTTTAAGGCCACGTTGGATCCCTTCCGAATGGAGAGCATCATAGGCTGACCTTCTCTAAGATCATTGTCTTTTACCCAAAATGTAGTTGCCTTTCCCTGCTGGTCGTTGGCGCCAACTAATTCGAGGTCTGTAATATCTTCCAGCGAGATATAACCGGGCCTCCGCTCTCTTTTCTCAGAAGCGCCCCAGCCGGGCAGACCTTTAAATTCATAGACGCCGGCATCAAAGCGCACCGTATGGATATGATTCGCTTTTGCATGTTCAATAGCCGCCAGTATGGCTTTTGAATCATCCACGCCGTCGCCCGGTATCGCCCCGAATTTTGATACATTTACTTCGGAGGGAACGCTTTCGCATGCAATGATCAGAAAGGCCATTGAAACTAATCCGGTAATAAACTTTTTGTTAGATATCACGGTATAATAATTAAAGGTTTTGTTGAATGTGAAAAGCGAGAAGGAAAACGCTTTTTCACCTTTCCTTCCCGCTTTTACAAAAATAAATTACCAGCCTTAATACACCATCCTTTGCTGTATTTCGTGATTAAACATCTACCAACCCGGATTTTGCGTCAAAAGAGGATTGGCGTCCAGTTCAGATATAGGCAATGGCCATAAATTGCACTTTGGAAATTGAAAGTTCGCATCTTTCAGTACCGTATTATCGCCGAATCTTTGATATTTGGGCTTGGTATTCAGCCCGGCGCCGAAAGTTTCCTCCATAGCGCCCCACCTGAAAAGATCAAAAAGCCTGATCCCTTCCATGTTTAATTCCACCCTGCGTTCATGCCTGAGTTTGGCGCGGGCATCGGCCTGGTCGGTAGCTGTTAACGCAGGCATATCAACTGATGGCCTTGCGCGCACCCTGTTCACCTGGGCCATCCCTTCGGTGATCTTTCCATTTTCAATCAATGCTTCTCCATACATCAATACAAGATCAGCATATCTTATTAAGGGATCATCATAGCCGCTTTCTGCTGCGGCGCCCATCAAAACAAGTTGCTTTCCATTGTCCATCCAGGGAGAAACAAGCTTACGCGTATTCAAATTAGTGAGCGACCACCCCCTCTTGTAAAAAACTGAATCTCCGTCAACATAAGATTTGCCGTCGGCGGGATCGGTAAAAGCGGGTCCGTGATAAATACCATAAAAATCGCCTGGCGCCCACATAGAGTATTTCCTGCGCGGATCAACTTTTGGAGTAGTCTCGAAAGCATCGTACAGGTCCCTTGTCGGCAGCGCATAACCCCAGCCTCCGCCGTAAATATCGTTGATGGGCCCGGGCGCATCCCTCACATTTCTTTCCACCACCATTTCATTATAATTACCCGTAGCGTCTGCGTCTTTCTGAAAGTTAAGCGTCAGTATAAACTCTTTATTTGCGCCATCATCCTGCGATTTTTCCGACATCATATATACATAGTCGTTCATTAACGTATATCCCGAAGCGTCTGCAATTTCCAGCGCTTCCTTTGCCGCTATTTCCGCATTCGGATAATCTTTATTATACAGGTATGCTTTTGCCAGCATAGCCGCTCCGGCAGCTTTGGTTGGCAGTCCTATATCATCGCCTATCCATGAAACGGGAAGATGCTCCTTTGCGTATTTTAAATCCTCAATTGTAGCGCTCATCACTTCGGCCTTGGGCGTTCTCGGAACGATTGCGTCTTTGGGATCAGTGATAGACGTAGCGAAATAAGGAACGTCGCCCCATAGCGTTGTCAATTGAACGTAACAAAAACCTTTGCCTAATTTGGCTACGGCAATATAGCGAGCCTGTTGTTCTTCAGTAAAGCCAGGGTCGGATGAGGTAGGTATCCCGTCAATAGCAAAGTTGGCGTGACTGATAGCTGCAAAGAAACCGCGATACCATGACCTCATGCCGTAATAATTCTGATCAAAGGTCCAGTGCACGTTTTCAATACGGTTTGGAACTACCCTGGTATAGGAATCATCGCTTTGATTATCAGTCATGGTGATAAAGTACCTCTTATAAAACCAGTTTTCGTCTGTTAAGCCGGCCCATACGCCTAAGGCAGCCTGCCTGGCGTTTACTTCGTTTTCAAAAAAGTTAGCGGCGTTGGCTTCATCCTTCGGCGCTTTGTCCAGCAGGTTCTTTTTACAGCTCGTAAAGAAAGCTATGAAGATTAAGCCAACTGTTAGTATTAAGAATTTGTTTTTCATACCTGTCAAGTATTAATATTTTTCTAATTAAAATGAAGTTTTGATGCCTACTAAAATTGTTCTTGGTAAAGGAACTTTTGAAGAAGGACGGTTAAACTGCCCCTGGTCTGTAACGTCTACTTCCTGTCCCGGGAAACGGGTGAAAGTGTAAAGGTTCTGAGCGCTGAAATACAGTTCCAGGTTCTTCATCCGGAACGTTTTGTATACCGATTCAGGAAATGAATAACTGATATTTACATTATTAATCCTTAAATAAGAAGCGTCGGATAGCCAGAAGCTTGAAAATTCAGACACGTTTCCTGCGATATCCTCTTTTGTAACCCTGGGCAGGTTGCCATTGGGATTTTTAACAGGATGCCATCTGTCTAATATGCGGGTGCTGTTGTTTTGAGGATAGAAAAAATAATTCATCGTTGGTCCCTCCGTATTCTGGTCGACGCCCTGCACCCCCATTAACGAGAATTGAAAGGAGAACCTTTTGTAATTAAGGTTTCCAACCAAACCGTATGTAAACTTGGGCGCGGGATTACCAATGAAAGTACGATCGGCGTCATCCACCACGCCATCAGGTTGGCCTGTTAATTTTCCATCATTATCCCAACCGTTTATATCGGCTATCCAAAGGTCGCCCAACGTTGAGCCGTCTTTCTGGGGGTAGTTATCTAATGTAGCCTGGTCCTTAATTACGCCTAAGCTTTTGTACCCGTAAAAAGAATACATTGGTTGACCAACCACGATGCCTGATGCATCGCCGAAATCCTCTCCGTTCAAATCAATCACTTTACTGCGATTAGCTGCAAAATTCGCAGTCAGTCCATACGAAAAGTCTTTCTTCGCCTCCTGGTAGCCTAAGGTAAACTCGAAGCCCTTGTTCCGGATCTCGCCGCCATTGATGGTCGGGTTATATGTTTCGTAGTTAGCATAATTTCCGGAGCTGATGGGCAGCGGTTGTCCAAACAACAGATCCGTTGTATTGGATATATAGTAATCTGCGCTTAAAGTCAGCCTTGACCTGAACATAGCGAGGTCAACTCCAAAATTTTTCTTTTTCGTTGTTTCCCATGCAATCGCCCTGTTTGCGAACTGCGCTAAGGTGTACACTGTTGTAATATTATTATTGAGCACGTAGGTCATTGGCGTCAAGGATGCATAAGCAGGGTAGTTGCCTACATTGGCATTGCCGAGCGTTCCGATACTGGCCCTTAATTTAAAATCATTGATAACAGGGGTCAGATTTTTGAAAAAATTCTCTTTCGACAATTTCCAGCCAACGGCGTAAGATGGAAAAACGCCATACCTGTTTTCGTCTACAAACCTGGATGATCCATCTCTGCGAACAGATACCTGGACAAGATATTTTTCATCATAGTTATAGTTTAATCTTCCGAATTGGGAGATAAACGCCCAGTCGCTGTAACCGCCCGAATTGCTTGCGCCTGCAATTTCACCTGCGTTCAGGTATTGGATATTATTGTTGGGCGTGCCCTGGCGCGAGCCCTGTAAATCTTCGTATATGTTCTCTTCCTCCGAATAACCGGCTAAAGCGGAAATATTGTGCACTCCGTTAAAAGTTCTGTCATAATTTAATAGAAAATCAGCTATCCAGTGCCAGTTAGAACCGTCATACCGGCTTACCGAGTTTTTTACGTTTCCTTCAATGTTTCTTAAAACAATAGCCGGTACGAATGATTTACCGATATTATCGCTGTAGTCTCCGCTAAGGCGAGGGGTGAAAGTTAACCCGGGAAGGATGTGCAGCTTTAAGAACACATTGCCTGAAGCGCCATAAGACCTTCCTTCGTTTACAAACTCGTTGGCCAGGATATGCGGAGGCATGGTGCGTCCTTCCAGATCAGGCTCCCTTACATATCCATAACTTCCATCATCTTCATAGGGCCTGGTTAGCGGGCTTTGCATCACGGCAGTCTGGTATGCATCGCGGCCCGCTTGCGATGAAGATAGTCCCTTAGAGCCTGTGGTGTATATGCTCAGATTGTTGCCAAATTCCAGGAAGCGAGTTATTTTATGATCTGAATTAAGCCGGACATTGAAACGATCCGCAGAGCTTGATATGGTGCGGCCTTTTTCCTTGAAGTAATTGACAGCCGTATAGAAAGTGGATTTGTCATTGCCTCCCCGAACGGACAATTCATAGTTCTGTATACCTCCGTTTCTTCTCATTATTTTTAGCCAGTCTGTGTTAACGCCGGCATACTGATTAAGTATAATATCTGAAGGCTGGTCGTTTACAAAATCCCAATAAGGAGATTGATTCAGATATCCTGCGTTTTCATAAGCTTCTTTGTCCAGTTCAACATATTGGGTCGCATCAAGCAGTTTCAATTTTAAATTGCTTTCGGTTTGCATTCCCTGGTAGGTATGAAAAGATACCACCGGCGAGCTGCTCCTGCTTCCTCTTTTTGTAGTGATCACAATAACGCCATTGGCGGACCTGGCGCCATAAATAGATGCGGATGCAGCGTCTTTTAAAACAGTGATATTAGCAATATCAGAGGGGCTTATGTTGGTTATATTATCGCTGATAGTGCCGTCAACTACATACAGCGGGCTTGTGGATGCCGCTAATGATTGGAGGCCTCTTATCTGGATTTCCTTGCTTTCCCCCGGCAAACCTGAATTGGAAACAATTTGAAGCCCCGCAACCTTTCCCTGCAACGCCGCCAGGGCGTCATACTGGACCGCCTTCTCAAATTGCTTTGAGGAAACAACTGACACAGCGCCGGTTAAATCAGCTTTCTTTTGCGTGCCATAACCAACTACCACTACATCAGACATTTCGGCTGTTTCAGCTTCCAGCTTGATGCTGATCGTTGTTGCGGCGCCTATTGTATGCTTGATCGTCGTATAGCCCACCATAGAGAATACCAGCACATCGCCGGGATTGGCGTCAATGCTAAAATTGCCTGATTCATCCGTTGTTGTTCCTTTCTTTGTTCCTTCTATTACCACGGATACGCCGGACAATGCCTGGCCTTCATCTCCAGTAACCTCCCCCTTAATGGGTTGCGCTACCGACGAAGCCATTAATTCGGGCCCAACCTCGGCAACCGCTTTTCCCTTTAATTTGACCACAACGGTTTTCCCAACGATCGTATGAGTAAGCGGCTGGTTCTCAAAACAGGCTTCCAGCGCTTTTTTTAGCGGCACATTTTTAACGGATATCGTCACCGGGCTGGATTTTTGCAGCCAGGATTCATCGTAAAAAAAAGAATAACCGGTTTGCCTTTCGATCGAATGAAACAGCTTAACCAGCGAAATGTTCTTTTCAGCAAGCGTCACCCTTTGGGAGAATCCGCGGGCGCTTAGCTGTAAACTGCCGACTAATAAAAAAAATGTAAGAAATTTCATAATGAGCAGTGTTTTGGGTAAGTATTCTTTGGTAAAATTCCTGACCCTGCAAATCGTTTTTTGCATAGTTTTGTCTTGTTTTGGGTTTAAAATCTGATTTGTGCCAACAATGATGAATAGGCCCGAAGCCGCATATTCGCGAAACCGCTCCAGCTCTCACCCCGGAGCGGTTTATTTTTTGATGCCTATCCAGTTTTTTTAATTATTTCCTTTTCAAATTTTTAAGGTAATATGATTATTTTTTTGTTTTCAATGCGAAAGCGCATATTGCTTTCTTCCATGATTTTTAATATCTCGGAAACATTATTCTCCCGGGATATTTTTCCGCCAAATTTCCGGTCGGGTAATATGCCGGAATATTCTATATCTATGTCGTACCATCTTTCAATTTGCCGTAAGAGAGCGTCCATATCGGTATTATTGAAAGAAAAGAACCCGTTTTTCCAGGCAAGTACCGCATCCGTGTCAACATCATCCTCAACCTGTATGTTGCCGTCATATTTGTTCAGCCTTGCCTGCTGGCCCGGCTGTAGCTTTTTCCAGCGCTGCCTGTAGTCGATCAATTTTATGGATCCTTCTGTAAGCGTTGCGCTGATTTCGGGCTCGTCGTCGTATGCATTAATGTTAAATTGGGTGCCCAGCGCTTCCACTTCTCCTTTTTTACCTGCGGCAGATTCTATTTGCACAATGAATGACCTCCTGGTATTGCTGTTTGGTTTAAACGAAGCGGATACCTCAAAATATGCCTCGCCGGTAATGCTTACCCGCCTTTCTTCGCCTGAAAATGCCGTAGGGTAGCGTATGGAAGAGGCTGCATTTAGCCATACTTTCGTTCCATCGGAAAGCTCCAGCCTGTACTGCCTGCCCCTGGGCGTTGATATGGTATTGTAGAGCGTTTCGACGTCGGCGTTTGTAGACCTGTATTGAATCTGTCCGTTAGTGTTTGTTATTTTGGTTTTGCCCTGTACGGCCAGTAAGCCGTTTTCCGCGCTATCGAGTAATATCTCTTCTCCATCAGACAGTTTTAATATGGCGCCAGACCTGCCGGGGGAAAAATCCAAAGGCGCTTCATTTTTTGCCGCGATATCGCTCTGAGGCGTCTTTTCTTTAGCGGCATAGTAGAAAAATAAGGAGACAGAAAGCATGATACCTGCAATAGCGGCGGCTATATACCAGGGGCCTCGTGATCCGCCTTTTCGTTGTTCATTCTTTTTCCCAAAGTATATATCCGCCTCTTTCATCATGGAATGAAATTTCTCCATGTCGGCGCTTCCCAGGCTATTCCCGGCGTTTCCGGCTTCATGCCACAGCGAAAGCATAGTATCATTAAAGCCTTCATCGCTGTTTTCTTCCGTTAGCCTTAATAGCCTGCTCAACTCATTTTTGCTGATTGAGCCCGATATATATTTTTTTAGCAAGTATTCCCATTCTTGCTTTTCTGCGTTATTCATTTGGGAGTAATGCCTGATTTACTTTGCATTACTGAAATGACGCTAAAAAAAGGAAGGACAACTACGGGAGTACAAAAAAAAGTTAAAAATAATTTATGGCCAGGAGCGCCAGGAAAGCTATATCCATATTCCTGACAAGGTAGCGGCGGATAAATTGCCGGGCCATTACAATGTGATTGTTCACCGTATGCCGGGATATTCCGAAACGTTCGGCTATTTCATCATGAGTAAGTTCTTCCTCCCTGCTGAGCAGGTATACTTTTTTGCGTTGCGGCGAAAGAAGGTCTACGGCTTCTCTTATTTTCTCCTCATATTCCTGTACCAGAAGCCCCGCATCGGATCTTTCAGTTGCTATCATGTCAACCCTGTCGTACAACAATTGCTCCAGACCGGGGTTTCGCGCGGCAGACCGTAAAAAATCAATGGCTTTATTTTTTGCAACCCTGAAAAGAAAGGCATCCATGTTTTCTATATAGATCGCCATATCCCGGCCAAGCCATATTTTCATAAATACATCCGTTACCAGTTCCTCCGCTACCTGGTCAGACTTAGTGAAAACGGCAATATATTTCAGGAGTTGGTTATAGTGCTTGTTAAACAAATACTTCATTGCCTCCTGGCTGCCTGCAGAGAGCTCTTGCAGTAAGAGAGATTCATCATATTTGGGATAGGCATCCACGTCAATCGCATTCATTTGGCATTCGTAAAGTTGTACTGGCTTGCTTTCTAGGATTGTACTTTAAACAGCTTTTATTCCGATGGTACGGGTTTGTATCGCGCTTTCGTTACATAAATATAAAAAAGTAAAGATGTTTATCCTTATTTATCTCGTATTTTACAAAATAGGTTAATAATTGTACAAGATAGGTTAGGCGTCTTCCCCTCATTACAAATAGATTTGAATCATTTCAATACTGAATTATTTACCCGTATGCATATAATGCGTTTAAATAAATTGCCTTTGTTTGCCCTTTTGGCGTCGTTCGCGATCAATAACCAGGTATGCGCTCAAAATTATGCGATCCCATTGTGGGAGCCGGGAAAAATTCCTAATGTAACCAGCGCAAAAAGCGAAAGAGAAATTATAGTGAACGAGGAGGAAGGTTACACAGGGATCAGGAATGTTCAAATTCCTGATATTAAGGTGTTCTTACCTACCCGGAGAAATGCTACAGGGCAAGCGGTGATCATTTGCCCGGGAGGCGCATACAGCGGACTTGCCTATGACCTGGAAGGGGTGGATTACGCAAAATTTTTGAATACGTTTGGAGTAGCCGGAATTGTTTTAAAATACCGCCTGCCGCCTTCGGGAAATCCTGCTACGGGGTATCAGAACCCCATATCAGATGTTCAGCGGGCCATCAGGATAACAAGATACCATGCCCGGAAATGGGATATTAACCCCGATAAGATCGGGGTGATGGGCTCCTCTGCGGGCGGACATCTGGCTTCTACCGCCGGTACTCATTTTGATTTGGGGCGCCCCAACTCCAAAGATTCAATAGAGGCAATGAGCTCCCGCCCGGATTTTATGATCCTGATTTACCCTGTCATCACTTTCAATGGCCCTTTTGCGAATGATGTGTCCAGGGAAAATTTGATTGGAAAAAACCCTGATAAAAAGCTGGCAGATTACTTCTCCAATGAGCTGCATGTAAAGGAGGATACCCCTCCGACTTTCATCGTTCATGCCGGTAATGATGATGCCGTACCTGTTGAAAACAGTTTGCTTTTTTATGCGGCATTGCGCAAGCATCGAATACCTGTAGAACTGCATATTTTCCCCGAAGGCGGACATGGTTTTGGACTGGCTGTAGGGAATGAACACTATGGCAGTTGGCCGCAGGCCTGTCAAAAATGGTTAAAGTGGCTAAACGCGCGATACCAGGACCCTACCAATTGATACTGCGATGTTCTCTGGCAATAATTCGAAAAAAGCTTCCCCCGGGTTTCCTGAAATACTTTGAAAATATTCTTCGCTCATATTCAGGCGTTAGGAAATATCCTCCAGCGTTATCCTTATTTATCTCATATTTTACAAAATAGGATAATAA
>ERZ761602.7332-NODE-7332-length-11772-cov-8.125971_pt1 | contig 11772 bp, 11 predicted proteins | sample MGYA00512165_ERZ761602 | MGnify/ENA primary metagenome ERZ761602 (study PRJEB28899, sample SAMN02445085) | bioreactor sludge metagenome | biome: EBPR sludge; isolation source: Thorneside wastewater treatment plant | place: Australia: Brisbane, Thorneside... | reverse complement strand
CTGGAGGTCCAGGTGGTGTTGCGGGACAGCACGTCGATTTCGCCCGATTGCAGGGCGGTCAGGCGCTCCTTGGCGGTCAGCGGGGTAAATTTGACCTTCGCGGGGTCGCCGAACAGAGCGGCGGCGACGGCGCGGCACACATCCACGTCGATGCCGTTATAGTTACCCTTTTCGTCGGCAAAGGAAAAACCGGGCAGGCCGTCGCTGACACCGCACTTGATGAAACCGTTCTTCTTGATGGCGTCCAGGGTGGCGCCGGCTTGGGCGACGCCGGACGCGGTCAGCAGCAGGATGGCGGCGGTCGTGAAGGTCTTGAGTGGATTCATGCGAGTCTCCTCGATAAAGATGGATAAGGCTGTTTTAGTATTACCGGACTATGGCAAAAAAATATAGCGGGAGCGCGATAAATCCAAATGACGCCCGTGCGTGGCATCGCTCGCGGGCCGTGGCTGGACGGGCGGCGACGCCATGATGGCCGCGGTCCGGCCGTCCACCCGCATTCTGTTGCTTGGCAAGCGCGGCAGCCTGGTGTTGTGGCTGGAAAACCTGCATCGCGCCTGCGCCCATCTGGATCAGGCCGTCACGCGCGTTTTTGCGATCAACGGCGATACCCTGAGATCGCGGCTGCGCGCCAAATGGCAAGGCCGCGACGCGGCGACCACCGGTTGGATGCTGGCCCGGTTCGAGCGGACGCTGATGGATTTTCGCCCGGACCTGGTGGTGGTGACCGGCGTGTTCGGCGTGCCGCTGGACTATTACCGGATTTTACACGGCTTGCCCTGGCGGCCACGGATCGCCGGGCTGGTGGGCGACCGTTTTCCGATGGATGGCCGGGAGCGGGCGGATTGCTGCGACCGGCTTTATTACACCGACACTCGCTTCTTCCAGGACGCCGATGCCGCCGGTTTTACCGCGCCCGGCCGCTATTTGCCGCTGGCGGTCGATCCAGAGCGATTCCGGCCGGGTCCCGCCGCGCGCCGTGCCGAACTGCTGTTCGTCGCCAGCCGGACCGAATTCCGCGAGACCGTGGTGCGGGGTCTGGAAACGCCGGCCCGGATCGTGGGCACCGACTGGAGCGAGTTGGCGCGCGACGGCTTTCATCGGGTGAGCAACCGCAAGATTGGCCGCACGCGTCTGATCTGGCTCTACCAACGCCATTTCGCCGTGCTCAACGTCCGTAACGAGGCGAACGTGGAGCATGGCTTGAATCAACGCAGCTTCGAGCCGCTGGCCTGTGGCGCCCCGGTGTTGAACGATGATTTGCCCGATTTGCCGCGGTGTTTCGAGCCGGGCCGGGAAATCCTGGTGTATCGGGATCGCGAGGAGCTTAACGTGCTGGTGGCCCGGCTGCGGCGCGAACCCGCCTTCGGCGCCCGCGTCGCCGAGGCGGGCCGCCAGCGGGTGCTGGCCGAACACACTTACGGCCATCGGATCCGGACCATCCTGGACGATTTGGTCTGACGCGGAACGGACGATGCGAACCCTGACGCTGCCGATTCAAGCCGGACGATTGATCGTGACCGTCCGGCGCGAGGAATGGCCGCTGGAACGCTGCCTGGCCTGCGCCACCCGCCAGAATCCCCGGCGGCTGTATCTGTTCGTCAGCAAGGTGCTAGGCAAGCACTGGCCGGTTCGGCCCACGGTCATGCGCGAGATTCATGTCCTGCTCGCGACCAAGATCGCCGATTTGCCCGGGCCGCTGCTGGTGATCGGCATGGCGGAAACCGCCACCGCGCTGGGGCGCGGCGTGGCCGAGGAAGCGGCGTTGCAAGCCGGGCGCGACGACATCCTGTATCTGCAAACCACCCGTTGTCGTTTGTCGCGTCCCCTGGCGTTCCAGTTCGACGAATGCCATAGCCACGCGCCGGACCACGCGGTCTATCTCCCCGAACGCGCGTTGCAACCGCTGTTCCGGACGGCGCGAACCCTGGTGCTGGTGGACGACGAGATTTCCACTGGCCGCACCCTGATGGAACTGGCGCGGGCCTATGTGGCGTATAATCCCGGCGTCGAGCGGATTGCGCTGGCGTGCATCACCAACTGGCTGAGCGACGCGCGCCGGCGGGAACTGGCGGCGTCGCTGGAACGGCCGTTGCGATTTCCGGCGTTGGTCGAAGGTGAATTTCACTTTGAGCCGGATTCGGCGTTTCCGCCGCCGGCGCTGCCCCAAGTCGCGGTGGGCGCGGCTCGCCGCCACGACGACCTCGCGGCCGACCCGGCGCGGGTCGGTCTGGTGGCCGGTCGCTGGCGTTCGCCCCGCTGGCCGGCCTGCCCGCGCGGCCGGTCGTTGACCATCGTCGGCACCGGCGAATACGCCTATACCCCGTTTCGCCTTGCGCTGGCGCTGGAGGAGGACGGCTGGGACGTGCGTTTCCAGTCCACCACCCGTTCGCCGATCCTGGTCGGCGATGCCATCGCCAGCCGGCGGGAATTCCCCGACAACTACGGCGACGGCATTCCCAATTATCTTTACAACTTCGATCCGGATCGGTTGCCGGTCGTCGTCTACGAGCATCCCGCCATGCTGGCCGCGCATCCGCTGCCCGGCCTGATCGGCGGCCTGGCGCTGACGGTGGAGGAACCATGCCGCGCATCGTGATCTTTCTCGACCTGGACGACACGATCTTGCAAACCGCGTCGAAATGTCCGCCCGGCGAACCGGTGGCGCCGGCGGCGGTGGATCACAACGGCCACGTTCTCTCGTTCATGACCCGCGCCCAGCGGCGGTTGCTGGAGTTCTGGCTGGAGCAGGGCACGGTGATTCCCGTGACCGGCCGCACCGACGAGGCGCTGGCGCGGGTGGCGATTGCCTTCACCTCCTGGCGCATCACCCATCATGGCGCGGTGATCCGCCGGCCTGATGGCGCGTTACCGGCATGGTGGCACGACCAGATCCGGCCGCTGTTGACAGTGGCGCGACCGTTGCTGCGAGAAATCGCCGCCCACCTTGGCGGCGGCGCGGCGGCGGGCGGCTATCGGGTGAGTTGCCATGCGGTGGACGGGTGGCTGACCTACGTCTCGGTCAAGGCCAACGAGGAGGACGAAGCACTGGCCGGCGCGTGGGCGCGACTGGAGCAATTCGGCCTGCCGCCGGAATTGGCGTTGCACCGCAACGGCGCCAATCTGGCGGTGATGGTCCGGGGCGCGCAAAAGCACGATGCCGTGCGCCGGGTGGCGATGGAGTTGGAACGGGACGGAGCCATCGTCACCCTTGGCGCCGGCGACAGCCTGACCGATATCCCGTTCCTGCGTGTCTGCGATTTCGCTCTGGTGCCGAAGGACAGTCAAATTCAGCGCGAAACCTGGAGCGGGTGCTTCTAAGTTCCGCTGGTGTTGTATGTGGTATAGCGTCGAATCGGCCCGACTGGTCAAGCAACCTGAGCTTGATATTCATAACTACTGATCCTTCTAATGCTTTTTTATTGAGCAACTCGTTTCTGTGACGCTAAGGATCATGTATCGGCGATGCTAAAGGTAATTGCCATCCGTGAATGGAGCGATCCATCCGCGCTCTCGGCCAATACATGGCTATTTCTCAGCTTGTCCGCCTTGGCGACCGGCGTCTCTTGGGTTTGCTACTTTCGCGCGCTTCAAATTGGCGATGCCTCCAAGGTAGCGCCCGTGGACAAATTCAGCCTGGTTCTCGTCGCAATGTTCTCGGTCGTGTTTCTTGGCGAGCGACCTTCCATGCGTGAGTGGCTGGGTATGGCACTCGTGGCGGGTGGAGTCTTGATTGTGGCGTTCAAGCGTTAGCGCAAGTTGCCCATCGTGTTTGGGCTCCATCGAAAATTCCCGCTTTCCCGGGGGAACGCGCGGCGGGTTTCCCAGTCTTAACCGTGCCAACATTCCCTTCGCCGGAAAGGCCATGCCCCCACGCCTGTCGTTCCTGATCCTGATCCTGATCCTGATCCTCGCGCTGGCTCCCGCCGCTCGGTCCACCGCCCAAGCCATCCGCTTGCCGGACATCGGCGATCCTTCCCAAGCCTATTTCGGCCCCGACGAGGAACAGCGGATGGGGCTGGAGATCATGCGGCGGCTGCGCGAACGCGGCGCGGTGATGGACGACGTCCAGGCCAACGAGTATCTCAACTCCGTCGGTCAGAGCATCGCTAACCATGCCGACCAGAATGGCGTGCCGTTCACCTTCTTCATGGTTCGCGATTCCAGCATCAACGCTTTCGCGCTGCCGCGCAACTTCATCGGCATCAACGCCGGCCTGTTGTTGGCCACCCAGCGGGAAGACGAACTGGCCGGCGTGATCGCCCACGAAATCGCCCACGTCTCGCAGCGTCACATCGTTCGCGCCATCGCCGACATGAAGCGAATGACCCTCCCAATGGCGGCGGCCATGATCGCCGGGGCGGCGCTGGCGGCGGCCAGCAAGCAGGCGGGGCAGGCCGCGATGGTCGGGACCATGGCCGCCAGCGCCCAGCATCAGATCAGCTTCACCCGCGCCAACGAACAGGAAGCCGACCGAATCGGCATGCAGCTTCTGGCCAGGGCCGGTTTCGATCCCCGGGGCATGAGCGACTTTTTCACCAAGCTCGAGCGGATGGCTGGCGGCGAGGCGCGCAACCGAGTTCCGGAAATGCTGTTGACTCACCCGCGGCCGGAAAGCCGCGTCGCCGATACCCAGGACCGGATCGAGATTCCGCCGATGCGGCGCACCGCGCCGCGCGACCGCAAAGCTTATGATCTGACCAGGGCCCGGGTGCGGGTGCTGGCGACCGACGACAACAATTCCCTGATCCGCGATCTCGAGACCACGCTCGCCAAGGGTGGCTACGCCAGCGAAACCGCCGAGCGTTACGCCTACGCGCTGGCGCTGCGCCAGGCCGGCCGCTACGTCGACGCCCAGCAGCAAATCAATCGTCTGCTCAGGAGCGATCCCGACCGGCTGGCCTTTCGGATCGAAGCCGCCGAATTGGCGCTGGCGCGGGAGGAGCGGACTCAGGGCTGGCGGCTGTTTGAGGAGGCGCGGCAGATCTATCCCGACGATTTTACCTTGGCGATGCACTATGGCCGCGCGCTCGCCACTCAGGGCGATCCCAGACTGGCCATGCGCCTGTTGCAGCCGCATCTGCGCCGGCGGCCCAACGATCCGGCGCTGTACGCGAGCTATGCCCAGGCGGCGCAACGTTCCGGCGATCTGGCGGCGACTCACGCCACCATGGCCGAGCATCACTATCTGAACGGCGAACTGCTGCCCGCCATCGAGCAACTCGAACAGGGCCTCAAGAACCCGAACCTTCCACCCAATCAGGAAGCCCAGTTGCGCGCCCGACTCCGGCAGATCAGAACCGAAGCTATCGCCCAGGGCTTGTCGGTTCCCAAGCGGGACACGCCGTGAAGCGTTCATCGGGCCACAAGACTCGCGCGCCCATTTGCCCGCTATACTGAAATCCCTCCGTCCCACTTTTTGCGTCGACCATGGCTGAGCGAACCGACCTCCCCGATCCGAGCGGCTTCGATATCGAACTGCTGCTCAAGCAGGCGCGTACCTATCTGGCGTTTGGCCAACAAATCCAGCCGCTTAGCGAGCGCTTCCACGAAACCCTGGGCCAGGGCGGTGATTGGGGCGAGGCGTTGCGCCAGCATTTCGAGCAACTCAAGACGGCTTTGACCAGGGCGGTCGACGATCCGAACGGTCATCCTGACTTGGCCCGCTTATGGACTGTCACCCTGGATACCGCCGCGTCACTGGGCGTTTCCGCCGCCATTGCCCCGCCGGTGGGCGCCAACGCCGGAGCGTGGCGGGTGTATCAACAGCTTCAGAGCCAATATCTCGATGGCTTGCGTCAAACCGCCCGGGACGCGCTGGACTTGATGGAACAACGACTGAACGAGCGGGCGACGGCGGGCGCGACGGTGGAGAGCTTGCGGGAGTTGTACGACTTGTGGGTGGAGTGTAACGAGGAGACCTATGGTCGAATGTTGCGCAGCCTCGACTACGCCATGCTGAACGGCCGCCTGCTCAATGCCCTGGTGAGTTGTCATGTCCGTGGAGACGTCCCCACATGATCGGTCCAACCCCTGCCCAGATTGCCGAGGAACTGCGTCACTTCCAGGCTCGCTTGACCGAGGGCGCTCGCACCCTGCGCGGTCTCGGTCCCATTGAAACCGGGGTGTTGCCCCGTGATCCAGTCCATCAGGAAGACAAGCTGATCCTGTACCGCTACCAGCCCCGGGTGGCGGAGCCGCATCCTGTTCCATTGTTGATCGTCTACGCCTTGGTCAACCGGCCCTACATGATGGATTTGCAGGAGGACCGCTCGTTGATCCGGGGCCTGCTGGACGCTGGGCTGGACATCTACTTGATCGACTGGGGTTATCCGGACGCTGGCGATCGCCATCTGAGTTTGGCGGATTATATCCTGCGCTATATCGGCCACTGCGTGGATCACCTGCGCGAGCGCCATCAACGGGACTCGATCAACCTGGCGGGCGTTTGCCAGGGCGGCGCGCTGAGCCTGTGCTTCACGGCGCTGCATCCGGGGAAGATCCGCAACCTGGTCACCATGGTGACCCCGGTGGACTTTCATACGCCCGACAACGTACTCACTCACCTGATCCGGTATGTGGACGTGGATTTGCTGGTGGACACGCTGGGCAACCTGCCGGGGCAACTGCTGAACTTTACTTTTCTGTCCCTCAGCCCGTTCCGGCTGGCCGGACAGAAATATGTCGATCTGGTGGATATTCTCGACGATGCCCAGGCGGTAAAAAATTTTCTGCGGATGGAAAAATGGATTTTCGACAGCCCGGATCAGGCCGGCGAGGCGTTCCGCCAATTCGCCAAGGATTTTTTCCAGCACAACAAGCTGATCAAGGGTGAAGTGGTGATTGGCGGACAGCGGGTGGATTTACACGATGTGACCATGCCGGTGCTGAACGTCTACGCCAGCCAGGACCATCTGGTGCCGCCAGCCGCGTCCAGGGCGCTCGCCGGATGCTGCGGCAGTCGGGACTACTCGGAGCTGTCCTTTGAAGGGGGACACATCGGCATTTACGTCAGCGGACGCGCCCAGCGCAAGATACCGCCGGCGATAGCGGCGTGGTTGCTGGCCCGCTAGAGGGGTGGGACGCGGTCAGCTTCGATTTATCCCCTTTGATCTTTTCGGCCTTTCCGTTCCTTCTCGGATTTGTCCGGCGCGGTCGCGGTGGGATTGCCCGTCTGGGCGGCGGGTTTCGACGAGGGGGCCGCTTCGCCATCCACCGGGGGAAGATAGGGTTTTTGCAACTGTTGGTTGACGCTTTTCCACAGCGATAGATTATGCTCGACCAATTCGGTGATCATCGTCAGCGGATTGCTGCCAATGAGGCTGCGCATCTGCTCCCGAAACAGGTGTTGCTGGTCCACGAACGCTTGCAGGCTCTTCTCCAGATAGTTGCCCATCATGCCTTGCAGCGTATCGCCATAGAATCGGATGATGTGCGCCAGGACGTCGGCGGTAAAGATCGGATTGCCCTGTTCTTCCTGTTCGCTGATGATTTGTAGCAGAATTCCGCGCGTGATGTCGGTGCTGGTCCGGGCGTCGATCACATGGAATTCGGCGCGTTCCAACACCAGTTGTTTGACATCCTCAAGGGTGATGTAGCTGCTGATGGCCGTATCGTACAGCCGGCGGTTCGGGTATTTCTTGATGACGCGCGGTTCGCTCATGGCAGGCAGGCAAAGAACGACGCGGCGCTGTCCGGGGAAACAAGCGCCGCGTGACTTGGGGCTTAGTGGTAGTAAAGACCGCCGTTGACCGTGATGTCCTCGCCGGTGATGTAGCCGGCGTCGTCAGCGGCCAGGAAGGCGACGGTGCGCGCGATTTCGGAGGGTTCGCCCAACCGGGCCGCCGGGATGCCGGCGATCACCTTTTGCAGAACGTCCTCGCGGATGGCCCGCACCATTTCGGTGCCGATGTAGCCCGGCGAAATGGAGTTGACCGTCACGCCCTTCTTGACGCACTCCTGGGCCAGGGCTTTGCAGAAGCCGTAGACCGCCGCCTTGGTGGCGGAGTAGTTGGTCTGGCCGGCCTGGCCCCGGAGGCCGTTCACCGACGCGATGTTGACGATGCGGCCCCAACCCCGCGCGGTCATCCCCTCGTAAACCTGCTTGGTCATGTTGAAGAGGCTGTACAAGTTGGTCTTGATGACCGCGTCCCACTGCTCGGGCGTCATCTTGTGGAACAGGGCGTCGCGGGTGATGCCGGCGTTGTTGACCAAAATCTCGATCGGGCCGACTTCCGCCTCGATCTTCTTGCAGACTTCGGCGCAGGATTCGAAGTTGGTCACGTCACCCAGATAGACCGGGATGTCCAGTCCTTCCGCCTTGCGGTCGGCTTTCCACTTGTCGACGACTTCCGGCTTGAGACCATGGAAATCGACCGCGACCGCACGGCGGCCTTGCTCGATCAGCGCCTTGCACATGGCGGTGCCCAGACCACCGATACCACCCGTGACGACTGCGACTTTGGCCATGCTGTATCCTCCTCGGGTTTGTTGTGGGTATGAATGACTGTGGTGAGTCGTGATTCAGTCGCGCGCGACGGCCAGGGCGACGCCCTGACCACCGCCGATGCACAGGGTCGCCAGACCCTTCCTGGCGTCGCGACGGACCATTTCATGCAGCAGGGTGACCAGGATGCGGCAACCGGAGGCGCCGATCGGGTGGCCCAGGGCAATGGCGCCGCCATTGACATTGACCTTGCGGGTATCCCAGCCCATTTCCCGGTTGACCGAGATCGCTTGGGCCGCGAAGGCTTCGTTGGCTTCGATCAGGTCAAGCTGATCCACGCTCCAGCCGGCCTTTTTCAGGCAGAGATGGGAGGCCGGGATCGGGCCGGTGCCCATGATCGCCGGATCCACGCCGGCCTTGGCGTAGGCGGTGATGCGAGCCAGTGGCTCGAGGCCGAGGTCACGGGCCACGTTGGCGGCCATCACCAGCACGGCGGCGGCGCCGTCGTTGATACCGGAGGCGTTGCCGGCGGTCACCGTGCCGTCCTTCTTGAACGCGGGCTTCAGCTTGGCCAGCGCGGCGGCGGTGGTGCCCGGCCGGGGAAATTCGTCGGTGTCGAACAGCAGAGGGTCGCCCTTGCGCTGGGGAATTTCGATGGGAACGATCTCGTCCTTGAACTTGCCCGCTTGAATCGCGGCGATGGCCTTGGCCTGCGAATCGGCGGCGAAGGCGTCCTGTTCCTCGCGGGAAATGGTCCACCGCGTGGCGATGTTCTCGGCGGTGATGCCCATGTGGTAATGATTGGTGGCGCATTGCAGCCCTTCGCTGAGCATCGAATCCACCAGCCGGGCATCGCCCATGGTGGTGCCGCGCCGCGAGCCGAGCAACAGATGGGGGGACAAGCTCATGTTTTCCTGGCCGCCGGCGATCACGACGCGGTTGTCGCCGTCGCGGATGGACTGGCAGGCCAGATGAACCGCTTTCAGGCCGCTGCCGCAAACCTTGTTGATGCTCAGGCAGGGAACTTCGATGGGCAGGCCCGCGTTCAGCGCGGCGGTGCGGGCGGGGTTCTGGCCGGTGCCGGCGGTAAGAACCTGACCCAGGATGACCTCGTCGATCCGGGCGGGTTCGACCCCGGTTTTCCGCAGCAAGCCCTCGATGACCTTGGCGCCCAGAATATTGGCTGGAATCGTCGCCAGGGAGCCCATGAAATTGCTGATCGCGGTCCTGGCGGCGGCGACGATAACCACATCTTCCATTAAGCTGACCTCATCGAATAGCTTGTTTGGTTATGGTGAAGGCTTGAATCCAGACTTGCGCGTCTCGCGCCTCGGCCCCGATACAACCCGCGCATCCCGCGATGCGGTGGCCACGCGGGCCAGCGCGGGGTCGGGCCGCGCGAAATTCCTAGTGAATTTGAACGTGACATACTGACCGCTACCCTAATCCTTGTCAACCGCTTCCGGCATTGCGACATGGGGCGATGATCGCAGTTCGAAGTACATCAACAAGGTCGCTTGCCAGGTATGGCAGTTGTCGTCGCTGACCATGAAAAACCGCTGGTCGCGGTGATGGGTCAACCCTTCGAAATTGTCCAGCAGCCAGCCCCGCCCGCTGTCGAACACCGCCACGCTGGCGACTTGCGGCAGGGTCTGGTTCATTCCCGGCGCGGGCAGCGGTTCGGTGCGGCGCAGGCTGATGACCAGGGGCCGCAGGGGAGAGACGAAGGCGCGTTCCAGAGTCAACAGACCGCCATCCGCCAGCGCTTCCATGGCGACCAGCGCACTGTTGGGCGCGTGGCCAAGCGGATAATTCCAGAACGGACCCTGGCGGGTGAAGATACGCACTTGACCGGCGGGATCGGCGCGCAGCGGCGCTTCCGTGCCCGTCAGTATGCCCCAGCGGGGATGGAGGGCCACCGCTTCCAGCGCCTGGTTGGCGTCACGGTAATTGCGAATGTCGCGCAGCGGGGCCGGCAGCGGTTCCTCGCCCCGCCATTCGCCTCGGGGACTGTAGCGAACCACGCGCGGTTTTACCTCGAACGAAACCACCAGATCGGCGTCGGCGTCGCCGGAAACTCCGTTCTCACCCTTGCGCAATGCCAGGCCCTCGGCGTCGTTAAAGGGCGCGCGCAGCGGGGCGCCAGTGGCGGCGCGCAACGGATAAGCCGCGACCGGGCGTATCCCGCTCAAGAATCCCTGGCGGTCGAATTCCGGCCGCAGGTGGAACAAGGCACCCTGGTCGGAAACGGCGTACAGCAGGCCGGCATCCTCGTCCCAGGCCAGCCCCGACAGGCCGCAGGGGCGCAAACCGTCGATGGGCGCATCGTTCAGCCGCAGGGCGCCCAGCAGCCGGACGCCAGCATGGGTATCGCCGGGGCCGATCCGGTCGGCCAGCGCAATCGGGGTTGCTCCAAACTCGCGCGCGGCGCATCCACTGGCGGACCATCCCAGAACCAGCGCGAGCAGCAGGATCAGGCGGGGCATGAGAACTCCAAAAATGACGGTGGCGGCGACTGCGGGATGGGCATGTTACCATTTCATCAAATCATTCGAAGGAAAAGGCAGAGGCATGAGTGTACCGGTCTGGAATCCGGCGGTTGAATTCATGGAGCGGGAGGCGCTGGAACGCTTGCAGTTGGCCAGCCTGCGCCAGACCGTGGCCTGGGCGCTGAAAACGCCCCTCTACCGGCGCCGACTGGCCGAGGTTGGATTGACTCACCCGGAAGACCTGGGCAGCCTGCGCGACCTGCGTCAGCTCCCCTATACCACCAAGGACGATCTGCGCGCGGCTTTCCCCGACGGGTTGCTGGCGGTCGACCTGGAACGGACAGTGCGCCTGCATACGTCCAGTGGCACCACCGGAATGCCGACGGTGATCTATCACACCCGGCGCGATATCGACCACTGGACCGAACTGGTGGCTCGCTGCATCGTCGCCGCCGGCGCCACCGCCGCCGACGTGTTCCAGAACATGACCAGCTACGGCATGTTCACCGGTGGACTGGGCTTGCATTACGGCGCCGAGCGGGTGGGAATGCTGGTGATTCCGGCCAGTTCCGGCAACACCGGCCGCCAGATTCAACTGATGCGGAATTTCCAGACCACCGTGGCGCACGCCACCCCCAGCTATCTGTTGCATCTGCATTCGGCGCTGGCCGGCGAGGGCATGGCCGTGGACCAGTTGCGGCTGCGCAAGGCGTTCATCGGCGCCGAGCCGCATTCGGAGGAAACTCGCCGCAAGATCGAGGCGCTGTTCGGCATCCAGGCTTACAACTCCTACGGCCTGAGCGAGATGAACGGTCCCGGCGTGGCGTTCGAGTGCGT
>ERZ761602.7331-NODE-7331-length-11775-cov-6.061092_pt1 | contig 11775 bp, 11 predicted proteins | sample MGYA00512165_ERZ761602 | MGnify/ENA primary metagenome ERZ761602 (study PRJEB28899, sample SAMN02445085) | bioreactor sludge metagenome | biome: EBPR sludge; isolation source: Thorneside wastewater treatment plant | place: Australia: Brisbane, Thorneside... | reverse complement strand
TGGTCGGTGTGGACGAACTGCGGGAGATGAATCTGCATCGGGTCGGCGACGACTTCACACCTCCGCACGACTTTGCCATCAGGGCATGCGTTCAAGATACAGCGGCGTTTCTCGATGCGGTATCAGCGACGGGGTTGTGTGATGAGTGCGCCGACTGGTCCGCGTATGAAGTCGAGGAGACGGTCAAGAAGGAGCGCGAAGTCCCCTCGCTCGGCGGGCAGGTCCCGGGCGTCCACATGCTTCATCCTCTGTTCTTCCATGATGACCTGCCGAGGACGGCACTACTGCGGAGCTGGCGCGAAATCCACGGCGATCTTGCGCTTCGCGTCCATGTGGGGGCGAGCATGTACCGGCAACACCTGGTTCTTCGCACGTTGATCAAGGGCCAGCAACCCGAATTTGGCGGGTTCTCCGAGTTTCACTTTCCCAGCAAGACGGCGCTCGTGAACGGCTATTTCGATTCGGAGCGCGGGCGCTTTGAGATTCGGCACGATATTCGCCATTTCATCAAGGGCTTTCCGCCACGTCTGTTCGCCGAAGAACACTGCTTGGCGAGCGGAGACGCAGCGGACGGCGGTCGATGATCGGGCGTGGATTCTGCGCGGGCTCGAAAGCTCCACGCCGAGTACGGAGTCGCCCGCGTAGAGCTTGCGCGCGGCGGATCAGCACGGCAGCAAGATCCGACCATTCCGCGATCAACCCGCCGCTTCCTCGCTCGATGCAGGAGCGCAGCCTCACCGCCGAATAGGGTCGGTTCCTGACCGCCGTTCAGTGAGCGTCTGGCCGCGCCATCTTGACGGCCGGTTCGGCGGGTGACCGGAGTGGCCATGTGGCGTGGGAGGGGCGTCAGCGGCGCGGCAACAGTTCATCCGAGCCGGTGGCGCGGATGCGAGTGGGTGCGCGCCAGCACGTCGCGCAGGTAGGCCCACGGCTCCGGGCCGTTGAGTTTGGCCGACTTCACCAGGCGCATCACCACCGCCGCTCGCTGGCCGGCCAGCGTGACCTGCCCATGAAGAAATAGTTCCCGTTGTGCGAAGCTTCGCATGACAGGAACAACGGAACAACTACCATGGGTTCGGAGTTCGGACGAAGTTGCGTATCCCCGCGCTTGATATGAGTCCCGATGTGGATGTCCGAGGAAGCGGGCCCATTTGCATCGTCACTGGCGCCGGCCTCGCCGGCTGCCCGCGCAAGCTCCACTGGGACGAACAGCTGCGTCGCCGCCGGTCGCGGCTCACCGGCTGCGGTCCCGCATGCCCGTGACGGTTCTTGGTGCTGGCAGCCCGGTGCGCTTGATGCCGCGGCCCACCAGCCACTTGCGCACGAGATTGACGTTCAGACCGTGAGCCAGCGCAACGGCCGCCACCGATTCACCAGACTGCTGACACTCGGCCAAAAAACCTGTGCCGTGAACTCGGCGCCGTGCATGCGCCTCTGGAATCTGGGTCGCATAGGTGCCCACCTGTTCGAATTGGTGGGCACCATCGTCACGAACCCATCAGCGACGTTCAAGACTGGATGGCTAGATGCTCACGCCGTTCACAGCGCAGCGCGAGACTCTCGGTGACCCAACTGCGTCGACAGGCAACGCTTCAGCAGGTCGAACCGCCGAGAGCAACGGCGATGGTCAGAACTGGTGACGCAGTCCCAACGACAGCGCGCTGGGGTCGGCGCCAAATCCGTTCGGACCGACGACGGGGATGGCACCGAACAGACCGGTTCTCGCGTTGACGTCGTTGCTGATCTGGCCGTAGGTCAGATAGCCGAACGTCCGCTTCGAGAGCGCGTGCTCGTAGGTGGCGGCGAACACGGTGCTCTTGCCGTCGCTTCCGGTGGGGTAGTCGAACTTGATTCGACCGACCTGAACCATCAGCGACCCGACGCTGACGGGCACCTTGGCTCCCAGCCAGATGGACCGGGTCTTGTCCCAGCTGTACGAGAATGGGGAGGCACTGGCCGAACCGACCGTCATCGCCGGAGACAGCTGGGTCCTGTCCTTCGGGCCGGTGAACTGGTAGATGCCGGAATAGAGCTTGGCCACGCCGAGGTCGTAGCTCCCACCGAGCAGCCACTCGGTCATCCACTCGGGCGAACTGCTCTGGCTCGCCAGAAAGCTCTCCGGCGTGCGGACCTTGGTGAAGGCCGCGAGAACCTGAGCCTCTGGAGCCGGTGCGTACGCGACAGACGAGCTGATGAGGCGGCCGGCGCCGCGCGCAGTCTCGTTACCAGCGCCGAGCATCAGCTTGCCCGTCAGCGCTTTGTCGCCGACGGTCAGCATCAAGGAGTTGTCCACGCGCCCCGCGCTCTGGAACGTGCCGCTGCCTGGGGCGGAGCCGACGCTCGCATAGAGCCCCTGGCCGGCCGAGGTCAGCATGTTTCCCCAGTACACGCCACCGAGGGCGTCCGATTGCGCAAACGCGGCATTCGTCGGCGAGTACTGGCGCCCCAGGGTCACCGACCAGCGGTCGCCGCCCACGCCGACGAAGACCTGACGCCCCCAGCCCAGCCCACCTTGCTGCAGCGCACCCGAATCGGTGGCGAAGCCCATCTCCATGAGATACGAGGCTTTCATGCCACCGCCAAGACTTTCGGTGCCGCGGAATCCGAGGCGAGATCCCGGACCGACGCCGGAATCCATGCGATAGACGCGCGTGCTCGCCGCACCCGGGGTCGTGCCGCCCGGCAGCGTCACACCGGAGCCCGTCTTGCTGATGCCGACCGATACATCCACCGATCCATAGATGGTCACGGAACTCGCCGGCGCGCTCTGCGCCTGGGCAATGCCGAACGTGCCGATGCCGACGACGGCCGCGATTGTTCTCAACATGTATGTCTCCATTCTTAGAAGTCGATTGGTTTCTTGAAGATCCAACACGAGCCACGCCTGCGGCTTCGTGATGGCAGCGCGAGGCGGAAGTGCCAGACATTGGCATATGTCTCTCATTCTGCGCATGCGCTACAGGCTCGACATGCGCGACTGGAAGGTTAGTCGCGGAATACGTGGCCTGTCAATTCGGGCCGCCCCTCGATCCATTGGGAAATGCCCTAAATGACCTCCCGTTTGCGGTTCATGTCGGCAATGCCGGGCAGCGAGTCACCGTGGCGAGTGCCAGTCTCGCGCCGGACTATCAAGAGATGACCGAAAGGACCTGCCCCCAGAGAATCGGATGGACTCGGCAGTGACGGCTTCGAGTTCGGTCAGCGCAGCCGCCATGAGCATGCGGATGGCGCGCTCGTGCACGATGATCAGCCGGTGCTCGTGGAGACGGTGCCGAGCGCGCAGCACCAGCCGTTCGCGGTCGGCGGTGTGGACCACCTCGTCGTGCAGGACGCGCAGCAGCGCCCAACGCTGGGGTTCGCTCATCCAAGCGGAGCCCAGGACCTCGCAAGCCTGCTGCGGATGGATGGAACAGGGTGCGGCCTCTGGCATACAGCGTGCGCAGGGACGCCAGATCGGGCGTGGCGATGTCCAGCGTCTGGGCCAGGTAACGCAGCAAGGCGACAGGCATTGCGCGAACGCTGTTCAGCGGCCGCCCGCTCATGCGCACGAAGCCCAGCAAGGGCGCGGGTGCTCGGCCGTAAGCCGGGGCGACAACCAGAGGCTCGGGCTGGCGCTGCACCTCGACCCTGCGGCCAAGCCGCGATATGGGTGTTTACGCTGAGTCCCAGTGTACGAGACTGCAGCTATAGTCGCACTTAGAGAGTCTAAGATCGCCGCCTGAACATGAACATCACCCTGCCGCGCCGCCCAAGCTTTGTCCTTGCGGTTCTCGTTTTTCTTTGGAGCGCAGGGTTCGGCGTTCGAGCCCAGGACATCCAGGAAAGGGTGATCAAGTTCGGTCATTTGAATCCGCCTGACCATCCCATCGCTGCTGGCGTGCGCAAGTTCGCCGAGATCGTCGCGGCGAGGAGCGGGGGCAAGCTCAGGGTGCGGGAATTTGCCTCGTCGCAGTTGGGTAGCGAGATGCAGCAGCAATCAGCGCTGCAAGGGGGCACCCAAGAGATGTTTTCTCCTGCAACCACGTCGACGGTGGGCGTGGCCAAGGAACTGGGGTTGCTTGACTTTCCGTTCGGGGTGGCCACTTACGGGCAGGCAGACGCGCTGCTAGACGGGCCACTGGGAGCGGCGTTACTCGGAAAGCTGACAGAAAAGGGACTCGTTGGACTTGCCTATTGGGAGAACGGCTTCCGCCATGTCACGAACAGCCGCAAGCCGATCCAGAAAGTCGAAGACCTCGAAGGGCTGAAGATGCGGGTCATCGCGAATCCCGTCTTCGTCGAGACCTTCAAGGCGCTCAAGGTGAATCCTGTACCGATGGCGTTTGCCGAGCTCTACGGCGCTCTCGAATCCAAGGCCGTTGATGCGCAGGAGAATCCCTATCCGGTACTGCTGTCTGCCCGCTTCTACGAAGTCCAGAAGTACGTCAGCAATACGCACCATGTCTACAGCCCCATCGTCGTGCTCGTCGGGCGGCCGTTCTGGGACAAACTGAGTCCGGCCGAACAGAAGATCCTTACCGACGCCGCACTCGAAACGCGACTGTTTCAGCGCAACGCCAGCCGCGCTTATGCAGCAAACGCGGTTGCGGAACTCAAGTCCAAGGGAATGCAGGTCAACGACCTGCCGGATCTCGAGCGCGAGCGCATGCAGAAGGTGGTACGTCCGGTGACCGAAAAGTTCGCCGCCTCATACGACCCGGCTCTGGTCAAGCTGTACTTCACTGAACTCGATCGCGTCCGAAAGTAGGCGATTGGGACTCGATGTTGTGTCAAGCGTGCGTCCGAGTTCACTGCACCGATTTGACCAGCATGAACAAGGTCGCAGTGCGGGCCGACTACGGGATCGGCAGTGGCGCGGGCGCGCAATCTTCCGAGGGTCAAAGGATCGCCAAATGGATCGCTTGTTAACCGCATATTGCCGGGCGCTCGAGGCGGTCTGTGCCCTGCTGATGGCCGGCATGGTGGTCCTCGTGTTCGGGAATGTGGTGCTTCGCTACTTTTTCAGTTCCGGCTGGCCCATATCCGAAGAACTGTCGCGCTGGATGTTTGTCTGGATGGTCTTCATAGGCGCGGTGATCGTGATGCGCGAGCGCGGTCACATGGGTACAGACATGGTTGTGATTCGCTTGCCCGTGTGGGCTCGCCGTGCATGCCTGGCTATGTCCGAACTGGTGATGCTCTATCTCACCTGGATCATGGCCAGCGGAAGTTGGAGCCAAGTTGTCGTCAATCGACAGACGGAGGCGCCCGTGAGCGGTCTGTCCGTAGGCATTTTCTATTTCTCCGGAGTGCTCTTCGCCGCGTCCACCCTCGTGATCCTGCTGTACCAACTCTGGCTAACGGTGCGCGGTCGACTGTCTGAAAGAGACCTGGTCATGGTCCAAGAGTCCGAGGAAGCGACGCACGTCATGGTGCCCCCAGTGTCGGGCACCTTTCCCGGCAAGCGCTCGTAGACACGCCAAAGGCGACCGGATTCAGACATGACGGTGCTCATATTTATCGGCTCTCTGTTGGGGGCCATGGCCATCGGAATGCCGATCGCTTACGCGCTGCTCTTCTCGGGGCTCGCGCTGATGGTCCACCTCGACCTGTTCGATGCGCAGATCCTGGCGCAGAACGTGATCAACGGGTCGGACAGCTTTCCGCTGCTCGCAGTCCCATTCTTCATGCTGGCCGGCGAGATCATGAATGTCGGAGGGCTGTCTCGCCGGATCGTCAAGTTGGCCATTGCCTTGGTCGGGCACGTCCGCGGCGGACTCGGCTATGTAGCGATCGTCGCGGCCTGTCTGATGGCAGCTCTCTCGGGCTCGGCGGTGGCAGACACGGCGGCGCTCACCGCGCTTCTTCTGCCGATGATGGTGCGCGCCGGCCACGTTCAGGCTCGGGCAGGTGGACTCATCGCGTCGGCCGGCATCATCGCACCCATCATTCCACCCTCAATCGGCTTCGTGGTGTTCGGAGTGGCGGCAAATGTCTCCATCGGCAAATTGTTCATGGCAGGCATCGTCCCCGGACTTCTGATGGGCGCCGGGATCGCCGTTGCCTGGGCGCTCGTGGCTGGCCGTGAGCAAGTGAGACTGCCCGAACCGGCCACCGCCCTGGAGAAGGCGCGCGCGCTGAAGGAGGCCAGTTGGGCGCTTGGACTACCACTGATCGTGCTGGTCGGACTTAAGTTCGGTGTGTTTACCCCCACCGAAGCCGCCGTCGTTGCGGCCATGTACTCGTTGCTGGTCTCGACTCTCGTCTACCGCGAGCTGAGCTGGGTTCAACTCTACGAGGCCTTCGTCTCAGCGGCCAAAGTTACGGCCGTCATCATGTTCCTCGTCGCGGCATCAATGGTCTCGGCCTGGTTGATCACCGTGGCGGACATTCCGAACCAGGTCGTCGCCATTCTCAAGCCGTTCATGGGCAACCCAATCGTGCTCATGGTGGCCATCATGGTTCTGGTGATGGTCGTCGGAACCGCCATGGACATGATGCCTACCATTCTGATCCTGACGCCGGTGCTGATGCCGATCGTCCGGGCCGCCGGAATCGACCCTGTCTACTTCGGCGTCCTGTTCATCATGAACAACGCGATCGGCCTGGTGACTCCACCGGTAGGGTCGGTTTTGAACGTGGTGGCCGGCGTGGGCAAGATGCGCCTCGATGACGTGGCCAAAGGCGTCGTTCCGTTCATGATCGCTGAGTTCGTCGTCATGTTCCTGCTGGTGCTGTTCCCGTCGATCGTGCTGGTACCGCTCAAGTTTCTGAGCAACTGAACTGAGGCGCAGGGCGGGGTGAGCACGCAGCCCGCACTTGTGTTTCATTGTCCGCCGCACCCAGGTCGGGTTGTGGCATCTACAAACAACCAACAGCCATGAATGCGATGAATGCAATGAAGCAAAGCTCATTCCTCCGGCACCTGTCCAGAATGGCGTTCGCAGTCGGATTGCTCGGCCTAATCGGCCACCAGGCTCAAGCGCAGGATGCCCAGGAGCGAAAGATCAAGCTCAGCTATGCCGTTGCAAAGGACAACCCCATTGGCCTGGCCGTAGACAAGTTCGCCCAAATAGTCTCCTCGAAGAGCGGCGGAAAGATCAAGGTGACTGGCTTCCCGAATGCCACTCTGGGCAATGAGATCCAGTCGATGTCCTCGGCTCAAGGCGGCATCTTGGAGATGTCGGTGATTTCGACGGCTGGCGCGGCCGGCAATGTAAAGGAGTTGGCAATCTTCGACTTGCCGTTCCTGTTCCGAGCCGAGAAGGAGGCGGATGCTGTGGTCGACGGTGAAGTCGGCCAATCGCTGCTGAGGAAGTTCGGCGATGTCAATCTCGTGGGCCTCTGCTATCTCGACTACGGATTCCGCCAAGTCACCAACAACAAGCATCCGATCAAGCGACTCGAGGATTTCAGGGACCTGAAGATCAGGACACTTCAGAACCGCGTGTACATCGATGTCTTCAAGGCGCTGGGTGCTACGCCCTTGCCATTGCCGTATCCCGAAACCTATCCGGCTCTCGAGACGAAGGCCATCGACGGACAGGAAAGCTCCTTCTTGGTGACGAAGTCGAGTTCGTACCAGGATGTGCAGAGTTTCTTGACTGAAACGCGGCACTTCTATTTGCCGGCCGTGGTCTTGGTCAGCAAGAAGTTCTGGGATCGGCTGAACGCTGTAGAGCGCGCGGTGCTCGAGTCATCGTGCAAGGAGGCTCAGGCCTACCACCGCGAAGTGAGTCGCAAGATGGAGAAGGAAGTGGTGCAGGACTTGATGAAAGCCGGCATGAAGTTCAACACTGTCGACGCATCGGAGCGGGCGCGTATGGTTCAGGCGACAGCTCCGGTTATCGAGAAGTACAAGACGGAGCTGGGTGTAGACCTCGTGAACAAGACGATTGCGGCGATCGAGCAAGCGCGCAAAGCTCCCTGAGCCTGTCGACGCGGAGGACCATCGGACTCTTGGCGGACTGTCCTCGAACTCAAGGCTCATCGGCAATCGGCATGCACGGTCTGCGCATCATGGTAACCGCTGGAGGATCCGGTATCGGCTTGGCCATTGCGCGGTCGTTTGCCTGCAAGGGCGCGCGCGTGCATGTCTGCGACATCTCGAGCGTCGCACTGGCCGGCGCCTGCACGGCCTTAGCCGGCTTGCGGGCGTGGAGCGCCGATGTCTCGGATCCCGAAGCGGTTGACCAGTGGTTCGCCCACGCTCTCGGTGATCTTGGCGGATTGGACGTGCTCGTCAACAACGCCGGGATTTCAGGCCCGACTGCGCGCATAGACGACATCGAGCCGCAACAGTGGGACGAGACCTTGGCGGTCAATCTGCGCAGTCAATACCTATGCGTGAGGCGAGCCCTGCCGGCGCTCCGTGCATCTCCCCGCGCGAGCATCATCAACATCAGTTCGGTCGCTGGCCGCATGGGCTACCCCCTTCGCACGCCGTACGCTGCTTCGAAGTGGGCCGTGATCGGCCTCACGCAAAGTCTGGCGCTTGAGCTCGGCAGCGACGACATCACCGTGAATGCCATCCTTCCAGGCATTGTAGACAGCGAGCGAACCCGCGCCGTGACAGCCTCCAAGGCCCACGCGCGCCAGGTCAGCGAAGAACAGATGCTCGACGAAATACTTTCGAAGGTTGCGCTCCGGCGCGCCGTGCCGGCGGCAGATGTCGCAGAAGTGGCACTGTTCCTGGCATCGCCAGCCGGACGAAGCGTGACCGGGCAAAGTCTCAACGTCTGTGCCGGCATTCAATCCCTGTGTTGAGAGGTTGCGAAGTCCGAATAGAGACTCAATGCGTTTATGGGGCTGAGAGTAGATTCTAGAGTTCTCGTTTGAAACAACCGGAGATCAGATTCATGACTTCGCACGCCGCCTTCCACTGGGACGACCCGACGCTGCTGGAACAGCAGCTCACGCCTGACGAACGGGCGGTGCGCGACGCTGCCAGTGCATACAGCCAGGAGCGATTGCTGCCACGCGTGCTCGAGGCCTTCCGCCACGAGAAGACGGACGCGGGCATCTTCCGCGAGATGGGCGAGCTGGGCCTGCTCGGGCCCACCATCCCCGAGCAGTACGGCGGCGCCGGCCTGAACTACGTCAGCTACGGGCTGATCGCGCGCGAGGTCGAGCGCGTCGACTCCGGCTACCGTTCGATGATGAGCGTGCAGAGCTCGCTCGTCATGGTGCCCATCTACGCCTTCGGCAACGAAGCCACGCGCCAGAAGTACCTGCCCCGGCTGGCCACCGGCGAATGGATAGGCTGCTTCGGCCTGACCGAGCCCAACCATGGCTCGGACCCGGGATCGATGGTGTCCCGCGCGCGCAAGGTCGACGGCGGCTATCGCCTCAGCGGCGCCAAGATGTGGATCACCAACAGCCCGATTGCCGACGTCTTCGTTGTCTGGGCGAAGGATGACGAAGGGTCCATTCGCGGCTTCGTGCTCGAGAAGGGCTGGAAGGGCCTGACGGCGCCGGCGGTCCACGGCAAGGTGGGGCTGCGTGCGTCGATCACCGGCGAGATCGTGATGGACGAGGTGTTCTGCCCCGAGGAGAACGCATTCCCCGAGGTCCGTGGCCTCAAGGGCCCGTTCACGTGTCTCAACAGCGCGCGCTACGGCATCGCCTGGGGCGCGCTCGGCGCGGCCGAAGACTGCTACCACCGCTCGCGCCAGTACGTGCTCGACCGCAAGCAGTTCGGCCGGCCGCTGGCGGCCAACCAACTCGTGCAGAAAAAGCTGGCCGACATGCTGACCGACATCACGCTCGGGCTGCAGGGCTGCCTGCGCCTGGGGCGCATGAAGGACGAAGGCACGGCCGCGGTCGAGATCACCAGCATCATGAAGCGCAACAGCTGCGGCAAGGCGCTGGAGATCGCGCGCATGGCGCGCGACATGATGGGCGGCAACGGCATCAGCGACGAGTTCGGCGTGGCGCGCCACCTCGTCAACCTCGAGGTGGTCAACACCTACGAGGGCACGCACGACGTGCATGCGCTGATCCTCGGCCGCGCGATCACCGGCATCGCGGCGTTCGCGAACTGACGGCACCTTGCGTTTCAGAGCGAACAGAAGGGATCAAGCATGAAGGTACTCGTCCCCGTCAAGCGTGTCGTGGACTACAACGTCAAGGTGCGCGTCAAGACCGATGGCTCGGGCGTTGACCTGGCCAACGTGAAGATGAGCATGAACCCGTTCGACGAGATCGCCGTCGAGGAAGCGGCGCGACTCAAGGAGAAGGGCGCCGCGACCGAGGTGATCGCCGTCTCCTGTGGCGTCGCGCAGTGTCAGGAGACGCTGCGCACCGCGATGGCGATCGGCGCCGACCGCGCGATCCTCGTCGAGACCGATGTCGAACTCCAGTCGCTGGCCGTCGCCAAGCTGCTGAAGGCGCTGGTCGACAAGGAGCAGCCCGGCCTCGTCATCCTCGGCAAGCAGGCCATCGACGACGACTGCAACCAGACCGGCCAGATGCTCGCCGCACTCGCCGACCTGCCGCAGGCCACCTTCGCGAGCAAGGTCGAGATCGAAGGAACGTCGCCAGGGGGCAAGGCCAGGGTCACGCGCGAGATCGACGGTGGCCTGGAGACCCTGTCGATCACGCTGCCGGCAGTGGTCACGACCGACCTGCGCCTGAACGAGCCGCGCTACGTCACGCTGCCGAACATCATGAAGGCCAAGAAGAAGCCGCTCGAGGTGATCAAGCCCGATGCGCTCGGCGTCGACGTCGCCCCGCGCATCAGGACGCTGAAGGTCGCCGAGCCGCCCAAGCGCGGTAACGGCATTAGGGTGCCCGACGTCCCGACGCTCGTCGCGAAGCTCAGGAACGAAGCCAAGGTGATCTGAAGATGGCTGTCCTCGTCGTTGCCGAACACGACCATGGCACCCTCAAGGGTGCGACGCTGAACACGGTCACGGCCGCTGGCAAGTGCGGCGGCGACGTGCACGTGCTTATCGCCGGCCAGAACGCCGCCGGAGCCGCGCGGGCCGCCGCGCAGATCGCCGGCGTGGCCAAGGTGCTGCACGCCGACGGCTCGAGCCTCGCCGAGCAACTCGCCGAGAACGTCGCCGCGCAGGTGCTGCAGGTCGCGAGGGACTACAGCCACATCCTCTTCCCGGCGACCGCACACGGGAAGAACGTCGCCCCGCGTGTCGCGGCCAAGCTCGATGTCGCGCAGATCAGCGACATCACCAAGGTCGACGCGGCCGACACCTTCGAGCGCCCGATCTACGCCGGCAACGCGATCGCGACCGTGCAGAGCGCCGACGCGATCAAGGTCATCACCGTGCGCACGACCGGCTTCGATCCGGCGCCGGGCTCGGGCGGCAGCGCCGCGGTCGAGAGCGTCGCGGCCGTCGGAGACAGTGGCAAGAGCGCCTACGTCGGCAGCGAGATCGCCAAGAGCGACCGGCCCGAGCTGACCGCCGCGAAGGTCATCGTCTCGGGCGGCCGCGCGATGGGCTCGAGCGAGAAGTTCAACGACGTGCTCACGCCGCTGGCCGACAAGTTCGGCGCTGCGCTCGGCGCGAGCCGCGCGGCGGTCGACGCGGGTTACGCGCCGAACGACTGGCAGGTCGGCCAGACCGGCAAGATCGTCGCGCCGCACCTGTACGTCGCCTGCGGCATCAGCGGCGCGATCCAGCACCTGGCCGGCATGAGCAGCAGCAAGTGCATCGTCGCCATCAACAAGGACCCGGCGGCTCCGATCTTCAAGGTGGCGGACTTCGGCGTCGTCGGCGACCTGTTCGAGGTCGTGCCCGCGCTGACCAAGGCGGTGCGCGAGATCCGGGGCTGAGC
>ERZ761602.7329-NODE-7329-length-11777-cov-4.646306_pt1 | contig 11777 bp, 7 predicted proteins | sample MGYA00512165_ERZ761602 | MGnify/ENA primary metagenome ERZ761602 (study PRJEB28899, sample SAMN02445085) | bioreactor sludge metagenome | biome: EBPR sludge; isolation source: Thorneside wastewater treatment plant | place: Australia: Brisbane, Thorneside... | reverse complement strand
CGCGCTTGCCCGCGCCAACTGGTCGATGCCGCCCGATCATGGCGCGGCGATCGTCCGCACCATCCTCGACAGCCCCGAACTCACCGCCAGCTGGCGCGCGGAGCTGGACGCGATGCGGCTGCGCATCCTCAGCGTCCGCGAAGGTGCCGCCGCGTGCGACCCGGCGCTTGCGAGCCTGACGCAGCAGACGGGCATGTTCTCGATGCTGCCGCTGAGCCCCGACCAGATCCGCACGCTGCGTGAAGTTCACGCTGTTTACATGGCAGGCTCCGGCCGCATCAATGTCGCCGGACTGACGCCGGACGCGATTCCCGCGTTCGCCGCCGCCGCCGCCGCCGTTCGCTGAAGAGGGAGACGATCATGGCACAGGCAGCCGCGCTCAAGGCTCCCCTCCGCAACGCCCCCGACGAGAATGTCGACTGGCGCCGCGTCGCCTATCTGCTCAGCCTTTCGCGCGCGCTCGACGCGATGGAGGAGCAGCGGCTCGTTCCCGAGAAGAAGGTGCTCTACCAATTCTCCGCACGCGGGCACGACATGGCGCAGATCCTGCTCGGTAGCCATCTCGACAATCCGCGCGACGCGACCTGCGGCTATTACCGTTCGCGGCCCCTGCTGCTGGCGCTCGGCGTCGATGTGGCGGACGCGCTCGGCTCTTCTATGGGCCGCGCGGGCGGTTATTCGGACGGGCGCGACATCGGCGTGGTGTTCAACTTCCCGAACCCGAGTGGCGCCTCGGCGCTCCCCATGTGCGGCGGCGTCGGCGCGCAGTACACGCCGACCGCCGGATGGGCGCAGGCGATCGACTACTATCGCGACGTCATCAAGGACCCCGCCTATGAGGGCGCGCTCGCGGTTGTGCTCGGCGGCGACGGGTCGGTGGCCTCGAACGGCTTCTGGGCGGCGCTCACTGTCGCTACCACGCAGAAGCTGCCGATGCTCTTCTACATCGAGGACAACGGCTACGGCATCTCCGTGCCCTCCACCTTCCAGACGCCGGGCGGCAACATCGCTGCGAACCTTTCGGCATGGCAGGACCTGCGCATCATCAATGGCGACGGCACCGAGCCCGCCGAGGCGGCGCGGCTGATCGAAGAGGCCGTGAACTACGTGCGTGATGAGCGGGCGCCCGCCCTCCTCCGTCTCACCGTGCCGCGCCTGCAGGGCCACAGCTTTCAGGACACGCAGACCTACAAGGACGAGGACTTCGTCGCTTCTGAATGGGCGCGCGATCCGCTGCCGAAGCTGAAATCCTATCTCGTCCCAGCGCTGCTTTCCGAAAGCGAGTGGGCGGCGATCGAGGGTGAGGCACATGCCGATGCGGAGGCCGCGCGTGAGCGTGCCGAGGCGCGGCCGGTGGCGGACCCGGAAACGGTGATGCGCAACGTGTTCTTCGAAGGCGAGCTTCAGACCGTGGGCGGACAGTGGACGCACGGCTACACGGCACCGCCTTCGACGGACCAGCCGAAGCCCGAAGGCCAGCGCATCAACATGGTGACGGCGATCCGCCGCACGCTGGAGCGCGAGCTGGAGATCAACGAGCGCGTCGTGCTGTTCGGCGAGGACATCGGCCCCAAGGGCGGCGTCCACGCCGTGACGCTGGGGCTTCAGGAGCGCTTCGGCGAGGCGCGCGTGTTCGACACCAGCCTTTCCGAGGAAGGCATCATCGGTCGCGCGGTAGGCATGGCGCTCGCCGGGCTGATGCCGGTGCCGGAAATCCAGTTCCGTAAGTACGCCGAGCCCGCCACCGAGCAGATCAACGACTGCGGCACGATGCGCTGGCGCACCAACAACCGCTTCGCGGCGCCGATGGTGCTGCGCATCCCCGGCGGCTTCTTCAAGTGCGGCGACCCGTGGCACAGCCAGACGAACGAAGTGGCGTTCATCCACAACCCCGGCTGGAAGGTCGCGGTGCCTTCGAACGCCGAGGACGCGGTCGGCCTGCTGCGCGGCGCACTGCGCGGCAATGACCCCGTGATCTTCTTCGAGCACCGCGCGATGCTGGACCACGCATGGGCACGCCGCCCCTACCCCGGCGACGATTTCGTGCTGGAATTCGGCAAGGCGAAGTTCACCCGCGAGGGTAGCGACATCACGATCGTGACGTGGGGCGCGATGGTGCAGCGCTGCGAGGAGGCTGCCGAGGGGCGCTCCGCCGACGTGATCGACCTGCGCACATTGATGCCGTGGGACAAGGCGGCCGTGCTCGAATCCGTCCGCCGCACAGGGCGCTGCCTCATCGTGCACGAAGACCTGCAGACGGCGGGCTTCGGCGCGGAGATCGCCGCAGTTGTGGCGGACGAGGCCTTCACGAACCTCGACGCGCCGGTCGCGCGGCTGACGATGCCGGACATTCCGAGCCCGCATAATCCCGTGCTGCTCAACTGGGCGGTGCCTTCGGTCGAGCGCATCCGCGCGAAGATCGACGACCTGATCGGTTTTTGAAGGACGCTCCCATGATCGACATTCTCGTTCCCTACGAACAGGAGGGGACCAAGGCCATCGTGCGGAGCTGGCTCGTCAAGGTCGGCGAGCCGGTGAAGGAGAACGACCCGCTCGTCGAGCTCGAGACCGACAAGGTGACGCAGGAGGTGCCCGCGCCCGCCGACGGTATTCTCGACGCGATCCTGCTCGATACCGACGCCGAGGCAGTGCCCGGCGCGCTGCTCGGGCGGCTGCGTGCGGCAGGTGTCGCCGTGGAAACGCCGAAGGTCGAGGCGCCGGAAGCGCCGAAAACCGCATCGGCAGCGAACGAGCGCCCTGCCCCGGCCAACTGGCTGTCCCCCTCCGTGCGCCGTGCGGTGCAGGAGCATGATGTCGATCCTGCCACCGTGACCGGAACGGGTCGCGGCGGGCGCATCACGCGCACGGACGTGGAACGCCACGTCGCAGAGCGCGCTAAGGCGCCGGCCGCGAAACCCGCCGCACTGCCTCACACGAAAAACGGCGGCGTCACCAGCGTGCCGCACGACCGGATGCGGCTTGCGATCGCGCGCAACATGCTCGGCTCCGTCACGACCGCGCCGCACGTGACCGCCGTGTTCGAGTGCGACTTCTCGGCGATCATGGCGCACCGCAAGGCGCACAAGGATGCGTTTGCCGCCTCGGGCGCGAGCCTTACCTTCACCGCCTATTTCATCGCCGCGTGCGTGGAAGCGATGCGCGCCGCGCCCGCGATCAACAGCCGCTGGTTCGACGACCGGCTGGAGATTTACGACGACATCAACATCGGCGTCGGCACCGCGCTCGGCGACAAGGGATTGATCGTTCCCGTGGTGCACGGCGCGCAGGCGCTGTCGCTGCTCGGTATCGCGCAGCGCCTCACCGATCTCGTCGGCCGTGCGCGCGACAGCAAGCTCTCCGGCGGCGACGTTTCGGGCGGCACGTTCACGATCTCGAACCACGGCGTTTCGGGATCGCTGCTCGCCACGCCGATCATCATCAGCCAACCGCAATCGGCGATCCTCGGCATCGGCAAGACCGAAAAGCGCGTTGTCGTGCGCGAGGTGGGCGGCGTCGATACGATCCAGATTCGGCCGATGGCTTACGTGTCGCTCACCATCGATCACCGCGTGGTCGACGGGCACCAGACGAACACGTGGCTTTCGAAGTTCGTCGAGACGCTGGAAAACTGGCCGACGGCCTGAAGCTTTTCAGCCCGTCGCCGACCTTCGTCGTGCAGCGCGCGCGCCGGTGGACGCGGATGGAGCCGTCGTGAAGCCGAGCTGCGGGATGCTGATCGTGCGGTTGCCCGAGAGATCGTTGCGGCTGACGATGAGGCCGGTGCTTTCCATGTAACCGAGCAGGCGGCGGACGCGGCCGAGCGAACTCGTGCCATAGACGGCGGCGATCGCGGCGTCTTCTGGGCAAGACAGACGTTCGCGCGCCGCATGGGCGATGAGCAGGAACGCGCCGACCATCTCGGCGGGGAGCGTGTCGGCGAGCGCCATGGCATCGCGCCAGTCCTCGTCCTCCGGGTTCGCAATCCCGGCGCGGGCGCAGGAGAGGCGGCGGCTGAAACCGTCGAGATCGAGCGGCGGCGAGGCGAGGCCGGCCATGCGGCAGCGGACCTGAAAATCCTGGAAGAGGACGTTCGCGCTGCGGTGCTCGCTGCCCTCTTCCGCCAGCATGGCATCAAGCACATCGGCAATGATGGCGCCCACGGCCTCGGGATCGGGCGGCGGGCCTTCGGGTACGGGCGCGGCCGGGCGCAGTTCCTGCGCGACGCGGCGCAACAGTGTTTCGGCGGGAACAGGCGTGCGCGGCGGGGGCGCGGGAAGCGGCGCATCTTCGGGCACGGGCGCGAAGATGAGGCCCCGGACTTCCGCCGCGTCCATCGGCAGCGGTGCGAGCGACGGGCCTGTGCCGCGTGCCCGCGTGCGCACCGGGCCGATGCGCACGGGCACCGGACGCCTTGCGATGGCAGGGCCGAGCGCGAGGAACGCGCCGCGCTCGAGATCGCGGATCGCCTCGGCCTGGCGCCGTTCCATGCCGAGCAGATCGGCGGCGCGGGCCATATCGATATCGAGGAAGGTGCGGCCCATCAGGAAGTTCGAGGCTTCGGCAGCGACGTTCTTCGCAAGCTTGGCGAGACGCTGCGTCGCGATGACGCCGGCGAGGCCGCGCTTGCGGCCGCGGCACATGAGGTTCGTCATCGCCGCGAGCGAGGCGCGGCGCACGTCGTCCGCAACGTCTCCGGCGCCCGCCGGGGCGAAGAGCTGCGCTTCATCGACGATGACCAGCACCGGATACCACTGCTCGCGCGGCGCATCGAACAGGCCATTGAGGAACGTGGCGGCGCAGCGCATCTGCGCTTCGACATCGAGGTCTTCAAGATTGAGCACGACCGACGCGCGGTGTTCGCGCACGCGCGCGGCGAAATGGCCGATCTCGCGCTCGCCGTAGTCCGCTGCCTCGATCACCGAATGGCCGAACGGTTCAGCAAGCGTGACGAAATCGCCCTCGGGATCAATCACCACCTGCTGCACGCTTCCCGCGCTCTCCTCGAGCAGGCGGCGCAGCAGGTGCGACTTGCCCGAACCCGAGTTGCCCTGCACGAGCAGGCGGGTTGCGAGCAATTCTTGGAGGTCGATCGGCACGGACTGCCCGGACCGATCGTTTCCGATATCAATGGTGACCGTCATGCCCCCTCTTTGGGAGAAGGAACACCGGGCACGCAAGCCCTGAACGTCAGGAGCCGCCGCCTTCGACGAGCCCGCCGCCAAGCGCGACATAAAGCGCGACGCGATTGTCGAGCACCGCGCGGTTCGCGGTGATCAGCGCCTGCTCGGCGTCGAACAGATTGCGCTCGGCATCCAGCACTTCGAGATAGCCGACGACGCCCTCGCGGTAGCGCGTGCGCGCGAGCTGCGCGATGTGCCGCTGCGCCTCCGTTGCGCGGAGCTGCGCGAGCATCTGCTCGGCAAGGAAGCGGCGGCCCGCGAGCGCATCGGCCACTTCGCGGAAGGCGAGCTGGACGGTCTGCTCATACTGGGCGACGGCGATATCCTCGCGCGCTTCGGCAACGGTGAGGTTGCCCTTGCGACGGCCGAAATCGAAGATCGGCAGATTGAGTGCCGGGCCGACGCTCCAGTTGAAGCTGCCGTTGTCGAACAGCGAATCGAGCTCACCCGACGCGAAGCCGAGCGTGCCGGTGAGCGAGATCGTCGGGAAGAACGCAGCACGCGCCGCGCCGATATTGGCGCGGGCGGCGCGAAGCGTTTCCTCGGCGGCGAGGATATCCGGCCGCAGCGTCAGGAGATCGGACGGCAGGCCCGCAGCCAGCCGTGGGAAGCCATCCTGCTCGCCGAGCGGCAGCGGCGCTTCGGTTTCAGGAAGCGGTCCGCCGACGAGCACGGCGAGGAAGTTCGCATTGCGGCTGCGCGAAAGGCGGAGCCCGGCGAGCTCGGTCTCGGCCTGCGTGAGCAGCGATTCGGCCTGCCGGAAATCGAGCGCGGATGTTACGCCCGCGTCGAGGCGGCGCTGGGCGATCCGTACGCCGTCCTCGCGGCTTTTCACCGTCGCCTCGGCGAGCGTGATGCGCTCCTCGGTTTCGCGGAGCGCAAACCAAGTGGTCGCGACATCGCGGACGAGACTGAGCCGGAAGGCGCGCTCCGCCTGCACCGTGGAGAGATACTGCGCCCGGGCCGCTTCAGAAAGATTACGGACACGGCCCCAGAAATCGAGCTCGAACGCCGAGACGCCGACACCGACGGAGAAGCGATCCTGCTCCGCCACAGCGACGCCGGTTGATGTCGTGACCGGACCTCGGCTTCGCGTCGCATCGCCGCTCGCGGCGAGTGTCGGCAAGCGGTCAGCGCGCTGGATGCGGTAGAGCCCGCGCGCTTCTTCGATACGCGCGATCGAGACGGCAAGGTCGCGGTTGCGCTCCAGCGCTGTGCCGATCAACGTACGCAGCGCCGGGTCGGCGAAGAAATCGCGCCAGCCGATGGTTTCCGCGCGCGTTCCATCCGCAGGGTCCGGGGACAGCGGATAGGCGGGTGCGGTCGGCAATGCAGGACGCTCGTGCTTCGGCGCCATCTGGCACGCGGAGACCAGCAGTGCGGAGAGGAACAGAAGCTTACGCATCGGTCGTCTCCACGTGACGCGGCTCACCGGGTGCGGGCGGCCGCCTGCGGCTGATCCAGCGGCGCACCGCATAATAGAACAGTGGAATGAGGAAGATGCCGATCAGCGTCGCGGTGATCATGCCGCCCATCACGCCGGTGCCGACCGCGCGGCGGCTCGCCGCACCCGCGCCGCTCGCGATGAACAGCGGGAACATGCCGCCGATGAACGCCAGCGAGGTCATGATGATCGGACGCAGGCGAAGCTTCACCGCCTCCATCGTCGCTTCGAGCGGCGACTTGCCTTTGGCCTCTTCCTCGATCGCGAATTCGACGATGAGGATGGCGTTCTTGGCGGCGAGGCCGATGATGGTGACGAGGCCGACGTTGAAATAAATATCCGCCGATAGCCCGCGCATCGCCGTCAGGAGCACCGAGCCGAGCACGCCAAGCGGCACGATGAGAAGCACCGACACCGGCACCGCCCAGCTCTCGTAAAGCGCGGCGAGCAGCAGGTAGACGACGACGAGCGACAGGCCGAGCAGCAGACCGATCTGACCCGCGGACTGCTTCTCCTCGTAGGAGATGCCCGTCCATTCGTAGGCGAAACCTTCGGGAAGCTGTTCCGCGAAACGCTCCATCTCCGCCATCGCCTCGCCGGTCGAACGGCCGGGCGCGGCGGAACCCGAAATCGTCATCGACGGGTAGCCGTTGTAGCGCTGGAGCTGCTGTGGCCCGGCTGTCCATTCCACCTGCGTGAATGCGCCGAACGGCACCATGTCGCCCGAGGCGCTGCGCACCTTGAGATCGAGCACGTCCTGCGGGGTCATACGGAAGGGCGCGTCGGCCTGCAGCAACACCTGCAGCACGCGGCCGTCGCGCGTGAAATCGTTCGCGTAGGCGCTGCCGAACGAGATCGCGAGCGTGTCATTCACGTCCCCGATCGAAAGCCCGAGCGCGCGCGCCTTGATGCGATCGATCAGCACGCGAAGCTGCGGCGATTCCGGCTGCCCTTCCGGCCGCACGCCCAACAGCACCGGGCTTTGCGAGGCGAGGCCGAGCAGCTGGCCCTGCGCGGCGATAAGCGCTTTGTGCCCGTGGCCGCCGCGATCCTGCAGCTTGAACGTGAAACCGCCCGCTGTGCCGAGTTCCTGGATCGAGGGCGGATTGAGCGCGAACACCATCGCCTGCTTGATCTGCATGAACGCGCCCATCGCGCGGCCGACAATGGCGTCCGCCTTGTTGTCGACGCCCTTGCGCTCGTTCCACGGTTTCAGGTTCACGAAGACGATGGCGTTGCCCTGCCCCTGCCCGAAGAAGCTGAAGCCGCGCACGACGAAGACGTTCTGCACCTGCGGCTGCGTGGCGTAGAACGCCTTGACCTGAACGATCGCCTCTTCGGTGCGCTCGCGCGTCGCGCCCGCCGGCGCTTGAATGGCCGTGATGATGCTGCCCTGATCCTCGGTGGGCAGGAAGCCGCCGGGAAGGCGTGTGAACAGGATCGCGGTGAGACCGAACAGCAGGACGAAGACGCCCAGCCAGCGCAGCGGCCGCGACAGCACCTTGCCTACGGTGCGCTGGTAGCGGTCTGTCGAGCGGGCGAACCACGCGTTGAACCGGTCGAAGAAACCGCCTGTGATCTGCGCGAAGCGGCCCCGCCGCTCTTTCATCTCGCTGTGCGGCTTCAGGAAGGTGGCGCAAAGCGCCGGTGTCAGCGTCAGCGCGAGCAGCGCGGAGAAGCCGATGGAGATGATCAGAGTCACCGAGAACTGGCGGTAGATTTGCCCGGTCGAGCCCGGGAAGAACGCCATCGGAATGAACACCGCCATCAGCACCAGCGTGATGCCGATGATCGCCGAGGTGATCTGGCTCATCGCCTTCACCGTCGCCTCGTAGGGCGAGAGATGCTCCTCCGCCATGATGCGCTCGACGTTCTCGATGACGACGATGGCGTCGTCGACGAGGATGCCGATGGCTAGCACCATGCCGAACAGCGACAGCACGTTGATCGAAAAACCGAACAGCCAGAGGCCAAGACAGGCACCGGCGAGCGCGATCGGGACAACAATCGTGGGAATGAGCGTCGCCCGCCAGTTCTGCAGGAACAGGAACATGACAAGGAAGACGAGCAGCATCGCCTCGGCAAGCGCCTTCACGACCTCGTCGATCGAGACGGTGATGAACGGGGTCGTATCGTAGGGGATCGACCAGGCGATATCGGCCGGGAAGCTGTGCTGCAGTTCCTTCATCCGCGCATTGACGCCCTCCGCCGTGGCGAGCGCATTCGCGCCGGGCGTCATCTGCACGGCGATACCGGCCACCGGATTGCCGTTCAGTTCCGAATCGAACGTGTAGTTCTGCGCGCCGAGTTCGACGCGCGCCACGTCCTTGAGGCGCACTGCCGATCCGTCCGGGTTGGCGCGCAGGATGATTGCCGCGAACTGCTCCGGATTGGTGAAGCGGCTCTGCGTGATGATCGTGGCATTGAGTTCGCTGCCGTTCGCCAGCGGCCGATCGCCGAGCGCGCCGCCCGGCGACTGGCTGTTCTGCTCGCGCACGGCGCCGAGCGCTTCCGCCGCCGAAAGGCGGTAGTTCGCGAGCTTCTGCGGATCGAGCCAGATGCGCATCGCGTAGGGCGGCGTGAACACCTGCACCTCGCCGACGCCGGATACGCGTCGCAGCTCGTCGACGACGCGGCTGTTGGCGAAGTTGCCGAGATCGAGCGCAGTCGTTTGGCCGCTCTTCGATTGCAACCCGACGATGAGGAGGAAGCCGGTGTTCGCCTCTGCAACGGAAATGCCCTGGCGGCGCACCTCTTCGGGAAGCCTTTGCTCGACGCGGCGCAGGCGGTTCTGCACCTCCATCTGCGCTTCGTTGATATCGGTGCCGGTGCTGAAGGTGACGTGGATTTCCGCCGTGCCGTTCGAGAGACTGGTCGACGACATGTAGAGGAAACCCTCGACGCCGTTCAGCTGCTGCTCGATGACCTGCGTGACGTTCTGCTCAAGCACCGCGGCATCGGCGCCGGGATAGGTGAGCTGGATCGTGAGCGAGGGCGGCGCGACCGACGGATACTGCTCGACCGGCAGCCCGCGCAGCGCCAGCACGCCCGCAAGCGTGATGCAGAGCGCGAGCACCCACGAGAAGACGGGGCGATCGATGAAGAAACGCGGGGTCATTTGGCGCCGGCAGCCTTCTCTGCGGCCTTCTTCGGCGCAGCACCCACGATGCGGACCGGCTGACCGGGGCGGACGCCCTGAAGGCCGCTCACCACGACACGGTCGCCGCTGTGAAGCCCCTCGTCGATCACCCAGCTGCCGCCCTGGATTCGCCCGAGCTTCACAGGGCGTACCTCGGCGACGTCCTTAGTGCCGATCACGTAAACGCTGCCGCCATCTTCGGTGACGGTGACCGCGCGCTGCGGCACGAGGATCCCGTTCGCCCGCGTTCCGGCGCCGATCTGTGCGCGTACGAACTGGCCGGGCAGCAGTATCCGCCTGGGATTCGGAAACTCGGCGCGCAGCGCGGCCGTTCCCGTCGCTTCGTCGATCGAGAGGTCGAGGAAGTCGATGTGGCCGACCTGATCGTAGGTCGTGCCATCCTCGAGGATCAGATTCACATCCCAGCGACCGAGCTCCGGAATGTGCAGCTTGCCGCCCGCGATGTCGCGGCGGATCGCCAGCAGATCGGAGCTCGACTGCGAAAAGTTCACGTAGATCGAATCAATCTGCTCGATCGTTGTGAGCAGCGTACCTTGCGATGCGCTGACGAGCGCGCCCTCGGTGACCTGCGCCCGGCCCGCGCGGCCTGCGATCGGCGCCCGAACGGTCGCGTAGCCGAGGCTGAGCCGCGCCGATTCGGCCTGCGCGCGCGCCTGATCAACATCGGCCTGCGCCGTGCCCAGCCGTGCCACGGCCGCATCATATTCCTGCTTGCTGATCGCCTGACCCGCGATCAGCCCTTCATATCGCTGCAGGTCCTGCGCCGCATTCGCCGAGGTCGTCTTCGCCCGGGCGAGCGCCGCCTGCGCGGCATTGAGCGCCGCGGTCATCTCGCGCGGGTCGATGGCGAACAGGGCCTGCCCGGCCTTCACGTCGGTGCCCTCGTCGAACAGGCGGCGTTCGATGATGCCGTCCACACGCGCGCGCACCTCCGCTGTGCGGATCGCCTGCACGCGCCCCGGCAGCTCGATGACGTTCGCGACCGGCTGCGACCGGACCGTGACGATCTCGACTTCGGGCGGCGGCGGCGCGGGCGGTGCATCCTCCGCGCAGGCGGAAAGCCCCACGCAGACGGCGAGTGCCGCTGCCGCCAGCCATCGGTTGTTACGCATGAAAACTCCGTCGCGGGGGATGAATCGGGACACTGTCGGCGCCGCCCTTGTCAAAGCGTGTAGTGTAACGTACATTACAGGTCAACAACCAAAGACAAGATCAATATGGGGAACGCCAGAATAGCATGAACGCAGAGGTAGAGCAGCTAGACGCACCGCGCATGACACAGGACGAGCGCCGCACCGTCCGGCGTCAGGCCATTCTCGACGCCGCGGAGGCGCTGTTCCTCGAATACGGCTATCCGTCCGTCAGCCTCAGCACGATCGTCCAGCGCTCCGGCGGCTCGCTCGCCACCATCTACCAGATGTTCGGCAACAAGCAGGGCCTGCTGCGCGCCGTGGTCGACCGCAGCAGCGACGAAAGCCTCAAGGATCTGGATACGCTGCTGGCCAGCGGATTGTCGCCAAGGCGCATCCTCGAAGAGTTCGCCGTCAGTTATCTCGCTTTTACAACAACGCCGCGCAAGATCGCCTTCATGCGCCTCGTCATCACGGAAAGCCTCACCGATCCCGACTTCGGTGAGGCGTTCGATAACGACATGCAGATGAAGTACATCGCGCGTATCGCGAGTCTTTTCGAAAACTGGACCGCGCGCGGTCTTGCGCAAATCGACCGTCCGCAGCAGGCGGCCGAGCTTTATCTCGCCATGCTGCTCTGCAATCTGCCGATCCGATTCATGCTGGGCAGACCCGCTGAAAAGCCCTCGCGCGAAGACACCATCTGGCGTCTCGCCGGGTTCCTCGATCGCTTCGGAATGAAGGCCGAGGCCGAGGCTTAGCGCGCCGGTCCCATCCAGCGGTTGAACCAGGCGACGATGCGCTTCAGCGCGTCATCACGCTCGGGCGTCGCGCCCTTCATGAACACGTGGCCGCCAGGAGCC
>ERZ761602.7326-NODE-7326-length-11779-cov-11.715285_pt1 | contig 11779 bp, 15 predicted proteins | sample MGYA00512165_ERZ761602 | MGnify/ENA primary metagenome ERZ761602 (study PRJEB28899, sample SAMN02445085) | bioreactor sludge metagenome | biome: EBPR sludge; isolation source: Thorneside wastewater treatment plant | place: Australia: Brisbane, Thorneside... | reverse complement strand
CTCGGCGGGGATGTCGAGCATGCGGCGCAGCGCCGGGTTGGCGTAGCTGAGTTCACCATTCGCCTGCAGCATGGCGATTCCGTGGCTGGCGTTGTCAGCCAGTCGCTCGAATACTGCCAGTCGCTCGCCCTTTGCGCGCTGCAGTCTCTCGCTGCACAACAGGTCGGCAAGGACTGCCGCCTCGCGCGCCTCGCTGCGCCAGAGGCGAAGCAGCAGAATGGCGAACAGACTGAGCAGCAGCATGGCGGACATGCCGACGACCAGTGCGCGTGCGCGCCAGCCGGCGAAAAGCTCGTCCCGGCTGGCGCCGATGATGAAATAGAAGGGGTAGTGTTCAAGCTGGTGGTAGCTGTAGATGCGCTCGACGCCGTCGGTCTGGGCGGCGAACTGCAGGGTGCCGCTCGTTGCCCCGCGGCTCATCTGCTGGCGGACGGGATGCTGCTGGGAGAGCGTCCGGTTGACTTCGTCCGGGATGTGCGGCCAGCGGACCACCAGTCGCTGATCGTCACTCCGCCGGAAGGATATCGACCCGCCCTGGCCGAGATCGACGGCGCGAAACATCTCTTGGTAGCGGGCGAGATCGAGCACGGCGCTGGCCAGTCCGAGAAAGGCGCCGTGCTCGTCGCGCAGCGCACGTGCGGCGATCAGGCTTGGCCGGCCGGTTGCCCGCGAATCGATGACTTCGGAGAAGAAGAGCCCGGTCTGCGGGTCGTCCCGGAGGGTGATGAAGTAGTCGCGGTCGCTCACCTCGAGGCGCGGCGTCGTCGCGCGGCCGGAACTGTAGAGCAGTCTTCCCTCGGCATCGAAGACCCGCAGCCCGACGATCTCGTCGAAGTTCAGCAGCCGCAGGTCGAGTTCATCCCCGAGTTGCCCGGCATGCCGCTCGACGGCCTGCCGGTTCAGCAGCGCGGGTGGCAGAAGCCGGTCAACTCCCTGGAGTACGGCATCGGTCCGGCGGAGGGTGGCGTCCAGGCGGGTGGCGAAAATCGCCGCGTAATTGCGCGTCTTCGTCTCGGCCTCGCGCACCTGCTCGTGATGGCTCAACCAGAGCTGGTAGCCGAGCAGCAGCAGCACCCCCAGGAGCAGACAGCCGAGCCAGATCAGCAGCATCCTGCGCTGACGGCGGTCGGTGGCGTGCGCTGTCCCCTGGCTCATCGGGCAATGTTGCAGGACTTCCGGAGCGAAGGCAAGGAAGCGGTCTGCTCGGCTTGCTAGCGTTTCGCGGCCATCTCCGTCTGGCTGTGCCTGCCGATGGCCCAGCGACCAAGGCCAACACCGAACGCCAGGCTGGCGAAGCCGGCCGCCCAGCCGGCCGGATCGGCACGGCCGAAAGCGTCGAGCGCGATGCCGAAAGCGAGGGGACCGATGCATCCGCCGGCAAAGCCGATCGCCGAGTAGAGCGCGAGCGCCGTACCGCGCCGCTCGCCTGCGGTTTCGCTGACCAGGCCGGCCGTCAACGCTGCCGAATCGAGGTTCATGCTCGCTGCGTAGACCAGCAGCAGGGGCACCAAGACCTGCCCCGGGCGGTCGCTCAGGCCAGCGACGACGAGCGCCAGCATGCCGGACAGGGGCATCACGGTCCGCAGCCAGCGACCGCGTCCCCAGCGATGCGCGCCCTCGTTGCCGAGGATGCTCGCAGGAACCGCGAGAAAGGTCGCCAGCGCGGCCACCACACCCGGCATCGCCGTCCAGGTATCGGGCGACCTGCCGTGGCTCCAGGCGAGGCAGGCAACGAGCCAGGCACGAAAACCGAAGAGCTCCCAGTTGTGACCGAAGTAGGCGCCGCAGAATGCACGGATGCGCCGGTCGCCGAGCACCAGGTGCCAGTGTGTGGTGTGGCTGCGCGGCGACGGTGGCTTGGCGGCGGGTGCCACCGCGAGCCAGATCAGCAGGGCCGACAGGGCAGCACAGACGGCGGCCAGGGCAAACAGCAGCGGCCAGGAGAGATGGCGCTGTGTCAGTTCGATCCAGAGGTACGACAGACCGACACCGACGCCGAAGGTGGCCGTGTAGAAAGCCGTGCCGCGCGACTGGGCGGCCGCTGGCAGCCGGTCGGTCAGTGCCTTGAGGCCGGGCATGTAGGTTCCCGCCAGGGCCAGGCCGGCGAGCCACCACCAGCCGAGCGCGGCGACGAAGCCGTCGGTGAGGACAGCGAAGCCCGTCAGCGCGAGCCCGTTGAGGGCGGCGCAGGCGAGATAGATGCGTCGCGCGTCGACCCGGTCAGTGAGGCTCACGAGCAGCGGTACGGCGAGGATGTAACCGAGAAAGAAGATGCCCCCCAGCCAGCCGGCAGCGGTTGCCGACAGGGACCAGATCTGCGACAGGTGCGGCAGCAGTGATGGCACCAGAGCGAAGCCGGCCATGGAAAGGACCTCGGCGCTGCAGAAGACCAGCACCAGCAGCGTCGACGAGCGAACGCCGGGCATCAGATCCGCATCGCCCGCGACACACTCACTGCTGCGGCACCCGATCGCCCCAGCGGGGAAGCAGTGAGTGAGGCACATGCAGTTGATCGAGGATGCGGGCGACGACGAAGTCGACCAGGTCTGCGACCTGCCGTGGCTGGTGATAGTAGCCGGGGCAGGGCGGCAGGATGACGGCTCCGGCGCGTGCCAGTCGCAGCATGTTCTCGAGATGAATGGTCGACAGCGGCGTCTCGCGCGGTACCAGGATCAGCTTGCGGCCCTCCTTGAGGACGACGTCGGCGGCACGTTCAATCAGCTTGCTGGCCAGACCCTGCGCAATCGCTGCCAGTGTCCCCATCGAACAAGGGCAGACGACCATCGCGTCGGGTGGGTTCGAGCCACTGGCCACCGGCGCAAACCACTCCTCGCGGCCAAAGACCTCGACTTGCCCCGGCAAGCCGCGATGCCGTTCCTGCAGCAGGCGGCGCGCTTCACTGGCACGGGAGGTCAATTCGATGCCCAGTTCCTGGCGGGCGACGACCTGCGCCACCTGCGAGTAAAGCAGCTGCACCCGGCAGCCGGCCGCCAGCAGGGATTCGAGCAGGCGGAACCCGTAGGGCATGCCGGAGGCACCGGTCAACGCGAGACAGATGGTTTCAGGCACGCGTGACTCCGTCTGGCGGGATCGCCGGCTCGCTCAGCAGGCGGGCAGCGATGAGGCCGTTGACGATGCCGAAAGCCAGGGCAGCGCAAGCAAGGATCGGCAGCAGGTAGAACAGTCCGTCATGCGGAATCAGCCACAGGCGAGCCAGCGCCAACTGGCCGCCGATGTGGCCGAAGCTCGCCATGATGCTCCAGCTGACCGGGCCAAAGCTGCGGCGTGGCAGTCGATGCACCAGCGAAAGGACGGCCAGGCTGCACACAGCGCCGCTGACACTCATGAAGAAACCCGGCGAGAGAAAGTGCCCGAGCAACAGGCTGCCGGCAAGAACGCGCAGACCGCTGACCCAGGCAGCGGCGGCCCAGCCGTAACGCGCCAGGACGATCAGCGTGACGATGTTGGCAAGACCGGGTTTGACCCCCGGCAGCGGCAGCGGGATTGCCGCGTCGACCAGCGACAGCCCGATCGCCACCGCCGCGAGCTGCGCGATTCGCTGGTCTTCGGGCGTCGCCGTCAGCCTGATCGAGCGTATGGTGGCCGACATGTCGAAGGTCCGCGCGTCAGTCCAAGACCGGGCGACTGCCGCGGTTGTCGACAGCGCTCATGGCTCGGAAATTGCTCGGCCGCGGGAAATGAAGGCGGCCGAGAATCCCGCCTGGAACCGCGAATGCAGGGCCTCGATCGTCGGCTGCGAGACGGGCACGGTTGCATCCCACTTGATCGCGTAGTTGGCACCCGAGCCCCCCAGGTTCTCGCGCTGCTCGACGAACAGCTCGAAGGTTCCGAAGGGACGAATCACTCTTGGCGCGGGCAGCGAGTTGCGCAGAAGGACGCCATCCGTGCTGTAGTAATTGGCCGAGACGACGCGGATCGAGTTGAGCGGATCGGTATTGCGGACACTGACCAGGACCGACAACAGGGTGACGTCCGTCCTGCCGGTCGCGGCGACATTGCCGTGCCTGATCTCGGAGTAGATCGGCACATAGACCGTCTGCCCCATGGTCGGTGGTACGATGCCCTCCGCAAGGACCGGCGCGCTGCTGGCAGCGACGGCCAGCGCCATCGCGAGGCTGCCGCCGAGGCGGGCGCGATGGCGACGGGGCGGGCGGCAGATGCGGGTGCAAGTCATGAGCGTTCTCCCTGGTGGTGATGGTCGCGGCAGCGTTCGCCGAAGCGTGCCGGTTCAGATCAGTCTGACCGTCAGCTCGCCGACCCCGGCCACCACGGCCTCGAGCAGGTCGCCGCGGACTACCGTGGATACTCCGGCCGGGGTTCCGGTGAAGATCAGATCGCCGGCTTCGAGGCGGACATGGGTCGACAGATTGGCGATGACCTCGGCCACCTTCCATGATATCTGCCCGAGGTCGCCATTCTGCCGCAGTTGCCCGTTGACCCGGAGCTGGATCGCGCCCTGCGCCGGATGGCCGCAGGCAGTCAGCGGAGCGATGGCGCCGATCGGGGCACTGTGGTCGAAGCCCTTGGCCATGTCCCAGGGATGGCCTTTGTCCTTCGCCCGCTGCTGCACATCGCGGCGCGTCAGGTCGAGCCCGACGGCATAGCCGAAGACGCAGTCCAGTGCTCGCGACACCGGGATTTGCGCCCCCCCGGCAGCGAGCGCGACGACCAGTTCCACTTCGTGCTGCAGGTTGCCGGTCAGCGGCGGATAGGGCACATCGCCGCCGCCGGGAACCAGCGAGTCTGCTGGCTTGCTGAAGAAGAACGGCGGTTCACGGCTGTCGGCACCCATCTCGATGGCGTGGTCGGCGTAGTTGCGTCCGACACAATAGACTCGTCGCACCGGAAACAGGGCATCGCTGCCGGTCACCGGCAGGGCGACCCGTGGCGGGGGAGGGAAGACGTAGGTCATGGCGGTTCCTTGTCGGATTCAGACTGGATTGTCTAGGTCCACGAAGCGGCAGTCGAGAGCGAAGCGCTCGGCGAGGTGTGCGGCCAGAGCCATGACGCCGTAGCGCTCGCTCGCATGGTGTCCCGCGGCGAGGTAGACCACGCCCGACTCGCGTGCGAGATGCGTGCTCGGCTCCGATGCCTCGCCACTCAGATAAAGATCGACTCCCAGCGCGATCGCCTGTTCGAACATCCCCTGCGCCGCGCCCGAGCACCAAGCCACGCGACGCACCAGCCGTCCGCCGTCACCGAGCAGCACGGGTGGTCGCTGCAGGGTGAGCGCGACGCGCTCGCCAAGTTCCCTGGCAGGCAAGGGTACCGTCAGGTGTCCGAGCCAGCCGAGATCCTGCTCGCCGAAGCGACCATCAGGAATCCAGCCGAGGCGTCGGGCAAGCTGCACGTTGTTGCCCAGTTCGAGGTGGCTGTCGAGCGGCAGGTGGAAGGCATAGAGGTTGATGTCATGGCGCAGCAGCGTCTGCAGACGGGTCTTGCGGATTCCCGTGACGCGGCCGTCCTCACCGCGCCAGAACCAGCCATGGTGCACCAGGATGGCATCGGCGGCATGCTCGACGGCGGCGTCGAGCAGTTCCTGCGTGGCGCTGACACCGGCGACCAGGCGGCTGAGCTCGGGGCGTCCTTCCACTTGCAGGCCGTTTGGGGAATAATCCCGGAAGCGTCCCGGCTCGAGCAGATCCTCCAGGTAGCGGGTCAATTCTTCGCGTTTCATCCAAAGGCTCCGGTGTTTCGCCCATGCGCAGGCTCTGGCTAATTTTTGCACAAACGGTGACCGTTGTTCTTGCCGTGTTCTTCGTCGTCAGTACGCTGAAGCCCGACTGGCTTGGCCGGGGAGCGCCGGCCGGGGCCAACGTCGTCGCCCTGCGCGAATCGGCGGCGCCCGCCGCGCCCGCCAGATCCGCCTCGTATCGCGAGGCGGCCGACAAGGCACTGCCCTCGGTCGTTCACATCTTCACCGCGCAGAAGGTCAGGGCGCGCCGCAATCCACTGCTCAATGACCCGGTCTTCAGGCATTTCTTCGGAGAAGGTGGTGACGGCGAAAGTCCGAAGACCGCAGGTCTCGGTTCGGGCGTCATCGTCAGTTCGAGCGGCTATGTTCTCACGAATTTCCATGTCGTGGAGGGTGCCGACCAGATCGAGATCGCCCTCAGTGACGGGCGAAACCTGGATGCCCGCCTGGTCGGCAGCGATCCCGAGTCCGATCTGGCGGTTCTGCAGATCAGTGCGCCGAACGGCAAGGATCTGGCCCTGCCGGCAATCACTCTTGGCACGATGGACGACCTCGCCGTCGGCGATGTCACGCTGGCAATCGGCAACCCCTTTGGTGTCGGCCAGACGGTGACGATGGGAATCATCTCGGCCCTCGGGCGCTCGCATCTCGGCATCAACACTTTCGAAAACTTCATTCAGACCGACGCCGCGATCAATCCGGGGAATTCCGGTGGCGCCCTGGTCGACAGCCACGGCAACCTGATCGGCATCAACACCGCCATCTATTCGCGCTCCGGGGGTTCGCTCGGCATCGGTTTCGCGATTCCGATCTCGCTGGCGCGCAACGTGATGGAGCAGATCATCGCCACCGGCAGTGTGACACGCGGCTGGATCGGCGTCGAGGCGCAGGAGGTCACCGTCGACCTCGCCGAGTCGTTCGGCCTGCCGAACACAAGTGGCGCACTGATTGCCGGCGTGCTGCGCGGTAGCCCGGCCGACGCCGGTGGCATCAAGCCAGGCGACATCCTGCTCGCCGTCGATGGTCATCCAGTGAAGGACCCGCAAGGCATGGTCGACCTGATCGCCAGCCAGCGGCCAGGTGAAACGGTGGCTTTCAGGCTGCGGCGCCAGAATGGCGTTGTCGACACCAGCATCCGCATCGGCAAACGTACCCCGCTGCGCCGTCAACGCGAGTAGGGCCTGGCGATGTGTCAACTGCTGGCGATGAACTGCAACGTCCCGACGGACATCTGTTTCTCGTTTGCCGGCTTCCAGGCCCGTGGTGGTGCCACCGACGTGCACGCCGATGGCTGGGGCATTGCCTTCTTCGAGGGTCGCGGCACGCGGGTCTTCCTCGACCCGCAGCCTTCGTGCGTCTCGCCGGTCGCCGAACTGGTGCGCAGCTACCCGATTCACTCGAAGAACGTCATCGCGCACATTCGCAAGGCGACGCAGGGAATCGTCGCGCTCGAGAACACGCACCCCTTCATGCGCGAACTGTGGGGACGTTACTGGATCTTCGCCCACAACGGCAACCTGCCCGACTTTGCCCCCGCTCTCGATGGCAGCTACACTCCCGTCGGTCAGACCGACAGCGAACGCGCCTTCTGCTGGCTGCTGCAGCAACTGCGCCGCCGCTTCGGCAGGCGCGCACCCAGCGAGGCTGAGCTGTTCGACGAACTCTTCGGCCTGACGCTCGATCTCGGCGCGCGCGGTGCCTGCAACTATCTCCTGTCGAATGGCGACTGTCTCTTCGCCCACTGTTCGACGCAACTCAGCTTCATCGTTCGCCAGGCGCCTTTCGCAGTCGCCCATCTGCGCGACCAGGATCTGAGCATCGACTTCAGTTCCGTCACGACTCCCGACGATCGTGTGGCGGTGATTGCCACGATACCGCTGACCGACAACGAGTCCTGGACGACGATGCCGAACGGCAGCCTGTGGCTGTTTGCCGAAGGCGCTCCTGTCGGCCATCGCCAGACGATTTCCGGACCCGAGCGGCCGCCGACCTGACGATCGAGTCCTGCCGGCAGCCTTCCCCCGGGCTCAGGCGTCCGGCCTGCGCTCGGGGCTCTCCTGTTCCCGTCGGTCGCCACGTCCGCCGACCGCATCCATCTCGGCACTGGATGCGGGTTTCCACACGCCGCTCTCGCTGCTCGCCGCCAAGGCCGCAGAGCCATCGTCGCTCGCCGCTGGCGCGGGCCGCCTGTCGAGAAAACGCGCCAGCAGGAGGCCAAGTTCGAACAGGAGGCACAGCGGAATCGCCATCATCAACTGCGAGATGACGTCCGGTGGAGTGAAGATCGCACCGATGACGAAAGCGCCGACGATGACGTACGGACGCCATTCCCTGAGCTTGTCGACGTCCACAATGCCGGCCTGAACCAGGACGAGCACCGCCACGGGCACCTGGAAGGTCACGCCGAAGGCAACGAAGGAGGTGAGGACGAAGGAAAGGTACTTCTCGATGTCGGTCATCCAGGCCACACCCGCGGGCTGTACCGAGGCCATGAAGCCGAACACCGTCGGAAATACGAGAAAGTAAGCGAAAGCCATGCCGACGAAGAAGAGCACGACGCTGGCGCCGACCAGCGGCAACGCCAGTCGCTTCTCGTGCGCATAGAGCCCGGGCGCGACGAAGGCCCAGATCTGGTAGAGGACGTAGGGCAGCGCGATCAGGAAAGCGACCATCAACGCCACCTTCATCGGTACCAGAAAGACCCCGATGACGTCGGTGGCGATCATCTGGCCACCTTGCGGCAACTTGGCCAGCAAGGGATGCGCCAGCAGCGCGTAGATGTCCTGCGCCCATGGGGCGAGACAGAGGAAGACGACGCCGATCGCCAGCAGGGAACGGATCAGGCGGTCGCGCAGTTCGACGAGATGCGAGAGGAATGAGTCTTCAGGCAGGTTCATCGGCGGATCAGGCACTCGTCCCGGGCTTGCCGCGATCGGCCGCTGCTCCGTCGGCGTCGGCAACCATGGGTGAAGCGACCGGCGGCGATGGCGTCGCCGGCGCATGCGCCTGCGGCGCCTTCAGGTCAGCGGTGACGGCTTCAGCCGTAAGGGTGAGCGCCTGTTTCGCCGCCTGCATCTCGTTGCTCAGACTGTCCTCGAAGCTGCGCGCGGAATCCTCGATCTCGCTGCGCAAGCGGCGCAGTTCCTCCAGCTGCATCTCGCGGCTGATGTCGGACTTGACGGTGCTGACGTAGCGCTGCAGCCGGCCGATCAGATGCCCGGCGGTGCGCGCGACTCGCGGCAGCCGTTCGGGTCCGATCACCACCAGCGCGACGACGGCGATCAGCATCAGTTCGGAGAAGCCGACATCAAACATGTGCGTTCATCCGTGTAGCCGCGGGTGATACGACAAGGCCGTGCCCGGGCAGCCGACCGGCATGGCCGTTGCAGCAGACCGTCAATGTGGAAGTCGCGTCAGCGACTCGCGAATCTCCCTTCTCCCGTGCGCGGGAGAAGGGTCGGGGGAACGGCCATGACTTTCATCATCCGGGGTCTCTCGACAGTCATGACCGTCAGCTGCGGGTCTTTTCCCGAATCTCGCCCTCGATCGTCTGGCCGCTGGCCACCTGCGGTGGAGGGGCTGCCGGAGTGGCCGGCTCGACGGGCTTGTCCTCGCCTGCTGCGTCCTTGATCCCGTCCTTGAATCCCTTCACCGCTCCACCCAGATCTGCGCCGAGATTTCGCAGCTTCTTGGTGCCGAAGATCAGCAGAACGATGATCAGTACGACCAACCAGTGCCAGATGCTGAAAGAACCCATGTCAGGCCTCCAATGAGGTGAATGTTGATGCTCCGGGGCGCAGCGCCAACTTGTGCCTGCGTGCCCCCGGGCGGCCGGCCGCGCCGTCAGATGCGTTTGAGCATTGGCCCGACCGGATCGGGACCCCCGACGATGTGGGCGTGCAGATGTTGCACTTCCTGGTGTCCGATACGGCCCGTGTTGATGATCACGCGAAAACCGTGCGGACTGCCCTGTTCGGTCGCCAGCCGGTTGGCAACCGCCAGCATGCGCCCGAGTACCGGGATGTCCGCGTCGTCGACCGTCGCCAGCGAGGTGATGTGGCGCTTTGGAATTACCAGCAGGTGCACCGGCCGTGCCGGGTTGATGTCGTGGAAAGCGAGGATCTCGTCATCCTCGAAAACCTTCCGCGCCGGAATCCGGCCAGCGACGATGCGGCAGAAGAGACAGTCGTCCATTGCTCAGCCTTTTCGCGACTTCTTCTCGTCGATTCCCGAGATGCCTTCGCGGCGCCGCATTTCCTGCCGGTTGCCTTCCTTGCCGGCCATGATCAGCTCGGCGCACTCCTCGCCGATCTTCTTCAGGATCGAGTCTGGACCCTTGGACATCAGCTGTGCAGTGTACGAGGTTTCCGGGTCTGCCCTGCGACGTTCGAGCAGCGTTTCGGAGATCCGATGCAGCATATCCATGTTCATTGGCCGTATATGTCCCTGGGCGCCTTGAGTACCGGGTCGACCGCGACCCAGGTCTTGCCCTGCAGTTGATGGAAGAAGCAGCTCTCGCGGCCGGTATGGCAGGCAATGCCTCCCTGTTGGTCGATCGACAGCAGAAGGACATCACCATCACAGTCGGTACGAACCGCCCGCACCCGTTGCACGTGTCCGGACTCTTCGCCTTTGCGCCACAGCCGCTGACGCGAGCGCGACCAGTATACCGCGCAGCCGCTGTCAACCGTGGCCAGCAATGACTCGCGGTTCATGAAGGCAAACATCAGCACGCGGCCGCTGACGGCATCCTGTGCGATTGCCGGAATCGTCCCCTGCGCGTCCCATTTCAGCGCGTCGAGCCAATCGCCGTCGGTGTTGAGGTCGCTCACAGCCGGACCTCGATGCCGCGGCCGCGCAGGTAGTCCTTGGCCTGCCGCACCGTGTACTCACCAAAGTGGAAGATGCTTGCCGCCAGCACGGCGTCGGCATGCCCCTCGGTGACCCCTTCGGCCAGATGCTCGAGGTTGCCGACACCGCCGCTGGCGATCACGGGAATGTCTACAGCGTCTGCGATCGCACGCGTCAGCGGCAGATCGAAACCGTTGCGCGTGCCATCACGGTCCATGCTGGTGAGCAGGATCTCGCCGGCGCCGAGTTCCTGAACCCGCCGCGCCCATTGCACCGCGTCGATGCCGGTGTTGCGGCGGCCGCCATGCGTGTAGACCTGCCAGGTTCCGGGTGCAGACTGCTTGGCATCAATGGCCACGACGATACACTGATTGCCCACCTTGGCCGACGCTTCAGCGACCAGATCGGGATTCTCGACCGCCGCAGTGTTCATGCTCACCTTGTCCGCACCGGCATTCAGCAGGCGACGGACATCGGCCACCGAACGCACACCGCCCCCGACGGTCAGCGGAATGAAAACCTGTGCCGCGCAGTCCTCGACGACGTGCAGGATGATGCCGCGCTGATCGGAGGAAGCCGTGATGTCGAGAAAGGTCACCTCGTCGGCTCCCTGCTCGTCGTAACGGCGGGCGATCTCCACCGGATCGCCGGCGTCGCGCAGATCAACGAAGTTGGTGCCCTTGACGACGCGGCCGGCAGTGACGTCGAGGCATGGAATGATGCGTTTGGCCAGTGCCAAGGTCAGCTACCGACCACGGTACGGCGCACGAGGGCAGCGCGGATCATGCCTTCGTACCCTGGTCGGCGGTCGCCTGCGCCGTGGCAAAATCGAGCGAACCATCGTAGATGGCGCGCCCGGCGATCGTCGCGCTGATGCCTTCCTCCTCGACGGCGCAAAGGCGCCGGATGTCGTCGAGGCTCGACAGACCGCCGCTGGCGATCACCGGAATCAGCAGGGCCTGCGCCAACTTGACCGTCGCCTCGATGTTGATCCCGGAGAGCATCCCGTCGCGCCCGATGTCGGTGTAAATGATCGCCTCGACACCGTAGTCCTCATATTTTCGCGCCAGGTCGATGACATCGTGCCCGGTCATCTTTGACCAGCCATCGACCGCCACCTTGCCATCCCGCGCGTCGAGGCCGACGATGATGTGGCCGGGAAAGGCGCCGCAGGCGTCGTGCAGGAATCCCGGATTCTTGACCGCAGCGGTG
>ERZ761602.7324-NODE-7324-length-11781-cov-3.841463_pt1 | contig 11781 bp, 11 predicted proteins | sample MGYA00512165_ERZ761602 | MGnify/ENA primary metagenome ERZ761602 (study PRJEB28899, sample SAMN02445085) | bioreactor sludge metagenome | biome: EBPR sludge; isolation source: Thorneside wastewater treatment plant | place: Australia: Brisbane, Thorneside... | reverse complement strand
GTGTCTCACGCTGAACACGCTCTATCAGTTCTGGATCCACACCCGCATCATCGGCAAGCTGGGCCCGCTCGAGCTGGTGCTCAACACGCCGTCGCACCATCGCATCCACCACGCGATCGACCCCGCGTACATCGACAAGAACTACGCCGGGGTCTTCATCGTCTGGGACCGTCTGTTCGGTACGTTCGTCGAGGAGAAGGACGAGCCGGCCTATGGCACGGTGAAGCCGCTCGCCTCGTTCAACCCGTTCTGGGCCAACGTCGAGGGCTTCGCGCGGATCGTCGACATGGGGCGCCGCACCAAGAGCGTGCGCGACAAGCTGGTCGCGTGGGTCGCCCCGCCCGAGTGGCAGCCCGCCGATCTCGGCGGTCCGGTCGTGGTCCCTCCCGTCGATCACGCGCGCCGCATCAAGTTCGACGTCCCCAAGAGCGCGGCCGTCGGCCGCTATGTGACCGCGCAGTTCGTCGGCGTGGCGCTCCTCGTGGTGGCGCTGCTCTCGTTTTCCACCGCGCTCGACTGGCCCGCGCGCATCGCGCTCTCCGCGGTCGCGCTCGCCAACCTCGCGGTGTGGGGCGGCCTCTTCGAGCGCAAGCGCTGGGCCGTCCCCCTCGAGCTCGCCCGGTTCGTCGCGCTGGGCGCGGCGTTGGCCTGGGTCGCGGCCGCGAGCGAACATGTCGGCATCGTCATGTTTGCGTGGGCCATCTACGCCGGCGGCTCGCTCTTGTGGCTGCTTTGGGCAGTGCGCGCACCCCTCCGCGAGCACGCCGCGACCTGACTCGGCGGTTGTGGCGGCCGGGGCAGAGCGGTATGCCGCGGACATGTCGTTCTGGAGCGTGCTGCAGGATGCGTTCGCCGAGGGCGCCGACGAGGGCGCGCACGGCGCGCCGACCGATCTCTTGATCGACGCGATGGTCCTCGCAGCCAAGGCAGACCGCCACGTCCAGAAAGAAGAAATGGGGCGGATCGCGGCGCTCCTGACCAAGCACTTTCGCAGCTTTCGTGACCGCTCCGACGGCGCGGTGATGGACGCGCTGCACGCCTCCGCGGGGCGGCTCGCCGGGCTCGGCGATCTCGACGCTCAGCTGTCCGGCCTAGCGAGCAGGCTGCAAGCGCACGGCACCTTCGCCAGCGAGAAGGCCTTTGCCCTCGCCTACGCCGTTCTCCTCGCCGACGGTGGCCTCAACGAGCGCGAGCGCGGCTTCGCCGACCGCCTGCGCGAAGCGCTCGGCCTCGATCGGGCTCGCGCCGACGAAATCGAGCGCGACCTCGACGCCGCGCTCAGCGCATCGCCGTGACGCTGAACAGCTGCCCGACGCAGGGGGTGCCGAGCATGCCGCCGAAGCAGCTGCAATCGGCGCCGGTGAACTGCACCTGATAGGTGCCCGACCACGTGTCGGCGTCGAGGTAGCTCCCGCTCACGGTGTACGTCTCGGTGCATCCGCCGGGGATGCTCCCGGTGTTGTTGAAGCTCCCGGCGGGGCAAGTGGTGGCCGAGCCGGTCATCGAAACGGGGTTCGAGGGCGACGAGCCGATCATCGCTCCGTTCTGCGAAAAAATGAACGAGCTCACGTTGATGCTGACGAGACCGTTGCAGCACGTGTACGCGAACGGCGCGCCCTGGATGACGTAGGTGCCGTCGGGGTCACAAGCGAGGACCTCGACCGTGCACGTGTCGCTGCAACCGTCGCCCGACATCATGTTGCCGTCGTCACACTCCTCGCCGGCTTCGGTCGTGCCGTTGCCGCAGCCGTTGCACCCCGACGTATCGAGCTCGCAGTCGGGTGTGCAGGCGAGGTTGCCGCCGGCGAACCCCTCGGTCTGACAGGTGTTGGTGCCGAAGAGATCGCCGTCGCACGCTTCGAGGGCGTGGAGCGCGCCGTCGCCGCACCGGCAGATCTGGATGTCATAGAGGCAGTCCATGCCGCAACCCGGGTTGGCTCCGCTCATGGGAAACCCGAGGCTCGCGCAAGTGGCCGACACCAGAGGGTCGCCTTGCGAGTCGAAGTCGCAGTCCTCGCCCGCCTCGATGACGCCGTTGTTGCACGCGGCCATCCCGCTCCCGCTGCTCGACGCCGTGGACGCGCTGCTCGACGACGACGCGGTGGTGGACGCCGTCGTCGACACCGACACCGACGCCGACGCCGACGCCGAGCTCGATACCGAAGCCGCTCCGCCGCCGCCCTCGCCGTCGGGCGGCTGGCCCGCCTCTGCGCATGCGAATGCCGAGAGCGCTACACCTGCGATCACGAAGCGAAGGCCCAAGCTCATTCGACAGACCTCTCCCACGATCAGAGTAACTGGCATTTGCGCCGCGGTCGCCACTTGCTACGACGCCCACATGTCGACCGAACGACTCCTCACGTGGGCAATTGCAGGGGGCATCCTGGCGGGCGCGAGCGGGTGCCAGCAGATGGCCGGCGGTGCGGCGGCGAGCGCCGAGCCGACGAGCGCAGGCAAGACGACGGCGGCCGCCGCAGCCAGCGGCTCGGGCGGGGCCAAGGACTGCTGCGTCGGCAAGAACGAGTGCAAGGGCAAGGGCGGCTGCAAGACCGACAAGAACGAGTGCAGCGGCAAGAACGAGTGCAAGGGCAAGGGCGGCTGCCGCCACCGCGACTGCGGTTAGCTCCGTCAGCCGATGATCATGGACTCTTTGAGCAGCCTGCCCTCTTTGAACCGGCGCAGGCTCCAGCGATCGAAGAGCGGCAGGTCCGAGCCCTCGGCGATGTGCTGAGCCAGGAGCTTGCCCATGACGGGCGCCATCATGAAGCCGTGCCCCATGAACCCCGAAGCCTGGAAGAAGTCTTCGACCTCGTCGACCTGCCCGACGATCGGGTTCTGGTCCGGGGTCAGGTCGTAGCAGCCCGCCCACTGCCGCAGCACCTTCACGCTGCCCAGGGTGGGGACGGTGCGGACGAGCGCCCGCGCGTAGAGCGCGAGGAAGGCGTGGCTCGATCGCTGATCGAGCCCCTCGGGGACGTCGTCGTTGGAGACGCCGCCCACGATCTCGCCGCGCGTCGACTGCGAAAAATAGAGGCCGTTGGAGAGGTCGGCCACGAGAGGCGTGAGCCAAGGCTTGAGCGGCTCCGACGAACAGATCTCGTGGCGGTGCGGCTTGTTGGGGAGCGCGACGCCGAGCTTGGCCGCGACCTCGGGGCTCCACGCGCCGGCGGCGTTGACCACACGGCTCGTCGCGATCGTGCCGCGTGAGGTGACCACGCCGGTGATGCGCTTGCCCTTGGTCTCGAAGCCGAGGACGTCGGTGAAGGTCTGTATCTCGACCCCCAAGTCGGCCGCGCCGTTGGCGTAGCCCCAGACGAACGGCCACGGAAAGACGACGGCGTCCTCGGGGTTGTAGCTGGCGCAGAGCACGCCCTCGGTGGAGAGCTCGGGGACGACGCGCTGCGCCTCCTTGGGCTCGAGGATGCGTGTCGGGTGGCCGCACGCGTTCTGCACCTTCACGCTCGCTTCGAGGCGCTCGCGCGTGGCCTCGTCGCGGCAGAGAAACAGATACCCGCCCTGCCGAAACCAGACGTTGATCTTCATCTCGGCCGCGAAGGCCCGACAGATCCGCAGGCTCTCTTGCATGAGCCGCACGTTCGTCTCGCTCGAGAACTGTGCGCGCACCCCACCGCCGTTGCGCCCGCTCGCGCCGCTGCACAGGTAGCTGCGCTCGACGACGACCACGTCTTTTACTCCGTGGTTCTTGGCGAGGTTGTACGCCGTCGACAGGCCCATGATGCCGCCGCCGATGATCACGACGCTCGCTCGCTGGCGCATGCCGGTCGAAGCCTATCGCTTTTGGTAGAGCAGCCGGTAGATGGGAAGCCCGTCGGCGATGGCGCGGTGCTCGCGCGGGCTACGCGCGCCGAAGGGGTTCTCGGCGACGCGAGGGTCGCCGGGCGCGTCGCCGGCCGGTACGAACGCAGGGTGCGAAGCGACCCGCTCGGCGTACTGCACCGCGCGATCCTCGACGTCGGTCTGGATGAAGAACCGGCCCGCCGGCTCGAGGAGCCTGGCGATCGAGTCGAGGAGGCTGTCTCTCATGACGAGCCGCTTCTCGTGGCGCTTTTTCCACCACGGGTCGGGAAAGTGAAGAAAGACGGCCGCCACCGCGGCGTCGGGGCCCAGGCGCGGCAGGGCGGCGCCAGCGTCTTCGGCGAAGACGCGCGCCTGCGCCGCGAGGCCGGCCTTCTGCAAGCGCTGGTCGACGACGTGCGCCCACTTCATCCGGATCTCGAGGCCGACGAGGCGGGTGCCCGGCGCCGCCGCCGCGCGCTCGAACAGGAACCCGCCGCGACCGGGGCCGATCTCGATCTCGACGGGGCCGGCGCCCGGGATCAAGTCGGCGAACAGAACCGGACCGTCACCTTCGGGGAGGCGGGCTGCGTGCGCGTAGGGGTGCGTCGGGCGGGGTCGAAACGGCATCGTTCGGGCGGCCCCCTCATACCACCACGGCGAGCGCGCGCCGCGTGTATGCTCCCGCGCCGATTCGCGTGTTGAAGCTGCGCCTCCGCGACGGCGCGCGCGCTCTGGGCGCGCGCATGAAGCCGTACCTGCCCGCGCTCGCGGTGAGCGGCGCCTTGGGGTTCTTGGCGGTGCGCAACATCCTCGCCGACGCCGGCCGGCCGGCCATGCCGCTCGACGACTCGTTCATCCACCTCGTCTACGCGAGGCGGTTCGGCGAGGGCGCGCCCTTCACCTTCTCTCCCGACGGCGGCTTCTCCTCCGGCGCCACGAGCTTCTTGTGGCCGATCGCGCTCACGCCGTTCTGGCTCCTGGGCCTGCGCGGCCTGAGCCTCGTCTGGGCGGTGTGGCTCCTCGGTACCCTGCTCCACGCCGCGGTCGCGGTCGAGACCAAGCGCCTCGCCGAGCCGCTCGTCGGCCGCGCGGCCGCGATCGGGTGCGGGGCGATGTGCCTGCTCTTCGGCGCGTTCGCGTGGTTCGCGTGGAGCGGGATGGAGACGATGGCGCTCGCCTGGATCATGGTGCGCACCGCACGTCTGGCCAGCGATTTTGCCGAGACACCCAAGCACGCACGCACGCGTCGCATGGCGCTCGCGCTGGCGCTCGCCGGCGCGGCCTGCCCTCTCATCCGACCCGAGGGCGGCGCCATCTCGCTGATCGCGTTCGGCGTGCTCGTGCTCTTCGCGACCCACGTCGCGGGTGACCGGCCCCCCATCGCGCGGCAGCTGCTCGGACGCGTCTGGGCACTCATCCCGCTCGCCGGCGTCGCCTTCGTCCCGCTCCTCAACCTCGCGCTCACGGGGCACGCGCGGTCCAACACCGCGATCGTGAAATGGGCGATCGGCAACCCGTACTACACGGGCGATCGCCTCGTCGGGTTCATCCTCGGCAACGTGAAGATGCTCGCGACCGAGCTCCTCTCGGGCGGGCCTTACACGGCGATCTTCATCCCCGAACAGACGCACTGGGTCCTCGCGGCCGGGTTCGTCTGTCTGCCGCTCGTGGCGTGGCGATCGAAGAAGCCCGTGCGCGCGGTGTTCGTGCTCGCGCTCGTCCTCGCGACGCTCATCCCGTGCACGTTCCTGACCATTCTGTGGAACCGCGTGCGCTACATCTACCCGTTCGCGCCGGGTTGGTTCGTCCTCGTCGGCTGCCTCGGCGCGCAGGCGCAGCACCTGCTCTGCAAGTGGCGCCGCGATCTGGACTTCGTCGCCGTCCTGGTGACGGCGCTCTTCGCGGGCGCCCTCGGCACCAAGCTGACGTGGAGCCTCAACGATCTCGCGAACAGCGCGCGAGCGATCGACGCGCAGCAGGTCCGGCTCGGTATCTGGGCCGAGGCGAACCTCCCCAAGGGCGCGCGCATCGGCGTGAACGACACGGGCGCGATCGCGTATTTCTCGGAGCGCGCGACGTTCGACGTCGTCGGGCTCACCACCGAGGGCGAGGCGAAGTACTGGGTCGCCGGCGCGGGCTCGCGGTTCGAGCACTACGAGCGCCTCCCCCCCGAGAAGCTCCCCACCCACTTCATCGTTTACCCCGGGTGGATGGGGATGCCGTCGGTCCTGGGCGAGCGCCTCTTCGAGGCGACGGTCACGAACCAGTCGATCCTCGGCGGCGCGACCAAGGTCGCCTACGCCGCCGACTGGTCGATCCTCGGCCGCGGCAGCCTCCCCACCACCCCCGTGCCGACCGCGCTCCTCGTCGCCGAGCTCGACGTGTCGGACCTCGAGTCCGAGGTCGAGCATCGCTACGTCGTCGGCGCCACGACAGAGCATGACAACGTCGTCTCGTCCGTCTTCACCGAAGAGGGCGTCGAGGTCAGCGACGGCGGTCGCCACCACCGCGTGCTCGATCGCTTCTACGTCGATCTCACCCCCGGCCGGTCAGCCACGATGGTGGGCCGCTTCGCGGCCGCGGGCGCGCTGAGGGTCGAGGTCTACGCGGCGGGCGACGCGCTCGGGACGCTCACCATTCCGTTGAGCGGCTGGGCCGAGCTCTCGATCGAGATCCCCAGGGCGAGCACCGGCCCGGCGACCCGCATCGAGGTGCGTGCGGTCGAGTGGGTCGACCCCGAGCCGCCGCCCGAGGCGCCGAGCTTCGGCTCGATGCACTACTGGTTCTACGAAGGCGAATAGAGTTTGTGTACCTTCCGGATCGATGCCGGACCGTCGCACCCTCTATCCGCCGATCGAGCCCTACGAAAAGGGCATGCTGGCCGTGTCTCCGGTTCACACGCTCTACTACGAGCAGTCCGGTAACCCGAAGGGCAAGCCCGTCGTCTTCGTGCACGGCGGCCCCGGGGGTGGGACGGACGGAAAACACCGCCGGTTCTTCGACCCGGACCGCTACCGCATCATCCTCTTCGACCAGCGCGGCTGCGGGCGCAGCACGCCGCACGCGAACCTCCACGAGAACACGACGTGGGCGCTCGTCGGGGACATGGAGAAGCTGCGCGAGAAGCTCGGCATAGAGAAGTGGCAAGTGTTCGGCGGCTCCTGGGGCTCGACCCTCTCGCTCGCCTACGCCGAGACCCACCCCGAGCGCGTCTCCGAGCTCGTCTTGCGCGGCATCTTTCTCCTGCGCCGCTGGGAGATCGACTGGTTCTACCAGGAGGGCGCGTCGAGGTTGTTCCCCGACGCGTGGGAGCGGTACCTCGAGCCGATCCCCGCGGCCGAGCGCGGCGATCTCCTGTCCGCGTACCACAAACGCCTGACCGGCGACGACCGCGAGGTCGCTTTGGCGGCGGCGCGCGCGTGGAGCATCTGGGAGGGCTCGACCAGCTGCCTTTTCCCGGACCAAGACCTGATCATGAAGATGGGCGGCGCCGAGTTCGCCCTCGCGTTCGCCCGGATCGAGTGTCACTACTTCGTGAACCGAGGCTTCTTCGAGCGCGAGAGCGAGCTCCTCGACGGGGCGAAGAAGCTCGCCAGGATCCCGGGCGTGATCGTGCAGGGCCGCTACGACGTCGTGTGCCCGCCGAAGAGCGCGTGGGACCTGCATCGCGCGTGGCCCGAGGCCAAGTACGTGATCGTCCCCGACGCGGGCCACTCGGCGATGGAGCCGGGCATCTTGCACGAGCTGGTCACCGCGACCGACGCGTTCGCGTCCGGTTGACGCTCAGTCGCGCAGCACCTTGACGCCGTCGCCTGCGATCTCGAGCACCTCGACCTTGCCGCCGTAGGCGCGCGCCATACCGGTGTCGATGCGCCAGGCGCGGTCGTCGCAGGTCGGGCTGATGCCGGGCTTCTGCGGGGTGTGACCCATCACCATGCGCTTGACCCCGACGCGATCGAGAACCTTGCCCAGGGTGGCGCACTCTTCACGGCCCGTGGCGGCCGAGTACATGCGCGACCAGATCGGGCCATCGTCGGAGAGCAGCATGGCGGGGGCCGAAGGCACCTCACCACGGAGCCAGGCCCGCGTCTCTTTGTCGAGCTTCTCGAGCCCGTAGTCGACGTGCTTCGGCAGGATGCCGCCGTGGACGAACACGCTGTCGCCGACGATCGCGTAGAGCGGCCGGTCCGCGAGCTTCTTGGCGTACGGCCCACCGGGGACGAACGCAGCCGCGCGACCGCGAAGCGCTTCGGGGAACTTCATCAGCGGCGCCGGCGCCGACGCGGCGAACTCGTCGAACGGCGGGTTCGACCCGTCGGTCGCGTACCGAAAGTCGAGCTGCGCGTTCATGATCTCGTGGTTGCCGTTGATCGCGAGGAACGTGCCGCCCTTGTCCTTCGCCTGCGCCGTGAGCTTCTCGAACAGATCGAGGATGGCGCGGTCGTCGTCGCCGCGGTCGAGCTGATCGCCCACCTGCACGACGAAGAGATCCCCGCCGGCCCACGCGCCCGAATCATCGATCGCACCCGCGAGCTTCAGCGCGCGCTTGGTCGCGTCGAGATCGCCGTGCACGTCCCCGATGGCGACCAGGCGCTTGGGCGCCGGGAACGTCAGCCCCGGGATTTCGAGCGGCTTCTTGGCCGCGTCTTTGACCGCGCCCTGCGCCGCGCCGGTGGACGGGGGCGGCGGCGAGTCGCACCCGAGCACGGCGGCCGCGAGCAGGAGGAGAACGAAGGACCGCACGCGTTCGTTCTAGACTGAAACTAGGCTTTTCGCACGCCCCCGCGGTGGTGCCACGCGGCATAGACCGCGAAGGCCACGAGCGCCGCGGCCCCGCCCAGGAGCGCGTCTCGATCGAGCTGCGTGGCCATGCCGAGCGTGGCGACGACGCCGATCGCGGGCAGGACGGGAAAACCGCGAATCGCGCCCGGCACGCGGAACGGGCGGCTCTCGAGCGGCTCGCGATACCGCAGCACGATGAGCGCAGCGTTCACGCTCGCGAAGGCGAGCAGCGAGGCGAACGACGACACGCTCGCCACGACGCCCACCCCGCCGAACGGGATGAGCGCACCGCCGACGACGGTGACCCCCAGGATCGCGACCCAAGGCGTCTCTCGACGTGGGAGGAGCGCCGCGAGGGCCGACGGCAGCTCCTTTTCGCGAGCGATCCCGAAGATGACGCGGCTCGCCACGAGCATCGAGACGAGCGCGGTGTTGGCGGTCGCGAAGAGGGCGATGCCGCCGAGCGCGCCCGCGATCCGCGGCGACGTCGAGCGGGCCGCGTCGGCGAGCGGTGCGCCGGACGCGGCAAGGGCCGCCGGCGACGCGAGCACGACGGCGGCCAGCGCGACCAGCACGTACAGCGTGGTCGATACGCCGAGGCTGATGAGGATCGCCCGAGGCACGTCTCGCTCCGGCCGCTTCGCCTCTTCGGCGAGGTTGGCGATGTTCTCGAAGCCGAGAAACGAGAAGAACACCATCGCTGCGCCCGAGAGCACCCCGGCGTGAGGCGCGGCCGAGAGCGCGTCGGCCAGACGATCGGGGTGCGCCTCGACCCCGGCGTACACGAACAGGACGAGGCCGCCGCCCTCGAGCAGCGTGAAGGCGGCGTTGATCCAGCCGGACTCGCGGACCCCGACGAGGTTCATGCCCGCCGCGGCCACGAGCAGGCCGAGCGCGACCGGAACCGCGGGGGCATCGAGGAACGTGCGCAGGTAGCCGGCGAACGCGATCGCCACGGTCGCCGCCGTCGCCGCCCCCGAGAGCGCCACGAGGAGCCCCGTGACGAGGCCGACCGACGGCCACTCGGGGAGGGCGCTCCGCAAGTAGGTGAACTCGGCGCTCGCGCGCGGGTGCGCGGCCGCGAGCTCGGCGTACGAGAGCGCCGTGACGAGCGCGATCACGCTGCTCAGCGCGAAGCTGAGCCAGAGCGCCTCGCCGGCCCGAGCGGCTGCGACGCCGATCACCGAGTAGATCCCCGCGCCGAGGATGATCCCGACGCCGTAGAAGACCAGGCCCGCGAGCCCGAGCGCACGTTTGAGCGGCACGCCGCTTCGTGCCACAGATCTTGCGGCGATCCTCGTGATAAGAAGGGGGCGTGAGAAAGCGGCAGCTCGGTCGGTGCGGTCTCGAGGTGAGCGAGCTCACGCTCGGCACCTGGGGCCTCTCGGGCGAGGCGTACGGTCCGGTCCCCGAGGGTGAGGCCGAGCGCGTCATCGATCGCGCCGTGTCGCTCGGCATCACGCTGTTCGACACCGCCGACGTCTACGACCGCGGCCAGATCGAGCGCATCCTCGGCCGGCGGCTGCCGGCGGGCCGCACCCACGTCGTCACCAAGATCGGCACGAACCTGGAGGGCTACGCCGACAAGCAGTTCGACAAGCAGTACCTCTTCATGGCGTTCGAAAAATCGCAGGAGCGCCTGAAGCGAGACTGCGTCGACATCGTCCTGCTCCACAACCCGTCGCTCGCGACGATGAAAATGGACGAGCCGTTCGAGCTCTTGAACAAGCTCCGCGACCAGGCCAAGATCCGAGCGTGGGGCGTGTCCGCGTGCACGCGTGAGGTCGCAGAGAAGGCGATCGAGCGCGGCTGCGACGTGCTCGAGATGGCCTACAACTGCTTCTTCTTTCGTGACGTGCGGGCGCTCTCGGTCAAAATGCGAAGCGAGGGCGTGGGCCTCCTCGCGCGCAGCGTCCTCAGCTACGGCTTGCTCGCGGGCCATTGGACGGCGGAGCGCGAGTTCTATCCGCCCGACCACCGCGCCGACCGCTGGAACCCCGACGAGCTGAAGAAGCGCGTCGAACAGACGGGGGCCCTCCGCGCGGTCGTGGGCGGGCAAGTGCCGACGATGCGCTCCGTCGCGCTGCGCTTCGCGCTCGAGAACGAGCGGGTGACGTCGGTCGTGCTCGGTCCGCGCAACGTGACCCAGCTCGACCAGCTCGTTCGCGACGCAGGTCGTATGCCGCCCTACCTTCCGCGCGGCGTCCTCGCGCGGCTCGAGAACGAGCTCGCGGCGCGCGGCGTCACCGGCGACTGATGAGCGCGACCGACGCCGAGATCGATGCGATGACGCGCCTCGCGCTCGAGGCCGCCGCGCTCGTCTTGCGCGTGCGCGACGCAGGCTTCGACGTCGAGATGAAGGGCCACGACGACCCCGTCACACGCGCCGACAAGGAGGCCAACCACCTCATCTGCGGCTCTCTCTCTCGCGCTTTCCCCGACCACGGCGTCCTGGGCGAAGAGAGCGTCCCTGACGATCGGGCCGCGCTCGACGCGCTCTTGGGCCACGAGCGTGTGTTCTTCGTCGACCCCGTGGATGGCACGCGCGAGTTCGCCGACGGGCGCCCCGACTTCTGCGTCATGATCGGGCTCGCCGTCGGTGGTCGCGCCGTCGCCGGCGCGGTAGCGGTACCGTTGGAGCACAAGCTCTTCTGGGGCGACGCGGCGCGGGGCGCTTTCCTCGAGCGCGCGGGCGAGCCGCCCACCGCGCTGAGGGTCGCTCCGGTCGACGACCCGGCCCGGGCGCGCGCCGTCGTCTCGCGCTCCCACGCTTCGCCCGACACCACCGCCGTGCTCGCCCAGCTCGGCATCACGTCGATCACCCCGTGCGGCTCGGTAGGGGTAAAGGTCGCGCGCGTCATCGAGGGCGCGGCCGACCTGTACGTCCACGTGTCGAGGGGGGCGAAGCTCTGGGACTCCTGCGCGCCCGAGGCGATCCTACGCGCCGCCGGCGGCCTCTTGACCCACCTCGACGGCAGCGCGATCGACTACCGCGGGCGGCTCGGGCTCGACAGCGGCCTCATCGCCACCAGCCCCGCGTTGCTGCCCCGGGTCGTCACCGCGGTCGCCACCCTGCCCTCTCGGCAGCGGTAGGGACACGGCAGCGAGCAGACCCACTGCCGAACCACGAGCCGCTCGAAGCTCTGCCAGCCATGCGTTCGAGGCGGTGGATGTCACGTGACACCTGGGTCTGTCATGTGA
>ERZ761602.7323-NODE-7323-length-11782-cov-5.746994_pt1 | contig 11782 bp, 11 predicted proteins | sample MGYA00512165_ERZ761602 | MGnify/ENA primary metagenome ERZ761602 (study PRJEB28899, sample SAMN02445085) | bioreactor sludge metagenome | biome: EBPR sludge; isolation source: Thorneside wastewater treatment plant | place: Australia: Brisbane, Thorneside... | reverse complement strand
TCAATATATTTCTTTAGCCTCTTTTTGGTCTTGTTAAAATGTCAGTATCGTATTAATAACTGCCGTAATCAATTTCTTCAATTCTCTCACCCGGTTTGAAAAGGTGGGTTTTAATACCAAGTTTTTCAGCATTGGGTAAATTGACCTGACTGTCGTCTATAAAAAGCGTGTCTTCGGGTTTAATACCGGCTTCGTTCAGTACATATTCATAGGTTCCCACGTCAGGCTTTCTCAGGCGAATTTCGTGCGAGTACCAGGCCATGGTAAAAAAATCATCAAGCCTTTCATACTTCGTTTCTTCTTTTAACATACTCGAAAAACGCTTGTAGTGAATGATGTTTGTATTGCTCAGCAGGTATAAATTGTAATTATCTTTTAGTGTTGTCAAAAATTCAAGACTTTCTTTTTTGTAGCCCAAAAGCATTGCACACCAGGCTTCACGTAACTGTACGTTTGTTGATGGGTAAGGAAGAATTGCATTGAGCCGGTCATAAAATTCCACATCGCTTATTATCCCCGTTTCCAAATTTTGAAACAAGGGATTTGCTGCATCATGATTATACATCTCGTCGAACTCTTCATATCCCAACTGCCTGAACGCATCAAAAGTCCTTTTAAAATCAATATTCAGTAGTACACCACCAAAATCAAAAATTATATTTTTCAGCATAGTTGCTAAGATAGTTGTATTAACCCAGAGGCATTGTATTAATCTGTACTACAAAAAACCGGCTTTCGCCGGCTTCTCGTCAATCTTCAGATTCTTTTGCTTTCTTTTTACTGTGTGGTCGTGGAGGGCCTTTTTTCTCTTTGGCTTCACCGTTCTTTTTGGCTTCCTCTTTGGCTACTTTTTCCTCATGCTTTTCCTTCCAATAGTTGCCAACATTTTTCCACCTTTCTTTCTCGCGCTCATGGCGCGCTTCTCTTTTTTCTTCCGCAGTCATATTTTTTTCAGCCTTTTTAACGGCTTTGCCGTCTTCGCTAACTTCGTCTTTTGTCTTCTTTTTCTCTTTAACCTCCTTTGTGGTATCCGGTGTTTCTTTTTGAGCATTAACAGCGCCAAAGCTAAAAGCGCCTAACACAATTATCAATAGTAGTTTTTTCATTTTTCTGATTTAAATTTTTTAGGGTTACATCAGCAGCAAATTTAAAGATGCTGGTCACTAAAAATGACGTTCGGGGTTAAAAATAACCGTTTTCGGGCATCCCTAATTTGCGCGATGATGACTGGGCTAAAACAACTTTGATTGCACGGGAACAATATTAAAACTTCTTCTATGATGAATGCAAATACCATGAAAATCAATGGCTTTACGGTGTTCAAGGGTTCCGTAGCCCTTGTTTGAATACCAGTTGTAGTGAGGAAACTCGTTGTGCAGTTGCTGCATGTAGTCGTCGCGGTTGGTTTTCGCCAGTACACTTGCTGCCGCAATATTTGCATATTTCCCATCGCCCTTAACAACGCATTGATAGGGAATTTTATTATATGGAACAAAATAATTTCCATCTATCGCAATGTGTTGTGGAACTATTTGCAAAGCATCCAGAGCCAGGTGCATGGCCTTTTGGGAAGCTTTCAAAATATTGATGCGATCAATTTCTTCCACGTCAATCATGGCTACTGCCCACGCCAATGCGTTTTGCTCAATATACTGCTTCAACTCATTCCTGACTTTCACCTTCATTTGTTTGCTGTCGTTCAATAAAGGATGATGAAAGTCTTTTGGCAGGATAACTGCAGCGGCAAATACGGGGCCGGCATAGCACCCTCGGCCGGCTTCATCGCAACCGGCTTCCATCGTGTCCGTCTTAATACATAAGTCTAAGCTAATCCTGCAATTCTTCATTTCTTGAAACAACCGCTTTATTAGACAACAGTTTAAAGCATTTTTCTTCAATCACAGCATGGATTCTGCGTTCTGTTTCCACAGGATCCCCATCCACATGCATAGGAGCCATGCTGCGATTGCTGATGACTATTTCCCTGGTTTGAAAATAAATAATGCCACGCTTCTTATCAATTTCTTCCTGACGCAAAAGACTATTCTGTCCGCCAACCTGCATCAGAGTATTTACGAGCATCGTCATTTTCGGTTGTTCTGTCACAATTACGATATCCAACAAACCATCCCGCAGACTTGCCTTTGGCGCAATGGTAAAATGATTCCCAAACTGATTACTATTTGCAATGCTGATGAAATATGCCTCTAACTCAATCGTTTTTTCCTGTATGGTAATTTTAAATGAGTATGGCCGGGCGTTGAAAAAGTTTTTAAATACCTGCTGCACGTAAGTCATCAACCCGCGTTGGTTTTGCGCTGCAAAATCATGAGCCACTTTTGCATCGAATCCTAAGCCGCAAAGCATACAGGCAAAGCGCTTATTCACTCTGAAACCATCCGTTAGCACTGCATTATTTTTAAAAATTGTTTCCAACGCCTTTTTGGGAGATTTATCAATGCCCGCGCTAAAAGCTAATCCATTTCCTGACCCTGCCGGAACGATACCGAATTGCAACGGCAATTTTTTAAGACTGCCAATCACCTGACTCACGGTTCCGTCTCCACCAACAATCACGATGTCGGTAATTTTTTCTTTAGAAATCTTGTCGTATAAAAAAGAATAATCACCATCAGCAACGGAAGGAATATACTGAAACTCAATGCCTGCCCGCAAAGTTTTGGTAGCTATAATATTTTGCATCGCACCTTTTGAACTGGTTCCTGAAACGGGGTTAACGATGTAGATTATTTTTCGCGTGTGCTGCATTTCACAAAAATAGTTTTTAGTACTTCTTTTCCCGGCCACAATAGTAGGAAATTTTGTTGGCTGACAGGTATTTTAAATAAAAGTGAAAAAGAAAAATTGAGTCGTTGATATGTTTGCACCATTCAAAGTACACTTCTAACAAAGATGATTTATATTTACAGCCGACCACAAAAAATAAGCAATGACTAAAAATTTAATTCTCCTAATTGTACTTCCACTGATGATCGCTTGCAATAACAACGGTAAAACTAATGAAACCAAAGATTCTTCAGCCGTAACATTTGTAACCCTTGACCCCGGCCATTTTCATGCTGGGCTCGTTCAAAAAACAATGTTCCCCGGTGTTGATAGCAACGTATATGTTTACGCCCCCGCAGGACCGGATCTCGATCAACATTTAAAAAGAATTGAAAGTTTTAATACCCGTGCCGAGAATCCGACGTACTGGAACGAAATTGTATACACCAGACCCGATTTTTTTGAAAAAATGATTCAGGAAAAAAAAGGAAACGTGGTGGTAATGGCAGGCAATAATGGCAAAAAAACTGAATACATCTATAAAACATTAGAGGCGGGAATGAACGTACTTGCAGATAAACCAATGGCGATTAACACTCAGGGCTTCGAGCAGTTGAAAAAAGCGTTTGAGATTGCTAAACAAAAGCATGTTTTGCTCTACGATATCATGACCGAAAGATTTGAGATCAACACAATGTTGCAAAAAGAATTCTCGCATATTATAACGGTATTTGGCGAGTTAGAAAAAGGAACCCCCAAAAATCCGGCTGTAACGAAAGAGAGCGTACACCATTTTTATAAATCAGTGGCCGGAAGTATTTTGCAGCGCCCTGCCTGGTTTTTTGATGTAACGCAACAGGGTGAAGGAATTGTGGATGTAACAACACATTTGGTTGATATGATCCAATGGGCTTGTTTTCCTGAACAAATCATTGATTACACAAAAGATGTGGAAATGGTTGCTGCAAAACGGTGGCCAACGCCCATAACTTTATCTCAATTTGCAGATGTAACTAAATCGGCAGTATTTCCTGATTATTTGAAAAAAGACGTAGCAAATGATTCCATTTTAAACGTTTTTGGAAACGGCGAGATCAATTATAAACTCAAAGGCGTTCATGCTAAAGTATCGGTGGTATGGGCTTACAAAGCGCCCGAAGGAACAGGCGACACACACTATTCCATCATGCGGGGCACCCGCGCCAATTTAATTATCCGCCAGGGTAAAGAGCAAAATTTCAAACCCATTTTGTACATCGAACCTGTTAAAAAAAGCGATACTGGTTTTGAAAAAGATCTGGCAGATGCAATGAAAACCGTTTCGGCCAAATATGCCGGAGTAGATTTAAAAAAAGTTGCAAACGGTTGGCAGGTTAATGTACCTGAAAGCTACAATGTGGGCCACGAAACACACTTTGGACAGGTTACCGAAAAATATCTGGAATACCTCAAAGCGGGAAAACTCCCCGATTGGGAAGTTCCCAACATGATTACAAAATATTATATCACCACAAAAGCGCTTGAAATGGCGTCACAATCAGCGTCAGAAAAATAACGATGTTACCGGCTTTAGCATTTTATAGCAGCTTTACTTGCTACGCTCAGTTCAACATAGGAATATATGGCATCTTATCCCCCCTGCAGAAAGCGCTTTGGTTCAGTAGTTATAAAAGATATTCATAAGCCAGATACCTTTAATTCGCAATGGTATCAGCGCATCTTAGGCAATAAAAAAAGGAAAAACAAATATGTTTAAAAAAGTCTTCCTACTGCTTATTGCTGTATTCATTTTCAATGCCTCTTTTTCCCAAAATGTAAACTGGAAAAAAGTTAGAGTTTTAGTGTACACAAAAAACGGGGAAGGCTATGTTCATGAAAATATTCCTTTCGCAGCAAAAGCCATTCAGGATTTTGGCAAAAAACATGGTTTTAAAGTTGACACATCCGCAAACCCTGCCATAATGATCGAGAGTAACCTGAAAAAGTACACAATGCTAATTTTCACAAGTACCAACAATGATGTTTTTGATACCGATGCACAAAGGTTAGCCTTCAGAAGATATATTGAAGCCGGTGGCGGATTCGTTGGAATTCATTCTGTCACCGGCACAGAACGCAAGTGGGAATGGTTTAAAATGATGTTAGGTGGCACTTTTTCGTGGCATCCCAGGTTTCAGAAATTTACTGTTCGCGTAATAAACACCGGTCACCCGTCTATGAAAGGAACGCCGGCCGTGTGGGAAAAAGAAGACGAGTGCTATTTCGCAAAAGAAATATACCCCGGGCCGCAAACACTAATGGTGAACGACTTTTCTACAATTGACATTTCAAATGCACAACAAAAAAAAGAACTTGCAAAGAACACCGAAAATTTTGCAAAATTCTACCCGTCTGTCTGGGTTTATAATTTTGATGGCGGCTATACCTGGTGTACTACCTTAGGACACGACAAAAAGGACTACTCAGACAAAACTTACCTCAGTCATATTTGGGGAGGAATAAGTTTTATCGCCGGGGAAGTGAAGAAAATTGATTTTACAAAAGCATATGCAACGCACCGCGATGATGCCGTGAAATTTTAGAATTCCTGGTCATCATCTATTACTGCACTTTTTTCCCGGGCCAATGATACCTCTGATGGCAATGCTAACTGCCCACTTTAATCTTTGCAACTATAGACGATTGATCACGAAAACCTGAATCACATACTTTCCCACGCTCCTACGCACTTAACATCATAAAAGTTCTGATCTTTTGTTCCTCATTATTCTTATGAAAGACTATGAAAGGCTTGGATTGACTATCAACCTCAGAAAACGATTTTACTACTGTATGATTGAAACCGTTTTTCAGAAAGGGGAGAGAAATGAAGCCGCTTAAGGAAATTTCCTGAAAACCGTATAACGAAGCAATACTTCAAGCAGCAGCCAACCCAATGCCGCGAGCACTAATGGCAGAAACATTTCTTTTACTTCCTTGTAGTTAATGATTTCGATTTTTGATTTTTCGAGACCATCAATCTGCGAATAGATGGCCAGCAAACTCTGTTTATCAGTTGCTCGATAATAACGGCCACCGGTTTCTTTTGCCATTCGGGTTAAAAGTCCTTCGTCAATATAGTTTCTTACCACCATTCCCCCCTCTCCCCGAACAAGTTGGTCGGCAGTATTCAAATTAGAACCAAGCCCGATTGTGTAAACCCTTACATGATTGGCTTTAGCAATTTCGGTTGCCATAACAGGATCAATAATTCTTGTTGGTGGAGCATCTTCTTTCCCATCGGTTAGCAAAATCACCACCTTAGTTTTGCTTTTTCCTTTAATGATGCGATTTACTGACATGGCAAGTCCTTCTCCAATCAGGGTTCCAGGCTCAAGGTAACCTCCATCCATTATTTTTAAACTATTCAACTGGGTTAGAACCGTTTTCTTATCAAAAGTGATGGGAACTTTGGTGAATGCCTCCCCGGCGAAAATCACCAACCCAATGCGATCAACCGGGCGGCTTTTAACAAAATCAATCGCAACCTCTTTTGCCACACGAAAGCGGTACGGTTTCACATCTTCGGTACCCATGCTACCGCTCACATCCATGCAAAGTACAATATCAATTCCTTCGCCTTCGCTGCGGCTCATAGCGGTTTGATGCTGCGGCCGGGCTAATGCCATCACCAGACACGTGATTGCTATCAATCTTAATATGAACGGCAGATGGCGAAACTTCACCTTAAAGGTTTTAGGCATATTAGCAACCAACGCAGACGACAACATTGCACCCTGTTTTCTTGGGCTGGTGAGGTAGTGCCAGATTAAAAAGGGAATGATCGCCAGGAAAATGAAATTTTCCGGCCACACGAATTTTATACTTTGTAACCATTCGTAAATCAAAGTTCTTCCTGGCCTCCCCCGGCAGGGGAGATTTTTTTTGCTTTATTGTTTTTGTTTATCTCCGCACGCACCTGTTTCCTTGTCACTTGTGCTTCAATATGATCAATAGACTGGTCAATAACTTCATATGCTGATGTTGCTTCCGCATCGGCTGGATCGTATTTTGCAAATTTTACAAAATCACTCAGCACCAAAACCTGGTGTAGGCTGTTGTATTTTGAGCCATCATCAATAAACAACGGCTTTAGCTTTTCTGAAAGATCGTTTGAGGTTTGTTGCAAAGACTCGATGCCCGTGCGCTGACGGACATAATTTCTAAAAATACCTACCAGTGTTTCGTAAAAAACTTTCTCCTGAGGATGTTCCTGCTTTAATATTTTTAATTGTTTTTTGGCGCCTTCGTAAGGCGGGTCTTTTACCTGAGAAAAGAATTTTAGTTTTCTTTGCGTGGCAAAATAGATGATTAGTGTCAGCAATAAAACCAACGCCAACCCCAACGCCAGCCATAGTAACAATTTACTTTTGCTAATCGGCACACTTCTCACATCCTGAATGTCGTGATAAGGTTGCGCGGCATCAAAAGTATCTATAAACACTACATTTACCAAAACGCTGTTACTTCTTACAAACTGCCTTAATTCAAACGGTGGTATTACCCATTGTCCCGAATCGAAGCTGGTCAGTTGAAAGTATTGCCTGATGAGTATTGTGCCACCTTGCTCAGTTTGCGTTATACTATCCTTCTTTAAAAATTCAAAATGCGGAATACTATCAACCTTAAAAGGCTCAATGGCACTTCCGTGCGGAGCACGTATTTCGAGAGTTAACCAAAAAGGTTCGCCTAATAAAATGGTGTCTTTATCGGCACTAGCCTTCACCAATACTGCCTGCGCCAATATCGCCTGCGCCAAAAAAGCAAAAAGCATCAATAAAATATATTTCCTCAACACGTGTCTTAATTTAATACCTGCCGCATTCCCCTTGCGCGCTACCCTATTTGTTCACATCGCGACTTGCTAATCCGCTAATTTTTCAACTCTATAAAGACCTCTGCATCCTGCTTTTGAAAAATCTTTGCAGCACATACACATAATCATCTCCTGTTTTTACGTGTAGCAAATCACTACCTGCTCTTTTAAACACTTCGGCACTATATGCTGTGATTCTAAAAAACTCTTCCTGGTGTTTTTTTCGCACATAGGCGCTACTCGTGTCCACCCATTGCAACTCCCCGGTTTCTGCATCAACAAACTGCATCAAACCCGCATCAGGCAGTTCCATGTCCATCTTGTCATAAATTTTTACACCAACAATATCGTGCTTTTTTGCGGCTACGCGCAAAGCATCCTCATAATCCGAATCTATGAAATCGCTCAAAATAAAAGCAATACTTGTGCGCTTGATTGCATTGTTAAAGTATCTGATTGCAACATTCAAACTCGTGCCGCACCCTGCCGGCTCAAGGCTCAGCATTTCGCGCACGATGAACAAAGCGTGCTGTCGCCCTTTTTTGGGTTCGATATATTTTTCAATTTTATCACTGTAAAAAATAGCGCCTACTTTATCACCATTCGCCACCGCCGAAAAAGCCAGCACAGCGGCCATTTCTGTAGCCACATCTCTTTTGCGCCCGTACATTGTGCCAAACATTGAGCTGTTGCTAATATCAATTAGCATCATCACAGTTAGTTCGCGCTCCTCTTCAAACACTTTGCTGTAGGGGTGGCCAAACCTTGCCGACACGTTCCAGTCAATAAACCTCACATCATCGCCCGCAGCATATTCCCGTACTTCCTTAAACAGCATACCCCTGCCCTTAAACGCACTATGGTACTCACCGCTGAAAATATCCTGCGCAAGCCGCTTGCTCTTGATTTCAATTTCTCTAACCTTATTTAATATTTCTTCGCGGGTGCGCACTCTGAAGTAAGATGTTAGACATTATTGTTTATAAAAAAATTTATTACACCAACTGATGAACGACTATCAGCATCCTTGTGTCACTCACTTAATCTTCCGGTAATTCTACTCAGCCTGCAAACTCTCCGCTTTCAACAATTGCCAGTTGGCAGCAAAACGCTGCTTCTACCCTTCTTCACTTCACTAAACAACTCATTCACACACTTTACGGAACATTTACCCGCTTCAAAATCTCGCCGATAATAATCTCACTATTCACGTTCTCAGCCTCTGCCTCGTAAGTGAGGCCAATACGGTGGCGCAGCACATCATAGGCAATGCTGCGCACATCTTCGGGAACAACAAAGCCCCTTTTATTTAAAAACGCCTGCGCCTTACCGGCTAGCGCCAAATTAATACTGCCACGCGGCGATGCACCGTAAGAAATTAACGGTACCAGCTTTTCGAGGCCATACCTGCCCGGAAACCGGCTTGCGAAAACAATATCCAAAATATAGCGCTCCACTTTTTCATCAAGGTAAATTTCGCGCACCAGGTTTTTTGCTTCAACTACTTCCTGAACATTCACCACCGGATGAACCTCTGGTAACGCCATCGCCTGAACATTGCTGCGCAAGATCAGTTGTTCTTCCTGCATTTCAGGATAACCCACAATCACCTTCATAATAAAGCGGTCAACCTGCGCCTCAGGAAGCGGATAAGTTCCCTCCTGCTCCAGCGGGTTTTGTGTAGCCAGTACGAGAAAAGGCTCGGGTAATTTGTAAGTTGAGCTGCCGATTGTAACCTGCCGCTCCTGCATCGCCTCCAACAAAGCTGATTGTACCTTTGCCGGGGCACGATTAATTTCATCCGCCAATACAAAACTGGCAAAAATCGGTCCTTTGCGAACCACAAACTCGTTCCGTTGCTGGTTGTAGATCAATGTACCAATCAAATCGGCGGGCAGCAGGTCGGGTGTAAATTGAATGCGGCTAAAAGGCGCTGCGATGCCTGTTGCCAAAGATTTGATGGTAAGCGTTTTAGCAAGGCCGGGTACACCTTCCAGCAAAACGTGCCCGTTACTTAACAAGCCTATCAAAAGCCGGTCGAGCATATGAGCCTGCCCTACGATAACGTGGCTTACTTCTTTTCGCAGCCTATCCACAAAACCACTTGCCGAGGCGATTTGCTCATTGAGCTTTTTAATATCATCTGCAGTCTTCATAAACTATATAAATTTTCCCACGAAGCGAAAAACAGATTACTGAATTTTTAGTACATCATGCAATTATCAAACCAAAAAATTGATTATTAATTGTTTGGTGTCAATTTTAACTCAAATATTTACCAACAATCGGCATCCTTCTTCCCACACCAAAGGCCTTGTAACTTACGCGAATTATGGGGCAAAACTGGTTTCGCTTGTATTCGTTTATGTTTACAAGCCTGAGTATTCTTGCTACCAGTTGCGCGTCATAACCCAATCCAACAATTTCTTTTGGCCCCAGCCGGTCTTCGATATATTCAAACAGAATGGTATCAAGGTCATCATATTCAGGCAAACTGTCGCTGTCTTTTTGGTTCGGCCTTAGTTCCGCCGAAGGAGGTTTGGTTAAAATATGGTTGGGAATGATTTCCTTTTCGCGGTTGATATATTTTGCAAGGGCGTACACCTGTGTTTTATATACATCGCCCAAAACACTCAGCCCGCCGGCCATATCTCCATAGAGAGTTCCGTAGCCTGTTGCCAGTTCGCTTTTATTGGAAGTATTCAACAAAATGTATCCGAACTTATTTGCGATCGCCATTAAAAGATTTCCCCTCGTGCGACTTTGAATATTTTCTTCGGCCACACTGAACGGCAGGTTTTTAAACAACGGTTCCAGCTCCTTTAAAAACGCATCGTAAATGTTTTTTATTGCGACTATGTGATAAGGATTTTCGAGCGTTTTACTTAATTGTTCGGCATCACTTACAGAATGGCCTGTGGAATACTGCGAGGGCATCAGAACCGCCATTACATTTTCTTTTCCCAGGGCTTCCACGGCTAATGCAAGCGTGACGGCGCTATCAATTCCGCCCGATGAACCCAAAATAGCTTTTTTAAACCCCATTTTTTCGAAATAATCCCTGATACCAAGTGTGAGGGCCTGGTGTATTTCGGCAATGTTTTTTTCGTTGCGTAAATACTCCAGCGTATTTTTTCCGGCGCGTACATCCCTTGCCGAAAAATAGATGTCAACATCTGCTTCAGTTTTTGGCGATGCGTCTTTCATCACCAGCTGATCAAAATCAACCGTTAAAAAGTCCTCTTCAAAATACTTTGCTTCGGCAATTTTGTTTCCGGCCTTATCGTACACAAGGCTTCCACCATCAAAAACAATTTCTGTTTGCGAGCCCACAGCATTGCAATACACCATCGGTAAATTATATTTAAGCGTATGCGCCTTTACAATACTGTTGCGTACTACATCCTGCGCATAATTGTAGGGCGATGCAGAAAGATTAAGCATGATGTCCGGCTGAAATTGAATCAATTCCTCCATTGGAGTTACACGATAAAGCGGGTTCCCGCCCATGTTCCAGATATCTTCGCAAATGGTTACTGCAAGTTTTTTACCCTTAAATTCGAGTACCCGCCATTCATGAGCCGGTTCAAAATAGCGGTACTCGTCAAAAATATCGTAGTTAGGGAGTAGTGTTTTATTGATGATTCCTTTCACCTGTTTGTCGTGTAAAAGGTACGCCGAGTTGAAAAGGTCCTTACCCTCGGGTTTTTCATTTCGGGTGGGGGCGCCAATCAAAACACCAATCGTATCTGCATTTTCCCGAATTATGTCAACGGCGTTGTAACATTTATTTATAAAATCTTCAAACTCTAAAAAATCGCGGGGCGGATAGCCACACACGCTCAACTCCGGAAAAACAATCAGGTCAACATCTTCGTGTTTGGCGCGATTAATTCCATCAATTATTTTTTGTGTGTTGCTTTCAAAGTTACCAATATGATAATTTTGTTGAGCTAAAGCGATCTTCATCCTCTCGTTTTTAATGCTTACAAATGTAATCTTATCATTACAAAAAAACATTAAGATTCGCAATGCCTTGAATCAAAGGATTATTTCAAATACCTTTTACTCCTAACTTTGGCAAAATCAATCAATAAAGTATTCTTTTTATGCGAGTTTTAATATTAGGCAGTGGAGGGC